>Ga0209061_1001547_pt1 | contig 37146 bp, 31 predicted proteins | sample Coa_R1_10_FD_187157 | JGI IMG/M metagenome (GOLD analysis project Ga0209061, IMG submission 187157) | Surface soil microbial communities from Centralia Pennsylvania, which are recovering from an underground coalmine fire - Coalmine... | ecosystem: Environmental > Terrestrial > Soil >... | reverse complement strand
CCATCCACTCATAATTCTTGCAGCGGGCCTACGGCCCGTCAGGACGGGAGGGGAAGCAAGCGGGGACACCCCGCACCCCGGCAGGGGTGAAACCCCTGCACCCCGAGTTATGAGTGGATGTCAGAATATAGCGCACATTGACACATACCTGTCGAACGAGTATACTCATGGATGGGCAGGAAACATCGGCCATACAGTTCACCCGGCAAGATAGAGAAGCGATCAAGACTATGTATGAGGGAACGCCATAGCTGCCTCCGAGCGAGAATTTTTGACCACGACAAAGCGTTATTATAGAGAGATAGAGAACATCTTAGCACTAACACCGCGCAGCAGGAGAACACACCATTATGCAGTTACTTGGGAAAATGCTGGGTGATCCCAACAAAAAAGAATTGAAGGCCATCCAGCCACTTGTAGATAAAATCAATGAACTCGAGCCGGCTATGGAGCAACTGAGCGATGATGAATTAGCCGCAAAAACAGAGGAGTTTCGCGCCCAGCTTTATCTCTACCTCAAAGGTGGGATGGTACTTGAAAATGAGCTGGTCAAACTCTTCGCCGAGGCGCTGGAGGCGGTAGAGCCGCTCGCGAGTACGTGCAGCGATGCGCAGTTGCACGCCGCCATGAATGAGCCGCGCCAGTTCATCGAAAGAAAACGCGACCCGGAATATTACCTGCGCGATCACCTGCAAGATACGCTTTCAGAAACGTTTGAAAATGCATACCAGAACCTGAACCCGATCCTCAATGCCCAACGCATTTCTAACGCGCTGGACCTGTTGCATGAACGGGAAGCGCGGTTGGAAGATGCGGAGGACCCCCAGCGGGCGACACTGGACTTACTCAAAGAGGTTGAGCCTGCCCTGGATAAAATCGATGACGACTTCCTGGAGGAGGCTTTCCAGAAGCCCTGGGCGCGTTTTGAAGCCGTTCGCGGCTATGCGGCCGGTGACGATAGTGTCGCTGACGCGCAAATCATGAAATTGTTCGGCGATATCCTCAATGCCCTGCAGGAGGAACTCGTTGCTGTCAAAGCCGAGCAGATGGATGAGTTACTGCCAGAAATGGTGAAGCGCTATAAGTCAGGCAAGACGCTCGATGACCTGCTGCCGGAAGCTTTTGCCGTTGTGCGCGAAGCGGGCCGGCGTACTATTCAGATGCGTCATTATGACGTGCAATTAATAGGTGGCGTCGTGCTGCACCAGGGAAAAATCGCCGAGATGCGTACGGGTGAGGGTAAAACGCTGGTCGCAACTCTGCCTGCCTACCTGAATGCGCTTCCTGGTAAGGGCGTACATGTCGTGACCGTCAACGACTACCTGGCCAAGCGTGATGCCGAGTGGATGGGACATATCTACAAGTTCCTCGGCCTCACCGTTGGCGTGATTGTCAATGCGGTCAATCCGCAGACGCCGCAGCGCCGCGCCCAGTACCAGGCCGACATCACCTATGGCACCAACAACGAGTTCGGTTTTGACTACCTGCGCGATAATATGGTCGGGTCGCTTGAGCAGATGGTGCAGCGCGACCTGAACTATGCCATCGTCGACGAGGTTGATAACATCCTGATTGACGAGGCGCGCACGCCGCTCATCATCTCCGGCCAGGGCCAGGAATCGACCGACCACTACCGCCAATTCGCCCAATGGGCAAGGCGCTTGAAGCCCGAAACCGACTATACCGTTGAAGAAAAGACCCGTACCGTTATTCTGACCGAAGAAGGCATCGAGAAGATTGAGAAGATGGCGGGCATCGACAATATCTATGACGAGGGCAATGTCGAACTGACACGCTACATGGAGAATGCGATTAAAGCCGAAGTCATCTTCAAGCGCGACAAAGACTATATCGTTAAAGATGGCGAGGTGATCATCGTTGATGAGTTCACTGGTCGCCAGATGCCGGGACGCCGCTACAGCGAGGGACTGCACCAGGCTATCGAGGCTAAGGAGAACGTCAAGGTGCAGCGCGAAAATCACACCCTGGCAACCATCACCTTCCAGAATTTCTTCCGCCTGTACGAAAAACTGGCCGGTATGACCGGTACCGCTCTGACCGAGGCCGAAGAACTGCACAAGATTTACAAGCTTGATGTCGTGGTGATCCCAACGCACAAGCCGATGATCCGTAAGGACCTGCCGGACCTGATTTATCGCACAACTGAAGCAAAATATCAAGCCGTCGTCGAAGAGATCAAGGCGCGCCATGAGAAGGCGCTCTATAAACTCGATGAAAATGGAGAGCCGGCGCTTGACGAAGATGGCAACCCGATTGTGATCGCGCAGGGGCAGCCGGTTTTGATAGGTACTACGTCGGTGGAGAATTCCGAGTATCTCTCAAGATTGCTAGATAGGCAAGGCATACCGCACAACGTGTTGAATGCCAAGCACCACGAACGCGAGGCGCAAATCGTCGCGCAGGCTGGTAGTCTTGGAGCTGTCACCATTGCTACAAACATGGCAGGTCGTGGTACCGACATTCTGCTGGGTGGCAATCCAGCAGGCTATCGCGACAGCATCCTGCGTAAACACGCCGAGCAGGTGGACTTCATTAGAGAAATGCCGGAGCGCACGCCCGATGAGCGTGAGGAGAAGGAAGAGGCCATCCGGCAGTATATCGAGAATATGAAGGAAGAAGAGATCGAACGTCTCATGCGACAAAAGGAGCTTGAGTGCGAAGAAGATCACAAGCGTGTTGTCGAATTAGGCGGCCTTCATATTATCGGTACTGAACGGCACGAATCGCGACGTATCGATAACCAGCTGCGTGGTCGCGCCGGGCGCCAGGGCGATCCCGGTTCCTCGCGTTTCTACCTCTCGCTCGAAGACGAATTGATGCGCCGCTTTGCAGCCGAACGCGTCTCCAAATTGATGCAGCGAGTGGGCATGGATGACGATGTTCCGCTCGAGAGCGGTCTGGTCTCGCGTTTCATTGAGCAGGCCCAGACGAGCGTTGAGGGATACAACTTCGATATTCGTAAAAATGTCGTCGAATATGACGATGTGATCGCGAAACAACGCGAAGTGATCTACGCCGATAGGCGAGCCGTACTCGAACGCGCCGATATGCACGAGCGCGTGCTCGATATGATACGGGCCGAGGTGAAAAGAATCGTCCAGATGCAGATTCCAGGCAATGTGATCTCGGAAGAGGAAGAACTGGATAACCTGATCACAGTTCTCGAAACCTGGGTGCATATACCAGATGAGATCCTGCCGGAGAATCTGCATGCCGTGCGCCGCGATGATCTCAGCAGAAGGCTGGTTGATTTCATCGTGAACCACTATGAAGAGCGTGGTAAGGAACTCGATAAGCGCGCGAAAGAGCATCCCGAATACGGCATCCCAACAGTGCGTGATATAGAGCGCTCGGTTATCTTGCAGGTGATTGACCGCCTGTGGATGGATCACATCGATGCGCTGGACGTTTTGCGCTCCAGTATCCATTTCCGCTCGGTCGGCCAGCGCGACCCGCTGGTCGAATTCAAGAACGAAGCGTACCTGATGTTCGATCAATTGAAAGAGTACATCCAGCACTACGTCGTTGATCAACTGCTCAAGATACTCCCGAACCTGTTAAGCAGAGATTTCAGCGCGCCTGTCGAGCGGCCTGCTCCGAAGCGCAAAGCTCCGTTGCCTGCTCGTCCGAATGTGAAAGCCATTGCCACAGCGAATGGCCAGTCGAAGACGCGCCCAGGCAATGCGCCCGTCCCGTCCGCTGCTTCCCGGGCGCAAAATGCCGGCAACCGCTCAAATGGTCAGGGGCAGAGACGCGCAGTTGCCACCTCAAGCACTCAAAGCCCGGTGGTAGTCGGCAAAGTTGGACGCAACGACCCATGCCCATGTGGGAGCGGGAAAAAGTATAAGAAGTGCCACGGGGCTTAGAACGCTGAATACAGAAGACAGGCGGCCTGTTTCTAGCAAAACAGGCCGCCTGTCTATTTGCTTGAAGCAAAGAGCCGTTTTTAAGCAATCTCCGCTACCTGTTCAAGGCTATCTTCCAGTACCTCCATAGTGTAATCCTCTCTCTGCCAAGCATTGCCACTGAAGATGGTTTGCATATCCGGGTGGCGATAGATGGAGGAGATTTCTGCAATTTTGCTTACGTTTCAATTGACGATTCTGGTAGGAAGGAGTATGCTCTATAGCGTATATTTTGCGTTTCTCAAGCTTTGTCTAAACGGGTGGGATCAGAATATGACGAACAACGCTATTTTGCTGCTCTTCGCAATTATCAATGTAGTGGTACTGGCGCTTTTCGTGGGCCTGGTATTGAGCCAATATATGCAGCGCCATCGTATGTACCAGCTCTTCTGGAGCATCGCGCTGGCCATGGCTTTTATCGCGACGCTGGCCTATGTGCTGATGGTGATCGTCGGGCCTACGAGCGCCGCGGGAGTGGTATTTTTTCGCCTCTATTACATTCTGGGTGGGGCGCTGACGCCTGCATGGCTCGGCCTGGGGAGTATCGCGCTGGTGACAGGCCCGCGTGTTTCGCGCATCTGCCTCGTCATTTTGATCGTGTTGAGCGTTATAGCGGCCGCGCTGGTTGCCGCTGCTGGTATTGACATGAAGGCGCTTCGCCAGATAGCCGGTACGCCCGGCACCGGCATTCTACAGCCAACCTTCGGTGCGTGGACGCTGATGATCATTATTCTCAATACCCTTGGCGTGCTGGCCGTGGTTGGCGTAGCGATCTATTCAGGTTGGAAGATGGTGCGTCGGCAGTCGAACGTTTCGGGCTTCCGGGCAAGCAATCTTTTATGGGCCAATGTGCTGATTCTGCTAGGGGAACTCTTGAACGCGGCTGCAGGGAGCTTTGCGCGTTTCTTTGGTCTGGAGAGCAGTTTCTGGCTAATTATGTCCCTGGGGTGGGTCGTCTTTTATGCCGGCGTGCTGCTTACCAGCCGTCGCCCGGCACCGGCGAGGCCGACGGTGGGCATGCGCAACCAGGCGGATGCTAGAGGGCCAATTGCTCCGGCGTAATGCGGGGATCAGCTTATGGGCGGTTCTGCGTCCTTATTAGGAGGATAATGCAGGTCATTGTGGGATAGGCCGCCCCAGGCGCGATCAAGCTCGCCCCCCTACGTCCCGGTGATCTGTTGTCGCAAAGTAGCAAGCGTGAGATAATACATGGCAAAATACTATGGAGGAATACGCGCGTTGGATAAGCATGCAGAACGAACGGCGGGAAGCAGGCAAGGCATCAACATTGTGAACGATAAAACCAGTGCGAATATCAGAAACGACACGGAAACGCTGCGGCAGGAGGCGCGCGCCTTTTTGCAGGCAAGTCAGTGGCACGAGGCCGAGGTGGCATATACTACATTACTGGGAGCAGAAGAGAGCGATGAAGATGCGCTGCTCGGGCTGGCACTAGCGCTTGATAGGCTAGAAGAGCATGAGCGAATGCTTGAGGTGGCGGAGGATGTCCTGCAACTCGATCCAGGTTCGGCACTGGCGCTGGCGTGTAAGGCGCGGGCATTGCAAAAGCTGAACCGGCTCTCGGAGGCTACGATTGCAAATGACCAGGCATTACTGCTCGATACAAACCTGGCGCTGGCCTGGTTCAATCGCAGCGGGCAGCAGCTTTTACAGGAACGATATCCTGAGGCATTGCGCTACGCCGAACGAGCCACCGAGCTGAATCCAGACGATGAGCGTGCGTGGGCTAACAGGGGGTTGGCCTTATTGCATCTGAACCGTGCATATGAGGCGCTAGAGGCGATCAATGCGAGCCTGGCCCACAATCCTGATTATCTTATAGCTCTGGAAGTGAAAGGCGAAATACTACGCCGCTATGCGCGATTGCAGGAACTTGAGCAGACGATGCGACATGCGCTCGCGATTGCGCCGGATGACGTGGCATGTTTGAATTTGATGGTACATGCTCTGCGTGCTCTTGGTAAGTACGACACACTGCTGGAGATAACGAGCAAACTGGTCAAGTTGACGCCCGATAACCTGTTTGCGTGGGAAAGTCACATGTATGGGTTGCGCGGCCTGGGTCGATTCGAGGAAGCAGAGGAGCCGATCGAGCGTGTGCTGGAGTTAGACCCTACGAATGTGCGCTATTGGACGATCAAGGCCGATAATCTTTACCGGCAGGAGCGCTATCGCGAGGCCGTTCGTGTCTCAGAACATGCCTTGAACATCGATGAGGAGTACGCGCCGGCCCGTCGCATTCACGAGAAAGCGACAAAGCTCATGTACCAGCAGAAGCGAAAGAAGAAGTAAAAACCTATCATAAAACCTCCGCAATGTACTATGGTCATGGCCGCATTACATTGCAGGGGTTTTATGACATATCAACTAAATTCTCCAAGAATGGCAGAAGGATATCATCGCGGTGAGCCAGCAGTGGGGGGCGCAGGCGTTCGTTGACGATGACGCGAATGCGACGCTGGTGCTGCTCATAGCGAGCGAGGTCATCGGGCTGGAGACCGGTAGCCTGTACCCACGTGACGAGGGAGTCCATACCGACAGGTGGATTGGTAAATGTGACCCAGACATCCATTTCATATTTTTCGGGTCGTGGAATATCGAGCAGGACTTCGTAATCAGCGACGTCTATTTCTAACGCGGTTGCCAGTTCGGCGGCGAGCAGTTGTTCGATGCGGCGGCGGCGCTGCGCATCCCAGAAAAGGGCATCCAGGCGCTTATAGAGGCTGCCGGCCTGGCGACTGATTTCCAGCACCCCCTTGTAGGGACGGCGCAGTTCTAAACCTTCTGCTAAGGCACGGGTGTTGGGCGGCATAGATGCTGAAGTCAGCAAAGCGAGCAGGGAGGCATCATCCAATCCGGCCAATTGCCCGGCCTGCAAGACGCCAGCCAATAATGCTTCCTGCACAGCGCGCAGCAACATGATCTGCATGGCACGGCTGGTATGGTGCCAGTAAATGTTATCGAACATCTCCTGGCGCGCATGCAGTAGTGAGTGCAAGGGGCTGATGCCCTTGTGGGTAACGACGATGCGGCGCGTGCCATGAACGTTAGGATGAATGCGCAATGCTGCTTGCAAGCGAGCCACATCGACTCCCCCGTAAGGGACATTACAGGCACGCGCATCACGCGCCAGGTAATCGAGCTTATCTACGTCGAGCGCGCCACTTAACAGGCTCCTCAGTAGCTCGTCATCGGGTGGTAAGGGCTTTGTGCGAGGGGGATCGATAAAATCCGCGACGCGCTCAGGCGAAAGATGATAGTCTTTTTCCAGGATATCCGCAATCTCGCTCTTTTCAATGACGGCCCGCCCTACCTTTTCATGAGGAATGATGGGGTAGCCAAGCTCTTCAAGAGTGTGCGAGTAAGGGTAGTGCCCGATATCATGCAGCAAGGAGGCAACTACCAGGGTTTGTACGCTGCTGGGAGAGACACCATAGAGGCCACCATCATTGCCGCGCATCAGCAGCGAGCGCAGGGCACGAACCGCGAGGTAGTATGTACCAAGGCTATGCTCGTAGCGTGTATGTGTGGCACCGGGCCAGACGCGATAGACGAACCCTAGCTGCTTCACCTTTTGCAAACGAAGAAAAGAGGCCGTGCCAATCAGCTTTTCCTCGCGTGGCCCCAGGGGGATGAGGTCATATAAACTATCACGGACCGTACTCACGGGTTGCTCATCGGGTAACAGGGGGAAACCGGCCGTATCCAGCCACTGCGGCTTACCCTGCTGCATGGTGTCTCCGGCGCTGTGGCGGTTGATGCCCGCCCGCCGTTTTGCGCGTGGTTTGATGGGCTTTCCAGGTAATTCTTCTCGTATGCTCATGATGTGATTGTAGCAGAAGTGTGCGAAGCAAGTCTAGCCCATCTCGGGGCGCGGCAGCCTGAGAGCCTCAGGGCAAGTGAAAAGTCGAGTCATCAGAGGTCAAAGCCGCGAAATGAGGGCACAAATTTACGCCTGTTTCCTCAACTTTTCACTTGCCCTGGATGAGGTTATACATTTGGTATGTCATTGCGCCTGGCTGGACAGATGACATATACTATTTCTAGCCCCATTCCGGGGCAGATGCGACGGGATTGGAATCTCGTCGCATCGTTATTAGAAACAGATGAATGTGATGATTGCGTGAAATGACAATAGAAACGACCTCTAAAACTATTAAAATGCTGGTCATCGATATTGATGGTACTCTGCTCAACCCGGCGGGAGAAATCACGCCCGCTACTCGCGCGGCGGTGCAGGGGGCCCGGCAGGCCGGTATCGTGGTAACCCTGGCCACGGCTCGCCGCTATTGCAATACGGCTCCCATCGCTATAGAACTTGGCCTCGATATTCCGCTGATCCTGTATGATGGGGCCTTGATTGTGGAACATCCCCAGGGAAAGGTGTTGCAGATGCATCCACTTGCGGCAATGGTGGGGCAGCAGGCAGTCGATTTGTTAGCAAGCAATGGTATACAACCGATCGTTCATCCCGCCACAGGGACGACGGAAGAGATATGGACAGGCCCCGCTGAACTCGATAATCTGTGGGTGGAAGCCTATTTCACGACCTTTCCTGAGCAGATGCGCCGGATGCCGTATGCGAACCTGTGTTATGGACATCCCGACCCGCTGCGGGTAGTGGGTTTCGCGGATGACGAGACAATCGTGGGCCTCTTACCGGCAGTTTCCACCCTCGATTGTGCGTGGATTGTGACGCAACGCGGCAACTATGGCAGCGCTGAGATAGCCTTGATGGAGCCAGATTGCTCAAAAGCCAGTGGAGTGAAGGCGCTGGCAGAGCATTTTGGCATCGCGCTTGAGCAGGTTATGGCGATCGGCGATAATACCAATGATATACTGATGCTGCGTTCAGTCGGCTGGGGAGTGGCGATGGGGCATGCGCCTGATGAAGTGCAGGCAGCGGCAAAAGCCATCACCACCAGCAACCGCGAGGATGGAGTCGCGCTGGCAATTGAACGTTACGCGCTTTGTTGCTCCACAATGACGTTTTCAAATTCCCGCAGGCGCACGACCTGACCGTGATTGGGCGAGGCCTGCCAGCGTCGCTGTTGCACCAGATTGAGGGCCGCCTGGGCGTGCATACCACCGTAGACAAGTACCGCGCAGGCCAGCAAGACGCTGCGGCCGACACCATGTTCACAGTGGATGAGTACGCGCTTGCCAGCATCCAGGCGCTGTTGTACCCACTGAGCTCCCATCAGCATTTGCTCAATAGAAAGCGGGCGCGTATCCGGGGTAGGCAGGTGCAGGAGTTCAATGCCCTCTTTGCCTAATGCCTCTGCGTCGTCGCAATATTCGGAGCGTGTATCCACGACGCTATTTACTCCTATGCGGGCGAGCGCGGGAATGTCTTGTGGGCGTATACGTCCTCCCACCGCGAGCTGATCGGTGATCCAGCTCATGTTGAGCTGGTCGGGCAAGGGAATATGCAGGGATTGCGCGAATTGCTCGGCTTTTGAATTCTCGGGAAAGAGATGGGCCGCGATACGTGTCCAACGCCTGTAGAGCACCCGAACGATGCCCGAAAAGAACCAGCGCGAACCTGAAAATTGCACTGTGGGCCGCTCTACGGCCTCGGTTACAGGGGCATCGGCGGGAGGAGGGGTAATAGTTGGGTCAGATGACATGCCAGAGTGTCCTTCATTTTTAATGTATTTTAACGGGAAACAACGAGCGGAGGTAAAGAAGCATCCACCTCCTGGTTTTGCTTAGCATATTGGGCGTCGCGGCGCATGACACGGTTGAGGGAGGCAATGGCACATTCAATCATGCCATCATCGGGTTCGCGTGTGGTCAAACCCTGTAAGGCAAGCCCAGGCGCAAGTAGCCAGCGAACGACGCGAAAACGATAGTTAGCCGCTCCCAGGCGCATCAATTCATAAGCAATCCCGGCAACGACAGGCACTAGAAGTATGCGCGAAGCGACCTTTATTAAGAAGGAAGGCGAGCCGACAAAAGCGAAGACGACGATTGAAACAACCACGACCAGCAGGAGAAAACCGGTGCCACAACGGGTATGCACACGTGAGGCCTTGCGAACATGCTCAATATCCAGCGGGTCGCCGTGTTCCATCGCATTAATGGCCTTGTGCTCCGCTCCATGATAGCCGAAGACGCGCTGGATGTCAGGTACTCGCCCAATGAGGTAGATATAGCCGATCAAGAGCGCAAGACGAATCAAACCCTCGATTACCAGGCTGAGCCAGCCCTGGCCAATCTGGTTGTGAAGCAAGCCTGTAATCAGTAACGGGCCAAGAAAGAAAACGACAATGGCAAATCCCAATGAGACAACTAGCGTCAATACTAGAGCTATGCCGCCGAGCTGTGGAGGTGGCGCAAGTTTCTCAGGCAAATCACCGGTTGTAGACTCCCTACCAACCATTGTGCCCCCACGTCCTGTAGGGAGAGCGGCCTGTCCCTGTCCCGCGGCCTGTTCCCGTTCCGGTGTCCCCATGCGGGTGGAAAAAATCATCTGGGGCGATTCTTGTGGTTGCCCTAAAATCTCCCCACCGGTTCGAGTATCAGGGTTAATAGCGCCGGTAGCGATGTTTGCCGAGAGCGTCATCAATCGTGTGCCCAGTACGAGCATTTCCCATAACAGCAACATACCGCGTAGAAAAGGGAGGCGAAAGAGGCGATTCTGGTAGAGTCGAGGATTGAGAGCTTCTTCATAGAGATAGATGCTGTTATCAGGTCGCCGCACCGCCACGGCGGCCGACGTACGACCCCGCATCATCACGCCCTCCATTACCGCCTGACCACCATAATAGAATGTTGCCATAACTACTCCTCCGTGCTGTATGGTTCATAACCTGGTTCAGCCTCTACTATAAGCATGCGATCATATAATTGTATCATCTCGTCTCTACGCTCCTCTTAGCGGGAAGGTTTATTCCGTATTTGCTGTAGCGATAGGTGAGATGAACGGCTGCGGGGGCTGCTGGTGTTGAGAGTCCTGCGTGCCGGGCGCCGCAGAATTCTTAAACGCGGTAGAGGTAGCCTGTGACGCATGAATGTGCCCCGGCGCAGCCGCAGCGAGGCATAACGTGGGTGTAGAACGCGCATGGATGCGCCCGAGCGCATTTGAATGGGCATCGTGTATGATTGTCTCACCGGCTCGAAATGTTCCCAGATGCCCAGTGCGCCAGCGGGAGGTAGAAAACCAAGAATAGTTCGAGCGATGTCGAAAGCGGCATATGGGCGGCTGGTGCGCTTCTCATTTGCCAGTTGCTCGTTCAGGACCTCTGACCCTGGTTTTAACAAACGACGCAAGGCGCCTATCAACTCAACCGAATCATAGGCCATAGTACCCACCTTGTTTTCAAGCACATAGGTCACATTGCCCTCCTCCTGACCTGGGACATAGCCATTCAGAATGATCGGCAGGTTACAGGCCATCGCTTCACAGATCGTGCCGGGACCAGCCTTGGTCACAATCACGTCCGCGGCGTGCATCATTTCAGGCATATTATGCACAAAACCGAAAATCTTCGCGGGCACCTGTAAGCTGGAACGAGAGCGCTGCAGGTGGGCGTACAGGCGCTTGTTGCGACCGGTAACAATCAGCAATTGGACAGGCAGGTGGGCCTGAGAGATAAAATTTACGGAGGCTCGCAGGCCACGTGTGCCTTCACCGCCGCCTACTAATAAGATGACCGGCTTGCCCGGTTCCAGTCCCAATTTGCGCTGTAATTCCTCTTTACTCTCAGATGGCAGCGTAAACTTGGGATCGATGGGCATGCCAAGCAGGTGAATGCGTTCAGGATCGATGCCATTTTGAATATAGATGTCCCTGGCATGCTCGGTCGGGACAACATAAGCGTCGGCCCCTGGAGCGATCCAGGCCTGATGTACGCTGACCAGGTCGGTGACCACTGTAATAAAAGGAACGGGGAGACCCAGGTCTTGTAAAGCACGGATGGTGATGTGATTGAGCATAGGGTGAATGGAAACAATCACATCGGGCCGCACACTGGTTATCAGGCGCAGCAGCCCGTTATAAACGAGTGGGCCTGCTACCTGCTCTACGGCTAAGACTCTCCTGGCCTGGTTACTCAAATGAAAAACACGCCCATAGAGTTTAGGATTATAGCGAATCGCCGGGCCGTAGAGCCTGACGGCTTCCCGTAAAGGGAAATGGCTATATTCTTTGAACACGTCGACAATCTCAATATGGTACGTTGGCGGTGGGGGTAGGGGAGATGGAGAAGGCTTGCTACTTGCGTCTTCATCAAAAGCATGGTGCTGCGCGCCCCATTGTTCTTGCTCATGTTGCGCAATCAAAATGATGGCATTACGAATAGCATTTGCAGCGCTGCGGTGCCCTGCCCCGGTGTCAGCGATGAGGAACAGAATGGTCCTTTGAGGCGCCTTCAATGAGTAACTCCCCTCATGCATATTGCCTCCCACATACAGAAAAAAAGGGATAAAGGATTATGCAGAACCCTTCATCCCTGCTTTTCCATATCCTGAGAAATTACTCTTCTTCCGACAAGTTGAAGCGTTTGCGGAAGCGCTCCACGCGACCGGCGGAGTCCAGAATGCGCTGCTGCCCGGTAAAGAATGGGTGACACTTTGAGCAAACATCGACCTTCAATACGGGTTTAATGCTGACGGTCTTAAAGCTATTGCCACAGGCGCAGCTGACTGTAGCTTCGACATAATTTGGATGTATTCCTTTTTTCATGGCAACTCCGTAACTTCAGATTGGCAATCCAGGCCAATGCCTGGTGGGATTCATAATATGGCTGTGAGCATGATTGTACATGGATGGCGCGTTTCCGTCAAGTCAACTTCTCGTCCCTACAGAGGGCTGTACATCTGACCCCAATATCCATATTCCATGACCATATTCTATCATAGATAACAACAATTTCAGCATGTTTATGCCCGAATTTCTCATGCGGCAGAGATTCTGAGCGTGGCGAAGAATCTCGCGACTTACCGGTAATCACCAGTGGTCTATATTGACAGCAGGGCCTCTACCCATTCGGAAGCTGAGCCGGTGACCGACCAGTGCGAACTGCTGCCCAGGGTGTTGGATATCGTTGTCTCATAACCAAGCATGATGACATAGGTGTTGTCTTTGTATTGCAGGTTGAAGGCTTCGCATTCGAGTTTCCCTACATAGAACGAGGCTCTTTGCTTGACGGAACGCAGGTCTTTGAGAGGAGCGTAGAAGAATACGCGCTTCTCGCCACGATTTTCTGTGCAGAGCAGGTGATTCTCGAAGAGGTAGAGCCTTCCCCTTGCTACTAGCTCACCCTGCGTATTGAGCAGGGTCATCAGCGTGAAGAGGCGTGGGTGCCGTACTTCCACATGTGTGGCTAATCCCTGTTCCACTTCGGCGCGCTGTTGAGGCCACATGCCTTCTAGATGAAGGCGAACAAAGCGGGTCTTTCCAATCAGATGTCCCAATCCCTCCTTCCCCTTGCTGGCGCGCAGGTAATCTTCTCCCTCATTGACGGCAAAGCGCGCTTCAGTCCATTCCATCTGCTGCTCTTTCTCACCTGGATACTGCACGCGCAGGCGGGCCGGCTCGATCCACAAACCGGCCCGCGCATAACTATACTGAAAGTAGAGCATGGGCATCAGAAAAACGAAGCCGATAACCGCCAGGATAGAGGCAAAGACAACATAGGCGCCGAGCCCGGCAGGTAGCGCCGTAACGTTAGAGAGGATGGCCAGCCCGCCAAAAACTCCTAAAAGGAAGGCGCAAATGGCGGTCAAGAGCGTGATGCGACGCTGGTGCAGCGCGAAACGATATCGTGAAACGGGCATACCCTACACCCCAGTCAAAAAAGATGTGTGATACACTACTATTGTGAACAAACTATCCGGTTGAAGTGTAGCACATAGAGGAACTTTTTACAGCATGCTAGAACGATATTCACTGCCGGAGATGGCGAACATCTGGTCGGCAGTACATAAAACGGATATGTGGCTGAGGGTCGAATTGCTCGTTTGCGAGGGATGGGCGCGCGAAGGCGTCATCCCTGGAGAAGCCATGCAAAAGATACGCGCCGCAAACTACAACCTGCAGCGCATGCAAGAGATTGAGCGGGAAACGCATCATGATATCATTTCGTTCCTGCGCTCGATTCAGGAACAGCTGGGGCCGGAGGGGCGTTTTATTCACCTGGGGCTGACCTCTTCGGACGTACTGGACACCGCGCTGGCGGCGCAAATCAAGGAGGCCGGGGTATTGTTGAGCGAGTCGCTGGACGAATTGACCCGGGCGGTTGCAAAACAGGCGCTACGCTATAAGTATACGTTGATGGCAGGACGCACGCATGGCGTTCATGCCGAGCCGATTACTTTTGGTTTGAAACTGGCGTTGTGGGTAGATGAATTGCGGCGTGGCCAGCAGCGGCTGGCCGCAGCATTGGAGCAGGTGACGGTAGGTAAGATTTCTGGCGCTGTAGGGACGCATGCCACGGTGCCTCCACAGATCGAGGAATTTGTTTGCGAGCAGATGGGCCTTGGCGTGGCAGTGATTTCCAGCCAGATTGTGCAGCGTGATCGCCACGCGCATTTCATGACCGCACTGGCCTTGATCGGTAGTTCGCTGGAGAAGATGGCGCAGGAGATTCGTCACCTGCAGCGAACAGAGGTGGGCGAGGCTTTTGAGCCGTTTAGCGCTGGCCAGCAGGGTTCATCGGCCATGCCGCACAAACGCAATCCCGAACTCTGCGAACGCATCTGCGGCCTGGCGCGCGTGCTGCGTGGATACGCGGTGACCTCGATGGAGAATGTAGCCCTCTGGCACGAACGTGATATCAGCCATTCTTCGGCAGAACGCATCATCATACCCGATGCCTGTACGCTGCTGCATTATATGCTGCGCCTCTTCACAAATGTGATGCGCGATTTGCAGGTTGATGAGGAGCGCATGCGCGCCAATCTAAATATGACGGGAGGGCTGATTTTCTCACAACGCATCCTGCTCGCTCTGATCGATAAAGGGGTGGGCCGGCAGGAAGCCTACAAGATGGTACAGCGCAGCGCGAAAAAAGTCTGGAGCATGGCGAGCAAAGGGCCAGTCGCGGGGCCGGCATTAGTCGAAGCTCTAGGCAGCGATCCGGAGGTAAGCCAGTATCTCACACGGGCAGAGCTAGCATCACTGACGAATACTGATTATTATATAAAGTATATCGACACGTCATTTAAGAGGATTGGCCTATAACATGGGGAAAGATTCAAGGAGCGGGTTATTGAGCATCGGCATGCTCCTTGAACTCCTTTACCTCTTTTTAGTGGCTCTTTGCGCTGTGCCGCAGCTGCATCTCCATCCTACACCATTGCTTGCGGGACGGCCATGGATGCTCGCCCTTTCACACCTGCTCTTTCCAGGAGCGTGGATGGGCGCCGGTCATCCTGCGAGTGCGGGTTGGCCCTATATCTTACTACTGGCCGTTATTCTGCTGGCGCTTGCTATTCTTCACCTGTTCGCGGTTGGGAAGATAAATAAACGAGATTTGAGCAGAGAAAATGCCTCCTGCTCTGCTGGCTGGTTATTGTTGCTGCTAATAGGAGCAGTGATTTTCGGCATAACACTGCTGGCGCAACCGGCGCTTTTCTCAGATGATGTGTTTCGCTACATCTTTACCGGTCGCATACTAACTGTATATCACGCCGATCCCATGACAACAGCGCCTGCGCAGTTTCCCCATGACCCATATCTCTCCTGGATAGCTCAGCCGGGTATGCCGAATGTCTATGGCCCATTATGGCTGACTTTTACATCCCTGCTGGCGCGCATCGATGGCTCCCCTGTGACCATGCTGCTGCTTTTCAAGGCCTCTACTCTTGTTTTTCATCTGCTGGATTGCGTGATAATATGGGCCATTCTTGGGAAGATTGCCCCAACGCGGCGCTTCCTGGGAACACTGCTCTATGCCTGGAATCCGCTTGTCTTGATCGAAAGTGCCGGGAATGGCCATAATGAGGCGGCATTGATCCTCCTATTGTTACTGGCGACATGGCTTTATGTACAGCGTGAATCCTACCCTGAACGCGATCAATCTGGTTCCTACACTCCTCCCCAAGGGAAGGGGATCTGGTACGAAATCGGAGCGTTAGTGTTGCTGGGAACAGCAGCGGCTATCAATTTTATCGCTTTGCTGGTAGCAGTGATGTTTATCTGGTTCGTCGTACGCAAACACCGCAGCGTAGCCAGAGTGAGCCGGGATGCTGGTTGGCGGGTAGTGCTGGTGCTGATTCCTGTTGTGTTGCTCTACCTTCCATTCTGGCAGGGAGGCGCCACATACCTGGCTATTACCTCGAACACCAGTATAGAACCAACGGGAATCTCTTTCGTCAATATGCTGGCAACACCACTACGGGGGTTCTTCAGTTTTTTAGCAGTGCTTTCAAACTACCATTCACCCGATGTTGAACCGGTCCCTGCCGCCAATGCGACAGTGCTGGGTACGAGCATCTTTATGTATGCCCTGATCTATCTTTACTTGCTGAGCAAGATGCGCAAAGGTGGGCAATTTGATACGCTGCTCAGGAGTTGGAGCACTGCGCTTGTGGGATACATAATATTGGCAGTGGGAGCATTCTGGCCGTCATTTGTTTTATGGGCGCTGTGGGTTACGGTCCTGCGTCGTTTTGATGCGTTGAATGTCAGCGTTCTGTTACTTTCGTATACTGCTCTTCTTATCTATCCACTGCTGTACGTTGGAAGCGGGCCGGCGGCCGTTTATGCGTCAATACTCATCTTTGGCATACCTCTCGTCTATTTATTATTGCCACTCAGGAAGCGAAGGTCAGAAAGGAACAGACTCTTCTATGGCGGATGAAGTCAAACAACGCAAGATCGAACATGTCAGTGTAGCCCTGGAACAGGGTATTTCTGTGGCGCAACGGGCCAATTGGAATGATATACAACTCGTACACCAGGCATTACCGGAGGTGAATCTGGATGAGGTGGATACATCCGTAACATTCCTCGGCCACACATTGCGTTATCCCATCTTTATTTCTTCCATGACGGGAGGGCATCCCGATGTTACCTCGATTAACCGCAACCTGGCGCGCGCGGCGGAAGAATACGGCCTGGCGCTGGGCGTAGGTAGCCAGCGGGCGGGCATTGTCAATCCAGAGGTGGCAGGAAGCTATGCGGTCACACGCGAACACGCGCCGGATACCTTCTTAATCGCAAATATCGGCGCGCCACAGTTGATCGAGCAGTCGCGCCATCCCGCATTCACGCTTGAACAGGTCCAGCGGGCCATCGATATGATTGGCGCTAATGCCCTGGCAGTGCATATGAACAGCTTGCAAGAGGCGGCTCAGCCCGAAGGTGACCGGCGCGCGCTCGGCGAGGCGGCGGCATTGAAGGCGCTGACCGAGAATATCGCCGTTCCAGTTATTGCCAAGGAGACCGGGGCCGGCGTGTGCCGCGAACAGGCGTTCTTGCTGCGTTCCTGTGGTGTGTCTGCCATCGATGTTGGAGGAGCGGGCGGCAGCAGCATGTCAGCGATGGAGGCGGCTCGCTCGCAGGCGCGAGGGGATGAGCGTACATACGCTATCGGCATGCTCTACCGCGACTGGGGCATAGCCACACCGATCGCGGTCATCGAGGCCGGTACGGCGGCCCTGCCATTGATCTCAACCGGGGGAGTGCGCAATGGGCTGGATATGGCACGTGCTCTGGCGCTGGGGGCCAGCCTGGTCGGCATAGGTTTTCCTTTCCTCAAGGCGGCCAGCGAGAGTTACGAGGCTGTTTGCGAACTGTTAGAGACGCTGGTAGCAGAATTGAAGGTGGCGATGCAGCTGAGCGGGGCCGCGAACATTGCACAACTGCAACAGGCCGACGTGGTGGTTGGCGGAGAGACCCGCGCATGGTTAACGATGCGCGGCTTCGAGGAGACGTTGAAACAGATGGCACAGCGGCGCTGGTCAAAGATGCAGGCTACAATCAATGGAATCACGCCGTATCAAAAGAAGCTTGAGTAGGGACAAACCTGTCTCTTCTGAGACGCTCGATGAAATAATGGCTTACAACAGGGGACGCGCCAACGAGTACGGCGAATAGTTGTATCGCCAGGGCCGCTACGACCGTGGCGCCAGGGCAAATGCGCGCTGGTGCTCGGAAGTACAGGAAGTCTTTGCCGCACTTGACGCGCTGGATATCAAAGGCGATGTGCTTGAACTGGCTCCCGGCACCGGCATCTGGATCGAACGTCCCCTGCGTTCTGCTGCCTCGATCGGCCCCCAGGCCTTCTACGTTAATCCCCGCAACTCTTCCGGTGTGTTTAGATTGATAAAAGAGCGCAGTTGAGGATCAACCTGGCGTAACTCTTCTTCGGGAATGTACTGCACCGGCGCCACCTCAAGCAGAGAACGCGGATCGCGCCGTCCCTGGCGAAGGCGCTCCGTGATAAAAGGTAAGATGGAGCGGGAATATATCGCCAGCAGCACTTGAGGGACATCATTCGCTATTGGCACAAGCATAGCTCCGGTCAAGGATTGCGAGAGCAGGTAGGAGAGCAGGGCCGGTTGCACAAACGGCATGTCAACGGCGACGACCAGGGCGCGCTGCATCGTGATGGCGCTCAATCCACTATAGAGACCCATCAATGGGCCGCGATCAGGCTCCTGATCGAAAACAAGACGTGCGCCCGGCACATTATACTCATTAGAAGCATCTGCTCCATGGCGGGCGACGATCAATACTTCGGGGCAAACGCTTGAGAGGGTGGAGGCAAGGTGTGCCACAAAAGTGATGGACGAGTTCTCGGGGTGTGGCAGGAGAGCTTTATTCCTGCCCATACGCCTGCTCCGCCCGCCCGCCAGGATAATGCCGCTGGAATTGTTGCTTGGTGAACTCATAGACTTAAAAGAGATCAAATGATCAAAAGGAACAAATCAACCACTGGTGCTTGATTTGCTCCTTTTGATCATCTGATCCCACAAGGATTCTATCGTGAGGTAGCGGCCTTACGGCGGCTACCTTGCTTATTACCCTTTGGCATGTACTGCTGCTGTTTCTGGCGAAGGAGGTAACTTGCGCGCTCCTGCGGATATTTGCGCACAAGGTAGATTACCCATACGATAGCCCATATCAGTAAGGCCAGCAGCCAGAGATAGCGCCAGACACGCCAGGCAAAGAAGTATTCGTAGAGGTAAGCGCGCGCGAAGATCAATGGATACCCAAGCAGGCAGATGATAGCGAACCATCCAAGGTAGCGATCAAACATGTACTTGAGGACGGGTTTGTTTCTCACAAAGCGCTTGCGGCCTTCGACCGAATAATAGAAAGCGATCAAAACGCCGAGGCTACAAAAGATAAGCCAGGGTATATAGAAGTGGAATGTCTCCGGTGGAACTGCCGAAACGCCCGGAGAGGCCGCCACACAGTTCGTTGCCGTACACGGATCGGTGAACAGCCAGTTAATCAGATTGAAGTGCATAAATGATCTCGCCCCTTCATACTATCGAACACGACACGGAACCTATATTAGCATTGAGGATTATGATAACACGGTTGCGGTGAAGAGTCTAGAGTTTTTTTCTGGTAATTACCCAGAAGGTGGCAGAGATTCTTCGCTGCGCTCAGCATGACATGTAGGGGTCATGCTGAGCGCAGCGAAGAATCTCTGGCTCAATTTCCGGGAGCAAGCGATAAGGTCGCCATCAACTGCCCCTGCACATAAGCGGCGAGTACTCCTGCTTCCCCCGGCACAGGGCTTATTACGCCATCTCCGTTGGCATCCACCCCATAATAAGCTGCGCCTGCGAGGGCGACTATCTCAGGAATCTTGCTGAGATCAGCAGGATTGGTGCGCAGGCGCTGCGCATCTTGCTCAATCGTGTTTACCCAGCCCTTCACGTTGGAGAGTGCAATTGCCATCAATGCGGCATGCTGGCGCATGGAACTGGTTGCGTCCGGCTGGCCGATCGCCAGGGCCGCATGCACTGCCGAATCCGAAAAGTAGCCGCCGGAGCCTAGCAGGCCAAAACCATCGCCCTGCTGTGTTACATCCTGCTGCGTACATGCCGGAGAAAGTGTGCGATAATCGTTCCCTTTCGCCCCTTCGATAATGTCGAGGATGCTCTGGGCCTCGCACTGGATCGCCGGAGTATCACGGCTGTAGGCAAAATTTTGTAAGACATTTGCCTGGATATTCAGCAGGTGCGTTTGCAGCAGGCTGCCAACCAGCACACCAATCTTACCAGGTGTAACGGGGAAGCTAACGAGCAAGTGCTGAATATGTGTAAAAGCGTGTGGAGGAAATGAAGCTGCAAGTTCGACCTTGCCTACAGGCAATTTGACACCTTTTTGCTCGAGGGTCACTTCCAGTTTGTTCCCGTCCGCCAGTAGATTGGTAGTGCCAGCGCTATAAGTTACTGAGTAGGTTTGTTGGTGCAGTGTGAGCGTTCCTAATGCAAGGACTTGCTCACTCTGGCTATTGATAAACCATGCGTCGTATTCGTAGCCGGAAGGGGGAGCGCTTAAACCATGAACAACGATGCTGAGGGCATTGGATTCCCCCAGAGTAATAGTGTTTGCGCCCAGAAATGCCACCTGCCCGCTCAGACCTGCAGTTGCTACTCCTTTCTGTGTGAGCAACAAGGTACCTGCAATTATGCCGGCCACAAGTACAACGAGGATGGCAGCAGAAATTATGACGAGACGCCGGTTATTTTTACGCTGGAAGCGGCGCATCAAAGACAGGCGCGGAGTATTAAAATCGATAAGAGAGTCGGGGTCTGAATAGAAAGGATTTGCCTGCGAGAAAGGTTTTTGCAGAACAGGTTGTGGTGTCCCGGCCGTGTGTTCGTCGCGCGTAAGACTATTACCACTCTTATCAATTTCGGCGGCCTGCACATCGGGCAGAGAGATTACGGATGCGTGTGAGTGCTGAAATGAGTCGTCAGGGGACGAACTGACGACAAACGGCACACGGGTCCGAGTCTGGGGATCAACAATGCGCTGGTAGGCATTGGCAAGTGCTCCCGGTTGATGGAAGCGCTGCGCCGGGTCCTTAGCCAATGCGCGGGCGACGATGCTGTAAAGACCGGAGGGAAGATCAGGGCGCCACCTGCTCAATGGAGGAACTGAAGCATAGAGATGCTGCTGGGCCAGTTCCTCAGGTGTGTTGCCGGCAAAGACAGGCGAACCGGTCAGCAGGTGATAGAGGACGGCGCCGAGAGCATAGACATCGGTATAGGCACTGATGGTTTTTCCCAGCAATTGCTCCGGCGCGCAAACCTCACCGCGCCCGTGAAGAAGATGCTGCTGGGCGTCCTGCCCGCTCAATTCAATAAGGTCCATGATGCCGAAGTTTGCTACGACGAGCTGCCCATCCAGGCGAATGAAGATATTGTCGATGCTGAGGTTGCCGTGTAGAACATTGTGCTGGTGCGCATATTCCAGGGTAGCGGCCACCTGGTCCAGGTAGCGACCGGCGGTATGGATATCCAGCGGCCCGCTTTTTGCCAGGCGGGCGCGTAATGAGCGCATGGGAATCTGGGGTGAAACGAGATATGGCGTTCCACGCTCAACTCCATAGTCAACGATGGGAAGGATATAGGGATGCTGTAGAGCCGCAATCTCCCTGGCGCGGTAAAGAAAACGTTCCAGGTAGCCCCCGTGGTCTCTTGGTAAAAGACCGGCAGGTTCCGCGAGAATGCGGATGAGATAGCTTGCTTGCGCATCAGTGGTGCGGGCGAGAAAGACGAGTTCGGAATTGTCCTGTTCAATCAGTTGTTCCAGGCGGTACTTCCCCAGGTTTGTTCCAACCAGCCTGCCGAATGTGAGGTTCTTAACCATGTCAAACCCCTTTTTAAAGAATTACTCTTAGATCACATGGATCCATCCCCTTTCCAACTTCACTTCAAGCCCGGGCACGCACATCCATGCCGTGCCTACTTTTTACCTGTATCATCATACGTTTCAGGTAAGAAATGTAGAACAGACAAAAATACATTGATAATGCAAGCAATTTAATGTACTCACTTCATCGTAGTTAATAAATAAAAATTAGTCAAGCGAGTAGTAAATTTGGGTACTTATCCAAAAAAGTAGAAGCGCCAGTTTGTCATTTTAAATTATAATCAAAATAAAAATTTAAGAAGCACGTCATATCGAGAACAAGGAAAAGGGGAGAAGTAACAGGCATGAGATCGGATTTGCTCACTCCTACTCATGCTTCCTCTCACAAAGCACAGCGATGTTATAATGAGGTTGGATGTGTAGGAATGAGGACGACTACGAGCGTCTTACAGGCGCAGGTGTGTTTGCCGGGAACCTGCAAACTGCTATTTATTCTTTTTTAAAGAAGGAGCTAAGATATGCGACGAATCGTCATTCTGGCCGAAGGCCTGTTTGAATGGCACTATGGCAAAACGGCTACGGGCGTTATTCGTTACGGAAAAGATACCGTCGTGGCGGTTATTGATAGCACCAGGGCCGGGCTGGATGTGGCGCAGGCGTTGGGAGCATCATTTGGCGAGGGTATACCCGTTGTGCGTGACATTAATGAGGCCCTGGGTTTGCAGCCGGATACGCTTTTGATCGGTATTGCCCCTATGGGTGGCGCGCTACCTGCGGCGTGGCGCTGGCAATTGCTGAAAGCTATTGATTCCGGCCTGGATATCATCAGCGGCCTGCATTTCTTTCTATCTGAAGACGAGGAATTGCGTATAGCCGCCGAAAAGCGCGGCGTGTCAATCTGGGATGTTCGCCGTCCACCCGCCACGAACCGCGTCGCTCAATTTCTTCCGCATCGTCCTGGTAGCCATACTATTTTGCTGGTGGGTTCCGATTGCGCGGTAGGCAAAATGACGGCGGCGCTGGAACTGGACCGTGAGGCGCAAAAACGCGGCTTGAGCAGCGCATTTGTGGCAACCGGGCAGACCGGCATTATGATCTCCGGCAATGGGCTGCCTGTAGACCGCATCATCAGCGACTTTGTGGCCGGCATGGTGGAACAGATGGTGCTGGATTTCTGTAGCGAGTATGACTGGGTTTTTGTCGAGGGGCAGGGCGCGTTGAATCATCCGGCCTATTCACCTGTCACGCTCGGCCTCATTCATGGTTCGATGCCGGACGCGATGATCTTTTGCCACAAGGTGGGAGCGACTGCCATCGAGGGGTACACCTATTGCCCGCTTCCTCCATTGAACCGCATGATCCAGATCAATGAAGATACCGTCAGCTGGGTGCGCCCTGAACGGCCATGCAAAGTTGTGGGACTTGCGCTGGTAACCCATGGCCTCTCTGAACAGGTGGCGCTTGATGCTATCAAACAAGCCGAGGACGAGACGGGACTGCCGGCCACCGATGTATTTCGTTTCGGCACGGAGAAGTTAATGGATGCGCTCGTCAAGCATTTTGCTTCCTGAAATGAGTCATATGATCATGCTTGTACGACGGGACCGAGTTGGATCACCTTGATGATCGATATGATAGCGCCGGCCAGCAGCACGATGCCCCAGATGATGGCAACGACGCCGACGATGATAGCGGAGATGGCGTCGGTGATGCTGACCAGAAACCCCGGAACGATGCCGAGCAAAAAGGTGACGAGCACGTTAGCGAGCAAAGAGGTCAGCACCAGCAGCACCAGGCCCTTGCTCTGGAGAAAGCGTTGTTGGGCTAAAAAGAGGCTGGTGGCAAACCCGAACTTGAGCAGCATGATGAGGCTCAACGCAATATCGGCGCCGGCGCGGTTAAAGGAACCGTAAATGATGAGATAAATAATGGTGCCGAATGGAATAGCCAGCAGCAGCGATATCATCAGGATAAGCAGGCCAACAGCGAGCAGTACCAGTACGAGAGCAGTAACAATCAACAGGAGCGAGAAAATAAGCGTGGCTATTCCCTGTACCCGTCCCTGCAGCCGCTCAGGGAGCACTAATGCAATGCCCATAAGTGCGACGGTGAAAAGCACGATGCTATCCACAAGGGCAAGGTAGGGGACGCCAAGCCCCGGTGGACGCTCCTGTTTGTTCAACTGGGCCACTTCGTTCTGCTGATCACTATTGAGGTGAGCGACAGCCGTACTGACCTGTGGAGGCAGTTGCTGGAAGTTAGCGAGCGGAACCTGATTGCCGCGCAGCACGCCAGGCAGAGCTGTACCCGTCTCAATCAGCACGGCTAAAAAAATCAGCACCATGGCGAGGATCAGAAAAGGAGTATGCAGGCGTTCCATCTTCAGTGTGCCAGGCCTTTCCAGCAACATTCAGGAAGCCGGTGAAGGCGGCGTCCCCCTTTCTTGCTCTTTGATTAGCATTGGAAGCTGTTACCTGATTATAACTGAAGAGCATAGAAGCGGTCAAGCGAATGATATATATAATCAATTTCAATCCCAGCCGGGAACAGGATTCCCCTGTAGGGACAGCGCCTGGTGCCTGTCCAATTGCTCATCAATTGCTTGCGCCCTTGACAGCCGGACAATTCATAGGTAGAATAGTATCGTTTCAATCTCATTTCAGTCCCAGTCGGGGAAAGGGCCAGTTCCTGCCGCTTCTCTGTGAAAAGACTATAGTGGCCACACCCGAACAGATCAAGGGCAAAAGCACTAGACTTATACTTTCGCGCGAACATTCAGCCAGTACATCAGAATAATACTAGTTACCTGCTAGACCGGATATACGGAAAGGAGATAGTTGCTCGTGGGTACTGGCATATTTCATCCTTCCTCATCTAACAGCTATGAATCAATCTCCATGCAGGCGCGGAAGCAGGCATGCCGTGATTGATTCGGTGGACAGGGACTTGCAGGAATGGGTCAGGACAGTTCTTCCTGGTGTCGATGTTTTCCTGGGCCTGCCTCAGCACCTGGATGGCAAACAGGGAGTCAACCTGTATCTCCTGGCATTAAGCGATCCCCCGCCGGCGTGGATGAACCGGCAACCGGCCACGCGAGTTGCGTTGCGCTATCTAGTGACGACCTGGGCGGAAGATGAAATGGAGGCCCATCGTATGCTGGGACAGCTCGTCCTGGCAGTAATGGAGAACCGTGAATACGAGCTTGACCTTGCCGGTTTACCGGCGACGTTATGGGCAGCTTTAGGTGTAGCGCCCCGGCCCTCGTTTACGTTGTGCGCGCCACTGCGTATTGAGCCGCCTGTGCTGGACACGAAGCTGGTTAAGGGGCCTTTAGTGATACGGGGTGCCCCAGTAACCAGCCTGCAAGGGGTTGTGCTGGGGCCTGGCAACATACCGATTGTGGGAGCAAGCGTGGAGATTCCCGCGCTTGCGCTGACCAACCATACTGATGCGAAAGGGCGATTCTACTTTTCGTCGGTACCAGGGGAGCCGCGCAGCATCCAATTGCTGGTAAAGGCAAGGGGGCGCACGCAAAGCGTAACGGTTGAGCAACCTGGCTCAGACCGCGAGCCTCTGGCGATACGTTTCGACTCATTTGACACGAAGTGAGGAGCAGCATGGTCATCTACATTGCGCCGGACATTTACATCGAGGAAGTCTCAGGAGGAGCCAGGCCGATCCAGGCCGTTGGCACAAGCACAGCAGGTTTTGTGGGCGAAACTCCAGACCCGAATGCGCGCGTGAACGAAGCGGTTGCCATCAACAACTGGTCGCAGTTCACGCGTATTTTTGTGCCTGAGGGCAGCGCCAGTACGGCGCTCTCACACGCTGTGTATGGTTTCTTCCTGAACGGGGGCAGCCGCTGTTTCGTGGTGAATGTGGGCAAGGGCGGAGCGATTGCTTCGGGAGGCCGCACGCGCGTCGGGTTGGATGTGCTGGAGCAGGTTGATGAGGTCGCCATCGTAGCGGCGCCAGGATATACCGATGCCGCCTCATATGACGCCGTCGTCGCGCATTGTGAAAAACTCAAGGATCGGGTGGGGATACTGGATGCACCGGGAGAAATAGAAGATATTACCCTTTTGACGCAGGTTGCCACAGCGAAGGCAAGTGGCGAAGGAGGCAGTTCAGGAAAATCCGGCGGCACAAAGGAACCGCAGGGCGGCGAAGCGGGCCGGGGTTTGCGGGCGCGCCAGTCCGATGGTGGCTATGCCGCGTATTACTTCCCCTGGATTACCGTGCGCGACCCGCTCTCGCCAAACACCCTGGTAAACGTGCCACCATCCGGTCATCTTGCTGGCATCTGGGCCAGGACGGATGCCACGCGGGGAGTGCATAAGGCGCCTGCCAACGAGGCCGTGCGAGGAGCGCTCAACCTCACTTATTTACTGACACGCGAAGAACAGGGCATTCTGAACCAGAACGGCGTCAACTGCATCCGCTCATTCGCACGCGAGGGGATTCGCGTCTGGGGCGCGCGTACCATTGCCGATGGTAGCAGCGAATGGCGCTATCTGAATGTGCGGCGACTTTTCAATATGATCGAGGAATCAATCGCCACGAGCACTCGCTGGATCGTCTTCGAGCCCAATGACAGGACATTGTGGAAATCGATCCGGCGCGATATCGCTGCTTTCCTGACTCGTCTCTGGCGCGATGGCGCACTGATGGGCCGCACACCGCAGGAAGCCTTCTTCGTGAAGTGTGATGAAGAAACCAATCCCTCGGATGTCATCGACGCGGGCATAGTGGTAACGCTGATCGGCATTGCCCCGGTCAAACCGGCGGAGTTCATTGTTTTCCGCATCAGCCAGTACGCCGGGGGTATTGAAACTGAAACGATAGGAGGCTTCTAATGCCTGATGGAGTAGACACCGCGCCATCTGGAGCGCCATCTGGAGCGCAACCAGGAGTCTTCAACGATCCCTATCGAGCCTATAACTTTAAACTGGTCATCCAGGGAGTCACGGAAGGACACTTTACAGCCTGCAGCGGATTAGGCGTCAAAGTGCAGGTGATTAAGTACCGCGAGGGAGGAACCAATCAGGTGGTGCATTGTATCCCTGGCCCGGTGGAATATGCGGATGTCACCTTACGCTATGGTTTGACCTCTTCGCATGAAGTCTGGGACTGGTTGATGACCGCCGTAGTAGGGAAAGTTGAGCGCAAGAACGTCTCTATTCTCATGCTTGATAGCGATGGGGTAAGCGAGGTGATGCGCTGGGACTTGATCAACGCCTGGCCCTCTGAGTGGCGTGGGGCGCCGCTTGACGCCTTGAATCGCGAAGTCGCCATCGAGACATTGACATTAGTGTATGAGACCCTCCAACGAGCCTAGCGGCCATGGAAAAGCAAGGTTTCAAGTTCTACATCCTGCGCGTTCTCGCGCATCGATTGCAACACTGGGCAGATTTCCTTTCCAGTCAGACAGGCGAGGATGAAAGGTCAGGCGCGCGGGAACGGGTAAACGTAGAGACAGCCCAGATGGTAAGCATGGGGGATGATGCGGGCGTGGTTTCTACTCCTGAGCCGGGCATAGAAACCGGAAATACGGGGGATATGCCGTCCCACTGGATAGCGCGCGTAAGAGCTGCTGAACCCCCGGCTGGCTGGCTGGCGCGTGTGCAAAAAGATGCGCCGTCCCTGCTTACTCACAAAGTGAGTCCCAAACAGTCGCTTGCGGCGCAACCTCGCGCCTTAGCTGCCAGGCAGGCGGATACTCATACGCCATTGACAGGCATTGGAGCTGGCCACGATCGCAACACCGCAGGGCAACCTCACACGCAATCGTCCAGCTCCAATGTGGGAGCCGCACCGGTTACAGATATGGGCATTGAGCTAAAAAGTCACGAGGCCGGAAGCACACCGGTGGTGAAAGAGGTCGGTAAACGGGAGGGAAAAGACAAACCGCGACGCGAAGAGAACGAGGTGCGCCAGGACAAAACTACTGTTTCCGCTCCTGTATTGAAACAGCACGAGGTAGAAGAGGTGGGACGAAACACAGGGCAGGTGCGAAACAATAACCAGGAAGCGATTTCTAAATTGTCTTCTCGGACAGGAAGCCTGAATCAGCCAATGGAGCAGGGAGCTTCACCCGTGGAAGCGAAAAGGCCAAGCAATGCCAATCAGGGCACGGAACTCAATTATTGGCCGCAAGTGGGTCTATCCAGGCCGGTATATGGTGATCGGCGGGCGAGAGCAAGTATAAGCGAGGCTCTCGAGCAAATACAGCAGTTATCCTACTGGCCGGCTCTTCCTCAGGAAGAACTGGTAGACGACCAGGAGTGGGAAATGGTGCGGCGAGCATGGGAACGACGGCGGCGATTGGACGAGGAGCAGCGAGGTAGGACATGGAACGCGTAGCATTTTTGCTGGAGGAGACCAACGAGCGGTTAGGATGCTTACTGAATCCCGCTAGCCTGGTCGTTCGCCGGGTGGCAGGAGTGCTTCCGCGCCGCTCGTTCGGCGGCCAGTTTACCGGTACGGGGTTGCGGGATGATCCGCTGCTCTACACAGGAGGGGGCAGGACTGAACTGGAGCTTCACCTGCTCTTCGACGTCTCCCTGGCAGGGTCATCTATTGTCACCAACGATGTGCGCGATCTCACGGGGCCGCTCTGGAACCTGGCGGAGAATGTGCGCAGCATCAATGGCACCCGGCGTCCGCCGCTGGTGCGTTTTGTATGGGGCAAATCATGGAACATACCCGGCATTGTGGCCGCAGTAGCCGAGTACCTGGAGCAATTCTCTGCTGATGGCGTGCCGCAGCGCTCGTGGCTGAGTATGCGGCTCCTGCGAGTAGGAGAGCCACAAAATGAAATGACGCCGGGTGAGCAACGGCTACAGGCTCAGGCGCTCTCGCCGGCAGACCTGGAGCTGGCGCCTGAAAGCGTGCCGCCTGACCAGGTGCAAACGCATGTAGTAAGCGCGGGTGAACGTCTGGACGAGATCGCGGCACGTTATTATCCGGATTCCCCGGCGGCGGAGGCTCCATCGCTCTGGCGACTGCTGGCCTCGTACAACGGGTTGGAAGACCCGCTTCATATCGCGCCAGGCACCGTATTGCGCATACCACCGCTCTCGGCGCTAGGAGGCCCGCCATGAGCTATCCGATCAAGGCCCTGCCAGAAATACAGGTGGAGGCGGAGGGAGTGCCACTGGCTGCTGGAGAACTCTATGCGCTGACAGAAATTCGTGTCCAGCAGCGCTTATCTCTGCCAGCATTATGCGAATTGGGCTTCTCGGATGTGCCCGGTCCGCTAACAGGCGCGAGGCGGTTTGAGCCGGGAACCGGTTTGCGCGTAATGGTCATAGGGCAACAGGAGCCATTGTTTGTAGGGCAGGTGACGGCAGTCGAATATTGCTACGAGCCGGCAGGTGGTAGAGAAATTCGTGTTCGTGGCTATGACCTCTTGCATCGATTACGAAAACGCCAGCCGGTACGGGCACACGTGCAGGTGACGACGCGAGATCTGGCGCAGGAACTGGTGGCCGACCTGGGGTTAACGGTGCAGGCAGAAGAATCAGGGCCACTCTGGACGCGCCTGATGCAGTACCGGCAGTCGGACCTCGAACTGCTGCAGGAAGTAGCTGAGCGATGCGGCCTCTACCTGGCCGTGCGAGGCAATACCCTGCATTTGCTGACGCTGCAAGGCATAGGCGAGGCAGTACCACTGGCACTCGGCGAGACGTTGCTGGAGGCGCGCATTGAAATCAATGCCGATGCCGCCTGCCGGTCCGTGACGGCTAGAGGATGGGATACATCGCGCGTAGAAACACACGAAGGGCAGGTATCGCAGGCGCGGGTAGGACGCGCCGTCTCCGCGGAGATCGTGCCGGCAAGAGTCGGGGGCAGCGGCAAACGCGAACTTGTGGATGAGGGAACACCCGGCGATGATCACGCAACGGCGCTTGCGCAGGCTGAATTAGATCAGCGCCTGGCGCGAGAAGTTATATTCTGGGGAGTAGCAGAAGGCAATACGCGCCTGCGGGTGGGCACGCCGGTAGAGGTTACGGGAGTGGCCGATTCTGTCGCCGGACGCTATGTGCTCTCGTCGGTCACGCATACTATCGATGGGCAGAAGGGCTTTCTTACTGAAATCTCCAGCGCGCCGCCCGCGCGCCGGCCAGAAATGCGTGGCAGCGCGGTAGCGCCGGGAGTGGTCACCCAGATAGACGATCCTGAGAAATTGGGGCGCATCCGAGTCTCGCTGCCAACCTATGGCAACGTGGAAACAGATTGGATGGGCGTTTTGAGCGCGGGCGCGGGAACGGGCAAGGGATTTATGACGCTGCCGGACATAGGCGATCACGTGCTGGTTCTCTTCGCCCACGAAGACCCCGGTCAAGGCATCGTACTCGGCGGTCTTTATGGCTCACATGAACCGCCCGATACAGGTATCGAGGGCGGCGCGGTGCGGCGCTATACGCTGCTAACCCCAGGCGGCCAGCGTATCCGGCTTGACGATGGGCAGCGCTCGATCCGCCTGGAGAACAGCGACGGCAGTTATTACGAACTCTCGCCGCATAAGGTGCAGATACACGCGGCAGTTGACCTGGAGATTGAGGCGCCGGGACAACGGGTGGTCATTCGAGGCAAGAACATCGATTTTGAGAGGGGATAGTAATACCAAGATGAAGTGGCTGACTGAAGACGCCATCCTTAACTGCAAGCACGAGTTAGGGATTGTACGTATCGCGCCAACCCAGGACCTGGTAACTATCGAACACCGCAGGGTGCTGGTAGACAACAATCCAGAAGGCAGGCCTATTACCGGCTGCCCGAATATTGGCGCGACCATCAAGCCCTGCTTGCATACGCTCAAAGTGGAGACCGGCTATTCCGATTTCCTGCGCATCAATGGACAGCGCATCTGCCTGGATACTGTGACCGGGCTTACCGACGGGACGCCACCGGGCGTGGTCAAATACACAGTGCGCGCTCCCGGGCAGGATTTCGTGGCGGAGGTGTCATGAGTACTTCACGTTACCGCGCCTGGAAATTCGTGCATCCTGACCTGGACGCGCCTGAAGGCATAGTGGGACTCGGTCTCACCGCGCGTGGCAGCATTGCGATGGTAGAGGGTAATGATTCCGTAAGGCAGGCAATCCTGCTCTTGCTCTCAACCATACCGGGGGAACGGGTCATGCGTCCAGATTACGGCTGCCAGTTGCATCGCCTGGTCTTCTCTCCCAACGACGAGACCACCGCCGGGCTGGCGATTCACTACGTGCGGCAGGCGCTTAATCTATGGGAACCGCGCATCGATGTGCTGCGGCTGGATGCGGAGCGGAATGCCGAAAACCCAGAACAATTGATCATTCGCCTCGAATACCGGGTACGAGCAACACAGCAATCCGATACTATCGCCTTCGCTTTCGAGCTGGCGGGAGGGAGTCGCTGATGCCACTACCGTCACCCCACCTGGACGACCGCGACTTTCGCCAGCTTGTGGAGGAGGCACGCCGCCGTATTATGCAGTCTTCTCCCGGCTGGACAGATCTTTCACCGGGAGATCCGGGAATGGTGCTGCTGGAACTTTTCGCCTACCTGACGGAGACGATGATTTATCGGCTGAACCGCGTGCCGGATAAGATGTACATCGAGTTCTTGCGATTGATCGGCATACGCCTGCAACCCCCGTCGGCAGCAAGCGCCAGCCTGCTCTTTAGCCGGGCGCGAGCAGAGGATACAACTATCCAGATTCCGCGTGGCACACGTGTGACGCTGAGTCGTTCGAGCGGCGCCAGCGATGCGCTGGTCTTTACGACGGCAGCCAATGCGACTATTCCCGCGGGCGCAACCCAGGTAGAAGTGCTTGCCCACCATTGTGATCTGATCGAGGGAGAGTTCGCCGGCACAGGTACCGGCTTGCCTGGCCTGGTTGTGAAAGCGCAGAGGCCACCGATTGTGGCAGCAACAGGCGATGAACTGGACCTGGTTGTCGGTGTCGAAGCGGCGCCTGGCGAACTGGGCGAGCGCGTCCCGGCTATCAAGTATGGAGATAAGACCTATCGCGTGTGGCGCGAGGTCGAAAGTTTTACGAATGTGGGGGATGACCCGTATGTCTATATTGCCGACCGCATGGCAGGGATGATCCTGTTCGCCCCCGCCGCGCGCCTTGAGCGTGAAGATGGAAATCTGGAGGATGCTGCTCACGCGCTGGCGGCTATTCCAGGGGTGAGACGCGAGATTCGCTTATGGTATCGACGTGGTGGTGGCCCGGAGGGAAACGTTGAGGCAAACACGCTCACGAAGCTGAAGGATGCCATTACGGGCGTGCAGGTCACCAATCTAACCCCGGCAGTTGGTGGGCGCGCAGCTGAGACGTTGGAGAATGCGCTGGTACGAGGGCCACAGCAGTTGCATTCACTGCAACGGGCGGTTACGGCGCGCGATTTTGAGCTGGCCGCGCTCTATAGCTCACGGGCAATCGCGCGCGCGAAAGCGCTGACACGGGCCGCCTTATGGGCTTTTGCCACGCCGGGAACCGTGGAAGTATTGCTCGTTCCCTATATTGAGGAGGAAAAGCGCGGAGGAGGTCAGGTGACGGTGGCTGTACTCTCAGAGCATCAAACACCTGAGGCGCGCACGCATGTCCAGCAGACGGTGAACGAGCGCCGCCCGTTGGGAACGACCTGCCTGGTAAACTGGGCGCACTACAAGGCAGTACGAGTAACGGCGCGGATCGTTGTGCGGCGCGAAGAGGACCCTCAGGCGGTCAAACAGCGCGTCATCGAGCGCCTGCACTCGACAATCAACCCATTGCCGACGCGCTTCAGCTCGACCGGGTGGCCCTTTGGACAGGCCTTACGCGCATCGCATGTGTATGATGTGGCATTGACGGAGCCAGGAGTGCGCTGGGTAGATCGCGTGCGGCTCGTGGTGGATGAGGTTCCTGAAGGGAATGTCGCAGCGATTGTAGCCGATACAACGCAGGCACGCACCTGGTACGTCGGAAGTGGCCCCACGCTGTTCCGCTCATTAAATGACGGCGAGGGCTGGGAACCGGCGGGCCGCTTTCCTGACGAGGAGATTACCGGCGTGCAGGTTCACACGGACCGTGCCGGGCTGCTAGCAGTCATCACGCGGCTGCCCAATGATGAAGGATCGCGCTTACATATTTCATGGGATTGCGCTGAGACATGGGGAGCTACGGCCTACACCTTCGCCTTCCAGGTGCAGGACATGGCCTGGACGCTGCGTGGAGGAGTACCGGTGCTACTGATGGCGACAAGCGCGGGGTTATATGAACTCTCCATGCAGCCGGGAAGCAGCCCGGTACAGGTGCTGGTAGAGCGTACAAACCAGGCGCTAGGCTTTTATGCCATAGCAGTCAGGACAGATGTGCGCGGTGTAGTAAACGTGGCGGTCGCAGCCCAGAATACCGGAGGCGTGTATCTTTCCAGCAATGGAGGGTCAACCGGCACTTTTCGACATACCGGGCTGCGCGGAGAAGATATTCGCGAGCTGACGGTACAACACGACGGCCCGCGTTCGTTTCTGTGGGCGGGGGCAGCCGCGCCGGGCGGTGATGATCCCGGCAAGGGGTGCTTCACGCGGGAATTACTCGGCTCGGAGGATCCCCCAAATGGATGGCAGGGATTCGGTAAAAACTGGAGCGGGGGAACTTGCCGGTCGATCACGTTTGTGGGCACAAAGGTTCTGGCCGCCTCTCACCGTGCGGGTGTGCTGCAGCTCGATCTACACGCGCACGATGCCGCGTGGCAACCATCCGATGTAGGATGCGGCCTGCCGCTGCGAGACCCCGGACGCTTCCTTCCGGTTCTCGCATTGGCGACGGATACCGAAGGGCGGCTGGTGATGGCGGGCGGAGCGAAAGGAGTTTTTCGCAGCGAGGATGCTGGTATAACGTACTCACCGGCTTCAAGCAAGGAATTTTCGGACAAAGTGACCTTGCCTGCAACCTGGTTGTTCGTTTCGGGCGAGCATGATATTACGGTGGTAGGTGAAGATGAAGCGGAGTGAAATTGAGCAAATGCTCCCCGGCGTTTTTCAGCGCACGGCACTGGAAGGTACACCTCTGATTGCCCTGCTGGAGGTAATGGAGGCTTTGCAAGCACCGGACGAAGTGGTACTGGATCAGCTTGACGCGTTCTTTGATCCCTATCGCGCGCCCGATGCGTTTGTGCCGTTTCTGGCGAGCTGGGTCGACCTGGACCGGCTCTTAATAGAGGTTCCGGAGGAGTTTGAGGAGACGGCGCCCCCACCGCTGCCGAGCGGAATAGGACGGCTGCGCGAACTGGTAGCGGCGGCGACATTTCTGGCTCAATGGCGCGGCACGGCGAAGGGCTTGCTGCGTTTCCTGGAGACGGCGACGGGAGTGCAGGGATTTGTGATCGAGGAGCAGGTGTTAGGTTCTGATGGGCAGCTCAAGCCCTTTCACCTGCGTGTGCGCGTTCCGCAGGAGGCGGTGCCATATCAGATCATGATCGAGCGCATCGTTGAGTCAGAGAAACCGGCCTACGTCACCTATGAACTGCAGGTGATGGATAATGGGCCGGGTAGCAAACAGGGCGATCGCAAGGGTTCCTCATAGAGAGGGAATATATTTCTATGAACATACCGAACAGCACAAAAGTTTTTATTGTTGTATTATTCTTAATAGGTATACTCTTCATCGTTGGCATTAATATTGGGGCCGCGCACTCCGATGATACAGCATTTTCGACGCCCGGCTGGGTGAACAGTCTTGGTGGAACACTGGCGCGCACTCAGCCGTTGAAGTTGAGTGATCTCAGCCCTGTAGCTGGAAATTGCTTGCAGCAGGGCACATTCGTTATCCTTCCCGGAAATACCTGTACGTTTGGCATTTCGCAATCATCGTTTACTTCAAGAGTGGTTACGCTGCAACTGGTTCAAGGAACACCGGCGCTGGTAACACTTACCCAGGAACAGAGCTTGACCGTACAAGAGACTCTCTCAAGCTCAAAGGTCATGACAGATGCCAATATGAAAGTCTACCCTGGCAAAGCGCACGGGATGCTGGCGATCCAATGTCTGGGCGCAAGCGGGGGGCCGGCCTGCATGCTTCAATTGAAGTAATATTCGGAGGAAAACTATGTCAAGCCCATTCGCTATCACCGCCGCAACCAATATTGTCCTGCTGGATAACAACCGCCAGGGACAGACCTCCTATACGGTTTCTAACACAACAAACCATGCCTTACGCGGTCGCGCTCACATCGTAGCGCAGCAGGCAACGGCGGGATCATGGTTGACGCTGTTAGGGGAGTCTGAACGCGGCTTCGCCAGCAGTGGAAGCCAGCAATACGTGGTACAAATAACCGTCCCTCCCGCTGCTGCAGCCGGAGATTACACCTTCCGGCTGGATGTGGTAGACCTGGCCAACCCCGATGATAACTTCAGCGAGGGACCGAGCGTTAAATTCGTGGTACCGGCTCCTGTGCCGGTAAAAAGGCCATTTCCCTGGTGGATTATAGCGGTCATCATTGGCATACTGATCCTGGTTGGCGCTGGAACCTATGGTATTGTCCAGCTTACGCATAAAAATCCTGCGGTTATCCCAACACCGACTGTTACTAAATCCACTCCGACTCCGCTGGTGCCAACTCCAACGCCTACACCCGTATTCAGAGTGGGAACCTGGTCGGGTCAGATCACATTTAATAATGGTCATGGCCCAATTTCATCAACATTACAGCTCAGTTCACTCCAGAATGGGGCATTTACGGGCGGACTATTTGGGCCGGGAGTAGGGGAAGGACCAAGCTCCGGCAATGTATCGGGACAAGAAGGCAATTTCAACACATTCAGCCCTAACGCTCAAAGCCGCTTGCAGTTGGCAATTAACCAGGTTGGCAGAGGCTCGGGATCGTATGCAGAATTTACAATCATTTCCTATGGTCGTCTTCCCATCCTTTTTCCTTTAAACACGGTCTTCGATGCTGTTGTTTTTCCAGATGGTAGTCTACACGGTGTCTGGTTCAATCCCGGCGATACGCAACCCGATGGTACGTTTGTTCTGAATAGAATATGAGCATCGACCCTACCAGCGCTGCTGCGCCTGGGCGCGAATATAGGTATCGTATGCTTGTCGCACCCGCTGCATCGCTTCGTCACTGAGCGGGGGAAGTGATACCGCATTCACATTGTCCAGGGCCTGCTGTGGATTTTTAATTCCGGCAATGGCGGCCGTTACATCGGGGAACATCAGTATCCAACGCAGCGCGAACTGCGCCATAGTTGCGTTTTGCGGCACCAATTTGCGAAGTTCCTCGACGGCTTGCAGTCCCGTCTCATAATCGACGCCGGCGAAGGTTTCACCCTGGTCGAATGCCTCACCATGGCGATTGAAATTGCGGTGGTCGTTGGCAGCGAATTGCGTATCGGGGCGGAACTTGCCGGTGAGTAGCCCGCTTGCCAATGGGACGCGCGCAAGAATGCCAACCTGGTGTTCGCGCGCGGCGGGGAAGAACTGCTCCGCCGGCTTGAGACGAAAGATGTTGAAGATGATCTGCACGCTCTGCACATTGGGATATGTGATCGCCTGAAGCGCTTCGTCCACACGCTCCACACTCACGCCATAAAAACGGATTTTGCCCTGCTGCACCAGGTCGTCGAGGATGCCGAAAACTTCCGGCATAAAGTAGACTTCGGTTGGAGGGCAGTGAAGTTGCAGCAGGTCGAGCGCGTCCACCTGCAAATTGCGCAGGCTGCGTTCGACAAAGTCGGTCAGGTTCTCGCGGTTATACCCTGCCGCGACATGGGGATTGAGCCGCCGCCCGGCCTTGGTTGCGATGATTAGCTGTTCGCTGCGCGCTTTGCGCACCTGGGCGATCAATTGTTCGGAATGCCCATTGCCGTACACATCAGCTGTGTCGATAAAGTTGACGCCCAGGTCAATGGCCCTATTCAGCGCGGCTAATGATGTTTTGTCATCAGTATTGCCCCATTCATTGCCGCCAATACCCCAACTGCCAAAGCTGATCGTCGAGATATTCCAGCCGGTATGGCCTAATGGACGATATTCCATATGTGATACTCCCTGGCCGATCAATCGGCGATGGGGGCGATCAATCGACCCCTACATTCGTTGCCTCATTATTTTGAGGACGCTCTTTTTTCTGTTCTTCCAGGGCTTCTATTCTTCCTTGATGAGAGTAATGTATAGCGAGGAGAGTCATTTTTGCAAACTGCGCAATTTGCCCTATTTACAACTTTACTCTAATGTGCTATGATCATCTTGCCAGGGGATGTAGCTCAGCTGGGAGAGCGCGACAATCGCACTGTCGAGGTCAGGGGTTCGAGCCCCCTCATCTCCACCCTGTACAAGCCATAATCTGACATCCACTCATAACTCGGGGTGCAGGGGTTTCACCCCTGCCGGGGTGCGGGGTGTCCCCGCTTGCTTCCCCTCCCGTCCTG
>Ga0209061_1001545_pt1 | contig 37184 bp, 42 predicted proteins | sample Coa_R1_10_FD_187157 | JGI IMG/M metagenome (GOLD analysis project Ga0209061, IMG submission 187157) | Surface soil microbial communities from Centralia Pennsylvania, which are recovering from an underground coalmine fire - Coalmine... | ecosystem: Environmental > Terrestrial > Soil >... | reverse complement strand
CAGCCCCAACGCTCGAGGCAAGTGCCGCTCACCAGGTAACTGTCGAAGAGACTAATACCTCGCCTGCACCTGCTGTTGAAAGTCCCGTTGTAGAGGTACCCGCCCAAGCTCCAGCGTTGACTTCGGTTGTTGAAGTAACGGTTGAGCAGGCATCGCAGCCGCCTCAAGTTGCAACTCAGCCTGAAGTATTAGTAGTAGAAACTGGGACGCCCTCGACCGATGCTGCGCCGGTTCAAGTAGAGACAATCGCACCGCAGGTAACTCAGGAAGTGGTAGAACCTGCTACGGTCGTGAGTTCACAAGAACCTTCTGCAGCTTCTCCGGTGGTGGAAGTTCAAGCAGAGAAGCAGCAGGTGCAGATCCAAGAGGTACAACAATTGACAGTTTCACAAGTTCCAGTGGCGGTGGAAGAAGGAACAACAAACATTCAGGCGCCGCCAGTAGCCACGGTTCCAGAAGTCACGACTGAGCAGGTCGGGGCACCCGCAACTGAAGCTGCTGTTGTTGCTACTATTGCTGCCCCTGCACCAGTCGCGGAATGCGAACCAGCGAAGGAATCTGAAGTAGGTACACCGGTAGAGCCTAGTCAGCCTCAGCAGAACGAAGAAGAACAAAGACAAACACAAATTGAACATACAGTGCAGACTACGCTTCCTGACGCGACGGAGCAAGCAAGCCAATCAGCTCCTCAGACTGTCTTGGTCATAGAACAGGTTACCGCTCGGGCAACTTCGATCCCCATTGAAGAAGCGGCACAGGATACTTTCACTTCTCCGGTAGAAATTGCCTCAACCGAAGTTCATGTTGAAAGCACTGAAAAAAGGGAAATCACTGAGGTTCAGTCACAGCTCTCGGAGATCAACAGCGCAGGCCAAACTGGAGCGACTTCCCTTCTCATTGTAGAGCCGACCCTGGGTTTCAACTTTGCAAACACACAATACTGTGCGAGATCCGGATTGGAATTTCTCCAGGACCTTGAACGCGTCTCCGTCGAAGTGCTCGAGACACACGCGCGCAACGGAGATTTTGAGCGATGGTTCAAGGACGTACTGCAGGACGGAGAATCGGCCGACACACTGCGGTCAATCAGAGAAGGAAACTACGCAGGAGAAGAACTCCGAATGAAACTCGTCGCCGCTGTTGCGCCCAGGTATCGAGCCTAATAGAGAGGGAAAGCCCCAAACTCAGTTCTTGCTAAAGAACTCTCGTTTGGAATCCCTATGAGCGGAGATCTTTTCTCAATATGAGAAAAGATCTCCGCCAAAGATTTTTTCCACTCCTTTTTGATTACTGATTTATTCTGGCTGTTTTGTGGTATTGTCGCCAAAGCTGGGGTTTCCTTCCTCACTCTTCTTCCTGCTTTCATTGACAGTGGTCTTCACACCTGCAACCCACTGCCTAACCGGGCGCCTAGTGTAGAGGTAAATCACAGCGACGCCGATCAGGACGTTGTACAAGTCGGAGATGAAAGCGATCTGGAGAATCTGGATCGCTCCGACTATCACACCGAGCCTCCACGCCCAGGAAAGTCTCTTGATTATTCCGTAGGATGACACGAGAGCGAGAGCACCTAGAATTGTGAAACCTGACCCAATGAACTCGTACACGCTTGGTAGGGTGGGGAATTCGGGTGTCCCGGCAAGAGGAGCTACTATCAGGGCTCCTATTCCAAGGAAGATGAGAAGCAATCCGCCTATTGCAGACACAATTGCAGAGATTGTGACGAGTACGGGCCTCACTCCGAAGAACTCAGGCGGAGGGGTAGAGGAAGAAGGTGGTGAAGGGGATCCAGATTGTTCATCGCTTGGTTCCGGACCAGCACGATCTCCTTTTGCCATATTTGCTGAAATCTGATCGTAAAAACTAGTATTCTTCTTCCCCATCGGATGAATCCTAAGCACACTAAATCTACGCTATAGATCAGAAGGAGTAGCTTCGTATTTCAATGTGTGGTGTGAGTGAGGGGAAAGTCAATTAATCAAACTATAAGAGGAGAAGGGCAAACAGGCAGCCGAGGGGATTTTTGATATAAACGACATCGAACAAGATGATAATCAGGGCACGCCGGATCCCAAGAAGTAGCAAAGAAAAAGCATCATGAGACCTCTAAGAACGCTGCTCGCTCTAATTGGACTGGTAGCTATAGTTCTGACGTATGTGACTCGCAATCTGTATTTCCTGATTATCGCAGTTGCAGCCCTCTTTGCAGGTTTCTACCTTATGGGCGCGGCCAGAAGTGGAAGCGAGAAGGACAGGAATCAGGACAAATCGGGGATGAACAAAAGCTCCCTTCGCAAAAACCGAAAGCAAGATTAGGTGTATTGCAAGAATTACTTGGGATACAAAGGTCAACATATGAAGCTCTCAAGCCGAGTAACTGTGTTCATCGTTGTGTTTATTGTGCTCTCGGTGGTGCTGGGATACGCCTCGACGAATAGCCTAAGCCAGACTGATGCTCAGAGCATCAACTCTCAAGTGCAGGGCATCCAGCCGACTACGATTGGAATATTCACAAACAACTTTCGAATTGCCCTATTGGAGTTTATCCCTGCGTTCGGCCCCGCGTTTGGAGTGTATACTTCCTACAGCACGGGCGTCGCGATTGCTGCGATTGCAGAAGCAAACCCACAATCGCACATAACTGGATTAGAGTCCTTCTTTCTGCTGTTGATCACTCCGATCTACTGGCTCGAGTTCTTTTCGTACTCTCTAGCAGTTGAGGAGAGCATCGCGGTACTCGTATCCATTAGGAACAGGGATTTCTTGAAAACAGAGTGGAAGTGGCTGGTCGCATCTGTCCTGGTGGTCGGTGCGGTACTACTCGTTTCAGCCAAACTCGAGGCGACGTTGGTCGGCGCTGTGAAGTAGGGGCCGAATTTTTCGTGTTCGGCATGGCCTCATCTCTCGGCTGGTCCTTCTCGCAGTCCCCAAGTCCTCTTTGAAGCGCTGTTGAAAACCTGCTTGTGCCCAGTATAAGGAATCCGGATCGAATCGGTGTACTTGCAGTCTTGGCACTGCAACCCAATCACGACCTCGTACCCGCCCGGGACGTCGTTGACCCATATCTTCACAGCCTTCATTAGACCACCACAATCCTCCTCCCTTTCGATCCACCCCTGCTCGCGAAGCTCGACACGTTTGGCATGAATTATCGTTGGCACACCGAAGAAGGCGAAGGGGTATCCAGCAATTGTATATCCGGTCTTCCTCAGCCCTCTTTCTCTCACGGGCGGCTGTATCAGGTTCTCCTTTGTTTTTCTCTGCATTTTCAGACTAAGCACACGACGAGAATAGAGGCTGAAGGCTCAAGGATAAAAAGGGGGGTTTCGAATTAGGAAATGAGAGCGTGTGAGGACGAGCCCCGGATAGAAAAGAAACGGTAGGAGTTTGTGTTTTCCATCACCCATGACGACTGCGAACGAGAAAGAAAAGTCTGAGCCAGGACCGAAGGAGAACTCAGACGCGAAGCTTACTACCAAGGATAAGGTCTGGGTAGGGATTGCTATAGGAATCTTTGTAATTCTGTTTGTGCTAATCTTGGTATTTGGCCTGTTCTAATTTTTTGGGAAAAAGAAGAGAATCTCGCAGATTCAATATGAGCCAGCGATGATAATGGAAGAACAAGGAAAGGATACGAGCGGCAAGAAATTGAGCGAAATGGCTGCGCATGGCGCTTCCGGAACAATTCCTCCGGGTAAGCCACCGCTAAGTGTTGACCTCAGAACTGTTATGCGATACTTTGCAAGTGCAGTTACAGTTGTTACTAGTTCGCTCGAAAGCGGCGAGCCGTTTGGTCTGACTGTCTCTGCTTTTTCTTCGCTGTCACTTGACCCTCCACTTGTCCTGATATGCATAAGGAATGAAAGCACCGCTGCGGAGCTGTTCAAGAAATCCGAGAGATATTGCGTCAACATTCTCGCTGAGGATCAAAGGACAATTGCAGAAAAGTTCTCGCTGACGGGCGAGGCTGGTAGATTCGTGGGCCTTGACTTTTACCTTGGCAAGAGCGGCTCGCCAGTGATACGGGGCTGCATAGGGTTCATCGATTGCAGAATAACCCAGATCATAGAAGCAGGGGATCACACGATATTCATTGGGGAAGCAATCGCAGTTTCGGCTGAGAAAAAGCCGCCGCTGCTCTACCTAGATAGGCACTACGTCAAGCTTGAGGCAGAAGAAGTAGAGTAGGACAATGAGAGCTCACTGTCTGCAACTATGTCGATGAACTTTCGTGGAGTACGCGGCACAAGTGCGCGAAATTATATTTATTAAGAAACATGGCGTGGAGAGGAGGTCGTAGAGCACATCCAAGATGAATACTGCCTCTGGCTTTCTCCTATTCCTCGTGGCTGCGTTTGCGCTCATTGTTGCACTTGTCTTAACGCCGGCTCTGAGATACTACACAGGGGCTTTCTTCATATTCCTCTTCATGGGGGGCCTCTTTTTCGCCTGGCTCAATACGATCCGCCAGACAAACAAGATGAAAGACGAAACCGGTCAAGCCCAGCCAAAAACTGAAGGAAAAGGTGCTGACGAGGAGAAAAACAAGGAGCAGGAGCAAAAGCCTGCAACGGTGGCCTCCTCATCATCTTCGTCCTCCTAATCGTGATGAAGAGACCCTTTTCTTTGCCTTACTCTTTCTTCATTGCGCGACCATACTACTGTGCTATCTGCTCGTCGTCGGCCGGGGTGATTTCGAAATCGCTGATCTTTCCGCCGCGCAACACCGAAATCTTTGCAGTCTTGCCTATCGCATTCTCCTTCAGAAGTTTTCTCAGGTCGGTGTAGCTTGACACCTGCTGCTCGTCGAATGCCATCAACACGTCGCCGATCGCAAGGCCGGCAGACTTGGCAGGACTCTCGTCCGATACCGAGAGCACCATAAGACCGTAATCCCTGCCTTCGTGCGATCGAGAAACTCTTGCGACATCTTGGGGAAGCGGGATTGGATCCAACGTGACGCCAAGGTATGCGTGCCTCACCCTTCCGTCTCTTTTGAGTTTCTCTGCTATCTCCCTGACCCTGTTTGCGGGTATCGAAAGCGCTCGCGAGAATGCGAAGGCCGTGTTTAGGGCGACCATGTTCCCGGAGGTGTCGAGAAGTGGGCTTCCAGAGTAGCCCGGGTTCACCTGTGCGTCACTTACGATGACATTCTCAAAGAGCTGGCCACCCCACCTCTGATGCTTCGCCTCGAACTGGTGATAATTCCCGAGGTTGCGCTTGGATCTGCTCCGAAAGCTCGTGCAACGGCGATTACAAATTGACCTACCTTCAGCTGGTCGGAGTCGCCAAATTGAATAGATTTCAAGCTGCCGACCTTGCTTTCCAGTTTGAGTAGTGCGAGATCACTCTCTGCGTCTCTCCCTACCACCTTTGCACGCGCTGTTTCACCGCTTGGAAGTCCGACTTCCGCTTCCTGCGCCCTATGCACGACATGACTGTTTGAAATAATGTGGCCTTCATCTTCGCTCAAGACAACCCCGGTACCGAGCCCGAATCTGCCCCACCTTCTTCTCCCTGCGTCAGGTATCACTGAGGCCAAGCTCACCACTGAAGGCGAGGCTTGCTCGACCAAGGCAATGAGCGCGTCAGAGAGCGATTGCAGGCCCGATGCGAAACCGATATTCTTCGAAGTTTTAGTATCTTCTTCTTTGTTGATATCCATGCTTTTGTTTTCGTCCCTTTCTAGAATGCGGTAAGTATGTGGGGGAGAGCATCAATTTGTTGACTGAGAATCTAAGCTACCCAGTCACGGAGCGATTTTTAGAAATGTAGAACTTACGAAGGAAAATGGTGTATTTTTTCCATCGGACAGCTCTTTTCTTGGCTTGCAAGCCAGGAAAAATCCGTAGGAATCCAGGGAGAAGTGTAAGAAATTGCAGTCACAATTTCTTCGCAAATTCTAGGAAGGACCTTGCACCGGAGATGAGGTGCTTTGCATCCGACCCCAGAGAGATGAACTTGAAACCCAGCTCACTCCACTTCCTTGCTTCGTCCATGTTGAGCGCCATCGTTCCCGGCACCTTGTCGTACTTGTTGCAGGTCTTGACGACGTTTCGCATAGCCTCGGCTACTTTTGGATTCCCTCTGTCATCGATCAGTCCAAGAGATATTGTCAGATCAGTGGGGCCGACGAAGCCAATGTCGACACCTTCGGTGGAAACAATCTCCTCCGCATTTGATAGTGCCTCCACGGTTTCGATCTGCACCGCGAGAACGAGTTCATCGTTGGCTACCCGCAGATATTCGCCTGTCTTCATTCCATAAGTTGCAGCCCTCCCGGGTCCGGCTCCCCTGACTCCTTTCGGTGGATACATCGCATACTTTACCACATGTCTTGCTTCCTCAGCTGTGTTTACTAGTGGCACAAGAATTCCTTGCGCCCCGACGTCAAGTGCACGTTTCGTCAGAAGCTGGTCGTTCATGCCGACTCTCACAATCGGAGTGGCGCCGCTCCCACTCGGGTCATCTCCAAGGGCCTGTAACATCGTCTTGGTGGTTTCAATGGAGATGTAGGAGTGCTCCATGTCAAAAACGAACCAATCGAATTCGAAATTCTTTAAGATCTCAACAATGTCAGGATTGCCTATCGTAATCCAGGTTCCAAGGCACAGCTTTTCGCTCTTGAGTTTTCTCTTTAAATTATTCCTGATCAGCAATTTTTCAGCACCAAACACGTTTGGACAAAGCGAGCTCTTCTGTTTTCCGAGAGGCATCGTATTTTACGGATTATAAAAAGGAAACAAGGAATGGTCTGTTACTTGATTGGTCTGACGGCGCGATTGAGCTCTCTTGCTTTACTCCAAACTCGATACGCCATTATATGATCTGAAGTCGCTTTCCGGACGTTCCCTCATACATCTTAACACATATCAACACGCATTCTCATCGCAGTGAACGGGGTATTGCGATTAGTCAGCAAGGAAATGGGAAAAGAAAATGACGAAAGAGCGACGAGATGAAGGTAGGGCTAACAACAACAAGAAGAAGAAATTCAACAATTCCAGGAGGAACGAGAAGAACGTCAAGCTGGTGAGGCGGCCCGAGAATAAGAAGAAAAGTTCGATTTCGCCGAAAAGCAAGAAGAAAGAGAAGGACACCCGAGCTAAGAATGATGAGAAAGCGCAAGATCCAGATTTTCAAAAACTATTGCTCTTGTTGAAGAGGGGCAAGATTACTGCTGAACAACTGATCAGATTGGTACAGTGGAAGAGCGAACTCGAAGGATCTGGCATGACAGACCAGCAACTTGCCGAAGCGATTAGACTATGCAAACGGTACGGGCCGGAAATTGGAGACATATCGGTGCACGCCAAGGAGCTCAAGGCGCTGGAAGAAGAACACAAGAAGAGTATAGGTGAAATTCTGCAGGACGCCAGGTCGAAGATTGAAGAGATCTCTAGAGCTTCCCTGAACCTCAAAGAAATAGAGGTTAGTGAGGAGGAGCTAAGAAAGAGCATTTCGAATCTCGACGACCTGAAATCGCTGCAAAGTAACCTCCATAAGACCGGCTTTCGAGCCGAGGAGATAAGTGCGTACATTTCAGATTACAAGAAACTCCTGGAACTCGGGCTTGATTCAAGCTCTATCACAGTGTTTGTCGACCAGTTGAAAAGATTCCAGCTTGCTCCAAAAGAGACAGCAAAGGAGATCGCAAGGTTGCTTTCGAGAGGCAAATCGATTGAGGAGGCCCTTGCGAGGTCGGAGCACAGGCTCGAGGATCTCAAGTCAGAGGAGACGCTCGTTACCGCGCGGATCGAGACTTTGAACAGACAGGTCGCCGAAATTCAGGAGAGAATCAGTAACCTTCAGAACTATTACGCCACGCAGAGTCGCACGCTGGAGAGAGCCTATGAGGCAAGGGAGCGAGCAATGCACGCAAGGGTGGAAGATGAGAGGAGCAGTGCAGAGGCCGAGATACTTGGTCTGCTGCGGGAGCGTGACAGAATCCGGGGAGAGGTTCGAGCGGTAAAGGCAGAGGCGGAGTCTATGCAGCAGGAGATGAATTTTGCACGCTCGCTTATTGCGATACTTCGCGACCCTAACACGATCAGCTCTGCTCAGCTCGGTCAACTTGCCGGAAAGTTCGCGGAGGCAATTGAAGCGAGAGAGAAGAAGGGATTATCGGTGGGAAGAGTTTCCGAAGCGCGAATCGATGAAGCTAGGAGAACCCTTGTCACCGCTCTCAAGGAGTCAGTAAAGATCTGATCAACCAGCAGGACGTTTTGGCACGGAAGAACCTTTTGATGAGAGGCCCCTCTCCTTGCTCACTTCGCGATGTCCAGTTCTCTCATGCTTTGATTGCCCGCGATGGCTTTGCTGTAAGAGGATAAGGAGCCAATGTCGGTGCGCGTGATCAAGATCTGGGTCCTCAAGAGACTAGGAAAAGGAAAGGGAAAACCAGTGCCGCCATTCTCCAATGCCTTAAGAGAACGTCAGAGTTACGGCAGAGCTGAATAATTGCACTGTGGCCTATGAGATAATCTTCGAGGTCCTCGTGGTACTTGCATTTGCAGTTATCATCGGAGAAATTTTCGAACAATTCGGCCTTCCCTCAGTCGCCGGAGAACTTCTAAGCGGCATTATCCTCGGGCCCACAGTTCTTGGCATTATACAGCCAAATGATCAGATACAGGCTCTGTCCTCGATAGCGCTCTTCTTCATAATTTTTCATATCGGGGTCGAGCTCGAAACACAATCTCTCCGAGCGCATGTACACAAAGCTGCCTTGATTTCGGTAACGAGTCTCATTGTTCCGCTTGTTCTCGCACTGGTTATCTCCCTCGCCACGCTCCCCTTCGGTTACGCCGCAGATTTTGTTTTCGCCCTTGCGATTGCCGTCCCCTCTATCTCGATAATTTCAGTCCTAGTGATGCAGTACAGGATTTTGGAACAGGAATCGGGTCGGATAATACTCGCATCGACCGTAATTGCCGACGTGGTCGCATTCATCCTGCTCGCAGGCATCTCGCTCTCGGTTCAGAGCACACTCTCCGTCATTATCTACACACTCGTCTTCACAGCGTGTTTCATCGCGGTGGATTATCTCCTCAATTCCAGACCAGAGGTGGTCCAGAAGTCGCTGCGGAGAATTGGGAGGCTGCTCAAGAGGGAAGACATCTCTTATGCAATGCTCATAGTACTCGGATTGATCGTAGCGTTCTTCTTTGAGCTGATCGGAATCAGTTACATAATTGGGGCCTTCTTTGCTGGACTAATTATCCACGATGGGCTCGTAGGGAAGAAGACCTTCAAAACTATCTCTACCACCTTGACTAGGATGAATAGGGCGTTCTTTATCCCTATCTTCTTCGGATTTGCCGGTACAGAAGCCTTCCTGTCACAGGGGAGTCTCGCGCTCGTAGTGATAGCTCTTCCAGGGATAATCCTGATCTCTATTCCACCATCTATCTTGCTTACCTACCAAGCGGCGAAACGAATTCTCAAGGTAGAACACAAGGGAGCAAAGCAGATATCTGTCATTACTGGCGGCAGGGGAGCTGTTGGTATAGTCGTCGCAAGCGTTGCCCTGAGCAGGGGACTGATAAACTCGACCGCGTTTTCACTAATTATCCTTGGGACGCTTGCAATCTCTCTTGCGGTACCAACTATTTTGCGGGAGAGAAAAGAGAATGGAGGCGCCTTGAGCTGATTCTCTCAGTTAGCTAACTCTAGGCAGAGGGAATCTTGTTACAAGCAAGATATGTGCTGTTTTCTCTTTCCTCATGGCTCCGTTTCTGAGTTTCATTCTCCAACGGTGCAATTTGCAAAATAATGCCGTTCGAGCCCACTACCATTGCAGTAGCCCCCTCTTCTAAAAGGCAATCAGATTCTCCAGACCAAAACTCAGGATCCAGCTTTCCTTGCTTTTCGTATAACTTTACAACTCCTCTGCTGCCCAAGGAGACGCTGCGAACAATCAGGCATCTTGCACCAACAATCTTTTTCTGCTGCGGTCGACTCTGGTGGATTACTTCAACCGACTCTGCGGCGAAGATTGCAAATAGGGTCCCGCAAGTTGAAGCTGCAAGGTAGAATAAACCGTATTCACAAAGAGCAAGAGTCCCCAGAGTTAGCAAGGCAAAAATGAAAATAGTATCCGGACCAAATCTCGCAAACGTGAAGAAATTAGAGTAGTGGGGTATTTCTTCATCATTAAGTCGAGAATCGTTTTGGGCTGCTTTCACAAATTGTTTCACTTCAAAGGCTCGAATTTTGTTGCCAATATGTAGGTTGGCTAGATATTTTAGTACTACAAGGCGAAAAAAAGAAGCAATGTATGAGGAGAGAAACTTGGCCTTTTGAGTTTCATGGAGGTTTTTCCTAATGCGCATGATAAAGAATTTACAGACAATCTCGGACTTGACCAACAAGAAAGAAAAAGCAGGTGAGGCGGATGTATGAAAATGGGAAGACAAACCCTTTACAATATCGTAGCCTTTTGCACCATTTCAATTGCGGTTATCGTTCCTCAGTGGTACCTTTACATCACAAGGGTGGCTTTGGGATGGGGTGCCTTCTTCTGGGCTCTCATGTTTCCGACGATACTCGCCGTCGTTATCTTCGCCTTTGGCAGGCGATGGATTCAGCTATTCGCCTTCCTTGCTTTGATTTGGCCGCTTACCGAAGACGCTCCGGTTTACCTTGACTCCGTATTTACTTGGCCCGAAGTGACCTCCGGGTTCCAGCATATTTTCTTGGAGGTACTCTTCCACCTGCTCACACTCTTCTTCCTCTTTCTCACAATTCGTGAGGCCCTTAGGGGAACTGAGGCATCGCAAAGAAAGGTAGCATTGGTCTCTGTTCTTGCGTTCACTGCCTTCGTGTTGAGTTATGCACAGAACATACCGTTGGACCAAATCGAGGATCTCGTTGCAACCAATTGGTACGGTTTGGACATCGCAGAACATACAATTGCACTTGTATTCCTCTTCTTTGCGGTGTATGAAGCGCGCATCGAGAGGAGGCAGCTCGCTAGCACAGCCCCATCCATAGCAGATTCGGAAAGTAGTGGGATCGACGAAAATCGTAGTTGAAGAACAAGTTGATATCCGACTGACCTAGTGAGTCTGAAAACAAGCACTTGCTCTTCATTGACCGACTATTTTTTGGCTAAATGTCGAATAGAAATCTACGAAACAGCAAAAAGCACATAAGTACCACGCTGAGGTGGTCTTGGGCGATTGCTTTTTTTGGATCAGCCTGGGAAGAATGCCAAGGATTTCAACACCAGGCTGGTTTACTGCATTGATTGCGGTCTGTCTCATTTTGGTGCCGCAGTGCAGGCCGTGATCTACTGGAATTTTGAGACCGAGTACGGCCACAAGAAAGAAGAAATCCCTCTTCATATGAGAGAATTCCTTGACTTTCTAGCCGAGGTATTCGGCAAAGGTGCGCAGTTGATAGAGAGGAGCATAGCTGAGCAGATTGCAATAGAGTTTAGCGTACCAGAGTCTAATACTACGAATTCCTCCTACATACTTGAGTTGATTGAGACCGCGAAGAAGCAATGGATTAAGGGCAAGAAGGGATAAGGGCTAAAGGAGATAAATTGAAAGCACTGAGCTGTTAGCTTCTGACACAAGAAGAATCTGAAGTAGTCGGAAAGAATTCTTTGCGGATTACATTCTAACGTATCGATCTCAGTAGCAAGTTCCTCTACCGTTTCCAGCTTTATATAGCAAATTAGCTCCGTTACTCCACCCTCTAGGGGGTTACCCCATTGAATTCTCGACAATTGTCGAGAAGTGCGAAGATACTCATAGTGGAATTCCCTCCACCGAATAGCTCAGAAAGTCTCAACGCCGTTTGCACCTCATAACCACTGCGCTCTGGGCTGTTGTGCCCTAGCAGCTCCAGAAAATCAATGTTGTTGTACTCTCATGAATCATTCTGTCAAAGACCTGATAATCTTAAACAGCAGCGGCTAACATCGGGATTAGGGCACTCAAGAACCTGTTGGTACTCTGCCTAAAGATTGTCGCCGATGTGTGGCGCAAGCTCCCTTTTTCCATAAATTTGGAGCTGAAACCTGATTGCTCGGCCGCCTCATCGGAGATTTCCGTCTCCGCACTCTTGGACAGATGGTTTTGAAGTTATTCAATTGCAGTATTACAGATTGGACTGCAAGAAGATACAGTAGTCTTGCAAGAAGCGACGCTCTTGAAAACAGATCTGTTCCACTGACATGATCCCGTGATGCCTCAATTTCAAGAAGGCTAATTCGAAGAAGGGGAAGGGTTGCTCACAGAGCAACCGATTGTGAATAGCAGTAAGGATTTGTCAGTCAAACTGAAGAGGAAGGGGTTCGGACTTCTTGTACAGGTTGTTTCCTCTACGCAGTGTGGACTGTACACATCGGGGTCGACCCAAAAAGCACCATATTCAAACTTCGCGACTGGTTCATCGTATTCTTCAATGCAAGAAGAGGCCCCGATTGTTTATGCTACATGCTTTGATTCAATCAGAGCGATTTGTACTTTCCAACCCGCTAGCCTACGCCATCTGGAGAAGGTCTAGGAATACGAAGCTTTTCTAAGACGCACCAAGAGATTACACCGAAGGCCTTATGGAGAGCCGATACTCCTTAGAAGAGAGAACCTGTCGTGGTGGTCGGTTTCCCTTTGCAGAACTCTGATTTCATCTTGCACAACAAGTGCGGGTCACATTGAATCTTCCTCTCTTGTTACTTTGTCTTTGAAAGGTTTTGAGATGATGGTCGAGTCAGAACATGAATCGTGAATCCGCCCTAACCAGAAGGCAAAATGAGGAGGCGGGAAAGAACATTCTCAAGGAAGAGATTGACTCCCCCCTCTCGGCAGCCAAGATGCGGGCGATATCGAGAATTATTTCGTCTGCTCCTAAGAAAGAATCGCTTTGCGATGTTGGGTGTTTCGATGGAAAGTTCTTTTCTTCGTACCGGTCGAGCGGTATCGCATCAATAGATGGGTTTGATGTGATCCCAGAGGCGCTCGAAATTGCCAAGAGCCGAGTGGAAGGGGCGCGCACCTTTGTATGGAACGTCGAGGAAGATCCCGCTCCCGTACCATCAGAATGCTATGACATCGTAGTGTGCGCCGACGTGATAGAGCATATTTTCAACACGAGGAACCTAGTTTCGGAGTGTCATCGTATCATGAAGCAAAATGGGCGCTTCATCCTCTTAACTCCTAACCTCGTTTCTCTATGGAACCGCTATCTCTTGCTGAGGGGCGAAATGCCCCTCGGGCATCCTGGGGTTTCCATTGATTACAGGACCTCGCATCAGGTGAATCCCTCACACGTCCGTATCGGGACAGCGAAGGAATGGACGGGACTTCTAAAGTCCGAAGGTTTCAGATTTATGGGAATTGACGGGATTTGGAGTAGCGTTACTTCAATGATTATCTCACTGGGAAGACCAACGTTGTCGCATACACTTGTCATCGAGTGCACGAAATGAATTACGCTGCTTTTTTCCAGACCCACTTACCTTGTTCCGCTGTGGCGCTTGAGAGAGTAGAAGGTTATAGCAAAAGCAGATACGATGGCGAGCACAATGTACAGTACTATGAACGGAGCAGAGAAGTATTGAATTCCATGATAACCACCTGAACCCATTGCGGCTGAACTATTCGACATGTCGAAGAACGAATAGAGTGTCCCATTCCACTGAAAATTGTATCCTTCTATACTCAGGAAGGTGTAACTCAGTACAGGGGGATTGCTCGTGGAATTTTGGGAGAATCCTAGTAGACGTAATGTCTCACCGGTGTACCTTGTCAGATTAAGGTTCATAGTAATGTTTCCGAGAGATCCGGGAAGTTGGATCGGGTGGTACGTTACCGAGGTAGGAGAAATCCGAACTATACTATAGTTCGCGGCTCCCGACTGTTGAATTGACGACGCGTCGAAGCTAGAGCTATTCGAATCCATCCAAAAATCTATGACCGTATAGATCAGCTTGGTCGGAGCTTGCGGGACGTACTCCGTGGTTACGAGCCCTATCGCAGCCCATTGGTTACTGTTATTCAGCAGCCTCGGTTGCTGCCAATCCAAGGAAAGCTGAACGTACCACTGCCAGTCTGTCCTAAGTCCAACGTAGATTGGCTGACTGAGCTGGAAGCTCGCGTTATAGTTTGCAATATTGACCGCCGGTGGCAGGAATCCCGCCTTCACTTCGTAGTAATCTCCCCAGCTCGGCTGCCTGAACGCCTGGGTCCGTGGTATTTCCTGAAAGTTTGCGTTCTGAGGCCCGACCGCAAGATGAGGGACTTGAAAGTAAGTCCTATTCCAAGGACCAACAGAATATCCAATTTTCGCAAACCCCTGTCCTGTTGAAAACGTAATCGATGTATTCGGTAACCCCACCAGAAAGCCCGGAATGAAATTCGGGTCGAAAATGAGTCCGTTCAGCGTAGTGTTTGTGAGATTTGGGTCGATGTTGTATGAGCTGAATCCTTGAGGGGTTCCGTGCGATACGCCGGGTTGCCAGCTAACGCTAACGGAAGGAACCGTAGCGATCAAAAACACCACAAATAGGCTCGTTGCAAAATGCAATTGATTCATCAACCGGAAGTAGCTTCAATTTGCGAAATCGACACCTTGAGCTCCCCCGAATTGAAACTCGAACCTTTCAATCCGTAAAAGTAGAGCGAATCGATGCTCGCCCAGGCGATAGGGTAGTCGAGGACTAGTTTTGAGCCCCCGTCGAGTATCGAGAGATTCCCATTGGGCCTTGGAGCGATTTGAGGGTTGACTTCGCTTGGTGGGCCGGTTGAAATGAATTCTAGCGTAACGTTCGAATTAGAGCCGAACAGATCGCTCCGTGTAGAGTTGTACAAGATTAGCCCGTATGTGTTGGGCCAATTTTGAGCGTAGTATTCCACTCTCAATAACCCGTCTGCTCGCTCCTGCACGATAAGCGTCGGGATCGAGAGAGCTTCGTTTGGCCCGACCGGAGCTATTGCTATCTGTGCCTCGCTCTCGGTCAAGTTACCATTGGAAAATGCAAGCCCGTTGCTTACACTCAAAACCCACGAAGCCCTGTACGATTGGGAGGCATTTGCTTCCGTATCATTAGCAATGACCGCGTTAAATTCTGAATAGTTCGCGACGAATCTTTCGGTATTGGTATAGCTAAAAATGCTATTAGACCTCGAAGTTTGCTGTGTCCCGCCTAGGGCGGGTACCGTTAGGTATGCTATGAATACTCCCTCGAGAATTATAATTACTATTAATATAGTAATTAGAATCCTTGAGTTCATGTGATGAAGTGAACAGATGCGTTATCTGAGTCAATAGATTTAAGCGTAGCTTTGATCAGCAGTTCGCATCTCCCCGCAATGTTTTTCTTGATTGTATCAAGAATATGCTCCAACAGCGTCCCATAGTAGCAAAAAAAATCATAGAGATGAGAATTCTACTGGTCAATATCAAAGCAGCCGTTGAAGCCTGCTTTCTTCTATTTCTTATTGCTGGATCGATGCCTGCAAGTCATCTCCGAGTCCAAGGCGCAAATCAACAAGGTACTGGATTGACGACTGCGACTCCTCTGAAACACGTCGTCATTATCATGGCAGAGAACCACAGTTTCGATAATGTCTTTGGCATTTATCCAAACCAAAATACGACCTCTTATAACCGGACCATTAATCCTCTTGGGATAACTGTCCCTAGAAATTTACTCTCCTTGAATCAAAGTGCAAGTTTGACGGTAGTTCCTCCTTCCAGTTTCTCAACAAACAATCCTGTTGAAGGATACGACACCTATCATGGAGACTGGGATGGTGGGAAGATGGACGGGTTTGCCGCCCACTCGGGGCCTCAGTCTATGACCTACTTTACTTCTGGGCAGTACGGAATAGAGTGGAATTGGGCTGAGGAATACGGGCTGGGAGACATGTACTTTTCCAGTTATCTTAGCATGACCGCTCCGAATCGGTTGTTTTCGTTAGCTGGACAGACTTCGGTCAACGCAGATTACGGTCCGCCCCCGACCATTCCTTTCAATAAGTCCATAATGGGGCAACTCACGAATTATGGAGTGAGTTGGAAGTATTTCATCAAGAATGCATCAGGTAACAATTACCCTCTGAACTACTTCAATGGAATCGAAAATTACACCTATGACATTGCAAGTTGGGATGAATTCTACGCCGATCTTCAGGCGGGATCTTTGCCGAGCGTTTCTTGGATGAGCCCGCTAGGAGGAGGCGCTCAGGGACTGGATCAGCACCCTCCATTGAACGTGTTTCAAGGAGAGCTGTGGATTTTGGGTACTGTCAACGCTGTTATGCAAAGTCCGGAATGGAACTCATCGGTCATATTCATAACATATGATGAAGGCGGCGGGTATTATGATCAGGTTCCTCCCCCATCACTTGACGGCGTGCAGTTCGGGTTCAGAGTGCCCCTGATTGTCATCAGCCCATATGCCAAGGAAAATTATGTGTCACACACAGTCTTGAATCATGGATCTCTCTTGGCATTGCTTGACTACAACTGGAAGCTGCCGCCTCTGAACCAGTTCGTAGCTGATTCAAGGATCCCGCTTGACTTCTTTGACTTTCAGGCTCAAGAACGAGGGCCGCTGTTGTTGAACCAATCATCACAATTCCCCGTCACGCCCCAGATTCCTTTCGCGAACCTGGCATACCCGCGAGAGGGCTCGAGCGATCTCACGCTTACGCAGATTGACCAACAAGATGGGAATGCGACATACCAAAGCACCATTACATCAGTCAACCCACATGTATCTGCAAATACTCCCTATGCTGCATACGCACTCTATGTGGCTGCTGCCCTTGTCTTCATCACCGCAATAGTCGCATTCCGTCAGCGCAAGAGATAGCTCATCGCGAAGAGAAAAATTGACCCTCCTATTTTTTCCTTTGCAATCATGGACACTTCCGAAAACGGTTTTCTATATGAGAATCAGTTTTCTTAGCTGTGTACATTGCACAACGCAAATTTCCACGTGAGGCGTTACTATTGAGATAGTAGAATAATGTGCTCCCAAAGTTTTACATAACTACTTTGCGCTATCAATTTCAGGCCTGAAGTGAGTTTCGCTGAGAGAATTATCGGGAGCGAGCCCCCAGGGTTTGGTTATTCTTTCCTTAAATAATTGAAAGCGTGAATTTTGAGAACAAGAAGTAGCCGCATCATATCAAGTTGATAATCAACAGCGACAAACTGAAGCAGTCAATTCTAATTGCGCTCGGAGACAAGGAGATCCTGAAAATACTAGATGCGAGCATGCTCCGCCCAATAAGCGTCAACGACATCATTCGGGAGACTGGCATCCCTCACACGACTACGTACAGAAAGGTAAATTGGCTTCTCGAGCAGGGTTTGCTCGCTGTCCAGAAAATAACGATAACGCCCGACGGGAAAAAGTTCAGTGAGGTAAGGAGTACACTTAGATCATTCAATGTTCGCTACGAAATGAACCTAGTCGTAGTCGAAGGAGAGCAGAATTTTAACCCAGTAGAGAGAACTGTGAATGACTTCTTTTCCTTGGACTCTAATCTGATGCCCTAGAGCATCGGTAAGTCGATGTGAAGAACGTTCCGACCATGCTCAAAATATCCCGCCTATCTTGTATCAGGCTCTCCCTGCACACCCTCTATGAGCTCCTTTCCCCTCCGTCTAGAATAGAAGTATCTCGCGTAGAGCAAGAATCCAAAAAATACCATCGAAGCAACGTGGATCTCATAACCAAGCGCCTGTTCGGATTGAGGCAATACAATCAAGTTGTTTTCTGCGAGCGAGTTTGCTATCTCTCCGACTATCCAGATCAGAACGAAGATTGATATCTGGAACTGAAAAGACCTGACGTTCTTGGATCGCGCCGCCAAATAGCCGAATACTACGACGCAAACTACGAGAAGAATTAGAGTAAGGTCATATTCTAGGAAAGCAGTCAGTGTGATTGAAGATTGTGTCAATCTTTGATACTCGACCTTACCAATCTGACTCGTCGTGACAGGCGCAGATAGTATGCTCCAAATGCTATAAGAGTAAGAACAGAAAGCGGCTCCAGCATTCCCTCGCCAAGAAATACGAATCCGAGTATAACTGAAATGTGATAGAATCCGTGCACCATGATGAATGTAGCGAATATTACAGTTAGGCGCCTTATGTTCCCGGTGACCTTTGCTGCAAGATAAATCGGCACTCCGGCAGCGGCAAAAATGCAAATTGCACTTACAAGGTTGAGTGCAAAGTTTGGTCCAAGCGGAAGAGTCAAAAGAAATCAGGGTATCCATTTCGTCGAAGGAACGCTGGATAATCCAGATAGTTGGAGTACGAATTGAGATTTAAGGAGTTATACGAATTCCATTTTGTGGAATCCACTTTAGAAATTCGTCTCCCCTCCTTATAATCAGACGCGAGCCTCTTCTATTCCTGCAGATCTCAAAAATATGACCAGCATAATAAGAGGTTCGTCAAACAAGAAAACTGGAATTCATGTCACTTCGCTAGCAAGAAGACGTCGAGGGGCCTTCTCAATGACCGTGGCCGCCATAATTGTGGTCATTGTCGCAATTGCTTCCGCTTCAATTCTGTATGCGACCTTTGCGATGAATGGCTCCCCGACAACTTCAAGGTCGTCATCGACAACAACGAATGGGTCGACAGGCACTACTTCCATGGCCACCACAACCTCTACCGTCGTCTCGGATTCCACCGCAAGGTCAGCCAAGGTCGTAGTGAATATTGCCGCAGGCGCCCACAGCCAATCGCAGGCCCAAAACTTTGTGCCGAGTCATCTTGTGGTCGTCATCGGAGTAAATAACACAGTTCAATGGAATAACAACGATAACTCGCCACACACCGTGACATCGGACGGAAAGATCTTTGATTCTGGTGCAATTGCTTCGGGATCGACCTTCAGTTTCACATTTACAACGCCTGGGAACTACAGCTACCACTGCTCTATCCACCCTTGGATGAAAGCTAGCGTTCTCGTGCTGTCAAAGCCTTGAGAGGAGGAGAGTAGGAATCATACGTTTCAGGGCTGATTTTTTGGAGGGTGGATCTATTGTGTACAAGCAATCGAGAACTCCGCGCCAAGTCTCTTTCATGGGCTTGGCTGTGGAGGAGCATGTACTGCGCACAGAAAGTGAGTGAGAATTAGGCACATGGCACTTCCCTCGGCTTTCAATCAAAGATTGGACTCAAAACACAAGCTAGCGGGTCGTACTGATGCCGCGGTGTCAGAGATTGCTTTGAAAAATCTTGAACTGGCGCAAGCTAGGATACTCCTGCACGCGGAGCTCAATGCAAATAGCGCCAGGGTGATCGATCAGGTAAGAGCAGCTAGTCTTGGATCTGTCCGCTCATCATCGTGGGAAGCCTCGAGCAGCTTGGTCAGAGCTTGCCTCTTCTATGAAACTGCAATCGAGCTTGCCTTCTCCGTCTTTGAGATCTCTCTGGAAATTGTCGATGCTTCCGACAAACGAGTCGATTGTAACAAAATGCCGGATCTAGAGAGCGGGCGGACGCAACGAGAGAGTGGTTTGAGAATTTCGCGCTCAGAGATTGCAGAGTTCCTTGAGGAGAATATCTCGAGTTTCAGTAGGCTCCTACTCTGGAGAAACAACATACTATTGGAACTCTCAGAGATTAGGAGCTCGATCGATACGAGAGATGCCGAAAGAGCGAGACCGCAACTGTTCAAGACAATTCTTGAAATGGAGGACAAGGTGAATGAGGCGTGCGCGCTTGTCCAGGCCTTTCTAAAGGTGATGCAGACAAAAATGTAGGTCTACAACAAAAAGAATTTGGTGGCATCAGTCTTCCCGATTTGCCGAGGCAAGTATCAACCCTCCCTTCACTACGGTGAGCAGAGAAGGAAGAATGAACAGAAGCATGAGCAGGCTTAACTGAACCTGAATGCTTCCCGAGACATTCTGAATCAGCGAGCTTTGTGGAATGTTGACGCTGATTGACCCACCCTGGAAGACAAGGTAGGTGTAGATGGCGAAGAGCGCCCCTGTCATCATTACCACCACACCATAAATTTTCGTTCCCTTCAGCAAGATGGAGAGGAAGGAGAACACGGCGATTAGCAGTCCAATTATCAAGAGAAAAGGGCTCACGAATCCTGCGAGGATGCCGCTCACTCCTGATGCGACCGTCGAAGGGATATAGGATGACACTAGATTACCGATGTTCGCTGGCACGTAATAGTAGATTGCAAAACTCGCTGCCGCGGACAGGGAGGCCAATACCATGCGGAGCGCAAGCGACGCTCCAGATATTTCAAGGCCCATGAACTCAGGCATTCACTGTCACATCCTCCACACCCACTCCGTAAGCTGTCTGAAACACTAGGTGCAGGATCAATGTTCTCTGCGAGGCAGAGCCGAGACTCAGGAATCCGCTTAACTGTCCAGAAAAGAAGGAACTCTCGTTCACGCCAATAGGTTGGTTGCTTATGGTTCCAACCTGCGTGCCACTCTGATCCAGTATGGTTCCGCTGACGTTACCAACAAGAGCAAGGAAAGGCGAGCTGTTCGTAAAGTTAAATCCGATGTTTATACTTGAATACGTGGAATTGAAATAACGCACACTAAACGTGCCAAATTCAGGAGTCTTCACAAGTGCGCCCCAGTGCACCTGGACAAGCTGAACCAATGACATTGGGATTTTTGCCACTGTGGAGGATAGCAGAACTCTGTAGGAGAGATTCTCGTCATTGAATAGAAGGGTGTTCATGTACTGGCGGGGCATCTTTGTGTAGATTTGAAGTGCGCCAGAAAAGTTGGCACCTGGGGGTACTTGCAGGTTGATTGTGCCGGTCCCTTCCTGTGAAAGCGATGACGAGTTCTCAAGTACAGCAGAAAGTGGTGCGTAGAGGTTGATGTAGGGGGAGTGATTCTCAAAGGAGACGGGCGTCGTGATTAGAAAGTCAGTAGAATTGAATGAGCTGAGACTCGAATTTCCTTCAGAGAAACCAAACAGAGGAGCGCCCCAATCCACGGAGAGGTTCCGGCTCAGCGAGAACTGGCTGCCTGAATACGAGCCAGAAAGCAAGACATTGAAGTTAAGCGTCCTGTCGTTGAAGAGTAATGAGTTCATGCTGGCATTATCAAGAGCCAGATATGAGGTGAGATTCCCCTTGAAGGGAGCGTCGTGAGGCGCACTGACCATAATGCTTCCGGCGCCTATTTGCTGTCCCGTCGAGGAGTTTGAAATCTTTGCGGTAAGCAGAGTGGGAGTTATGTCCACGAAATCATTACTGTTTTGGAACGAGATCGGAGTCGTGACTTGTAGACGAGTAGAATTGTATAATCTAATGTCGGGAGCTCCGATAGTCAGATTTGAGAGCGGGGCCTTCCACTCTATCGTGATTGTCTTGTTAAGAGCAATCTGACTCTGCGATTGCTGAGAAGTGAACTGCATTATTGCATTGTAGGTAAGGTTCTCATCGATGAACAGAAGCGATGTTGCATTTGAGGGAAGTGCCATGACCAAGTTCGCATCGCCATGAAAGGTGCTGTCGACTGGTGCCGAGACATTGAGCGTCCCACTGCCGACCTGCGTTCCCCTGTGGTCAAGAATACGTATCGCACCGGTTCCACTGATTGGTACGTAGCTGTTGTTGTTCGTGAAGGAGAGTGGGACTGTAACTTGAGCGTAAGTGAGATTGAGAGGCATTATGCTTTCTGAACCAATGCTAAAATTTTCAATCAGCGCTCCCCAAGGAAGGGTTGTGCTGATTGACCCCACAAGACTCGCAAGTGGAGGCAGCGCTCCTTCGAGCGTAGCCTTGATCAAAAGTTCTTGGTTGGTCGTCGCGAGCTCAGAGAGCTCCGCCTGTGGAATCTTGCCTAAATCAAAGGGAACGGAAACGGTGAGGCTCTCTGTAGAACCCGGGGTAATCGAGACAGGTCCTCCGGAACCGGTAAAGAGGTTGGCACCAGATTTATCCTGAACCGACACTGCAACGGACAAATTTTCAAAGGAGAGTGGACCCTGATTTCGGATCGAGATCGGGACCGTAATCTCACTGTTGTTTGTACTCGGAGCGCCAAGTGAGATTGAGGGAATTGTCTGTACTGCAGTGAGAACAAGGGCCCCCAGCGCAGCAAAGGCTACGGCCAGTGCAATCAAGATGAGGACGTTTACAACTTTAACAGAAGTTGAGAGTTTCAACTAGCCGTCAGGATTTGGGCCGAATGATTCTATATATACGTGCTCTAACTATGAGAAAGCTCTTCGAGCCTTTTTTTTCTGAAGACGTGACGAGGTTACCTAGATTATGGTTGCCCTACGTTCCACTCACTCCCTGAAATTTGTATTGCCTGAGATAAAGAGGGATCCTGAATAAAATTTCAATTCGCTTTTTCCTTTTTTTGCTTGTGATGTTAAACTTCGGTTGTTCATCTTTTCGTCCTATTCTCAAGTAATCGGAAGGCTAGTGGATTCCATTAATAACCCGTCGCAAGTCCCCCGTATAGTGCGGAGAAAAGGGGTATGATACCAGAACAAGGTGGAGGCGAAACTGACGGCCGTACCACCTGGGAATTGAGGCACCGGACCCTCCTTCTGGTAATTCCTTTGGCGGTGGGTGTGCTTCTCAGGATATACCCTTACCTTTTGTATCATGTCCCTTACTCTACTGATTCTTGGTCACCAATCAGGAATGCTGAGGTCCTCCTCGCAAACTCGCCCACCCAACTTGGAGGGAATGGCATTTTTGATAATTACAATGTCTACTGGCCGGCGAACTCTGTTTTTGGAGCCGCTGCTTCACTCATTCTGGGAGCGCCGCCGATACAAATCATGCCACTTGTGATGCCCATCGCCGCCTCAATGACACTCCTGATTTTCTTTCTCTTGGCGGAGAAGCTCACTCAGAGCACTCTTGCTGCCTCGATAGCTACCACCCTGTTTGCAACGGCGGGATTCTATTCGATATTCAGTGCCGCCGTGACGAAGGAAGGGTTTGCAACTCCATTCTACATGCTGTGTTTGTACCTTCTTCTCCTGAAAAAGACGGACCTCGCGTCAATCTCGCTTTTCTCCATCTCCTCGCTTGTATTGGTGATTTCACACCATGCGACGGCATTCGTCTTCCTTGGTTCTGCTGGCGCTATCATCATAGTTGAGGCGATTCTTGCAAACAGAAGGGGCAGATCAGTCGGGAGAACATTTATTTTCTTTTTAATCACAGCAATAATGGGGATCTTCTACTACATTCTTTACGCAGCTAATGGTCTGGGCGCACTAGAAGGTATTGTAAGCGCTCAAAATTTTCTAGTTATGCTCTCATTCTTCACCGTGCTCCTTCTTCCCACGATCTACTTTACCTTGGGGCCCGCGGGAAGTAAGGCCAGACCTCCTATCGCCGAGATCTCGGTCATGCTAATTGTCCTGGTTGTACTGCTTGTCAGCACCAGGGTGAATCTCATTCCGCTTGAGCCAACTCTTCCTCCAGAATTGATTTTCTTTGCACTTCCCTATGTCCTGGTGGGCTTTCTTGCAATCATCGGTCACAGGATAATGCAGGGAAGGAACCGCGAGTCGTTCGCATTCTTGGCGGGTTGGCTTGCCGCACTGCTTGCGTTTGAGGGGTTTGCTGGTTTTGGTGGGAATTTTGTGGGCTTGGATCTGGTGTACAGGCTGTTTGATTTCCTTTACGCCCCAGCTGCGCTTTTTGCCTCTGTCGCGGCGGTGTATTGGATACGAAACCTCAGCACGTCATTGAGGATACTGAAACCCTTCATTATAGTTCTGGTAATTGGAATCGCGTCGGCCTCTGCGTATCAGACCTACGCTGCGTCGGTCCAACAATCAAACCTCCTTGGTGGGCACTGGGTGTACCATGAGTCCGACCTTTCAAGTGGCGAGTGGTTGAGGCGTAGTGCAGGGCCATCGGGCATTGCAGGCTTGAGCGGCGATTCACGCGAGACATACATCTTGAGGGACTACTATGGTCTCAACGTGAGTATGCAGATTGGATATGAGTATCTTTCGGGAATTTCAAAGGCCCCGCCGCACTACATGATGACTTACGCCCTAATGGAAATAAATGGATACGTTCTGGATCCATATGCGTTCGAGTTGCCTGACGGCTGGGTCACATTGCTTCAAAATGGTTCTTCGATTTATTACACCAACGGAAATGACGTGCTATGGGCCGCACCATGAAAGCAACACGGCAATAGTGGCCGAAAAATACTAGATTACTACAATCCGCTGAGGATTAGGGTCGGTAATAAAGTAGAGGCAATTATGTACGCCCCAATTACCAGAAAGATTCCTAGCGAAATGTATCTGAGTCTCTCAACCGAGAGGAACTTTTTCAACTTGCTACCAAGGACCGTCTCGAGCGCGGAGGCACATACGAGAGCTGAAACGCATCCAACGAAAACTAGCAGCGCGTTGTCAAAGTGAGCCACGTAAACTATTGTTAGAACCTCTGTGGCGTCACCGGCCAAGTCGAGTACCGCGAGCAACGCGACCGCGCTAGCAAAGGCTGACCATGCGGTGTGAGTTTTTGAAGCGCGTTTGAGTATCTGATCCTCTTCGTTTTCCGCCTTGCTCTCTTCCCCCCTTTCGGAAAAGTATCCCCAAGCTGCATACCCAATCATGATAACGCCACCGGCAATCTTAACTGCCCAGACCGGGACGAATTGAACTAACACGTATCCGACAGTCACGATGATCGTCGTGGTTATGGTGAAGGCTGTCGCGCCAGATGCAAAGGCAATCCAGGGTTTGAGCTTGGTTGCGAGCGCGAGTAGAAGAAGAGCGTCCTTGTCGGTGAGTTCTGCGATGAAGATAGTGCCTGCAATCGTGGCAAAATCCGCAAGGAGGGAGGGATATGTCGCCAGCACCAATTTGGATTTTTATCGGTACTCCATGTTTCTCTGCGGCTTCACGTCTGTTCTCCTCATAAAGAGGAAAAATGAGAAGAATTGGGCGTGGAAGACAGTCCGATCTTGTTTCTATATAAGCGGAACAAGAGGTGGTGCACAATGGATTCAGTAAAAGATATATTTGCTGTAATATTACTGTAATCGACGAGTACAAACTTGCCTAAAGAAGGCTTTAGTGTAATTACAATAACGCAGTTAGCGCATGACAAGGCGAAGCAGCGCTACGATAAAAAGTTGAAGACCGGTCAGCTCGAGAACAAGAGTTTCTCCAAGTTCGTCAATGACCTTATCATCGACTCCATCGAAGCAGACGAGAGCCTATCGCTCCATGCTCCGTTTATGCAAAAGATCGGATTGCAGGACAATTCAATTATGATAAAGGACAACAAGATCGGGCGCATAGTCGAAGTACAGGTTCACGGTAGAGATCTCATCTGCATGCTGGATGAGAGGAAGGACTGCGTCCACGTGGGCTATGCTTACGCGCTTCCTGAAGTCTATCGAGTAATGTCGGAGCGAGGTGGAAGGTCCCGCTAGAATCAATAGCGTGGATCTCACAATTTTTCCTTCTCGTTTCATTTGATTTTTCCACTTTTTTACCTCAGTCTCCTATCGTTAACTTAGTATTTCTAACTTTGCTATCCTACTCTCTTCCGTGCTTCCTCCCCCTCTGCCAGTTTCTTCGAGTTGGGAGTGGTGGCAGAAAGGAAAAAAGGAGAAATTGTGAAATATCCGTTACTTTAGGGCATTAGAAACGTGCCAAAGATTCTTTCGGGAGAAGAAATCTCCCGCCTCATTGAAAAGATCGTGCCCGCGGATTCTGGCAAGCAGAGCCAGCCAGCGGGATACGACGTTACTGTCAACAAAATACTTGCCTACTCCAAGGACAGGTATACTCTCGGTATTGCGAAAGGCGAGAACTCTGACCTTGTTCCGGTACCACTCGGGGGAAAGTACTTCGAGCTCACCGAAGGAGCGTACTTTGTTGAACTCAACGAGATAACTACTATTCCCAAAGATGCCATAGGGATACTCCTTCCGAGATCTACACTGCTTCGGAATGGGCTCGATGTGAGGACCGCGTTGTTCGATCCCGGTTACTCCGGCCAGCCAAAGATCATGCTTGTTTGCCACAGACCGGCCAGGATTGAGAGGTTTGCGAGGGTTGGGCAGTTAATAATCATAAAGTCGGACGCAGAATTCTCTTCGCAGTATTCGGGTAGGTACCAAGGCGAGCGGGCCGCAGCAGCCACACAGAAATGACTCGGCGAGAAATTGAAGTAACAGAAGAAATTCTATCCTCCTAGAGCGAAGTAAAGATAGAGGAGCTCCGACCTTATTCGGGGCATAAGGGATGAGCTCCCTTCAAAGAGTATTTTATCTGAGTTTCAACCTTCCTGCACTGTGGCACCGCAAGTACATTCTTGTTTGGGTCCTAGCCTCCATCTCCCGCTGACACTGAATTAAACAGGCAGTTCATTACCTATCTGAGGAAGCTTGATTAAAGCTGATTTTGGCGAAGGAAAGTGTCCAAACAAAAAGGTAATTCTGGTCAAAATGTTCTGTCCAAAGTGCGGCAAAGCAATCAACAATGACGCAGCCTTTTGCCCATACTGCAGGGCACAACTAAGGCAGGTCGGAAGCGCACAGCCTTCCGCTTCAAGCGCAAACCAACCTATGCTCCTTACTTCAAACTATGCGCCCGGATACAGAATAGACAAAGTCCTGGGACTAGTGTACGGGATAACGGTCAGGTCGAGGGGCCTAGGCGGAAACATCATAGCTGGTCTCAGAACCCTTGCCGGAGGCGAGATTGTAGAGTACACGGAGATGGCACAACAGGCAAGGCAGCAGGCTCTTGACAGACTTTCGCAGCAGGCCGCTGCAATGGGAGCCAATGCGGTTGTCAGTGTAATGTTTGACTCCACCGAGATCGGCAACACGATGGACGAAATAATAGCGTTTGGCACAGGTGTTGTGATTTCACCCGTCGCCGAGGCTACTACAGTACAGCAACTCGTGAAGCTGAGTTAGGACGTGCGCTTTCAGCGCACCGTGACGCTCTTTGCCAAGTTCCTCGGCCTGTCAGGATCGTGCCCGAGGATGACCGCCAACTGGTAGGCGATGATCTGAATGGGGATAATCTGGCAAATTGGATTGAGCTCCTCCGTTTCAGGCACCTTGATGAAAAAGTCGAAGAGGTCAATAGGACTCGGTCCAATTCCCACAAGGTAGCCACCTCGGCTCTTTACCTCCATCGCGTTCGAAAGAATCTTCTTCTCGCTGTCCTTTGAGACAAATACGACGCACGGTGTCCCCTTTCCAATCAAAGAAATGGAGCCGTGTTTTAGCTCCCCTCCGGCAAAGGCCTCCGCGTGTATGTAGGAGACTTCTTTGATCTTCAGTGCCGCCTCGAGTGCTGTAGCGTAAAGCGAACCCCTCCCGAGGACGAAGATGTGCTCGTGTGAGGCAAGTTTGTCGGAGAGCTGCCTTATTCTGTTCCTCGTGGTCGCCGCGGTAAGATTGTATACAATGTTCCAAAGGTACTTCAGTTTCTTTACTCCTTCGTCATACTTGTCTGCTAGTGCGTAAGCCAACAGAAAGAGGACCGCCAACTGCGCAGTATACGTCTTCGTCGAGAGGACAGAGACCTCTGGGCCAGCGTTGAGAAATAGGGACTTGTCCGCAAACTGCGTGGCGGAAGAACCCATTACGTTTACGATAGAAACCACCTGGCACCCTTTTTCCTTTGCGGTCTTTATCGCATCCAGGACGTCTATTGTTTCTCCGCTCTGAGAAACAGCTATGACCAGAGTGTCTTTCTTCAAGAAGTCTTCATACGCGGAGAACTCGCTCGCCAGAACGGCGTTGATGTGAAATGCCGCGAGTTTGGAGAAAAGATAACTTGCTGACAGGCAAGCGTGAAAAGACGATCCACACCCTATGAGAAAGACTCCGCGGGCCTTTCTTATTCTGTCCGTGATGTCCTCGATGACTTCACGATCCTGCGAGGCCGCGCGCTGGATGGTCTCGACCTGCTCAGAAATTTCTTTGAGCATAAAGTGATCGAACTCGCCCTTTGCCGCGTGTTCAATGTCCCATGACACACTCTGAACCGGTCGCATGACACTCTTGCCTCGGCCCTCGCGATAGTCTACAATTTCATAGCTCCTCATTCCGTCTTTTAGAACGTTGAGAATCACCATGTCTCCGTCATAGAGATAGACGACTTCTTTCGTCCTGTCAAGGAAGGCAGGGATGTCGCTGGCAAGGAACAGCTCTTTCTTTGAGTGAGCGTTTGAACCCACTCCAAGAACGAGGGGAGAACCATTCTTGGCTCCAACGATTGTCTTTGAGTCCTTGTCGAGAATCACGAGCGCAAAATTTCCTTCCACGGCTCGAAGGGCCTTCATCACGGCTTCGATGAACCCAATCCCCTTTACCCTCATCCAGTACTCGATCAGGTTAGGCACAACTTCCGTATCGGTCTCACTCGAAAAAGTGAATCCTTTTGAAATCAGATCGGACCTGAGTTCTTTGTAATTTTCAATTATCCCGTTGTGGATTACGGCGATCTTCCCATTGTTCGAGATGTGAGGGTGTGCATTGTTATGCGTGACCCCTCCATGCGTCGCCCATCGCGTGTGAGCTATCCCTATGGTCCCCTTTAAGTCGAGCAGATTGTGTTTTTGGTGGATGTCTTGAACCCTGCCAGCATCCTTCTTAAGCTCAAACAACTGATTTTCTGGGTTGATGGTCACAATCCCCGCCGAGTCGTACCCGCGGTACTCTAGTCGCTTCAGACCCTCGTAGAGGATTGGAGCTGCGGGCTCGATCCCAGTGTAGGCGATAATGCCGCACATGCTAGAAACATTTGTCATAGGTAGTCTGTTCATATAAATAATTGTTCAAATCGATCTGACCATCTGTTAGCTTCCGTTTTCACTCTGTCATCCAATTTTTGCAACTTTCTAGTCTCGTGCATAGCGATTATCGCTTGTAATCTCGGTGCCCATAGCGGCTGGCGATACATTGGTGAATGCTTGACTGCATCTCACCTAAATCTATGAGGAATTTTCAGCGTGAATCAAAGCGCGAATAGCCCTGCATTGGCCTTGCAACTGCATGGCCTTAGCGGGATCTAGTGTTGCACTAGAGTAATCCTCACCGACAAGCGATTAATAACAAAAATCTAGAAAGTCGAATCTCGAGGTCACTTTGAAACTACATACAACAACCAAAATCACGACTCTAGTAGTCTTGACCGCGGTCCTCGCAGTGCTATGCACATCGCTCGTCGTGTCGGGCCTTTGGCATGGTGCGGCGCGTGCTTCGGCAGCTGCGTCCTCAGATCCCATCGCAGTCGGAAACTGGCAGTACGACCAGTTCGATTCGATCATCGTTGCGCAGGCTCAAGCCAACGGAGTGGATCCATTCGTCATCAAGGGACAAATAATGCTTGAAAGCGGATTCAACCAGTATGCGCAAAGCACGGTCATCAATTCAGCGTGCGGCTGGACTCACGACGTCGGGCTAATGCAGGTTAATCCATACTGCGCGGGCGTCAGTGCGAGCAGCCTGTTCAATGCGGCCACGAACATCCAGATGGGCACAGGCGCAGATGGGAGGCTGTTCCGACAATTCGGAGACATGAACCTTGCCCTGCAAGCTTACAATATCGGTGCAGGATCAGTAGCAGCGGGTCAGAGGAACTGGGCTTACTCTAGCGCAGTAGACAACTATGCACAGCAGTTCAGAAACGAGCACTCAGCGCTCTACGGATCAAGCGGAAGTCCATCCCCTTCACCCTCGCTGTCACCGCCACAGTCATCGTCGTCACCAGGAACATACACAGTGCAAACAGGAGACACCCTTTACTCAATAGGTAGCCGCTACGGCGTCAGCTGGCAATCAATTGCTCAAGCAAACGGCATTTCCTACCCATATCTGATATACGTCGGAGAGCATCTACACATCGGAGCATCGTCATCCTCGTCATCGACCTACACGGTTCAGTCTGGAGACACTCTATGGGCAATAGGTAGCCGCTACGGCGTCAGCTGGCAATCAATTGCTCAGGCAAACGGAATATCATCGCCCTATCTGATATACGCGGGAGAGCACCTCATAATACCATAAAGTAGGTATCACTGAGCGATACGAGACAAACTTAGGGCATAGCGTTTGAGAGTAAGTTCTCTTCGCTATACTCCCCGATTCTTTTTGGTTTCTTTTTATTTTGTTTTTTCCCGCCTGAGCTCATTCCTTTCTTCACTTTTTTACTCCCTCGAAATGGAAGGCCTTTACAAGTCTAATTTCTTAAGTAGGCACGTGGACAGTCATAATTCGTGGCCGCTCCTAGCTAGGGGTATGTTTAGTTCAGCGCCGTCGTCCGTGATTGATTTCTCTCTGTGAGAAGAAACTTCCTTTCCTCACGATACTGCTACATTTCAAATCAGGCTGGCAGGGTGAGAGGGGAAACAAAGAAGTTACGCTCAGATGTCGAAGGGGACATTGTAGACATGGTTTCCAACATGATTGAGAACCAAGCTTTTCCATTACCTTGATAAAATGAGGAAATCAAGCGGTTGTAGGCTCTCTAGAAAATGCACATCTTGCGATATAAGGGGGTTGAACCAAAGATTGCTTCGAACTGCTTTGTCGCCGAGACTGCGACGCTCGCGGGCGATGTAACTTTGGAGGAAGGCAGTTCAGTATGGTTCAGCGCAGTAATTCGGGCTGAGGCCGCGCCGATCAAGGTGGGAAGCAGGTCAAACGTTCAGGACAACTGTACTATTCATACCGATGTAGGCTATCCGGTTGAGATTGGAGAAGGGGTGAGCATAGGTCATGGTGCGATAGTTCACGGCGCCACAGTCGGTTCGAACTGTCTTGTAGGAATGGGCGCCATACTTCTAAACGGAGCGAAGGTCGGAACAAACTGCGTAATCGGTGCGGGCGCGCTGGTGCTTGGTGAAAGCATCGTGCCAGATAACATGCTGGTTCTCGGTTCACCCGCCAAGGTAAGACGCGCTCTGACCGAACCTGAAATAATGAAAATCACGGGGAACGCAAATCATTACTCTTCTTTCAGCAAGGAGTACTTTTCTATGAAGAAATAGAAAGAGGACGTGGTGGGCTCGAAGAAGTAAATTACTCGCCATCTGCCATAAGAGACGCCGCGCCTACAAAACGACAAAGATAAGGTGCAAATTTATGGGAAAAAGGAATGGTTTGAAATGAAAATGAATGAGTCGCAGCCATCGCGTCGTAAGAAAAGCACGGGTCTTGGAGGAATAAAGTTCGACTCATTCAGCTTGTCAAACAGCCTCGGTCCACGGCATTTGGAAAATCAGGATTCATATCTCACTGATGAAGCAAACTTGCTGTTCGCCGTAGCGGACGGTGTTGGAGGTTACTTCGGCGCAAGGCAAGCAAGCGTGCTCGCGGTAGCCACGGTAGCCGAACAGTCAAGAAGAATAACAGATGAGGCTACGGCAGTCTCATGCCTCGAAGAGATTCACAGGAGAATACAGAGGGAAGCGAGAAGCCTGCGATACCCGAATATGGGGACGACGATCGCGCTTGCAAAGGTCATGTCAAAACCTGGGAGTGAGGATCGCATCACGGAAGGAGAGGAAGGGAAACTACTGACTGCTAACGTCGGCGACAGCCCGATATTGCTCTTTCACAATGAAGAAACAGGGGACTACTCAAAACTTTACACCGATGACTCTTTCAGAGGAGAAGATCCTCTTTTGACTTCGGGAATCATCCAGTACTTGGGCCTCGAGACCGAGATCGACTTTCACACAATGGTCACGAGGTACGGTAGAGGAGACATTCTTCTACTTTGTTCTGACGGGATAACGGACAATCTTCTGAGGCGAGAGAGATCGGACGAACCTAGTCTCTCAAGCATCGTGAGAAGGCATCGAAGTGCAGAGATCGTTGTGAGATCAGCGATTGAGCGCGGCTACAAACCGGACGATATGACGGCAGTTCTAGTTTTTCTCTGAAAGTTGAAAGTCCTGAGAAATGAGGAAGGTAAAGAAAATTCCAGTCGCTGTGGGCTTGTCGCTTGTAGCTCTCGAGCTGATATTGTCAGCGCTCATTCTGATATTCCTCCCTGATTTACGACTGCCCTTCGAACCCGCCTCCTCTGAAACAATTGCGCTCTTGGTATCGATGGGACTGATTTTCTTTGCCGCGCACCCTCTCGGTCACTTCTTGGTTGGACTCTTTTTTGGAGTCAGGACTAGATACTTCTTCGTTGCCCCGAGTGATTTTCGCAAGCTCGATTTCGGGTTCGCAAGGAAGTTAGGCGGTATGCTGCCTACTATCGGCACGAAATTTGATTCATCGCAGCTATCGAGTCTTGGAGGATCGTCGGCAAAAAGAAAGAGAAGAGGAGTCATCATGGGTTCGGGCGTGATCGTAAGCAACGCTTTGACCCTTGTCCCATTGGTCTATGCTTTCGCATTGCACTTTTTACCGCTCGCGCTGGCGCTTGGCTCTGTTTTATTCGGAGCAAACCTAATTGTGGAACTGGCATTCAGTACGAAAGTAGGAGACCTCTACAAGATGAGGCGGGAATTTGCCACGACGCAAAAGTAGTGCAAAGAAATCTCTCTTTCTTTGTTTGGGTCTTGTGGATTGCTAGCCAGATTTCATATAAGACCGCTCAATCACTTGAACAGGGCTCCCTTCTATTCGCCTTCCTTCTCTAGCTCGTACTTTACAAGTCTCTTGGAATCAGCGGTGAATTCGAAACGCCCGCGGAATCTAACACCACGGATGAGAAGAGGTAGCCAGTACCTATCATCCTCCCACATCTGATTCATTGGAAGTTTGTCCTTGTCAAACCAGCCCAGCACGCCTTCGTCGCCTCTTTCCTTCAATCTTCCAGAGAACCTGTCAGTTTTGAACACCACAGCAGTCCAATCGGGTCGCCTCTTTCCCTCCCCAAAGTAGAACTCTAGTTTACCGGCAATCTTCAAGTCCGATACAGCGAGACCGGTTTCTTCCAGAACTTCACGCTTTGTCGCTTCCTCCTCCGACTCTGAAGATTCGATCTTTCCGCCGGGAGCATTCCAGAATCCCTCTCCGAATTTCCCCTTTGCCTTGAGTAGAAGCAGATACTTGCCATCGGTCGGCCTTTGGATGTAACACAAGACTGCACGAATGGTCTGTCGAGGATTCAGGAGTAGCAAACGTCTTTCTTTTTCTTCCATCCTCACCATTCGATCACCTGTTTCTCCTGCATCCTTTGCGATCAAAGATTTTGGAGTAGAAAAAGCAAAGGTGGGGTTGATAAACCAATTCAGGATACAATTGCAATTGCGAAGAGAAATTCGCTCGGTGGTCTGCTTTCCCAAACCAATTGTCCGATCCGCTTGTCCAAACACATTAAATCATGGATTTGCACTAGGCTATGCCCTCAATGGCTGTCAGACTGAGGAAGCGACTGGAAAACCAACAAAAACCGCCGGTCAGAAAGCGTGCTCAGGACTACTCATTCAAGAGCATAGGGGGCTACGAACCGGTCAAGCAGGATATCAGGGACGCGATTGTGATGCCCATGGAGCATCCTTCGCTCTTCAAGAAGCTGAACATCCGGGCCCCCAAGGGGATATTGCTCTGGGGAGCGCCAGGCGTAGGAAAAACTCTCTTTGCGAGATCTATCGCGTCTGAATGCAACGCCAGATTTTACCACGTAAGATCAGCCGACATTATGAGCGAGTGGTTCGGCGTCTCTGAACGAAGAATAAAGCAACTCTTCCAAAAGGCAAAGCGGATGAAGCCTGCAATCATCTTTTTTGATGAGCTTGAGAGTCTGGCTCCTAACAGACAGGCAATGGCCATTGAGGACGGCAGAACTTCGCTGCTTTCAAGTCTGCTTTCTGAGATGGACGGCTTCGAACCTCTGAATCAGGTCACCATTCTAGGAGCTACGAACATACCAAACAGACTAGACACTGCATTGCTCAGACCGGGAAGATTTGACAGATTGATCTATGTTCCCCTCCCGAATACTGAGGAGCGAAAGGAAATCTTGAAGATACATCTATCTGGTAAGCCGTGTGAGCACCTTGATATCGACTATCTCGCGCAAAGAACCAGATATTACAGCGGCGCGGATCTCGAGCTTCTGGTCACGTCTGCGACCACTGGCTGGCTCAAGAAGTTCATCAAAGACAAGAACGAAATACTCTCCATGAATTTCTTTGAATCAGCACTGTTCTCAATAAGGCCCAGCGTAAAGCCTGAGGATGTTCGCTACTACGAGTACTTGAGGAACAACTACGAAAGAACGGGAGCTTCAATCTCTTCCTCGCTGACAGCGCCGCGGACAAGGTCTGATTCTTCCTCCCCTTCTTACTATGGTTGAATTACCAAACAAGCAGCGCCACTAAAATGGGATCGCGACCAGTTGCCCTAAACCGCTAGCAATAGGACAGAGATACCAGCGCAAGGGAAAAATTACGGTGTCATTCCATCGAGCTTGAGCAAGCACAGCCTGCAAAATCTCGTTGACAATGCTTGGGCGCCTAACACAGTCCACATTGCTCGGGCGACGACGATAAAAAGTAAGGGAAATAGACAGTCTATTTGATTCTTCTTTCTTGCTTACAAAACCTTTTGCACGATACTACCGCCGCTCGGATTGAAACAGGAAAAAATTGCGCTTGCATCAAGAACGCTTTTTTCCCCGGTTTTATAGAGAGTCACTTTCCAACGGCAAGTTCAATCAATCTAGATCTAACTCTCATCCGGTCCTCCTTTGGCATCCCGGGATCGTATCCGGAAAAAGTCAGGCCACTTACGATGTTCGCAGTCGGGAGCTTGTCCTCCATTACGTCAACGACGTTGCATTCAAACAGAGTCTCCCTTGGAGCGTTTACGCGAGAACCTTCCGCATATTTCTTGCAGGAGACGCGGACATAGTAGCTCATCTCCTCGTCCACAAAGAGGAGCACTGCCATTCCATTTGCAAGAAGGTTTGATGTGCTCTTACTTCCTGCGTACGTGAGCATGAGGAGTAAGGAATGGTTCTTTGCAACGACTTCGTAATGGCTGAGCATGCCGTGACGGGGCCAGCCATCGGGGTCAGCCGTTGTAAAGAGAATTACCCTTTCTCCGATCTTGGTCGAAATATCGTAGCTACTGAGGCGCTTGAAGAGGTCTTGTGGTAATTTTTGGCCGAGGCTCTTTGCCAATTCCGCACACAGTTTATTGAGAAGATTCGCTGATTTTAATGATTGCCGGTTCCCTACATCACTAGAACCGGGAATCAAGAAATCAGATGAAAAGTAAGGTTAGGAAGATGAGAAGAAGAACAAGATTAATCGGGTTGCACTGTGACACTTTTTGATTCTAGACTATAGACTAACGGATGCCCTAAATCATATGGAGCAGATCTTCGGGCGGCGTATTCCCGTATACTGGATTCGTAATATTTCCTGCTCTTGTCGGTCCGAAATTTCTTCATAATTTAGTTGCTAGTCTGTTTTGATCGAACTGATGATGCGGTTTCGTTTGATTCTGCAGATTTTGTTTTGGTAAATAAATGGAACTGCAAATTTTTAAATTATGATTGGAAATAGATACTCTTTGGGTTTTAATAAGAATGGTAGAAGCCTATTGCGTAAAGTGCAGAGCTAAAAGAGAGATCAAAGATCCAAAACAAGTGACGATGAAGAACGGCAAGCCTGCTACAGAAGGAACCTGTCCGGTCTGCGGTACTCGGTTGTTTAGAATCGGATCATCCAAATAGTTACAAGAAAGGCTGGAGTGTCTCAAATAAAAGAAAAAGAAGCAGAGAGAGGAGCCGCGCGACATTTCATTGCGGTTCTTCCCATCTTATTCTTTTGCTGAGCTTCTATTTGATTTGCTTTTCTTTTGTCCTATCAAAGCAAAAGCTCTTAGCTAGGGTCAAATCACCGATATAATATTGAAACGTGTGAGGCGATCTAACCGAAAACTGATACCATGAACGAATGAAAAAACCCTGCTTCCTCTTCGAGTCTTCTAATGGTACGATACGGTGAAGCTAGCTCCGCCATTACTAAGCGCCGAAGGTTCAGCGAGAATAGGACCTGTGCTGCTCCCAACCATCGTGATCGCCACATCAGCAGATGATGTGATAGCGCCAGCGCTGGTTCCTATCGTTGTGGAGCTTGCTGTGAACGATGGGGAACCAAAGTTTGCTAGAGTAGTCAATCTGCAGAGAGTACCGATGCATGTAGCGGGCCTTTCAACTATCCATTCTGCTGACGATCTGGCTGCTCCTGAAACAGTCTGAGCGACGCTGAAGGAGGCTCCAGTGTTTGTATTCGTGATTTTTACGCTAAACTTGTTTGTCGAAGAAGAGTAAGTTACGCTCGCACTTACAATGTTCCCTGGTTTTACTGCGACGCTCTTGATTGTGACCATGGGATTGGGGTAGAACTCGTACCACGTTGAGTACGAAGCTGCGCCTCTGTTACACTCTCCGAGGACTCCTGTTTGTTCAACTGTGCTACTGGCGTAACCATCAATTCCAACCCAAAGGGCGACATAGGTCGTTCCCCTATTTGGGCAGGAAAGAGTTGGCAACTTCCAAGAGCCAGAGACAGCGTTTACTTGCCCTAAGGAAGGTGTATCTGCATACCCGGACCAGTTAGTGCTGCATGATGAACTATCTGCACCAGAGATTGTAGGACAGGTAAAACTGCCAGAAGCGCTACTGCCATCTATCCTGATCACGACTTGAGAATCTGGACGGGCTTGGATTGGAGCACTGGGAGAGTAGGCCGAAACTTGAATCGAAACTGAAAAGATTGATGTGAGAAATAGAAGACCTGCTACCGATATCAGTACTATTGACGAGTTCAAATGACTGACGTGCATAGCCCGTCACAGGCAATTCGCCGCTATTTATCTATTGAATGCAAAGGGCTTCGAGACTTCTGTTATATTGTCACTCCCACTGGGAATAGAATGGGAGACCCACGGTCGTGCGGGAGGATGTAGTCATTTTTCATCTGAGCAAAGTGAGTTCGCTAGATTCCTTTGGCAAGTTCCGCTTATCATCTGTTTTTGGATTTCACATTTACCTGGCCCGATTGCCAAAATCCTTCGATTTCCGGTTTGAAAAATCGGAAAATCGAGGAGGATCTACACACCTGATTCTAGAAATGGTGCGCCGTTTACTTAACGACCAATCGGCCTAAGGCCGAGTGCTCGCCCTCCTTCTTTTGTGATATGGATGGAAAGAGAACGAACACCGTTCGAAATCATGTATTATGCCGTCTATTTAGTCTTTGA
>Ga0209061_1001544_pt1 | contig 37205 bp, 34 predicted proteins | sample Coa_R1_10_FD_187157 | JGI IMG/M metagenome (GOLD analysis project Ga0209061, IMG submission 187157) | Surface soil microbial communities from Centralia Pennsylvania, which are recovering from an underground coalmine fire - Coalmine... | ecosystem: Environmental > Terrestrial > Soil >... | reverse complement strand
CTGCAGCGCTACGCATCCTGCGGCCCCGAGCAGAGGCTCAAGCGCTCGCCGCACCTCCCCTCGCCTCGGTGCCCGCGCCATCAAAACGACGGCGGGCGCCACGCTGCGAGCCCACCGCGTGCCGCTTCCCGGCGGCTCGCTCATCGCCTTTCGAAGCGGTAGACGGTCCCCGCGGGCGTCGCCGTCCGGCCCGCCAGCTTGGGCAGGGCGCCGCCGAGCACCGCGGCGAAGATCCCCGTGCTCGCCCCCATCAGCTCGATCAACGTCGAGACCGGCGTCGGCTCGCCCGGCTTGACCTCGTTCGCATAGTCGGTAACGAAGCCGAGCAGCGCGTACGGGAGCTCGAGCTCTCCGCACAGCACAGTCTCGGGACCGCCCGTCTGGCTGACCGCCGCAACGCCGCACGCGGCAAGCTGCGCGATCTCGCTGGGGGTGTTGAAGCGCGGGCCATCGACATGCCCGTACGTGCCGCCGTCGCGCACCCGTTGCCCGGCGGCCCGCGCCGCCTCCACCAGCGCGAGGCGAACATCGGTTGAGAACGGCCCGCCGTGAAGGATCCAATGACCGCGGTCGGGATCGCCAGGCTCGGTGAAGAAGGTGCACAGGCTGCCGTCGGGCAGACGGTTGGCGGGGAAGTGCAGATCGTCGAAGACGATCAGGGAGCCGAGCTCGAGCGTCGGATCGACAGCTCCGCAGGCGGTGCAGCCGATCACCGCCTCCGCTCCCGCCTGCTTCAGCGCCCAGATGTTGGCGCGGTGGGGGACCGCGCTCGAAAGCCGCATGTGGCCTGCGCCGTGGCGAGAGATGTGCAGCGCCTCGACGCCGGCGAGCCGCCCGCGCGTGAGGCTCGCGCGGCCGAACGGCGTCTCCAGCTCGAACGGCTCAGGCGAGGCAAAGTCGGGAAGCGCGTAGGTGCCCGAGCCCGTGATGACCCCGATCGCCATCGCGCAGCCGATCCTACCTGCCGCCAGCAGCAGGGCCGCAAAGCGCCGCCCATGCGCCGGCGCAGGGGGCACCCGCGCACGACCGCAAGCACCGCCGCAGGGTGACGTCCACGCCCCGGCGCAAGCCCCGTGCCGGCGCAAGCCCCGTGCCGGCGCAAGCGCTCCGCGCCATCTCAGCGCGGCACGCGACCCCCCTCGGCCCCCGGCTCCGTCGCGGGACCGCGCGGGGCCGCAATCCCCAGCACTCGCATCGCCTTCAGCCCAAGCGACAGCTTCTCGCGTCCGTCGGTGGAGGCGACGTCGAGCCCGGTCAGCTCGCGCACGCGTTCGAAGCGGTAGCGGATCGTATGGCGGTGGGTGATCAGCCTCGCCGCGGTGGCGCCGACGCTCGCATCACAGTCCAGGAAGGTCTGCAGCGTCCCCAGCAGGTCGGTCTCGTACTGCTCGTCGTAGGCAACGAGCGGGCTGATCGTCTCGCGGTAGAAGCGCTCGAGCTCGGCGGGGTCGCGCATGTAGGGCAGCAACAGCTGGTAGGTGCCGGTCTCCTCAAAGCCGAGCAGCGCCCGCTCGCCGTCACCTTCGGCGACATTGGCGGCAAGGAGCGCCTCGTCTGCGGCGCGCGCGAGCTCGAGCGGATCCGGGGCACGCCGACTGCGCCCGACGCTGAAGGCGAAGCCTGGCAGCCCCGCCTCGAGCTCCCGCACGATCGCGCCCGCCACCCGCCGCCCCGCCTCGCCGTCCGCGTCGGGCACGAGAACGGTCACGCGCTCGGGCCCGGACGCATGGGTCGCAGCGATCGAGCCAGGCGCGATCGAGCGCGCGCCGCGGGCGGCGAGCGCCAGCAGCCGCCGCCGCCAATCCTCCTCCACCGCCTTGCGCGGATGGGCTCGCGCAACGATCACGCTTGCTCCTCGCGATAGGTCGATGCCGAACTCCCGGCCGCGCGCGAGCAGCACATCGCGGTCACGGATCGCGCCGTCCAGCACAGCTCGCTGGAATGCCGTCGCGGCCTCCTCGGCGGCGCGCTGCGGCGCGCGCACGCGCTCGACCTCAGAGGCGACCAGAGCGCAGACGAGCCGCAGCAGGGTCCCGTCCGGCGACCGCCGGAGCGCTCGCACACGCAGCTGCCCAACAACGTTGTCGGCGACCCTCAGCTCGATCGAGCGCACCCCCTCGGCGGCCTGCAGCAGGGAGCGCTCGTCGGCGGGCGAGCGCGCGGCCACGGCCAGCACCCCCGCGCCGCGGTCGATCAGGGCGAGGCTCGCATCAAGTGCGCGCGCCGCGGCCCGCACGACCTCGGGCAGCCCGGCGCCGGACTCGACGGCGTCGGTCACCGCCGCAAGCGCCTCGAGGCCCGGGGCTGTGTCGCCGGGCGCCGCGCGTCCCGCGCGCGGCTGGCTCACCGCCACCCTCCTAGAAGAGGCGCGGCCACTCGATCACGAGCAGCGCGCCGAGCACAACCCCGATCCCTGCCATCGCGGCCAGCACGTACAGCGACAGGAAGGCGGCCGCAACCCGCTCCAGCGGTCGCCGGTACGCCGTCACGGCGGGAACCAGGATAAGCGCGCAGAACGCCGCCAAGCCGAGGACGCCGAGCGAGCCGCCGACCAGATACGTGATCCCCTGGCTGGTCATCGCCGCGACCAATTGTGACCGATCCCGCCAGCCGGCTCGACCGCGCTTGCCTGGGGAAAGCGCTCCCGCAACGCGGCCACAGCCCGTCGCGCCCGCGCGTACGCGCCTCTCCCCCACCAGAGGCCCGCACATGTCGGCCCCGAGCCGCAGACCAGCGCCTGCGCGGCGCCAGCGGCGCGGAGGGCAGCGAGCGCTCGCGCCACCTCCGGGCACAGCGAGCTGGCGGCCGGCTCAAGGTCGTTGTGAATCAGCTCGACCGGCAGGCCCGCGCTTTGCCCACTCGCGAGAGCTGCGCGCAGCGACGCCTCGAGCCGCTTCAGTGCGTCCTCCGAGCGCGCCAACCCAAGCCGGTCGGCCTCGCGATAGACATCCGGGGTCGCGAGCGAGCACGGCAGCGGCACGATCGCAAACGCGTGCTCGGCAAGCGGACCCAGGCGCTCGACCACCTCCCCCGCCCCGGTGCCAAGCGCGAGCCCGGGCTCGAGCGCCGCGGGCACGTCAGCGCCCAGCTCGATCGCCAGCTCCGCAATCCACCTCTCCTCGACGCCGCCGAGCTCGCGCGCCAGCCGCAGCGCGGCGGCGGCGTCCGCCGAGCCGCCGCCCATGCCGCCGGCGACGGGGATGCGCTTCTCGATCGCAACCCGAACCGGCGGCGCGCGCCAGCCACGCTCGCGCAGGCCAGCCAGCGCCGAGGCGACAATGTTCGGCCCCTCGACGCCGGGGCAGCGGACTTCGTCTGCGGCACCGGGCGGAAGCACCTCGAGCGTCAGCTCGTCGGACAGCGAAACCGCCTCAAACACCGTGACCAGGCGATGGCGGCGGTCGAGCTCCCGAACCCCGCCGAGGAACAGGCAGAGGTTGACCTTGCCCGGCGCCAACGCGCGCAGCCTCACCGCCACAGCGCCGCCGCCAGCTCGCGGAACTGCCCTGGAGAGAGCCGCTCGGCGCGCACGTCCTCGGGCAGGCCGAGCGCAGCGAGCGCCGCCCGCGCGCGAGCGCGAGCGTCGGTGAGGGGGATGGCGGCAGGTGCGGGCGGCGATCCGCCGCGGGCCGCGAGTGACGTCACCGCCGGCGCTCCCCCTGGCCGCGCTTCGAGCGCAAGCGCAAGCGAGGAGGCGAGCGGCTTGCGCCGGTGGGCAAACGCGGCGCGCACGAGCGCGGTAAGCGACGGCTCCGCTGCGGGCGCCCGCCGGCGCAACCCGAGCAGCACCGAATCGACGTTCGGCACGGGGCGAAAGACCTGTCGGGAGACGCGGCGGAGCACGCGAACCTCGCAAGCGAGCTGCGCGAGCACCGAGGTCGCGCCGTATGCGGGCTGGCCGGGCGCGGCCGCAAGCCGCTCGCCGACCTCCCGCTGGACCATCACCACCCACCAGTCCACACGCGGAAGCTGCTCGATCGTGCGCAGGATCACCGTCGCCGCCACGCCGTACGGAAGGTTTGCGACGACCTTGCTCGGCGGCGGATCCAAGGCCGCCAAGTCGAACTCGGTTGCATCGGCGAGATGAAGCCGCGCGTGCTGAAAGGGCGCGAGCGCCGCGCGCAGCGGCGCCTCCAGGCGCCGGTCGACCTCTATTACGTGCAGCGCGCCGGCACGCGCCGCAAGCCGCGCGGAGAGCGCGCCAAGGCCCCCGCCAACCTCCAGCACGACGTCGTCGGGCTCAAGCTGCGCGAGCCGCTCGATCAGCTCGAGCAGGTTGCGGTCAACCAGGAAGTTCTGTCCGAGCTCGCGGGCTCTGGCGCCGGCGCGACGGGCAGGCGGGCGCCCGGCTGCGCGGTGCTCCGAGCTCACCATCCGAGGGCGGCGCGCGCCGCGCGCTCGACCTCGCGTTCTAGCTCCGCGTAGCCGATACCGCGCTCCTGGGCGAGCGCGCGGGCGGTGTGGACCACGTGCGCCGGGGCGTTGGCGTGGCCACGCACCGGCTGCGGGGCCAGGTAGGGCGCATCGGTCTCGACCAGGAGTCGCTCGAGCGGCACCCGCAGTGCGGCCTGGCGCAGCTCGTGTGCGCGAGGGTAGGTGACGTTGCCGGCGAAGGAGATCCACCAATCCTCATGCTCCAGGCAGCGCTCGATCTGGGCTGGCATGGAGAAGCAGTGAAGGAGCACCTTCAGCCCCCAGGCATGTTGCTCCAGCGTCGCGAGCGTCTCCTCCTCGGCGGCCCGCGTGTGAATCACAAGCGGCTTTCCGAGGATGCGGGCAAGCTCGATCTGGGCGCGGAAGGCGCGCTCCTGATCGCTTCGCGGCGCACGCTCACGGTAGAAGTCAAAACCGGTCTCGCCCACCGCCAGGCAGCGCTCGTGCGCGGCGAGCGCCTCGAGCTCGGCGAGATCGGCGTCGTCGAAGCCGGTGGCCTCATTCGGGTGTCGGCCGACGGCGGCATACACCTGCGGGAAAGCCTCGGCCGCCTGCAGCGCGGCCCGGCACGAAGCGCCGTCGGTGCCGACGGTCAGGATCCGCTCGACGCCCGCGTCGAGCGCAGCCGCCACGAGCTCCGCGTCCGGTGGCTCACACAGGTGCAGGTGCGTGTGACTGTCGATCACCTTCAGTCGCGCTTGGGGAACAGGGGCGCGAGCGCGCCGACGCGCTGCCCGCCGCCCCGGGGGGCGAACGCAGCGGCCGTATAAGCGGTGGCGGGGGCGCCCAACGCCTCGAGCGCGCGGGCGGTGCTGGCGGGCATGTACGGGTGCAGCAGCACGGAGGCGGCGCGCAGTCCCTCGGCCAGCGAGGCGAGCGTGCAGTCGAGCTCGGCCGCGCGCTCGGGGTCGCGCGCAAGCTGCCACGGCGCGCGCTCCTCCACATAGCGGTTGCACCGCCGAACCCGCTGCCAGATCGCCTCGAGCGCCTGTGTCGCCTCGGCCCGGTCGAACAGGGCCGCGACCTGCTGCGGCAGCGGGGCGAACTCGGCGGCGAGCTCGGCATCGGTGGCAACCGGCGGCACGACCCCGTCCCGATAGCGGGCGAGCATCGCGAGCGTGCGGCTGACAAGGTTGCCGTACTCGTTTGCAAGCTCGGTTTCGTAGCGGGTCGCGACCCCCTCGATCCCGACCGTCCCGTCCTGGCCGAAGGCGACGTCGCGCAACAGGTAGAAGCGCAGCGCGTCGGTGCCGAAGCGCTCGATCGCCTCGAACGGGTCGAGCACATTGCCAAGCGACTTCGACATCTTGCGCCCGTCGGCGCCGAGTAGGAAGCCGTGCACGAACACGTGCCGGGGGACCTCGATCCCCGCCGCCAACAGCAGCGCGGGCCAGAAGACCGTGTGGAACTTGAGGATGTCCTTGCCGATGATGTGAAAGGTCGCCGGCCAGAAGCGCTCGGTCAGATCCTCGCCTGGGCGGGCGTAGCCGAGCGCGGTGTAGTAGTTGAGCAGCGCATCGAACCAGACATAGAAGACCTGGGCAGGGTCCCACGGCACCCGCACCCCCCAGCTCAGCCGAGCCCGCGAGAGCGAGACGTCCTGCAGCCCCTGGGCGATGAACGCCCGCGCCTCGTTGAAGTGGCGGGCGGGCATCACGAAGTCCGGGCGTTCCGCATAGAGGCGCTCGAGCGGCTGCTGGAAGGTGCTCAGCCGGAAGAACCAGTTCTCCTCCTGCTCGCGCGTCAACGGGATCTCGTGGATCGGGCAGCGGTTGCCCTCGAGGATCTCGTTCTCGACCTTGAAGTCGGCGCAGCGCGGGCAATACCACCCCTCGTAGAGGCCCTTGTAGACATGTCCGTTGTCGTAGACGCGCCGCAGCACTTCCTGTACGCGCGCCTTGTGCTCGGGATCGGTGGTCCGGATGAAGAAGTCGTTGGAGGCATCGAGCACCGGCATCAGCGCTCGGAAGCGCTCCGCGTTGCGGTCGGCGAGCTGCTGGGGCTCGAGCCCCTGCGCGCGGGCGGCATCGGCAACCGGCTCGCCGTGCTCGTCGGTGCCGGTGAGGAAGAAGACGTCCTCCCCGCGCTGGCGCATGTGGCGGGCGAGCACATCGGCCGCGATCGTCGTGTAGGCGTGGCCAAGGTGCGGCTCCGCGTTGACGTAGTAGATCGGAGTGGTGACGTAGAACGACATCCTCGGGGGCGAGGCTACTCGACGACGCGGGCCGAGGACATGCGCCCATCGGACGGGCGGGACACGCCCTACTCGGCGCCGCCGAGAAGAGCGCGGTATAGGGCGTTCGCGCTCGAGCCGGTCAGCTCGGCGACGACCGCGGCCGCCACCCGCGGCTTCGCCCCCGCCTCGACCAGTCGCCGCACGGCCGCGAGCCCCCCGCTCGCGTCCGCCCGCCTCGGGGGCGCCGGGCCGACGACCAGGACCACCTCGCCCCGCGGGGGCTCGGCCCGATAGCGCTCGGCCAGCTCAGCGGCGCTTCCACGCACCACCTCCTCGTGCACCTTGGTCAGCTCGCGGCATACGGCCACCGCGCGCCCAGGATCCAGCTGGGCGAGCACCGCGAGCGAGGACGCAACGCGACGCGGCGATTCGAACGCGACCAGCGTCTCCGGCTCGGCGAAGGCGCGCTCGAGCTCCTCGCGCTTGCGCGGCAGAAAGCCGGCGAAGCGCCAGCGCTCGGCGGGCAGGCCGCTTGCGACCAGCGCCGCGAGCGCCGCCGAGGGGCCCGGCAGGACCTCCACCGCCAGACCGGCCGCGATGCACGCCTGCACGAGCACGAAGCCCGGATCGGAGACGAGCGGCATGCCGGCGTCGGAGACGAGCGCGACGACCGCGCCCGAGCGCATCCGGCGCACGAGCTCGGCCGCCCGTTCGCGCTCGTTGTGCTCGTGGTAGGAGACGAGCGTCGCCGAGACGCCGTAGCGATCCAGCAGCACGCGCGTGCGGCGGGTGTCCTCGCACGCCACGATATCGGCCTCGCGCAGCGCCGCCAGCACGCGCAGCGTGATGTCCTCGAGGTTGCCGATCGGCGTCGGACAGACGATCAGCCGGCCACTCACCGGGCGCGCTCCCGGGCGCCGAGCCCTTCAAGCGCCAGGATTCCGGCGCCGATCATCCCCGCCTCGACCCCGAAGCGGGCGGGGCGGATCTCCACCTCCCGCGCGCTCGGCGGCAGCGCTCGCCGCGCCAGCTCCGCACGCGCGGGGCCGAGCAGGAACTCGCCGGCGCCGATCACGCCACCACCGATCACCACCACCTGCGGGTTGAAGATGTTGACGAAGCTCGCGATCGCCACCCCGAGGCGCGTGCCGATCAGCGCCAGCGCCTCGATCGCAGCCCCATCGCCGTCGTGGGCGAGCTCGCTGACCACCGCTCCGGTCAGCGGACGACCATCGGCGGCCGCCCGCGCGAGGCCGGAGTCCGGCCGTTCGGCGGCGATCCTGGCGGCCTCGCGCGCAAGCGCAGTCCCCGACGCGAGCGCCTCGACGCAGCCGCGATTGGGGCAGTTGCCCTGGCAGCGAGGGCCGTCCATGTCGATCACCACATGGCCAAGCTCGGCCGCCGCGCCGGTAGCGCCCCGGTAGAGGCTGTCGCGAATGATCAGTCCGCCGCCGATGCCGGTGCCGATCGTCAGCACGACCGCCTCGCTGAAGCCGCGGGCGGCGCCCAGCCGATGCTCGGCGAGCGCGGCGAGGTTGGCATCGTTGTCGACGAACACCGGCAGACCCAAGCGCTCAGAGACGAGGTCGGCGATGGGCGCCTCCGCGAGCGGCAGGTTGACCGCCAGCATCGCGCGGCCGCTGCGCGCGTCCATCAGCGCGGGCACGCCGAGACCGACCGCCTCGACCTGGCCGCCCGCCCCGCGGCAGGCGTCCCGCACCGCCCCGAGCAGCGCTTCGAGCAGCGCCGGCTGGTCGAGACCGAGCACCGAGCGACGCAGGCGATGTTGCACGCCGAGTTGCGGATCCAGCGCTCCTGCCAGGAGCTTTGTGCCGCCGATGTCGACCCCGATGATGCGCCGGGGGGCCATGCTGGCACTATATGCGGACCCTCGATGAGCCGAGACCGAGAAAACCGGCCGCGCGAGGAGCTCCCCTACCGGGTCTACCGGGCGGGCGCGAGGGCGCCTCAGCCGCGCAAGGGGCGCGCGCCGAGCTCCCGCGGCGAATCAGGCGACGGGATCGCTCCGCGGAATGCCTGGCGCGCTCCCGCGGGGCGCCCGGCGACCGCTGCCGGTGGGCGCTCGGGCGCTGGCGCCTCCCCCCGATCGGCGGTTGGCTCGGAGGGCCCCGCCGTCCGGAGCGGAGCAGCGAGCGGGGCGCAAGCCAGGGCGGCCGCGCGGTCGGAGCCCGCGGAGCGGCCCTATCGCACCTACCGCTCGAAGCCGCTTGCGCTTCGCTCCCGGCTGCGTGGCGAGGAGGACCTTGGCGACCGGCGCGGCGGCGGACGACGGCCTCGCGGGCCGGCCGCGGGTGGCCGTCGGCTGACCCTTAGGCGCGGGGTCGCGGTGCTGCTCGCAGTGATCCTCGGCTGGTTGGTGCTGTCCCTGGCGCTGTTTCTCATCTCCGCCTCGGAGAACGCGGGGCACCTGCCGAAGGGCGCCGCTTCGCAGCTTGCGCCGGGCGGGCCGATCCTGACCTCGGCGAACACGGTGCTGATCATCGGTCTCGACAGCCGGCCGCTGAGGGGCCCGGGCTCGAAGGAGCCAGGCGCCAACCACAACGAACTGGCCGCGAACACCGACACGATCATGCTCTGGCGGATCGGCGGCGGGGTCTCGCGGCGGCTCTCGATCCCGCGCGACACGCTCGTCCACATCCCCGGGCTGGGCGAGGCGAAGATCAACGCCGCCTGGGCGTACGGGGGGCCGGGGCTGGCGCTCAAGGTGATCGAGGGCTTCACCGGGCTCAAGATCAACCACCTGATCGTGGTCGACCTCGCCAACTTCCCGAAGTTCATCAACGATGTCGGCGGCGTCACGGTGCGCAACGGCCACCGCATCTGCGCCACGATCGCGGGCGGGCCGCGGGATGGCGGGTTCGCGCTCAACCTGAAGCCCGGTGTGCATCACCTCAACGGTCTCCAGGCCGAGCTGTACGCCCGCGTGCGGGAGAACCCGTGCGATCCGGCTTACAACGACATCGTGCGGGAGCGCCACCAGCAGCAGATCCTGAACGGGATCAAGGCGCAGCTGCTCACCTTCCACACCTTCCTGCACCTGCCGTGGGTCGCGTGGGACGCACCGCGCGTGCTGCAGACCGACATGGGCGGGCCGGCGTTGCTGCAGATGTTCCTTGCGGCCGAGATGGCAGGCTCGCCGCCGCCCAAGGTGCTCGACGAGACGCCCAGCACCTACAACGGGGCGGATGTGCTCCTCCCCAACGAGGCGAACGTCCGCGCGGACGTGCGCCAGCTGCTCAACGGCGGGTGAGGCCCCGCCGAGACGGCCCTACTGCCGGAGCTTCTGAGGCCCCGAGCCGAGGCGCGGCGCGCGTCAGGCCGCGGCCTTGGCCTCGACCTTCTTTACGCCTTCGCCGTCGCCCGCGGCGCCGTTGGCGGACTCCCCCTTACTGGATGAGGCGGAGTCGCCGTCCGAGGATTCGCGCTCCCGGGCCCGCTTGCGCGGCCCGTAGTCGGTGGTGTAGAAGCCGGAGCCCTTGAAATGCACCGCCGGCGCATGGAGGACACGTGCAGCCCGCGAGCCGCAGATCTCGCACTCCTCGAGCGGATCCTCGGTGATCTTCTGGATCACCTCGAACGCGTGCCCTTCCTCGCAGCGGTACTCGTAGATCGGCATTGCGCGCCCGATTATAGCGACCGCGCCAGCCGTTGTGCAAGCAACCGTTGGCACTCTCGCACCATGAGTGCCAACGGTTGCCCCGGCGAGAGGGTGGGGCGCGCAGCGCTGCTCGCGGCGCTCAGCATTCGCGCGGTCCGTCTAGCATCCCGGCGCGATGGCCACCGACGTCGTCACGATGGACAAGATCGTCTCGCTGTGCAAGCGGCGCGGCTTCGTCTTCCCCTCGAGCGAGATCTACGGTGGCCTCGGCTCGAGCTACGACTACGGCCACTACGGCGTGCTGCTGAAGAACAACGTCCGGGCCCTATGGTGGAAGGCGATGCTGCAGGAGCGCGACGACATCGTCGCGCTCGACTCCGCCATCATCCAGCATCCCAAGACCTGGGAGGCAAGCGGCCATCTCGCGAGCTTCACCGACCCGCTCGTCGACTGCCGCACGTGCAAGCTGCGCTTCCGCGCCGACGACCTGCAGGAGGCCGCCTGCGGCCGCAAGCCCTCCAAGCACCCCGGCGAGACGCCCGACTGCGACCTCACCGAGCCACGCGAGTTCAACCTCATGTTCGAGACGACGATCGGGCCGGTGCGCGAGGAGGGGGCGATCGCCTACCTGCGCCCTGAGACGGCACAGGGGATCTTCCTCAACTTCCGCAACTACCTGCAGTTCTCGCGCAAGAAGCCGCCGTTCGGGATCGCGCAGGTCGGCAAGAGCTTTCGCAACGAGATCACGCCTGGCAACTTCATCTTCCGCACGCGCGAGTTCGAGCAGATGGAGATGGAGTTCTTCGTCCCGCCGGATCAGGCCGAGCACTGGTTCGAGCACTGGCTGGCGGAGCGGATGCGCTGGTACACAGGGCTCGGGATCCGCCCCGACCACCTGCGTCTGCGCCCGCACGGGCCGGAGGAGCTCTCGCACTACTCGCGTGCGACCAGCGACATCGAGTACCTGTTTCCGATCGGCTGGCGCGAGCTCGAGGGGATTGCCAACCGCGGCGACTACGACCTCACGCAGCACGCGCTGCACTCGGGGCAGAAGCTCGAGTACGTCGACACCGCCAGCGGCGAGCGTTATGTCCCGCACGTGATCGAGCCGGCTGCCGGCGCCGACCGCGCGCTGCTCGCGTTCCTTGTCGACGCCTACGACGAGGATGAGATCGAGGGCGAGCGGCGCACGGTGCTGCGCCTGCATCCCCAGCTCGCCCCGGTCAAGGTGGCTGTGCTCCCGCTCGTGCGCCGCGACGGCCAGCCTGAGCTGGCGCGCGCGGTCTGGCAGGAGCTGAAGGAGCGGCTACAGGCCGAGTACGACGAAGGTGGGGCGATCGGCCGCCGCTACCGCCGTCAGGACGAGATCGGCACCCCGTGGGCGGTGACGATCGACCACCAGTCGCTCGAGGACCACACGGTGACGATCCGCGACCGCGACACCCTCGCCCAGGTGCGCGTGGCGATCAGCTCCCTGGCCGACGAGCTCGAGGCGCGGCTGCGGGCGCCGTGGCGCTCGCCGAAGCTCGGCAGCTGAGCGCCGGCGCGCCGATGGACAGCGCCACCTACGACGTCGCTCTCACTCTCCATCTCCTCGGTGCGCTGATGTTCTTCGCCGGGATCGTGCTTGCGGGCGTCGCATTTGAGGCGGCGCGCCGACGCTCGGAGCCTGCCGAGATCGCTCTGTTGCTCTCGATCACCCGGATCGGCGTGCTGCTGGTTGGTGTTGGCACGGTCCTGCTCGGGGCTTTCGGCCTCTGGCTCGTACATCTCGGCAGGTGGGGCTATGGCGCCACCTGGGTGGACGCCTCGATCGGGCTTCTCCTCGTTGCGCTTTTGCTGGGCGGGCTCGGCGGCCAGCAACCAAAGCGGGCTCGACACCTGGCAGCAGCGCTCGCCGAGCGGGGCGCTCCGATCAGCGCCGAGCTGCGATCGCTGCTCGACGACCCGATCTCACGGCTCGAGAACTACGGCTCGCTCGCGCTGGCCTTGGCGATCGTCGTGCTGATGGTGTTCAAGCCGTAGGCGGCCGGCGCGCCTCGGCAGCCTCGATCTGAGCGCCGATCCGCTCGAGCGCGCCCCCATCCAGCGAGCTCTCCAAATAGGGGAACAGCTCACGCTCCTCCATCTGCACGTGCGCGCGCAGCCGGGCGCCGATCGCCCGCGCCAGCTCGACCGTCGGCTCCAAGCGGTCGTCTGCGAGCTTGCCGGCAGCCTCGCGCAGCTCCTGATGATCGGCGCGCACGCGCTCGGCCAGCCTCCTACCGCGCTCGCCCGGCGGCAGCGCCGGCAGCAGCAGAGCCTCCTCGAGCGCGAAATGCCGGATCTCGTGGCTGCCGATGAAGTCCGCGAAGAGCTTCGCCGAGGAGCGGGCGGTGCCCTCATCGGCGCGTGTCAGCGCGCTTGCGATCACGAGCGCGTGATGGTGATCGCGCGAGAGCGGAGCGAGCGCGGCGCTCCGCTTCACAGCCGCTCCCGAGCGGCTGGCCCACCGGGCGAGAGCCCCGTTCGTGAGGGGCGCGGTCGGCGAGCGGGGGGACGGCGGGCGCGGGGCGGGCGGCGCCTGCGCCGCCGACGGCCGATCAGCGCGCTCAGCGCGCATAGCGCCAGCAGCACCAGCCCGACCGCGCCGGCGGCGGCCAGTCCGGGCGTGACCAGCAGCACGATCACCGCGATGATCACGCCAAGCAACAGCTCGAGCCGCGCGGTTGGCCTCAACCTGGGACGCTCCTGACAGACGCCTGCCTGCACCCAACGCTCGAGCGCGCGCGATCAGCCGGCGATTGCGCCTGCTCCGGGCAGCTCACAGCGGCAACCTCCGATAGAGGCGACGTGGCAGATGGCGCAAGACAGCAAACACGTAGCGCAGGGTAGCGGGCACCCAGACGGTGTCCGCACCGCGCGCAAGCCCCGACGCCACCGCCTCGGCAACAGCCTCGGCGCTCGTCGCAAACGGCGCCGGCTTGAGGTTGGCAGTCATTCGGGTGCGCACGAACCCTGGACGCACGACCAGCACGCGCACATCGCTTGAGCGCAGCGAATCCGCGAGCGCCTGCGCCAGGAAGTCGAAGCCCGCCTTGGCGGCGCCGTAGACGGAGTTGCTCGCGCGCGGCCGCTCGGCGGCGACGCTTGAGAGCGCGATCAGCGTGCCGTGGCCCTGGGCGCGCAGCCGCCGCAGCGTGGACAGCATCAGCATCCCCGCACCAAGGAGGCTCGCCTCGAGCACTTCTCGCGCCTCATCCGGATCAGCGTCAAGTCCACGCTGGGCGCCGAGCACGCCGATCGCGTCGATCGCAACATCGACGCCGCCAAGACGAGCGAACGCCTCCTCCAGCGCGGGCTCGTGCCGGTCGAATGCGAGCGCGTCGAGCTCGTCGAGCAGGATCTCCCCGATCTGAGCGCGCCGGAGCTGGTCGGCGGCGTGCTCGAGGCGCTCGCGGTTGCGGCCCAGGAGCAGAACCCGCAGCGGCCCATCCACCCCCAGGCGGCGCACGATCGCGAGGCCGATCTCCGAGCTGCCGCCGAGCAGCAGCACCCGTCGTGGTCCAGCGGCGGCTGCAGGCGGCACCTGCCGTGCTCCGGCCGCGGGTGCGGGCGGCGAGGGCACGCTCACCGTGGAGCTCGCGCGCGGAGCCTCCACCAGCCCGAGGCGCAGGCCCAGGTCAGAGCGCCAACGCCCGAGCGGGTCGAGCCTCGCGCGCAGCTCGCGCCACTCGTCCAGGCGGGGATACATGGCCGCAAGCGCATCCGGGCGCAGACGTGAATCCTTGCTCAGGTAGACCCGCCCGCCCGCGCCCGCGACCAGCTCATCGCAGCGCGCAAGCGCCCGCTCGAGTCCCGGTGCCGCCCGCGGCAGGTCGAGCGCCAGCGTCCAGCCGCGGATCGGGAACGACAGCGGCGCCCCGGTCCCCTCCCCGAAGTCCTTCAGCACGGCGAGGAAGCAGGGCACCGAGTGCGCTTGCAAGGCCAGCAGCACCTGCTCAAGCACCCGCTCTGCGCCGGGGGGCACGGCCAGCTGGTACTGCACGAAGCCAGCTGGCCCGTACAGCCGCGGCCAGGCAGCGAGGCGGTCGAGCGGGAACATGTGCGCTCCGAGCGGCTCGAGTCGGCCGCGCTCGCGAATCGGCGTCGCGCGAAAGCGCGCTTCGTTGAAAGCGCGCACCCCGAGCCGCGGCAGCCCTCCCGGCCACCAGCTCGGCACCGTCGCAAGCGGCTGGACGTCGGGGCGAGCCTGCGACCCCGCGTTCTCTACCTCGCCGGCGAACTCCGCGCGGGTGACGACGCCACGGATGCGGCCGGGCCCGGCGAGCAGGTCAAGCCAGGCGACGCGGTGGCTACCACCCGGCTCACGTAACGCTGAGAGGATCGAGTCGAGGTCGCGGGCGCGATCGGTGTCGACGCTCATCAGTGGCCCCGCCACGCGCCGCAGCGCAATCCGCGCCCACACCACCACCCCGGTGAGGCCCATCCCCCCCAGCGTCGCGGCGAAGGCGGCCGCTCGCTCGTCGTCGCCGTCGGGCGCGAGCTCGACCAGCTCGCCGTCGGCGCGCAGCAGCCCCAGAGCAAGTACGTGCCTGCCGATGCTGCCCGCCTCGCCGTGGTTCTTTCCATGGACGTCGGAGGCGATCATGCCGCCGATCGAGACGTGCTGGGTGCCGGGCAGCACCGGCAGCACAAACCCCTGCGGGACGAGCTCCCGCAGCAGCTCGCCGGCGGTGAGGCCGGCCTGCGCGGTGAGGATGGCGTGCTCGCGATCGAGCTCGAAGCGGCGGAGCGCGCCGGTTTGGATCACCAGACCACCCGCCAACTGCGCGGCGTCGCCGTAGCTGCGGCCCATCCCGCGCGCGATCATGCCGCTCGCCGATGCGCGCTCCGCAAGCAGCCGCAGTCGTTCGGCGAGCGCCTCCACGTCGCCTGGGCGCCACAGTGACGCCTCGACTCCCGGGCCGCCGCCCCAGCCGCTCAACCGGACAGTGCGCGCGCCGGGCGGCGCCTGCGCGGGCATCGGCTCATGCGCCGGCGCCACGGGACCCTGGCCGGCCTCAGATTCCGGCATTGACGCCGAGCGCAAACAGGACAAGCCACGCCATCGCGCTCAGCAGCAACTGGCGGTCGCCAAGGATCAGCTCCTCCGGGGTCTCTCCCCCACCTGCGCGAACGAGCGCCCCATAGCGCAGCAGGCACAGCGCAAACGGCACGATCGTCAGCGGCCGCCAGGGTACGCCGGCGACGCTCGGCAGCTCAAATGCCCACACGCAGTAGGCGAACAGCGCCCCGACGCCCCCGAGCACCAGCAGCACGAGCAGCCGCGGCTCGCTGTAGTGCTCGAGCACCCGTCGGCGGCCAGAGCCGGCAGCGCCCGTGCGCTGCAGCTCTGCCCAGCGCTTACCGGCCGCGACCAGCACTGCGGCGCAGCTGATCACAAGCAGAAACCACTTCGACAACGTCACCGGCGCGGCGACGCCGCCGGCGACCGCGCGGAGCATGAAACCGCCAGCGATGGCGAGCACGTCCAGGAACAGCATGTGGCGCCAGAGCAGCGTATAGCTGAGCGTCAGGAGCGCGTAGCCGGCGCCCACTGCGAGCAGCAGGCCGCTGAGCCACGCGCATGCGGCCAGGCCGACCGCGATCAAGCTGATGCCGAGCGCCACCCCCTCGGCTGCACTGAGCTCCCCCGCGGCGATCGGCCGGTAGCGCTTGCGCGGGTGCAGTCGGTCCTCAGCCGCGTCGCGCACGTCGTTGATCGCGTAGATGCCGGATGCGATCAGGCAGAACGCGGCAAATGCCAGCGCCACGTGCCCCGCGACGTGATCGTGGCCGTAGGCGCCCGCAGCGCCGGGCGCGGCGATCACAAGCAAGTTCTTGATCCACTGCTTTGGGCGCGCGGTCGCGAGCGCCGCGCGCAAAGGGCCACGGCGGCGGTGCGCGCGGAGGCTGGCCGTGCCATCGGCGGCGCGCCCGTGGTTAGCCGCTCCATCGGCGCGCCCACGGTAAGCCACGCCATCGGTCGCGCGCCCAGGGTAAGCGACGTCATCGGCGGCGCGCCCGCGGTCGCCCGCGTCGCCTTCGGGGCGCCTGAGGTCGCCTGCACCATCTCCAGGGTGCCGCTGCTCCACGCGGGCGCTGGATCGGGCCGACTCCGCCGAGACCCTCGATGGGCGGGACGATTCCGCCCCGCGGGTGGGCGTGCGAGCGCCGGCGCGCGTCGCGGATGCGGGCAGCCGCTCGGTCGGCGCCGACGCGGGGGAGAGTGCACCTTCGGCTGAGCCCTGCACTACCGCCCAAGTATGTGAGGCAATCGCCCTCTCCTTCCTGAAAAGGCTCTTAGCTGGCGCGGCTGCGCGCGCTCGACCAGCGGGACGATCGACCGCGCGAGAGGGGCGCAAGTCGACCTGAAAGGCCTCTCAGCGAACTCTCAGGGCGTCCTGTGTTGCGTGCTCTAGCCTCTCGCCCATGCTGGCCGAACAGCCCCGATCCAGTCGGCGCGGGCAGGTCGGACGCCGTCCGGTGCGGCGCCGGCGGGGTCCTCGGCAGCGCCCACGCCCGCGTCGGATCCTGGTGATTGCCGCGGTGATCTGCCTGCTGCCGGCGCTGGGTTCCTACTTCGCGATGCTGACCGAGCGCTCGGACACCTCGCTGCCGATCCGGACGGTGGAGTGGATCCGCTCGCACGGGATGCGCAGCTTCGTCGACCAAGTCGAGAACTTCTACTACAGCTTCAACGCTCCGCCGAAGGGTGGTAAGCCGTTGAAGGCGCTGCCGAAGCAGGTCGGCACGGCGGTCGGGCGCCTCGGCCGGGCGCTCAAGGTCAGCTACTACCGCCCGCCGAACATCGCGCCGGTGATCCACCCGGCGCTGCCTGGGGAGGGCGTCTGGCGTGCGCCGTTCATGGGCGACCGCAGCGACCCTCCCGTGCTGATCACGAGCTACCGCCCCGAGCCCCAGTACCCGCAGCTTGTCGCGGGCGTCGCCTGGATAAACACGTCGCAGACGACGACCGTGCTCTACCCGGGGATCCAGGAGCCGAGCGTGGCGCTACCTAACCGCGGTCCCGAAGAGGTGCCGATGGACATGCGCTCGAGGCTCGTGGCGACGTTCAATGCGGGGTTCAAGCTGGCCGACTCGGGCGGCGGGTTTGCGCTCGACGGACACGCCTACGCGCCGATGAAGGACGGCCAGGGAACGCTGATCCGCTACACCAACGGCAGGATCGATCTGATCGATTGGACGGGCGGCCCGAATGTCCCGTCGAATGTGGCCTGGGCGACGCAGAATTTGCCGCTGATCGTCGATGGGGGCAAGCCCAACCCGAATCTCTCGAATGGGCCGCAGTGGGGTGCCACGCTCGGCAACGCGATCATGGTGTGGCGCTCGGCGATCGGGATCGACCGGCATGGAGACCTGATCTACGCCGCGGCCAACTACCAGACGGTGGGCTCGCTCGCGCAGATCATGATCCATGCGGGCGCGGTCCGCGCGATGGAGCTCGACATCAACTCGTACTGGCCGAGCTTCATCACCTACCGCTACCCGGGTGCCAAGGACCCCGCGAACCTGCTGCCCGACATGGTCCGCTCGCCGTACCGCTACCTGACGCCGGACGATCGCGATTTCTTCGCCGTCTACCTGAACAGATAGGGGAGCAGCGCAGCCTAGCTAGCCCACCGCAGCACGGGCTCTCCCTCAAGCGCGTGGTCTCAGATGGCCCCGCCAGGGACAGTGCCGAAGGAGCGGCGCTCCGCGATCGATCGCCCGCCTACCAGCCGTAGCCGAATGGGGGTCAGACGGCGACCGGCGTGTAAACCGGCCGCCGTAAACGTGCACTCGGCCGAATCTTGATCGTCAGGCGGCGGCGACCGGCGGCGTCGGATTCGCCGAGCCCGTGTCCGCTGGCGGCGTGTACTGGAACTCCTCCTCGGCCCCGAACAGCATGTCGAGCACCTTGCCGCGCAGGCTCTCGGACATCGCAAGCGCAGCGGCGCCGCCAGCCGCCGCAAGCAGCACGGTGTTGCGGAGCAGGTGCGACTTCTTCTTCCGCGCCTTGCGTCCGCTGCCAGCCAGCGCCGTGCTGGCATCGCGAATCGCCTCGACGGTCGCGCGCACGTCCGCCTGCAATTTCTTGTCCTCGATCAACGCCTTGGCGGGGCTCTTGGCGGATAGCAGGCGGTCACCCGCCTTCCGCGCCGAATCCAGCGCTCGCTGGGCGTTCTCGCGGATCGTCGGGTCCTCGATCAGCCGGTGCAGATATGGGTTCTCCTTCGCGAGGTCGACGATCTCAGCGGGGTTCAGCGGTACTCCTGACTTCTTCTTGCGGGCTTTGGGCATCGCGCTCCTCCTGGCTGTTGACTCGAAGCACACCTTACCCTGGGGATCCAGGGACGAAGCGGCTCGCGGGGGCCGCGTTGGGCCGGCGGGGCGAAGCGCCGTTGCCGGATATGGGTGTAGCGGGCGCGTCGCCGGCTCCACAGGACGACGGCTCGCCCCGGACGCAGGCACCCCCCACGGGTCGCCGGCTCGCCCCGGACGCAGGAGCACCCCACGGGTCGCCGGCTCGCCCCCGGACGCAGGAGCACTCAACGGGAAGGGGCGCCGTGGAGGGTAGGCGCCACCCGCCGCCGACCATGCGCCCCCTTCGTCGCGGGCGGTGGGGTCCGCGGGGGAAAGGCGCCGCGGCGAGACCAGAGCAACGGGCGCCGCCAAGCGAAGAGGATCGCCGCAAGCGAAGAGGGCCCTCGCCAGCCCGGCGCAGCGCCCCTTCCCTCTGAGCGGCCGGCGCACGTGCCATTCCCTCTGAGCGACCGGCGCACATGCCGTTGACTCTGAGCGGCTGCGCACGTGCCATTCCCTTTGAGCAGCCGGCTCACTTGGGCGCTCGCTGCCCGCCCGGCGATCGCGCGACGCTCAAACGGCCACACCGGCGCGACCGTCGATCTGACTGCCCACGGTGCCGACCGCATGCCGCGCGCTTCGGCGGCACTGGTGTTATCCGGCGCCGGCGAGGTAGCCGATATTGCTCGTGAAGGGGCTGCTCGCCTATCTACGCATGCAGCGCCAGCTGCTCTTCGGCCGAGGGGAACGCCCAGGCAACCTGCAGCCGCCGCTCCTGGCGAAATACGAAGCGCATCTGGCGCGGCGGTCGCAGGCCCTCCGGCCGGTTCGGGCGGAACGTAGCGCACGGCCCGGCGCTCGTCACCGCGCAGAGCAGCTGGTGGTGAAAGTAACAGTCCTCGCAGCTCGGCTTCGCGTTCGTCCGTCCGCTCGCCATCTGGCTCCTTCCTGGGTCCTACCTCTCGTCGTCTCCGCCGGTTCGCTCCAGCCGGCTCGCGCATCAAAGCGGATCCGCAGCCGCCGCGACGGGCCGAATCTCGGAAAGCGCAGGATATTTCGAGCGCTCGAAAGAACCTGCAAATACCGGGCTTTTACGCGGATCTCAGCCCTCTTGGCCGCAATTTGGACACTGCTTGAGATCCCACTTGGGACTTTTGGTTGCTGGACAACCATTTCTTCCAAACACCCCTCGGAAGGGTCATCGCGCTAGCCGAGGGAGCCCATCAAGCCCAACGGGTCCCCGCCAGCCCGGACGAGAGCGAGGCGACCGGCGTGCCACCCGCGAAGGGCACGCGGGGCGCTCCCCCGCCCCGGCGCGGGAAGCCGTGCGGTCCACGACCGCAACGCGCAGCCGAAGCAGCCCACAACCCTGGCGCGAGAGCCAGGGCGCCGCAACCCCCGCGCTCCCGTAAGCCTGGGCGCGCACGATCGCTCGGCCGGGAGGCCAATCTCATAGCTTTGGCCGCAGCAATGAGCAAGCCGAGGGCAACCAGCGCATGAGGATCCTCGTGACCGGCGTCAGCGGGTACGTGGGGGGCGTGCTGCTGTCCCGGCTGCGGCGCGAGCGGCACGAGCTCGTGGGACTCACTCGCGATGCGGGCGGGCCCGCGGCCACGCTCGGCATCCCGCTGGTTGAGGGGGACGTGATCACCGGCAGAGGGCTCGAGCGGGCGCTCGCAGAGGTCGAGGTCGCCTATTACCTGATCCACTCGCTCGAGCCCACAGCGTCAGAGCGCTTTGAGGAACTCGAGCGCCGAGGCGCGTGCAACTTCGCCCGGGCCGCTCGCCGGGCCGGGGTTCGGAGGGTGATCTACCTCGGCGGTCCGGCACCCAGCCATGGCCGGCTCTCAATGCACCTGCGCAGCCGGCTCGCGGTCGAGAAGATCCTTTTGTCCGCGTGCGAGGATGCGGTCGCGCTGCGCTCCTCGATCGTGATCGGCGCAGGCTCCCGCGCCTTCCGACTGCTCGTCCGCCTGGTCGAACGCATGCCGGTCGTCCCGATTCCGGCCTGGGGCAGCCATCGCAGCGCTCCGGTCGATGAGCGCGACGCAATCGAGGCGCTGGCGCGCGCGGCCGGCAGCAGTCAGATCGGCGGACGCGCCCTCGATCTGCGCGGCCCCGAGCTGGTGAGTTACCGTGAGCTGATCGGGCGAATCGCCGACGCGCTCGTCATCTCGCGACCGCTCGTAAAGCTCCCAGGAGTCAACCTGACGCCCCTCACAAGCAGGCTGGCCGCACGCATTGCCGGTGAGCAGCACGCCCTGGTCGGCCCGCTGATGGAGAGCCTCGAGGATGATCTCTTGCCCCGGGCGGAAGACGCACTGGAGCTGCTGGGCATACGACCGCACTCGCTTGAGCGGGCGATTGAACATGCGCTACGGGAGTGGGAGCAGGTTGAGCCGCTGCGCGCCCGCTAGCGTGCGCGATCGCACCGACGAAGCCCGGCGATGCTGCCGACAACAGACGCCAGCAAGAGGCGCAGAGCATTCCTGCGAGACGCGAGCCGTCCAGCCTGAGCACACGCGTTAGTGTCCCGGCAGCCGTGAGCATCGTGCATGTCAGGATCGAGATCGAGGCGCCGATCGAGCGGGTCTGGCAGACGATCATGGACCCCTACAGGCTGCGAGATTGGGTCACCATCCACCGCTCGCTGTCCAACGTTTCGCCCAACCCGCTCGCCCCGGGGGCGCAGATGGACCAGGTCCTGCACATCCGTGGCGTCTCCTTCAAGGTCCATTGGACGCTGCGGGATGTGCGCCCGCCCGCAATGGCGCGCTGGGAGGGTCGGGGACCGGCTCATTCTGAGGCAAAGATCCTCTACCGGCTCGAGAGCAATGGTGCGCGCTTGACGAGCTTCGACTACACGAATGAGTTCCACACACCGGGTGGAGTCCTCGGCAACGTCGCGAGTCGCGTGTTCGTGGGCGGCGTATCCGAGCGCGAGGCGCACAACTCGCTGAGCCGCCTCAAGCAGCTGCTCGAACGGGGCTGAACTACCAGAGCGGCAATGCAGGGAGTGATGCTCGCCGTCGGGCCGCAGAGCCTGCGGGGTCCTCGAACGAGGTCAAGCGGCGCGAAGAGCACGCCACCTCGACCAGCCGGGACCGCAGGTTGCCGTTGCAAAGAGGCGGCACAAGCAAGAGTGCCAACTGCCCAAAGCCGGTGTCCATTGCAGGAGCGCAGCCCGCGCCGGGGCGACTGGCCAGCCCAGGGCGGTCGCACGCAGGTCAGCGCAGGCAGCAACGAGCGCGCTTGACGGCTCCCAACCCGGCCCGCCACTACAGCAAGATCGTGCAGGTCAGCGCCTGCAGCGGCGGCAACCTCATCAGCGCCGCCTACGGGTAGCCCGGTTGCACGAGCGGCCGGCCACTACCGAACAGATTGTCTTACGTGTATGGTTACGCCCGTCTAATGACCAACACGACAAGGAGTACTGCGATGGCGGAGTTCGTAGACAGCACGGTCAAAGACATCGACACGCGCCTGGCGGCGCTGCGAGACGAGGTGTCCAGGTTGGAGGCAGCGCGCTCGGCGCTGCTCGGCGCAACCGGAGGCCGCAGCGCGCGGGCAGCAACGCGTGCACGGCGCAACGGCACCCGACGGACTGTGCGCAGCAGCACACGCGCTCGCACGCAGCGCAGCGGCACCACGCGAGCCACCCAGGCGCTCGAGCTGGTACGTTCGCGACCGGGGATCACGATCCCCGAGATCGCCAAGGAACTGGGAATCGAGCCGAACTACCTCTACCGTGTGATGCCGAAGCTCGTCGAGCAGGGGCAGGTCACACGTCAGGGCCAGGGTTGGTTTCCAAGCTCGAGCGCTGCTGCGGCAGCGGCGAAGTAGCGAAGATCCACGCGTAAGGCCCCCGCGGATGTGAGATGCGCATCCCGGGGGCCTTCATCTCCGCGCGGTCTCCGCGCATCCTTTAGGGCAGCAAGGGGCACGGTAAAACCGGGCAAGCAAAGGGCGCGGGGGCACCGGCCCAGCGAGGGCCGAGCGCCGCCCGTGCTTGTGGCGAGCGCCTTAGTCGAACAGGCCAAGTCGCTTGACCGCTTCGCGCTCCTCGATCAGCTCCTTCACGGTCATGTCGATTCGCGCGCGCGCGAACTCATCCAGCTCCAGCCCTTGCACGATCTGATAGCTCCCGCCCGCACAGGTGACGGGGAAGCTTGAGATCAGCCCCTGCTCGACGCCGTAGGAACCATCCGACGGGACCGCCATCGAGACCCAGTCCCCTGGCGGTGTGCCGAGGATCCAGTCGTGCACGCAGTCGATCGCTGCGTTCGCCGCGGAGGCGGCGCTGGAGGCGCCGCGCGCCTCGATCACCGCCGCTCCGCGCTTCTGCACGGTCGGGATGAACTCCTCCTCGATCCAGCGCCGATCACCCACCAGGCTCGCCGCGTCCTCACCCCCGACCTTGGCATGGAAGATATCCGGGTACTGGGTGGTGGAGTGGTTGCCCCAGATGGTCATGTTCGTGACCTCGGCGACCGGGCGGCCGACCCTGCGGGCGAGCTGCGCCTTCGCGCGGTTGTGGTCCAGGCGGGTCATCGCCGAGAAGCGCTCAGGAGGAATATCGGGCGCATGACGCTGGGCGATCAGACAGTTGGTGTTGGCTGGGTTGCCAACCACAAGCACCTTGATGTCCGACGCCGCGTGGGCGTTCAGCGACTGCCCCTGCGGCTTGAAGATGCCGCCGTTGGCCTCGAGCAGGTCAGAGCGCTCCATCCCCTTCGTGCGCGGCCGCGCGCCGACCAGCAGCGCAACGTTTGCGCCGTCGAAGGCGCGGTCCGGGTCATCGGAGATGTCAACGCCCGCGAGCAGCGGAAAAGCACAGTCCTCGAGCTCCATCGCCGTGCCCTCGCAGGCCCTGACCGCCTCAGGGATCTCGAGCAGCGACAGGTGGACGGGCGTGTCGGGGCCGAGCAGCTGGCCGGAGGCGATTCGGAACAAGAGGGCATAGCCGATCTGTCCAGCCGCTCCGGTGACGGCGACCTTCACTGGTGTGCCTGGCATTATTCGACCTCCTGGTGGGGTTGAGGTGGAATCAGCTCGACGCCATAGGCGGCGCCCAGCTTCTCCCGGAGATAGCGGAGAAACGGTTCGGCCATCAGCGGCTCGCCACAGACGCGCCGCAGCAGCTCACCGGTTTGAAACTTCGCGCCGTGTCGGTGCACGCGCTCACGCAGCCACTCGCGCAGGGTCCGCAGCTCCCCGCCGGCGATCTGGCGCTCGAGCTCGGGCAGCTCCCGACGAGCGCACGCCCACAGCTGGGCGGCGATCATGTTGCCAAGCGCATAGGTGGGGAAGTAGCCGATCAGCCCGGCTGACCAGTGCACGTCCTGGAGCACGCCCTCGGAATCGCGCCTAACTTCAAGGCCCAGGTACTCGCGCATGCGCGCGTTCCAGGCCTCCGGCAGCTCGCCGACGCCGATGCGTCCCTCGATCAGCTCCTGCTCGAGCTCGAAGCGCAGCACGATGTGCAGGCCGTAGGTCGCCTCGTCGGCCTCCACCCGAATGAACGAGGGCGCGACCCGGTTGACCGCACGGAACAGCTGCTCGGGATCAAGCTCGCCCTCCCCCCCGTAGAGCGTCCGGACCACGCGCGGGGCGAGCTGCTCGGCGAAGGCGCGGCCACGGCCGACGAAGTTCTCCCACAGGCGGCTCTGCGACTCATGCAGGCTGAGCGACTCTGCATGCCCAAGCGGGGTGCGCCGCAGCTCTGGCGCGATCCCATCCTCATAGAGACCGTGACCGCATTCGTGCATGGCGCCGAACAACGCCATCGGGAAGTAGCCCTCGTCCCAGCGGGTCGTGATCCGCACATCGCCTGAGCCGAGGCTGGTCGCGAACGGGTGGACGGCATCATCAAGCCGCCAGCCCTCAGGCTCGAACCCCTGCAGCTGCAGCACCTCGCGCACGAGCCGCCGCTGGCGCTCGACGTCGACCCGCCGATGCAAGCAGGAGTCATCGACCACGACCGGGGACAGCCGCTCGATCAGCGGCACCAGCCCCGCCTTCAGCTGCTCGAACAGCCGCGCCACCTCCGCCGCGCGCATTCCGGGGTCGTAATCGTCGAGGAGCACGTCGTAGGGGCGCTCGAAATCGAGCCCCTGGAAGCAGTCGACGTAGCGGCGCGCCAGGTCGAGGTTGCGCTGGAGGTAGGGAGCGAAAGCGGCGAAGTCCTCCTCTGCGCGCGCCTTGGCCCAAACCTGCTGGCCGATGGAGGACGCGTGCGCGATCTCCGCGGCAAGCTCCGAGGGCACGCGACGTGCCTTCTCATAGCGACGGGCGGCAACCGCGACCAAGCGGGCCTCGTCGGAGTCGGGATCAGCCCCCTCGCGCTCGAGCCGTGTGCGTGCGCGCTCGATCAACCTGCCGGTGCGCTCATCCACGAACATCTCGTGCACGATCCGCTCGAGCGTCGCGAGCGCATCAGCGCGGGCCTGAGCGCCACGCGGGGGCATCATCGTCTGCTGATCCCAGTCGAGCACGCGCGAGGCGTTGCGCAGATCATCGATCTCGGCCAGCCTTGCACGCAGCTCTTCGATTTCGCCGGTCATATGGCTCCTTCTCCGATCGGGCGGCCGGCTTCAGGCTGCTCCCGGGGATCAGCGGTCGCGGCCACCCGCCTATCTCGACAGTTGGCGGATCGGGCGGGGGCGCCGCCGTCCCCGCCCGTCCGGGGGGTCCGCAGGGGCCGAGGCCCCCGCCTGTGCCACCATTCCAGCATGTTGCGGCGTCGGGGCTCGATCAAGCTGCTCGAAGTGCTGGGGATCCGGGTGGGGGTCGATGCCACCTGGTTCGTGTTCCTGTTCCTCGTGATCTTCTGGCTGTCGGACTACTTCCGGCGCGCGCTCTCAAGCTCGGACACGGTCGCCTACGTGACCACGGTGGCCACCGTCCTGCTGTTCTTCGCCTCGCTTATCATCCACGAGCTCGGCCATGCGCTGGTGGCGCGCCGCCAGGGGATCCAGGTGCGCCGCATCGAGCTGTTCCTCTTCGGCGGCGTAACGCAAATGAGCCGCGACACGACGACCCCGGTGGAGGAGCTGAAGGTGGGGCTGGCGGGGCCGGCGGCAACGCTCTGCTTCATGCTGCTCTGCCTGGCGGTCGACCTTGCGATCGTTGGCCCGCACCGGCTCTGGCACGCGGTCGTGCTCGACGCGAACGTGCAGATCACGCCGGTGCTTCTGGCCCTCAGCTGGCTTTTGCTGATGAACGTGGCGATCCTCGCCTTCAACCTGCTGCCGGCGTTTCCGCTCGACGGCGGCCGGGTGGCGCGAGCGGTCGTGTGGCGCGCAACCGGCGACAAGCGCCGCGGCACGCGCGCGGCAGCGCGGCTCGGCCAGTGGCTTGCGCTGGCGCTCGGCGGCGCGGGAGCGTGGCTGCTGGCCCGCAGTCAGGCGGTTGCGGGGATCTGGTTGTTCGCGCTTGCCTTCTTGCTGTGGTCATCGGCGCGAGCCGCGTTCCTGCAGAGCGCCGCGGTAGCGCGGCTCGACGGGATCCGCGTCGCCGACGTGATGGACACTGATCCGGTTGCGCTGCCGGTTGACACGCCGGTGGCGGCGGCGCTCGACGAGTACTTCGTACGCTACGGCTGCGCGTGGCTGCCCGTGATCGACGAGCAGCGCCACTTCATCGGGATCTCGCGGCGCGAGTCGCTGCAGGCGATGCTCGACGCCGGCGAGGGTTGGCTGACCGTGCGCTCGGCGACCGGCACCGAGGAGGTGGCGGCGTTGCGCGTGCCCGCCGAGGGGGCGCTGACGGAAGCGCTCTCCTCCGAGTCCCTGGGGAGGCTCGGCGCGCTCGTCGCGGTCGACGCCGACGGCGTGCTGCGCGGCGTGCTGACGGCCGAGCAGATCCGCCGCGTGCTGCGGCCGCTCGCAGGCGGCTAGGCGACTTCGGGCGCGGGCGCCGGAGTGGCGGCGGCCGACAGCGCGAACCGCTGCCCGGGCCGGCGGCGCGAACCGCTGCCCGGGCGGACGAGGAGGGCCATCGCCCGGACCCTGCAGAAGGGCCGCGTGCGGGCTTTCGGTCAGTTCGAGGACGCCAGCGCCGCGGCCAAAAAGCGGGCGAAGCCCGCCCATAAATAGAATCGGGGGGTGCCCTCACACGACGTGCTGATCATCGGCGCCGGCCTCGCCGGCCAGCGCGCAGCGCTTGCCGCGGCGCAACGCGGCGCAAGCGTCGCGATCGTCTCCAAGGTCCACCCGGTGCGCTCGCACTCGGTTGCCGCAGCGGGCGGGATCAACGCGGCGCTCAACCCGGAAGACAGCTGGGAGTCGCACGCGTTCGACACGGTCAAGGGGTCGGACTACCTGGGCGACCAGGACGCGATCGAGATCATGTGCCGGGAAGCGCCCGATGAGATCCTCTGGCTGGAGCACCAGGGGGTCACCTTCCACCGCAACGAGACCGGCCACCTCGGCACGCGCGCATTCGGCGGCGCCTCCCAGGCTCGCACCTACTACGTCGCCGACATCACCGGCCAGGCGATCCTGCACGTGCTCTACGAGCAGCTGATGAAGCACCATGAGCGGATCGACCGCTACGAGGAGTGGTTCACGATCGAGCTGGTGCGCGACGGCGACGGCCGCTGCAGCGGCGCGATCTGTCGGGACCTGCGCGACGGGCGGATCGAGGCGTTCAACGCCAAGACCACGATCCTCGCCTGCGGCGGCGCCGGCCAGGTTTACAAGCCGACGACCAACGGGCTGATCGTGACCGGGGACGGGATCGCGCAGGCCTACCGGATCGGGGCGAAGCTGATGGACATGGAGATGATCCAGTACCACCCCACCACGCTCGTCGGCAACGGCCTGTTGATCACCGAGGGGGCCCGGGGCGAGGGCGCGCAGCTGTTCAACGCCAAGGGTGAGCGCTTCATGGAGCGCTACGCGCCGAACAAGCTCGAGCTGGCCTCCCGCGACGTGGTCTCGCAGGCCGAGCAGACGGAGATCAACGAGGGGCGCGCCTTCCCCGACGGTGGCCTTGCGCTCGACATCACCAAGGTGCCACGGCGACGCACGCTTGAGGCGCTGCGGGAGATCGTGAACATCGGCCGCGACTTCGCCGGCGTGGACATCACGCGCGAGCCGATCCACATCAAGCCCGGCCAGCACTACATCATGGGCGGGGTCAAGACCGACGTGGACGGCGAGACAACCGTGCCGGGGCTGTACGCGGCCGGCGAGGTGGCATGCGTGTCGGTCCATGGCGGCAACCGCCTTGGTGCCAACTCGCTGCTGGACACGCTGATCTTCGGGCGTCGCGCCGGCGAGCACGCCGCCGGCCAGGCAGAGTCGGTGGCGATGCCCGCGATCCCGGCGGCGCGCATCTTCGACGTCGAGCGGCGGTTGCAGGAGATCGTCCGCCGGGACGGCAACGGCCGGCGGATCGCGCAGATCAAAGAGGAGCTCGGCACAACGATGGACCGCTACGTGGCGGTCTTCCGCGACGCCGAGGGGCTGGCGAAGGCGCACGAGACAGTGAGGCGGCTGAAGGAGCAGGCGCGTGACGCCGGCATCGACGACAAGGGCTCGGTGTTCAACCAGGATCTGATCGCCGCGCTCGAGCTGGGCTTCATGCTCGACTGCGCGGAGGCGATCGTGATCTCCGCCGAGGAGCGCAAGGAGTCGCGCGGGGCGCAATCGCGCACCGATTTTCCCAAGCGTGACGATGAGAACTGGCTCAAGCACATTGACATCACGCTCGGCGACGACGGCGAGCCCAAGATCGGCTACTCGCCGGTGACGATCACGCGCTGGCAACCCGAGGAAAGGAAGTACTAGAGCGGATGGCCACCTACACGCTGAAGATCCGCCGCTTCGACCCGCAGTCCGGGCAGGCGGCGCGCTGGGACGAGCACACGGTCGAGCTCGAGCCGCGCAAGTCGGTGTTGGACGCGATCCTGAAGATCCGCGATGAGGTCGACGGGTCGATTGGCATCCGCTGCTCATGTCAGCAGGCGATCTGCGGCTCCTGCGCGGTGCGGATCAACGGCCGGCCGGGCCTGGCCTGCAACACGCACCTGGAGCAGGCCGCGGGCCGCTGGGGCGGGGCGCAGAGCGTGATCGACGACGGCAGGAGCGTGATCGAGGTCGAGCCGATCGGCAACATGCCGGTGATCCGCGATCTGATCGTCGACATGGATGCGGTGCACTGGCGCAAGATCCAGCGGGTCACGCCGTGGCTGGTGAACAAGGAGCCGATCCCCGAGCGCGAGTACGTCGTCCCGCGCGAGAGCATGATCGACATCACCCAGACGATGGCCTGCATCCAGTGCGGGGCGTGCGTCTCCGACTGCCTGTCGATGGAGGTCGACCCACTGTTCATCGGCCCCGCGGCGCTTGCGAAGGCGTATCGGTTCGTCGGCGACCCGCGCGACGCGCAGCGCCGCCAGCGGCTGCTCGACCTCTCCGAGGACCCGCACGGCATCTACGACTGCACGCACTGCTTCAACTGCGTCGATGCCTGCCCGAAGGACGTCGCGCCGATGGACCAGATCATGCGGCTGCGGCGGATCGCCGGCTCGGACGAGGGGATCGTCGACCGCAACAACGGCTACCGCCACGAGCATGCGTTCGTCAAGAACATCCGCCGCAACGGGCTGCTGCACGAGGCCGATCTCTTGGCCGACTCCTACGGTGGCAAGCTGAAGCCGGCCGCGGCACGGGAGCTGCTGAGCAGCATGCCGATCGCGCTCAAGGCGATGACGCGCGGCAAGATGACGCCGGCGACGACGCTGCTGCACACGCACAAGGCCCCGTCGGAGGTACGTCAAGTGTTCGACCAAATCGAAGGGCGCAAGGAGCGCCTGGAGTTCAACATCTTCATCTCCGGGCGCGACGACGAGCTTGAGGACGAGCCGGCCGGCGCCGCAGCGGCGGTCTCCGCCGGGACCACGGACCGAGCTGGGAGCGCCGGCGCCGAGCGCGGCGGCGAGGGCGAGCGCTGATGAAGGTCGCCTACTGGCCCGGCTGCGTCAGCCGCGGCTTTACCCCGGAGCTGCACGGCGCGATGGCGAAGATCGCGCCGCTGCTCGACCTCGAGCTGATCGAGCTTGACCGCGCCGCCTGCTGCGGCGCCGGCGTGATCGCCGAGCACAACCAGGAGCTGGCGGACACGCTCAACGCCCGTACCTTTGCGCTCGCGCAGCGCACCGACGGAGAGCTGATGATGAACATCTGCTCGACCTGCCAGGGGGCCCAGGCCGAGTGTCAGGAGCGGCTCGACGCCAGCGCCTCCTACCGCGAGCGGATCAACTCAAACCTCGCGGCCGAGGGGCTGAGCTACGAGCGCGGGCTGACGAACAAGAATCTGCTCTGGCTGCTGGTCGAGGAGATCGGCCTCGAGACGCTCAAGGCAAAGGTCCGGCGACCGCTCCGCGACCTCAAGGTGGGGCCGTTCTACGGCTGCTACATCGTGCGGCCGCGGGAGCGGCTCGAGATCTCCTCCGAGCACCCGCGCGACCGCTATCTGCAGATGCTGATCGAGGCGCTCGGGGGGACGGTGATCGACTACGCAGGCGTGTACAAGTGCTGCGGCTTCCCGATCATCACGATGAACAAGGAGGCCTCGCTGCGGATGGCCGGGCGCCACCTTGGCGATGCGCTCGATGCGCACGCCGACTGCCTCGTCGTGCCCTGCCCGCTGTGCCATTTGAACCTGGATCTCCAGCAGCCGGCCGCCGAGCGGGTAGCTGGGCGTAAGCTGGGGCTGCCGGTTCTCCACCTGCCGCAACTGGTGGGGCTGGCGCTGGGGCTCTCACCAGCTGAGCTGGGGATGAACCGCCATATCGTGCGACCGACGAGCGTGATTGACTGGTCGACGGCGGTGGTGGGGGCTGCGGCGGCGTGAGCTGTCCGGTTCGCTCCGTTCGTCGCCGCCGCTGAGCGCAAGGGCGCCTTCGCCGCTGCGGCCCGGCCCTGAAGCGCAAAGCCCCCTCCTCTGGTGAGCGCCCTGAGCGGCGCGCGCGCACCCGGTGGCTTTGTGGATCGCCGTTCACAAGCGGCCCGTTCGATCGCCCCCAACATGCGCGCAACAGGAGGGCGGAGCCCGCTGCCGGGGCCCCGCCCTGATCGTGTACCCCTTACCGCCCCACAGGAAGTCGCCCTTCGCGGCCTCCCGCGGCCGCAGGTCTGATGATCGTCCGGCCGCGCGCCGCTGTCGTCCCCTGCGCGGGGTGATCTTCGGGGGGTCGAAGGTGGCGCCGCGGGTGAGCGATCACCCCACCCGGAGGGTGAGCGCAACGGGTGATGGGCATCTAACCCTTCGACGGCGTCTGCCGATAGGATCGCTGCGGTCACTCCGGAGCATCATGCGCCCCCGACCCCCGATCACGATCCTGCTCGCCCGCTTCGAGGACATCGTGGCGCGTGGGCTTCGCTCGCTGATCGAGGATGATCCGAACCTCCGGCTGCTCACCGCCGATGTCGCGCACGAGCGGCTGCGAACCGCGCTCGCGCAGCACCACCCGGATGTCGCGATCCTCAACTTCGGCTCGCTGCGCAGCGCGGCGGAGCTGCGCCTCTTGGCGGAGGCCTCGCCGGAGACGCGCCTGGTGGTGCTGGCCAACCGCCCGACCGTCGATGATTGCCGGCAGCTGCTCGCCTTCGGCGCCACCGCCTGCCTGGCGAAGTCAACCGAATCGCGCGACGTGCTGCACGCGATCTACCTCGCCTCGCGGGGGCTGCGCGTGCTTCCGCCCGACAACGGCGAGCTGCCGCTTGCGCCAGGGCCGGAGCTGCTCACGCCACGCGAGGCCGACGTGCTCGAGCTGCTGCAGGCAGGGCGCTCAAACGCCGAGATCGCGCAGGAGCTGCACGTCAGCATCGAGACTGTCCGCACGCACGCGCGTCGCGTGTACCGCAAGCTCGGGGTGCGCAGCCGCCGGGAGTTGCTGGCGGCACGTTGAGCTCCCGCGCCGGGGTGGGGCGGGTGGCGGCGAACGGGGGTGGCGCGAGCGCAAGTAGAACCGAGAGGGCATGCAGCTCCGCGCTCCCGCGAGCCCGCCAGCCGCGGCTGCGCACCCCCGCGAGCGCGCTCGCGAGCGCGCGCAGGGAGTGGCGCAGCACAAGCGCGGCGTGGATTGCCAGCGCACGCGCAGGTCGGTAGTGCTTGCGCGCGAACAGCAGCTTTGCGTAGCTCAGCTGGGCGAGCAGCTCGGGCCGCGGCTCGAAGCCGACATGGTGGATGACCGTCATTCCCGGCAGATGACAGACGTGCCAGCCGCCCCGGCGGAAGCGGTAGCACCAGTCGATCTCCTCGGAGTAGAGGAAGAAGCGCTCGTCCAGCCTCCCAACCGCGCGCACCGCCTCGGCACGCGCGATCAGGAATGCGCCGACAACCCAGTCGACGCTTCGCAGCCCGCAGTACGCCGATGGACGGGTCTCCTCCTCGCGCCAGCCCGCCAGAGGTGCCCACCGCCAGATGCCGAGGGCCTCACCGAGCGCTCGGCGCGCCGACGGGTAGTGGCGGATCGAATGGTGCAGAGGGCCGTCCGGGGCGCGCTGAATCACGCTCGCCAAGCCGATCTCGGGTCGCGCGTCGAGCAGCGCGAGCAGGTTCGCGAAGTCGCCCTCGACCACAATCGCATCCGGATTCAGGAGCAGGATGTAGCGGCCTCGGGCAAGCGCCAGAGCTCGGTTGCTGGCTGCCGCGAAGCCGACGTTCTCGCCCACCAGCACATGCGCGTCCGGATTGCCTTGCGCAACCACCGCCGGCGTCCCGTCGCTCGAGCCGCAGTCGATCACGAGCCATTCGGTGGCGATCCCGGCCGCCGCTGCCCGGGCTGCCGCGAGAGCGCGCGGCGCAAGCTCCGCGTGGTTGTGCGTGACCATTACCACGCTCAGGTCGGGCGGCCGTGGTCGTTGACCTGGTCGTCCCGGGGCGTTCGGCTCTACGGCCGGCACGTATGATCAACGGCTCTGACGCTCGCCGTCTCGCGTGCTCAGCAGCGCCAGCCAGAAAGGCAGCGGCGCCCTAGCCGGTCGCGGAGGGTTGGTTTGAGTCGGAAATCCGTCCGATGCGCGGCAGGCAGCAAGCCCTGGCAGCGTTGAGATGGCGTGCACCAGCGCGCCAAGGGAGTGGTGCTTTGCGCCGACGACAAGCCGGCGGCCAGCTCGGCGCTGGCGCTGCTGATCGCCAACAGGCCGATCATCTCCCACGTGCTCGAGGGGCTCGCGAGCGCCGGCGTCGAGGAGGTCGCGATCGTCGCGTCCGCTGAGGGGATTGCGCAGATCCGCCCGGTCGTCGAGGCCGACGCCGAAGCGCCCACGCCGAGCTACCTGGTGAGGCGCGGACAAGGGCTCCTAGCGCTGCTTGCGGCGGCGGCGGCCTTCGTCGGCAACGCCCCGTGCGTGCTGCAGCGAGGGGATGGCGTCGCCGGTCCGCCGCCCACCCGCTTCATCGATCTCCTGCGCGCGCAGCGGCCTGATCTCATGGTGCTCACCCATCGGGGCCCCGACGACTGTGAGCGCCTCGACCGGGCGCTCGCGCGGCTGCCGGGCGGCGCCGCGATCGCGCGCGGCCCGCGCCTCGGCCTCGCTGGCCTCTGCGCGCTCGGACCGGGTGCATTCGCGCTCCTGTGCGGACCCCACTCCCCCCGACAAGCGGCGGGCGCATCGGCGCGATCAGCCGCGCCAAGCACCCCCGAAAGCGACCTGGGCGCGATCCTCAACCGCCTCGCCGCCGGCGGTGGCAGCTTGCAGGTGGAGCGTCTCGGAGCCTGGCACCGCTACCGGGGGAGAACGCTCGATCTGATCGAGATGAACCGGATCGTGCTCGATCGGATGCCCTGGGAGGCTGACATCCCAGAGCCGGGCGATAACCGCATCGAGGGGCGCGTGCGGATCGAGCCCGGCGCGCAGATCAGCGCAAGCGTGGTCGTCGGCCCCACCGTAATCGGAGCCCACGCGCGGATCATCGCCTCGGCGATCGGGCCCTATACGTCGGTTGGCCCACGCGCACACATCGAGGGCTCGGAGGTGTCAAGCTCGATCATCCTCGAAGGCGCACGGATCATGTACGTGGGCGAGCGGATCGAGGACAGCATGATCGGCGGGGGTGCGCGGATCACCCGTGACCTCGCCCTGCCGCGGGCGATGCGCCTGCACGTTCCCGGCGGGAGCGAGGTGAGCTTGCCCTGAGGCGTGCACGAAGCGCCCGTCGCGCGCCGTTGCTAGCGAGAGGCACCAGCGCCACCGGCGCCCGGATATCAAGGAGATGGTGAGATGACGACGATGCAACGCGTGCCAACCGGGGGGATGATCGAGGGGCCGATCGTGATCAAGCCCACGGTTCACGGCGATCACCGCGGCTTCTTTCACGAGACTTACCGCCGCAGCGTATACGCCGGTCTCGGCATACGCGAGGAGTTTGTGCAGGACAACCACTCGCGCTCCGGCCACGGCATCCTGCGCGGCATGCACTTCCAAGTCGGCGCGGGAATGGCAAAGTTGGTGCGCTGCGCGCGCGGCGCGATCCTCGACGTCGTCGTCGATTTACGCAAGGGATCGCCGACGTTCGGCGGCTGGCAGGCGTTCGAGCTCAACGACGAGAACCTGCATCAGCTCTACTGCCCAATCGGCTTCGCTCATGGCTTCGTGGTGCTGAGCGACATCGCCGATGTGATGTACAAGTGCTCGAGCTACTACGACGAGTCGATCGAGCGCGGGATCGCCTGGAACGATCCCGATGTCGGAATCGCATGGCCGCAGGGCATCGAGATCAAGACCTCCCAGCGCGATGACACCGCGCCGCGGCTAGCCGAGATCGTCGACGAGCTGCCGTTCATCTACGAGCCAACGCCAGCGTACGCGCAGGGCACCTAGCGACGGACGACACCCCAGCGACCGCCCGGGGAGGCGGTCGCTCGCCGCGCGGCAGAGGGTCAGGCGATCGATAGCAGCTCGGCGCGCCTCATGTACTCGGCGAGCGCCTCGCGCCAGTGACGCAGCGGCTCGAGGCCGAGCGAATCCGCCCGCGGGCGCGCGAGCACCCCGTTGCGGGGGCGGTCCGGCGAGCCACGGGTGATCGTCGTGGCCACCGGCTCGATCGCCACCTCGATCCCGGCGAGCTCCATGATCGCCCGCGTGAACTCATACCAGGAGCAGGCGCCCGAGTTCGTCAGATGAAGGACCCCGGCGGCCCCAGCCGCAACCGCCGCCAGCGAGGCAACGGCCAGGTCGCCGGTGAACGTCGGGGTGAGCAGCTGGTCTGCGACCATCCGCAGCGCTCCCTGCTCGCGCGCGCGGGCGATCATCCGCGTGACGAAGTTACCGCCCTTGGAGGCGCTGCCGTGCAGGCCGTAGAGGCCCGCGCTGCGCACGACTAGCGCCCCGGGAGAGTAGGCGATCGCCGCGTATTCCCCGGCGAGCTTCGAGATCGCATAGACGCTACGTGGGTTGGGGCGATCGTCCTCGCCGTACGGGGCCTTGGCGCAGCCGTCGAAGACGTAGTTGGTCGAGTAGTGGACGAGGCGCGCGCCGGACTCGGCGCACAGCTGCGCGAGACGTTTGACGGCGCGAGCGTTGACTGCAAACGCGCGGTCCTCCTCGGTCTCGCAGACCTCCACGTTATGAAACGCGGCGCAATTGAACACCACCTCGGGCCGCACGTTTGCAAAGGCGCGCCGCAGCGCCTGATCGTCGGTGACGTCAAGCTCGGCTCGGGAAAGCGCGACACAGTCCTCGATCAGCTCTCGGAGGTCCGACGCAAGCTGTCCACCGCCCCCGGTGATCAGCGCCCGCATCGGCACCGGCGAGGTTCGCGTTCACGCATGCGGCGCGAGGCTAGCAGGGCAGCTGAGCGCTGGCCGCCGATGCCTCCAATACCTACGAAAACCCTCCTGGAGGCGCGCCGGGACTCAGGTCCCGGATCCGTTGGTTGTAACGAACTGGCATGCCGGATCAGCAAGGGGTCTCTCTGGTCGAAGCAAGCGTAGGCGCCCCGCCGGCGACCCGGCTGCCGCCCCAACCCCAGATGCTCGCCGAGCTGTTGGGCCCTCGCCGTGGACGCGTGGGCGATCACCGCGGCTTCATCCTGCGACGGATCCTGCTTTTGACCGACGTTGTCGCCCTGCTCGGAGCCTACGCGTTCGCCGAGGTGACTGTCGGGTTTCACAGCAGCGGACGCCGCCTGCTGAGCCATGACGCGCTGCTGCTGGTGGTTGCGATCCCGGCGTGGATCATGTTCGCGCGCGCGCACGACCTCTACCACGTCGACAGCCGCCGCAGCGATCACAGCGCCGTCGAGGAGCTCGGCCCGATCGTGTGGATGACGACGATGTGGAGCTGGGGCATCCTGCTGCTCGGCTGGGTCAGCGGTCTGCGCACCGTGAGCATCCCGAAGCTGTCGGTCTTCTGGCTGGCGACCGTGGCGCTGCTGCTCGGACTGCGATCGCTTGCACGCGCGTGGTCACGTCGCCAAAGCTGGTACCAGCAGCGCGCGATCATCGTCGGCACGCCCCAGGAGACGGCCGCCGTGATCTCGAAGATCCGCCGGCATCCGGAGTACGGCATTCAGGTCGCAGCGTGCGTGGAGCCGCCGCCGGCAGAGGGCGCAGGCGGCGCAGCGGGCGGACGAGAGGTGCCCGTCATCCACAGCGACCAGGACCTCTCGGAGCTGATCGGCGAGCTCGACATCGACCGCGTGATCCTCGGGGCGTCGCTCAACCGCGACCCCAACGCCAGTCAGATCCTCTCCCAGCTTCGGAGCCTGCACCTGCACATCGACATGGTCCCGAGCTGGCAGGACGTGGTGGGAACGCGCGTCGATTTGCACGAGCTCGAGGGGATGCCGCTGATCACGGTCCCCAACATCGAGCTGTCGCGCTCCTCGCTTTTGCTCAAGCGGCTTTTCGATCTCGCTGTCGCCACAGTGGGGCTGCTGCTGCTGCTGCCGCTGTTGGCGCTGTGCGCAATCATCATCAAGCTCGACTCGCCCGGCCCCGTGCTCTTCCGGCAGCGACGGGTCGGCCGTGACGGTCGCAGCTTCGAGTTGATCAAGTTCCGCTCGATGCGCGCGGACGCCGAGGCGCGCAAGGGCGAGGTTGCGTCGCTGAGCTTCCACGGCGGGGGCACGCAAACGGGGATGTTCAAGATCGCGGGCGACCCGCGGATCACCCGCGTCGGCCGCGTGCTGCGGCGCCTCTCGATCGACGAGCTGCCCCAGCTCGTCAACATCCTGCGCGGCGAGATGAGCCTGGTCGGACCGCGCCCGTTGATCGAGAGCGAGTACCGGCAGATCGTCGGGCGCCACCGCGTGCGAGCCACGCTGACGCCGGGCCTCACCGGCCTGTGGCAGGTCAATGGACGCTCCGACATCCCGTTCGAGGGGATGATCGATTTGGATTACCTGTATGTCACCAATTGGTCGCTGTGGGGCGACATCAAGCTGCTGATCAGGACCTTCTCGGTGGTTGCGCGTGGCCGCGGCGCGTATTAGGCCGAAGTTACCCTCGGGAAGTCGGTCGATTTCCCGATCGCGTGGGCGTTTGCGCCGCGTTTGAGGCCGTCTGGGTCGTGACTACTTGATTGCCGGGTAGCGCTCGATTAGCTTTCGGGCGCGGGCTTGCAGTTGGGTGGGTTGGGTCAGCTGCTGGATGGTCGCGCCGGTGGCGCCGAGGCGGATCGTGTTGCGCGT
>Ga0209061_1001543_pt1 | contig 37207 bp, 30 predicted proteins | sample Coa_R1_10_FD_187157 | JGI IMG/M metagenome (GOLD analysis project Ga0209061, IMG submission 187157) | Surface soil microbial communities from Centralia Pennsylvania, which are recovering from an underground coalmine fire - Coalmine... | ecosystem: Environmental > Terrestrial > Soil >... | reverse complement strand
CGGCTTCCGGCGCCTCGACGGCGGCCACCGCTTCGACGGCTGCGGCCGTGGCGTCGTGCCCGTCGCCGGCGGCTTCTGCGCTCGCGTCCATGGCCGCCGCGACCAGCCCGCTGGCGAGTTCGTCGAGCAGCATGGACAGTGCCTGGGCCATTTACGTCTCTCCTTTGCGCCTCTCTATAGCGCGGGGAGGGTCGAAATCGGAAACCACAAAGTTCGCCGGTGGCTACTGGTGCTTTCGGTCACAGGTGGAGAAAACACGGCGGTCGAGAAGCAAGCGGCCCATGGTTAGGTATGCGGATGCAAAATTCTCTCAATTGAGACGATTTTTTGATAATTTTTATGATTCAGCGTGTCTAAACGCGTCATTGCTTCAATCTTTCCTGCGCTATATTTGCGCCCGATGTGACTAGAAGGCACCTCCTAGTTGACAAGTTGTCAACATCGGGCCATTTCTGCACGCGCAAAGTCGAAGTGCGCGGCGGCTCGAAGGGGAGGGGCGAGCCGATTGGTTTCCGGACGCGAATTGTCGATTCCGCCGCAATTGCATCGGTTTTGACGCCGCGCCTGGGCTCGGGCGCTGCGGGACGGAGAGGGGAGAGTATGCATCGGCGAGTCAAGATACTGGTCAGGGCGTTTGAAATGATCTCCGACGAGAAATGTTGGGCACAGGGCGCGAGCGCGATTGATCGCACCGGCGCGCCGGTCAGAACCAACGATCGGCGGGCGGTTGCGTGGTGCGCGGTCGGCGCTCTCGATCGCGCGGCCGGCGATGACGACGAGCTGTTCGAAAGCTGCCTTCGGTATCTGCAGAAGGCGAGCCTGCAGTTGTTTCAAGGGGATCCCGCAGTGATCAACGACAACACGGACCACGTCGCGCTGGTCGAGATGTACACACGCGCCATCCAGCTCGCGAACCGGCACGAAAATCGCAACTCCGCAAGCCGTGTCTCTTCGTCGTATCGGCGGCCTGCGCGCGACGATATCTTTGCGCGGACGCGGCTTCGCCTGATTTCGACGCCCGCGGCCGCTGCGGCCGGCGGAGCCCGATGACGCGGCGGTTGCCGATCGTCGCGGCCGATCACGATCGACTCGCCGAGCACTTGATCACAGCCCTGGTTCTGAGCCTCGCGCACGATCTTGCGATCGAGAGCCGGCGCAAGGGCGTCACGGGCTGCGATTACATCGGCGATGCCGTCGAGCTCATTCGCCATAGCCGTCCGCGCATCCTGCGATTGCTCGGCGGTGGATATCGAAATCGCCGGAGCGGCGAAAATCACGCACGCAGAGCGGGGCAAGCGGGCCGATGAGGCGGCCCTTCGATGTTGCAATCGGATAAAAAACGGCGGCGGTCATGGCGCAGCGGCGCTCTCGAAGCTGTTGAGACCCGCAGACGTGCGCACCTCAGGCTGCACCGACATCTGTGCTGGCGGCGAGAAGAGCGGGCGTTCCGTGGTCTGCGAGCTGATGCCGAGAAAATCCTTCATGCGGATCGCGCCACGCGCATCGGCGGCTCCGGCCGTCATCCTCGAGAGCACCTTGATCAGCCGCTGCATCGCATCGCCTTCGAGCACCAGCGCCTGCACCAGGACGTCACCGCCGTCGAGCGTTTCCAGATAAGGATAGGGAAACGGCTCGCCGGCTTTTACGAACCCGGCAGTAAGATAGGCGCCCGTGCGATCGTTGTCGCCGACCACCATATAGACCAGGGCGGCACGCGGCTGAGTGCGGCTCGCGGCGACTGCTGCTCCGCACCAGACGAGGCTTCCGGCGCCGGGCGAGAGCGACCAGAAATCACTGATTTCGATGATCGAGCTGGGCTGAAGGTGGGACAAGTCGGGCCGCGGGCAGGTCTGCGGGAACATCTCGAGATCATGCATCGCGAGTCCGGCGATCATCGCATCATCCGGCTCCTCTTCGTCCTGATAAAGGGCGTAAAGGTCCGCAAACATGAGCTGGATTCTGGCCAGTTGCGAGCGCGATTTTTCCTTGAAGCGCATGCCCACGCTGGCACGCGCACGGGCCAGCCGCTCGCCGAAGATGCTTCGTTGTTCCGGAGTGTCGAGTACGCGAAGTTCCATCGATACTTTCTCCTTAGAAAAGGTGAGTCATCTGCAGAAATGGTGAGTCATCTGCGGCTGCCAGGCATCGCAGATAGGGGTACGGTCTTGAGGGGCAAAAATTTCGGTGGGGGGCGCGGCGGCCGCGTTTTGGAAGCCGAAGCCGACCTCCCGAGACGGCGCAAATCGACACTGAGCCAGGGTTCACTTGCTCGAACTTGCAAAGAACACCACTCCCGACGCTGTCGCATCGAAAAATCCATCGCTATTGACGAGAAGTCAAGGGAGATGTAACTACAAGTCATGGCATCGCCGCAACTGCTTTAGGCGGCGTAAGTGTTTTTCAGCGGGCTCGGAGTCGCTATCTTTTGAGGCTTCGGGGGGCTTGCTAGCTCTCTGTCAATCGGACTAAGCTCTTGGTTAGCTCGCAAGAGGGGATTTCGGGATTGTCGCGCAAACGTCCGATATTCGATGCGTTGCTGAGCGAGATCATAACCGAAGCGAAAGCATCGCCTGGCAGCGGCGCCGCTCGGCTGGAGGGCAACAAACCCACACGGGACACCGCGGCTGAGATTAGGGCGCTCTCGAAGATCGATTACGGCAAGGCGCTGCGGCAATGCCTCAGCCGGGCTGAAGTGGAGGAATTGGTCAAGCTCGGACGCAAGCGGGTCTGGCCACAGCTTAATCGCCAGCCGCTTGAACTGCTGACTCCGCCGGAGTTTGCCAGGCGCTGGGCCGGGCTCGGTGTCGAGTTCCGTACCGCCGACTGGACTTGGCCGGAAGGGATGGCGTTGCTGGGAGTTTATATCCGCAAGGCCGAGGGTGTGATCGATCGTCCGGTCATCTGCATCAACACCGCGCACCATCCGTTGATGGTGGGTGCGGCGTACGATCACGAGATGGGACATCATGTCACCGCGGAGCTGTTTGACTCGCATGCGGAGGGCGCACATTTTCTTACCTACACAGGGTACGGCGACCATCTTATGGACCCTGCGGAGCTCGCGCCGGACGTGATGGTGAGCCTCGGGGGATATCCGCAGGCGCAGGCGCGGAAGCTCTTCGAGGCGCCCGCCCGAGCGCGCGGGCGACGAGAAGGCGGGGCCGGTGATCCGTTCGAGAAAGCGACGCAGTACATCGCGAACCATTACGGATTGAATTTCAGCGCGAAGTTCGCGACTGAAAAGAAGCTTCAATGTCTGGCGGCGCTGATCCATTACACTCGTCTTAGACAAGCTCTGCTGAACGAATACGACATATGAAACAGAAGAAATCACTCGGAAAGATGCTCAAGGATCGGCGAATCGAACTGGGCCTCACCCAGCGGCTGCTGGCCGACCAGGTCGGCATCAAGCCGAGCCACATCGCGTACATCGAGAGCGGCCGGCGCCGCCCCTCGCTGCCGCTGCTGGAGCGGATGGCGACGGCGCTCGGACTCGACCGGCGCGAACTCTTTTTGCTCGCGCATCCCGAAGCCAAGGGCATCATCGACGGCGGCACGCAATCGCGGCCTGAAGCGCAGACGCCACCCTCGACGGCTGATGCGTGGCAGCAGTTCGTCAGCGACCGCGCGCTGCTCGCGCGCTACAACGTTACGCAGCGCGAGCTCAAGGCGCTGAAGCAGCTCAGCCTGCTGGGCTACGTCCTGACCTCGCGCGAGTTTCTCGCCATCTTGAGCCTGATTCGCACCGCTTCCTGAGCGTCGCGAAGCTTCCTGATTCGGCGGCGCACCCCGGCGTGATCCGCCCGGCGCCGCCTATGCACGCCGGGCCCGCCGGGCTTTCACCGGCACCGGGCACTTCTTTCCTTCGGTTGTCTTTTTGTCACAAAATGATTGACTGAGAGACAACATACTGCAAAAATCAACTCCATGTCGCGATACCAATCGCAAGCGTGGCTTGAAGTATCTTGGTTGGGACCCGGCCGCGACGTGAGCGTATGGGAAACCAGATTCTGCTGAGCGGAGAATATTTGCGGCCGCTCGTCGATGATGACGAAGGCGGCCAGGCGCAGGCGGCCCTGATCTCGATCGTCTGCTCATCGACGAATGCCGTTATCCGCATCTCGCGTTACGGCAGGGTCACCACCTGGAGTCCCGGCGCGGAGGCGCTCTACGGTTTCGATGCAGCCGAGATGATCGGACGTGTGCCGTGTTTTCTGTTTCGTGAAGACGCCTTACTGCGCGAGGGAGGGCGCTGCGATCCCCAGATACTCAGCGGTGGCGACGCGGTGCATCGCTACGAGGCGCGTCATTTCACCCGGACCGGCGCGGCGGTCGACGTGGCGGTGGCGCTCTCCCCGACTCGCGATCGCGACGGTGCGATGAGCGGCGTGGTCGCCGTCATCAGCGACATCACGGAGCGCAAACGCGCGGAGCGCGAGATCGCGCGCGCACGCGCCGCGGCGGAAGAGGCCGCGCGGCTCAAGTCGGCGATTATCTCGAATCTCAGCCACGAGATTCGCACGCCGCTCAACATCATTTTGGGTTACGCCGAAGTCATCAATGATTATTTCGCCGGCAAGGGCGATGCGAGCCAGCGTGAGGCGCTTGCGGCGATCATGCGCGCGGGCGATCGGCTGTGCAGCACCGTTCAGGAAGTCCTCGAGATGTCGAAGATCGAGGCCGGCGGATTCGAACCGCGTCCCGCACGTATCGAGCTCGATCGCGTCGTCGAGCTACATGTCGCCGCTCACGCGAACGCCGCTCGCCGCAAAGGCCTCGACTTCGAATATCGCGCGGAGACTACGGGAGTCGCGGTGCATTTCGACGAGTACAGTCTTACGCGCGCGCTCGAAATCCTGCTCGACAATGCAATTAAGTTCACCGAGCGCGGCAGTGTCGCGGTGCGCCTCGCGACCGATGCGCAGGGCACACTATGTCTCGAAGTGCGCGACACGGGGGTCGGCATCGCGCCCGCGCATCTGGCGCGGTTGTTCGAGCCCTTCTCGCAGCAGTCTGCGGGCGAGAATCGCAGCTTCGGGGGGCTGGGCCTTGGGCTCGCGCTATGCCGCCGCTACCTCGAACTCAACGGCGCTTTGCTCTCCGTTGAAAGCGCGCCGGGCCGGGGCAGCACCTTCACCATCCGCTTCCTGAGCCACGAAAAGTCTGCCCGCGCACCGGAGCGGCATTCGGAAACGCGGTCGCCACGCCGCAAGTTCGTCCCGCAGTTCTCGTTTTGAGCGACTCGCCAAAACCCATTCCTTGCTTCTCTAAGGTTTAGGGCAGGGTGCGCGAAGCGCAGGTCAGGGTCCTTCCGGCAGCAGACTGATTTTGGCCGGAAGGATTTGCCCGGCCAGTCGCGCGATGATAAAGCGTCGAGTGAAAGAGCGTGTGCTCGAAGGAGGAAGCCATCGATGCCCGCAATTACGGATCGCTCAACCAAGCGCCCGGTACTCGACATTCTCCGCCTCGGTCACGGCACGCTCGAATGCGTCGATATCGCAAAAACCCGTCGCTTTTATGAAGAGGTACTGGGCTTCGATATCGTGCAGACCAGCCCGATTTCGCTCCTGATCCGCAAGGGCTTCGATCACACTTACGCGGTGGTCGAGACCGGGCGAAGGGTTGAGCAGCCGCTGCTGAATCACAATGGCCTCGAAGTCGTGGGCGAAGCGGCGGTCGATCGATGCTACGAGCAGTTGATGCAGATCAAGGACGAGTATGGGATCCGCAAGATCCAGAAGCCGCACAAACAGCACGGCAACTATGCGTTCTATTTCATGGATCTCGATGGCAACTGGTGGGAAATCGTTTCAGTCGGACCGGGCGGCTATGCCGATGCGTTTCGCGATCGCGGGTACGATCTGACCGGCCGCCACGACATCGATATTCCGAAATCGACGCACGTCAACGATCCCGAGGTCCGCGCCCGCATCGCAAGAGAAAGCGCGTGACCGGCAGTCACCGCCTCGCATCCTCGTCCGGTTTCTGAGTCCCTCCCAAAATCGGACAAACGGGGGGCGTCCGATTCGCGGCGCGAATATTGCCGCTCAGCCTTTTTGTTTTCGTAAACTCAGGCGTGCGCCGCGACGGCTCGCACCTACTGTTCGGTAGAAAGGATAGGAAGGGCGCGGACTGCGCGCCGGATTCAGCGCTGCTTCATCTCCGTTTGATCGAAGTCCGTCGCGTGACTCTCCGGCACGACCTGACTGATGAATGCCGTCGCGCAGCCGGGACAGCAGTACTGGCGGAACACCACTTTCGCATCGATGTAGCGCCACGGCTCGGCGAAAATCTGCGGGCCGGCCTCTTCCGGCTTGCCCTCGACCATCATCAGATGCCGCTGATAGTCGCCGCCGCCGCGCGAAATCTCGTACCCGCAATGGCGGCATAGCACGACGCGCTCGCCGCCGCGGGTCACCTCGGCCAGGTTGTCGTTCCATCGATGTTCGTGCCCATGAGCCGATGGCTGAGCGGCGGCCGCTCGATGCTTTCCGCCGGCGCGCAGCCGGCGGCGCTCGCGAATCATCTCGCGCAGCCGCCGCGTCTCCTCCCGATTGACATGCAAATCCTGACCCTCGATCGCGACGCCGTAGATTTCGCGCGCGGTCGCCGGCGAGACCTTGAACTCGGCAATGTCGTTGCGCACCATCTCGGGGTCGCGCAGAATCGGGTCGCCGTAACCCCCGCCCCCCTGCCAGAACAAAAAGTACGTATCCTTGACTCCAAGATAGGTTTCCTTCTCGGGTGGCTCGTACTCGAGGTTGCCCGCGATTTCCGCCAACTCCGAAGGCATCACGCCGCGCCGCAACAGTTCCTGCGTGTTCGAGTCGCGAATCGTCACGTCGAGCTGTGTGTTGCCGGGGTAGCCGCCGTGGATGCCGACGTTCATGCTGACCGCTTTGCCCGATCCGGACAGCACCAGGCTCATCGGCGTCTCGGTGCGGTACGGAATGACGCAGACCGATGCGCCGAGTCCGCCGCGAAAGCGGCCGGGGCCGCCGGAGTCGGTTTCCTCGCGCCGCCAGAGGTAGAGAAACGGCGCCATGAACTCGGCCATCTCGACGTCCGGCATCCGGCCCATCACGATCGTCATGCTGCCGCCGGTGTCGACGCCGTCGCAATCGGTGCGCGCGCCGAGGCCGCCCGCCATGGGATCCATCAGCATCGTGACGAACGGGCGTTGATACTGGTCAATCCCTGAGAGCGCGGCGAGTGACCAGGTGCCGACGCAGACCGCGATCCCATGCTTGCGCTGCTCGGGATGCGCATCGACCATCTTCGAGAGACACTCGACCACGGCGTTCATCGTCGCCCACGACGACGCGACCGAGCCCTTCGAGACGCCGCCCGGGAAAGTGACGTTATTGAGAGTGCCTTCGTCGCTGATGATATCGAAGCATCGCAGCAGGCCGCCGGCGGAATACGGCATGTCGCCGCACAGTACCGGCAGCGTGCCCATCAGGACGCTCGCGTAAAGCGTGCTATGGGTGCAATGGATGATGCCTTCCGCCTGCGGATCGGTGCCGCGGAAGTCGAAGGTCAGATGGTCGCCGCTTTTAGTCATGTGGCACGCGATCTTGTAAAGGCCGCGATCGCCTTCGCGCGCCGATTCCTGGTATGCGGTCGCATGCCACGATCCGTCGGGCAGCGCGCGCAGTTTGGTGCGCACGCGCTGCTCGGTGTCATTCATCATCCGTTTCATCACGGCCTTGACGGTATCCGCGCCGTACTTGCGCAGCAGCGCGTGGACGCGCTCCTCGGCGAGATTGATCGCGCCGACCTGCGCGCGAAGATCGAGCGCGACCAGGCGCGGAATGCGCGAGCGGCGGAGATAGACATCTTCAATATCGCGCTGGATACGGTTGCCGCGGACGATCTTGACCGGCGGCGTCGGCAGTGATTCCCAGAACACACTGGTCGCCTTGGGCGTCCAGCTTCCGGGTGAGACGCCGCCGAGATCGAGCTGATGCGACACGGCTGCGGTCCACGCGAAAAGTTTGCCTTCCCAGAAGATCGGCGCGAACACCGCGACGTCGTTCTGATGCATCCCGCCGCCTACCCACGGATCGTTGCACAGGAACATGTCGCCTGCTTCGATTCCCGGGTTCTCGGCGCGATTCTCGAGCGTCCACTTGGCGGCGCGATCAAGCGCGACGGCAAGTCCCACGTTGTAGGGGCCGAGCTGCGCGATGTCGCCGACCTCGTCCATGATCGCGAAGTTGAAATCGTTGGCGTCGGTGACGACGATCGATCCCGACATCCGCTTGAGCGCCTCACCCATCTCGAGCGTCGACATCCAGAGCCGATGCCGAATGACCTCGTAGCTCAGCGGATCGACCGATTCGACTAGCTCGTCGGCGACCCGGTGAAGCGCGACGAACGGCTCGGCCTTGCTCCGGATGACAGCGCCGGGATTGCCCTTGTAGGCGAAAACCTCGGAGCCGGGAATCGTTACAGGCATCGGCAGACCTCGTACTCGAACATGGTGCGGCGACGCAGCGTCCCCGCGCGCGAAAATTTTCAGACGCTGTGCCGATAGTCAAGTTGAGTTCGACGCAGAGACTGTCGAAAGCCGCCGCAAAATATCGTCGAGATCGGTAGCGGCGAGCGATTGTCGGACAAGGTCGGCTTCCGCGAGTTCCGACTGCCCCGCGCTTTGCGCGAGTCCGAGCACTCTCATCCCGGCGGCGCGCGCGGCACGCACGCCGGCGACGGTATCCTCGATTACCAGGCACTCGGCGGGTTCGATCGGCGGTCGGCTTCGCAGGATGAAACCGAGGCGGCCGAGCGCGGTGATGAAAATCTCCGGGGCGGGCTTGCCATGCTCGACATCTTCGGCCGCAACGATGTCGACGAACAGCTCCTTCAGCCCGGCGCGGCGCAAAATCATGTCGGCTTCGACACGCAGCGTGCCGGTCGCGATCGCGAGCGGGAACCGTTCGGCGCATCGCCGAACGAACTCCGCCGCGCCGGGGTAGAGGACGTCGCGCTCGGCGATAAGCTTTTGGTAGACGGCGGCCTTGCGTGCGACGAGCGCGGCGATAGCCGCCTCATCCGCGGCGCGGCCGCGTTCGGTCAGCACCACGGTGAAGCAATCGCGATCGTCGTAGCCGATCAAACGCGCGAAGTATTCCTCGCGCGTAAGTTCGATTCCCTCGGACGCGAGCACCTCGGCGAAGGCGGCGAAATGAATCGGCTCAGTGTCGGCCAGCGTGCCGTCGAGATCCAGGATGATCGCGCGAATCATGCCGGGAGCTTACGCGAATGCGGTGAGCAACGGCACGACCGCAGTCTGCATCGCGCCGGTGGTCACCAGGGCGCGGCCGTTTTCGATCGTCATATCGATTTCGGTGCGCACGCCGAAGCGTCCGGGGAAATAAAGGCCGGGCTCGACCGAGAAGCACGTGCGCTCCATCAGGTGGCGCGAGTCGCGGGTCTCGAGCGAATCGAGGTTCGCGCCGTTGGCGTGGACTTCACGTCCGATTGAATGTCCGGTGCGATGCATGAAAGCGTCACCCAAACCCGCGGCCTCGATTACCGCGCGCGCCGCGCGGTCCGCCTGCTCGCCGGTGACCGGCTCGCCGCGGGCAACCTTTTCGGCCACGAATTCGATCGCCGCATCGCGCGCGCGGGCGACAAGCCCGAACGCCTGCTCATACTCGGCGGGGACCGACTCGCCGACATATGCCATCCAGGTGAAATCGGCGTAGATGCTATCCGCGTCCGGCTCGCGCGCCCAGAGATCGAGCAGCACGAGATCGCCGCGAGCGATCCGCGCGTCGTCGGCGGTGTTGGGGCTGAAATGGGGCAGGGCGGCGTGCGCGTTGACCGCAACAATCGGCGGGTCGCGCGTAACCATCGAGTGGCCGGCGCTGATCCGATCGATCACGAAGCGCTGCGCATCGAGTTCGCTGATGGCGATTCCGGCGCGCACTCGTCGCGCGATTTCGGCGAAGGTTTCGTTGACTACCGTGAGCAACGCGTCGCCTGCGCGACGATGGCTCTCGAGCTGGGCCGGCGCCAGCGTGGCCTCGAAACGCTGGATCAGGTCAGCGGCGCTGATCACCTCGGCGCCGCACGAACGCACCAGCTCGACAATTCCCGCATCGACGCGCGAGACGTACGGGATCGCGCAGTGCGGCGAATAGTTCATCGCGATGCGCCGGCGCCCGGCGAGCATCGCGGCGAGCCCTGCCGTCATCTCACGTTCCGATCGATAGACGATGCGCCGCCCGGGCAGCCGATCGAGGCGATTGGGCTCAACCGCCGACACCAGGGCCGCGGGCTCCTTATCCGGCGCGACTAAATAGAACCATCGCCGGGTCGAAAGCCCGTCGGAATCGAGGTCAAGCACTCGATACGCAATCGGATCGCTGCGGCGAAAATCGTAGAACAACCATCCGTCGAGTCCGGCCTCGCCGAGCGCGGCGGCGATCTCTTCGATGCGCGTCACCGCCGATCACCGGCAGCGACCGGTGCGGAGATGAAGCGCGCGCCCCAAACGTGGACCCGTGCGACCTCGATGCGGACCATCGGGTTGGCCTCGGCGACCAGCGCCATCGTGCGGTACTGCGGATATTTCTCGCGCAGGTTGCGGAGCGCGAGCAGGTACTCGTTCGGATCCTGGACCACCTGCGCGCGGCCGTGAACCAGCACATAACCGAGGAAATTCCAGTCCTCTTCGTAATGATCGATCACCAGCGCGACTCGCGGATCGGCGGCGATATTCCGCATCCGCTTGAGCTCCATGCCGATGCGGCGCTTGGGCTTTTGATCGATTACAAAATAGAAGTGCGAGCCATCGAACCAGAAGCAGACCGGGATGTTGTGCGGCGCGCCGTGCTGGTCGACGGTCGCCAGATGGCCGACGCGGGCGCCGGCGAGAAATCCCGCCACCCGGGGCTCCCGCAGCAGCCCGATCGATTCGGATTCCGGCTCAGCCATCACGATCTATCCAATACGCCTCGCCGCCGGCGGTGCAAGCGCCGCGAATCATCCGTCAGCGCTCCTCGCCGAAGAGGAACAGCGAGAGTGCGATAACCGAAAATAACAGATTTGGGATCCACGCCGCCGTCCACGCCGGCATCAGTTCCGAACGGCCGAGCGACGACGTGATCCCGAGGATGACCCAGTAGCCGAAGCCGATCGCGAGCGCGAGGCCGAAACTGCGGCCCAGACTGAGCCGGCGCGGCAACGGATCGAGGCTCAGCACGACGCCGAGCGCGACCATGATGAGACAGGAAAGCGGCAGCGCGTACTTGAGATCGCGGTCGACGAGGTAGCCGCCCGGGTCGAGCCCCTTCTCGCGGAGCCCGGCGATATATCGATCAAGCTCCCAGAGCGTGAACTCCTCGGGGTCGAGCTTGAGCAGGCCGAAGTCGGCCGGATTGACATCGGGATGGAAGTAGTTGGTCGCGACCGTGGTGACTGAGTTGTGCGGGCCCAGCTCCACGGTCGAAGGATTCTGCGGCACCCATTCCGCGCCGTTCCATCGGGCGCGGCGGGCGCGGACGATGTCACGCAGGTTGAAATCGGGCGTCAGCCGGTAGAGGGTCACTCCCCATAGCTCGTGCTTGTGTGCATCGTAACGATCGGCGCTCAGGAAACCTTCACTCACTCGTACCCAGATATGGGCGTTGGCAAAAACGCCGCGCAACGTGCGGCGCTTAAGCTCCACTTCATACAGGTAGCGGGCCTGACGGGTCGTGTACGGCACCACCGTCTCGCTGATGACGAAATTGAAGATCGAGATGACGAAGGCGAGCATCAGAATCGGGACGGCGAGCTCGAGCCGGCTGATGCCGAGTTGCTGGCAGGCGAGGATTTCGCCCGAGCGGCTCAGAATCGCGAGCCCGAGCAACGCGCCGGCGAGACACGCGACCGGCAGCAGTTGCGAAACAATCAGCGGCAGCTTGAGGGCGAAGTATTGCACACCCAGCAGACTGAAGCCGCCGTAATGCATGAGGTCATCGAAGCGATCGAAGATGTCGCCGATGAGATAGGTAATCGTGAAAGCGGCGAGGCAGACGAAGAACGGCCCGATGAAGTTGGTCGCCATGAAGCGATCGATCGTGGGCGAGAGCCGCGCGCGCATCGTTCAGGCTGCCTGCCGCGAGCGCTCGAAGCGCTCGACCAGCTCCCAGATGATGTCGCCCGGACCGCGGCCCTGGTCGGTGCGATCGCCGGCGCTTTGCACGAACAGCCACGCGGCAACCAGCGCGAACAGGACATCGGGGATGCACATCGCGGGCAGCGCGGCGAGCCGGCCGCTCTGCGCGAGGTTCTCGCCCACCCGCATCAGCGCGTAATAGAAAAAGAACAGCGCGATCGCGACGCCGAAGCGCTCGGATTGTCCGCCGCGCGCCGGCTTCAGGCCGAGCGGTATTCCCAGCAACGCGAACAGCACGCTCGCGAACGGCACTGTGTATTTGCCAGCGAGCTCGCTCTCAGCCATATGGTCAGGATGGCCGGCGGCGCGGGCCGCGGCGATCGTGTGCCTGAGCGTTGCGTAGTTCATCTCGTCGGGCGTGAGCACCGCCCAATTGACGGCGCTCTCCGGCTCGACATTGAGATCATAGATACGGAAGCTCGTGACATGGCTCGCATGATTCTCAGTCTCGAGCCCGAAAATCGAGCCTTCGTAGAGCCGGAGCGTGACCGTCTCGCGATCCTTGCCGGGCAGCACGATGCCGCGGCTGGCGATGATCGTGCTCTGCTGTCCCTGGTTGCGATCATCCGCGATCATGACGCCGTGCAGGCTGCCGTCGGCGGATGAAATCTTATCGACATACAGCACGATACCCGGGAACGTGCGGTTGAAAATCTTTTCCTTGAGTCCCGCTGCGCTGCGCGTCCTGCTTAATTGATAAAGCAGGCCGGAGAGGCTGTGATTCGCCCATGGCCGCACAGAAAATGCAAACCAGCTCGCTAGGAACCAGACCGCGACACCGATGGCGACCACCGGAATTGCGAGACGATAGAGGCTGATTCCGCAGGCGCGCGCCGCGATTAGCTCGCGCTCGGCCGACATGCGGCCGAAGCCCAGCAGCACGCCCAGCAGCACCGCCATCGGGAAAGTAAGCTCGAAGAACGACGGCATGATGTACCCGATCATCGCGAGCACGTCGTGGAGCGAGACGCCGCGATTCACGACCATCTCGGTGAGCTTGAGCAGCCGGCCGGTGACGAGCGCGAAAGTCAGCAAGACGACGCCGAGCATCAGGGGCGCTGCGACTTCGCGCGCGACGTAGCGATCGATAATCGGTACTCTCAGGAAGCGCATGGATCGAAACCGCCCATCCGAGCGAAGTCTAACGCGAGCGGTGGGCGATGGAAACGTACCGCGCCGTCCGAGTGCAATCCGGTGCGGCCTGCCGGTATGATCGCGCGGATGAAGACGCCACGCAGAGGCCGCCCGGCGCGGCATCGCGCCGAGCGGGGCGCGCCGCCGCCCCCTCCATCGTCGCGCGAGCCGAGCGCGGGCGGCGCACGCGAGGACGTGGTGTTTGGCGTCGAGCCGCTCCGCGAGCTGATCGCCGGAGCACCCGGGGCGATCCGCACGCTCTATCTCCGCCGCGGCACGCGCCGGCGCTTCGAGCCCGAGGCGGAGCGTGTCGCCGCCGCGGGCGGCGCGGTCGAGGAGGTCGACGACCGAGCTCTCGTCGCGCTGGCCGGCGCGCAGGCGGTGCATCAGGGACTGGTGGCGCTCATCCGGCCACATCGCTACGCCGCGCTCGAGGATCTGATCGCGGCGCGTCCCGATCCGGTCCTGATCGTCGACGGCGTTACCGATCCGCGCAATCTCGGCGCGCTCCTGCGCTCCGCCGAATGCGCTGGGGTGCGCGGCGTGATCGTCGCGCGCGACCGCACCGCGCGGCTGACCCCGGCAGCGCTCAAGGCCTCGGCCGGCGCGTGGGTTCATCTGATGATCGCGGAGTGCGGCAACGTGGTCCGCACGATGGAACAGTTGCAGGAGGCGGGCTACTGGATCGCGGCGCTCGCTCCGGACGGTGACCGGACGATATATGAGCTCGACACCGGCCGCCCGCTCGCGATCGTCGTCGGCGCCGAGGGCGAGGGAGTTCGCGAGCTGGTGAAGAAACGCGCAGATTTCGTGGTCGCGATTCCGATGCGGGGGCGGGTCGCGTCCCTGAACGTCTCGGTCGCCGCTGCGATCGTTTTGTTCGAGATCGCGCGCCGCCGCGAAAGGTCGGCGTCGGAGGCCAGCGCCCGCTAAGCGCCGCGGCGCATCGGCTCGGACCATTCCATCCGCGCCGCTTCGTTCCACAGACTCTGTGAGACCTCGCGGCCTTCAAGCACTAGCGCGTAGGTGCATTCGGCGCGCAAGCCAAGATAGGAGATCGCATCGTCTCCCGCGGCACCCAGAGCCGCCCGGATTGCCCCTGTGCGATCGAGCAAGGCAAGCTCGCCGAAGCCGTCGCGCCGCACCGCGAGCATCGCGCGCCGCCGCTGGTCGCCGTCAAGTAGATCGAGCGCTGCATCACCGTTTTCATGAATCGCAAGCCGCACGCGCATCGCGCCATGTTCGTCGCAAATCGCGATCGCCGGACTCCCCGACGCATCGAGACCGATCGAGATTCGCTCGCGTCCATGTTCATCGCCGATCACGATCCGGCGCGCCCTTACGAGACCGCTCTCGATCTGGCCCGACTCCTCGACGATTCGCCGTACCAGAGCCTCAAGTTCGCGCATTTCGGTCTGGCGCGCGGCAGGTTCGGACGCGACCGCGGCTGAAGGCGGATAGATGTTCTGGATAATCTGAGCGGTGGGCGATGCAGCGGAGCGCTCGCGGAGCGGTGCTTCCTCGAGATACTCGCGCCACATGTAGAGCATCGCTACCGCGATGGCGGCCGTCGCCTCGAGGATTTGCTGCCAGACCTCGATGCCGCCCTGCGAAGCGCCAGCGTGAAATACCTCGAGAGCCAAAAACGCGGCGGCGAACAGCGCCATCGCGACTACGGCAACGGTGAGCCATCGCATCCTGCGTCCGAACAGATGGAGCATCTGAACCTCCGCGGGCGTCGCGATAATTTTTGTGAGAGTCCCCTCGAAGCGGGATTACGGGCAGCCGCTGGAATCGCAACCGCCCAAGCTACGGATTATAGCACAGGAGCTAGGTTTGCGACCGCAGAATAGAGATAGAGTAAGTGTACTTCCGGCACCGGTTGAATTAAAATGAGTACGCGCTTCCCGACCTGCCTTGACTTCGGAAAATCGGCGGCATACTAGCTGATATTTGCATCCTGCCGATGTAGCTCAACGGAAGAGCAACTGACTTGTAATCAGTAGGTTGCCGGTTCGATTCCGGCCATCGGCTTGCAAGTTCCGGGCATCTGGAGAGGTTCCCGAGCGGCCAAAGGGATCAGACTGTAAATCTGACGGCTTATGCCTTCGGAGGTTCGAATCCTCCCCTCTCCACCATCACCTCAGAAATCCACAAACCCTATGCCAACTCGACCCGCGCGTAACGTGCCGCGATGGCCGCGAAGCGTTGATCTCGCGTGAGCAACGGCGCCTCGAGAGCCTCCGCCAATGCAACGTAAACGGCGTCGTAAGCGGTAAGATTTGCGCGCAGCTCCCATACGCGCGAGAGAAGGAAATGATGTGGATAGCGCCGGAGCGGAAAGTCCGCCAGGTCCGCGAGGGCCGCACGTACGCGTGCTGCATCAAGCTCCCCCATCGCCGCATACCGGCGGATGACCTGTGCCACTTCCATGTCGATCAAGTGAGGCGCGTGCAGCGTCTGTCGCGCCGCGAAAATCCGGCGCTCTACGGCTTGCGCTGCAGGGGTGCGGAGCAACGTTTCGAGCAGCGCGGACGCATCAACGACAATCATCGGCGGTCGCGTTCAGCGCGGATCGCCTCTGCGGGCGGGATCGAAGGCGTCACGGCGGAGCGGCTTTCGAGGCGCGCCCGGAGTTCCTGCAGGGTCGGCTGGCCGTTCAGCCGCTTCGCGGATCTCCGCGAGCGGGTAGTCAGACAGCGACATGCCGGCCAATGCGGCGCGCGACTTGAGCCGGCGATGCAAAGCATCGGGCACATTGCGGATTTGGATCATCACTGACATGTGACAAGCATAAACACACGCAAATCACAGCTCAGACTCAAGGTAAACAGGGCTCGCCGCGTCCGGTTGGCTTTTGACGCGACTATCGCTAATCACATGGGCGGGGACGACGCCGCAGCGCGCCGCTTCATAATCGAAGGGAGACAGGGCGATGAGATTCGGAGTGTTGTTCGAGGGCAGTCAGTTCGACAAGCCCGGACTTGATTACAGCCGACACTATCGGGCCGAGCTCGACCTTGCCTCTGAGGTCGAACAGCTCGGCTACGATGAAATCTGGGTGCCTGAGCATCATTTCGTGCGCGATGGTTATTGCTGCGCGCCGCTGACGTTCTGCGCGGCGCTTGCCGCGCGCACCTCGCGTATCCGGGTCGGTTCGTATATAGCGCTGATGCCGCTCCATAACCCGATCTCTATCGCCGAACAGGCGGCGTGGGTCGACGCGCTTTCGGGCGGGCGGTTGGACCTTGGGTTCGGCCAGGGCTATCGCAAGGAAGAGTTCACCGCTTACGGCGTGGACGGCAACCAGAAGCATTTGCGGATGGAAGAAGGCGCGGCGATCGTGCGCAAGCTACTCGATGGCGAGCACGTCACTCACAAGGGGCAGTTCCATAGCATTCCGGAGCCGATTACGATCTCGCCGCGGCCGGTGCAAAAGCCGTTTCCGATCTGGATGGCGGGGCGGGGCAAGATGGCGATCGATCGCGTCGCGCGCGAAGGCTACCATCTCGCCTCTGCCGGCGATCCGCGCCAGATCAAGCTTTTCGATGAGGCCTGCAAACGCCACGGGCGGCGCATCCAGGATTTCAAGATCGCGCAGCTCCGCTTCGGCTACTGCGCCGAAACGGTGAAGAAGGCGTGGGACGATGCCGAGCCGGCGATCCATTACCTGCTGAGCCGCTACGGCAAGTGGATCGCAGAGAATCAGACGCTCCCCGGCGACGAGAAGATCGCGGACCTCAAGCCCATCGGCGAGTTGCGCAAAGGGCATCCGGTGTCGTTCTTCGGGCTGCCGCTGTTCCTCGGCACGCCTGACGATCTGATCAAACTAATTGAAGATCTGAACGCGCAAGGCCCGTTCACTGACCTGGTCTACAATATGTCACCGCCGGGATTGACACTCGACAAGGCGCGCGAGAGCCTGCGGTTGTTCGCCAAAGAGGTCATCCCGCACTTCAATAAGCGGAAGTGATTTGATGATCGGCGCGGCGGTGGCAGCCGCCGCGCCGGCAATCAGCGACACCGGTGGCATCGGCATCCGATCATCCCGCATCGCAAGGCCCGCTTGCGGGCCTGCGCGTCGTCGAATGCGGCGAGGGCGTTTCGGCCGCTTTCGCCACCAAGCTGATGGCTGACCTTGGCGCGGCGGTGATCAAGGTCGAGCCTCCCGGTGGCGATATCGCGCGTCGCCGCGGGCCTTTCCCGGGCCATCAGCCGGATTTCGAGAAGAGCGGCCTTTTCATTTATTTGAATGGCGGCAAGCTCGGCATCACGCTCGATTTGACCGATGCGCTCCAGCGCGCCACCCTCGCGCGCATCCTTGCCGATGCCGACATCCTGATACATAACGTGCCGGTGCCGGATCGGCGCGCCCGCGGACTCGATCGCGAGCGGCTGCGCGAGGAATTTCCGGCGCTGGTGATCGGCGCAGTTTCGCCGTTCGGAGATTTCGGTCCGTATTGTCAATGGAAGGGCTATGAGCTCAATGTCGTCAACGCCGGCGGATGGGCGTACCTGAGCCCTGGTTCATCGAAGCATCCGGAACTTCCGCCGCTCAAGATTTTCGGATCACAGGGAGATTTTCAGGCCGCGATGCACGTCGCGTTTGCTGCGCTCGCCGCGATGTGGCGCCGGCTTGAGACCGGCCGCGGCGAGCATCTCGAAGTGTCCGGTCAGGAATGTATCGCCGCGATGCTCGAGCTGAGCTTCGCGCACTACTCGTATGCGGGCCAGGTCGCATCGCGGCTCGGCCATCGCACGGTCGCGCCCTGGGCGATCATGGAGTGCGCCGACGGCTACATCATGATCCTCTGCATCGAGGAGGAGCAGTGGCGCCGGATGGTGGCGCTGATGGGCAACCCGGAGTGGACGCAAGAAGAGATTTTTGCGACTGGCCGCGATCGCGGCGTCAACGCCGACGCGCTCTACGCGCTGATGGGTGACTGGGTGAAGCAGTGGAAGGTTCGCGACCTCTTCCTCGAAGCGCAGCGCAACCGGATTCCAGTCGCCCCGGTCAGCACGATCAAGGATCTGTATTTCAACGATCAGCTCCTCGACCGGAAATATTTCATCCCGATCGAAGTGCCAGGCGTGGGCGAAGTTTCGATTCCCGGCCCGCCGTTCAAAAGCACTGCCGATGGCTGGCGCATCCGTGGTTCCGCGCCCCGCGTTGATGAAACCCGCGCTATATGCCGCGACGGCGCGCCGAACTGGCCCGGCTCGGCCGAGCCGCGATTGCCGCAACGCGTTGTTGCGAAAGGTTCAGTGCGCGAACCGTCGCCGCTGCCGCTCTCGGGAATCCGCGTGCTCGATTTGACGTGGGTGTGGGCGGGGCCCTATTGCACGTTGCAGTTCGCGCACATGGGAGCGGAGGTGCTGCGAATCGAATCGCGCAAGCGCCTCTGTCCGACGCGGCGGGTGCCGCCTTTCGCTGACAACATCGCGGGTCCGAATCGCTGCGGCTATTTCAATCAGTACAGTCAGGGCAAGAAGAGCGTGACGTTGAATCTCACCAATCCCGAGGGCGTTCGCCTCGCGCTTGAACTCGCAAAGCATTGCGACATCGTCGCGGACAATTTTTCGGCGGGCGCAATGGCCCGTATGGGCCTCGGTTACGAGGCGCTCCGCGCGGCGAAGCCCGATATCATCGCAATCTCGATGTCCGGGTGCGGCCAGACCGGGCCATGGAAGAATTTTCTGAGCTACGGACCGACCGCGGCTGCGTTCGCGGGTTTCTTCGCGCTCACCGGTTATGAAGGGATGGGTCCGAGCGAGGTCGGGGTCTCATTCGCCGACCCGACCGCCGGGTTGCTCGGCACGGTCGCCGTGATGGCCGCGCTGTTCCATCGCGCGCGCACCGGCGAGGGGCAGTTCATCGATTTGTCGCAACTCGAAGCGACCATCGCGACGCTGCCTGAAGGGATTTTCGAGTATGTCTTCAACGGCCTGCAGCCGCCGCGAAGCGGAAATCACGATCCGATCATGTCGCCGCATGAGTGTTACAAGGCGGCTGGCGATGAAAACGCGTGGGTCAGTATCGCGGTCGGCAGCGAAACGGAGTGGCGCGCGCTGTGCGAAGCGATGGGGATGCCCGCGCTGGCCGACGACTCGCGCTTTAAGACCCTTGCCGATCGCAAGCGCAATGAGGCGGCGCTGGACCGGATCATTACGGAGTGGACCAGCGCGCGCGATCGATGGGAGATAACGCGGTTGCTGCAGAGTCGCGGCGTCGCCGCGTTTCCCGCCATGAGCAGCGCGGACATCGCGGCCGACCCGCACCTGGAGGAGCGCGGCTTCCTCGTAAAGCTGCCGCATCCGGAGGTCGGGCGCCGGATTCATCCGGGAATCCCGTGGACGATGACTGACACGCGATGCGAAGTGCGCAGTCCCGCGCCGCTGCTGGGCGCCGACACGGAATCCGTACTGCGCGAACTGCTGAACATGAACGAGGCCGAAATTGAGCGGCTCAAAAACGCGGACGTGCTGACCTGAGCGAGAAATTTTATGGAATCACTGCTCTACCAAGTCGATGGCCACATCGCGATCATAACCTTCAATCGCCCGGAAAAGCTCAACGCCTTCGACCCCGAGACCATCGTGCGGCTCGCCGCGGCGTGGGATGAGGTTGAAAGAGACGACGCGGTGCGGGTTGCGATCGTGACCGGCGCGGGCGACAAGTCGTTCTCGATCGGCGCGGACTTCAACCGACTGACACCGCTGGGTACCGGGGCGCGTCCGCCCGACGACGAATGGGATCGCAAATTTCTCGAGCCGCAGACGGGAGACCGCGCGATGCTGCGGCATCAGTATGCCCTCAGCAAACCGATCATCGCGGCGATTAACGGCTTCTGCTTCGCCGGCGCGCTCGAGTTCATGACCTCGACCGACATCCGGATCGCATCGGAGTCGGCGAGCTTCGGGTTGCAGGAGGCGCGCTGGGCATTGGCGCCCGCGCGCGGGGCTTTGGCCCGTCTGCCGCGTCAGATTCCGCACTGCCGCGCGATGGAGATGATGCTCACGGGATCGCGCTTCACGGCTTCCGAGGCGCTCGCGATGGGGCTTGTTAACTACGTGGTGCCACCGGCGCAGGTGATGCCGAAGGCGCGCGAGATCGCGGAAACTATCGCAGCCAACGGCCCGCTCGCGATTCGGCTCATCAAGAGCGCGGTCATCCGCACTGCGGGACGTCCACTGGCCGAAGCATATGCGATCGAGGATGAAATCTTTGCCCAGGTGATGCGTTCCGAGGATGCGCGGGAGGGGCCAAGATCGTTCCTTGAAAAGCGCAAACCTGCTTACAAGGGCCGCTGACGAGCTGCGCTAAGAACCGTCGTCGCCGTCGCTTTGCACTCGCAAGCCGCTGTGCAATGTTATAAGCTTGCCGGTTCTGGGCGGGAATAGCTCAGTTGGTAGAGCGCGAGCCTTCCAAGCTCGGGGTCGCGGGTTCGAGTCCCGTTTCCCGCTCCATCGTTCTGGATTTTGGGCCTGCGCGGCAGATTGGTTCGGGGATGCCCATGTAGCTCAGTCGGTAGAGCACTTCCTTGGTAAGGAAGAGGTCACGGGTTCGATTCCCGTCGTGGGCTTTGCAATTTTGGCGTTGTGAGTAACGCGAGCGAAAGTATCGATCATGAGAGATCTTATCGGGCTGGCATGCGACGGCTGCAAGCGGCGCAACTACACCACCACCAAGAATAAAAAGCGGCAGACGGAAAAATTTTCGATCAAGAAGTTCTGCCCAAGCTGCCGTTCCCATACCGTGCATCGCGAGGTCAAGGTCTGACGGGTAATCGGCGCTCTCTGGCATGTGGCCGTTGGTTGGCGAAGCTTGAGGCGTCAAAAGTGGGTAAACCCGCCGCTAAAGCTGGCTGGCGGATGAGGGTATTTATGAGGGTCAGTAGCTCCAACTGGACAGAGCATCGGACTCCAAATCCGAGGGTTGCAGGTTCGAATCCTGCCTGACCCGCCATCGATGATTTGGCTCTTGATTTGCATAAGGGCATATGGATAAACTGAAAAATTACCTCGAACAGGGCGTCAATTTCGTCAAAGAGGCGTGGACCGAACTTGCGAAAGTCCATTTCCCGTCGCCCAAAGAGACGATTCAGGCGACGATCGTGGTGCTGGTTCTGACGATCGTAATGGCTGTATGGCTCGGCCTGATCGACCTCGGCGCGACGAGGATTGTGCGGCAGATACTGAGCTGAGTTCGAGATATTGAATTGACTGCGATCGTTCACGGGCTGGTCTGAAGGGGGCGCGGAAGCGGCGCCGGAGGGGCCCGGTCGGTTATGGAAACCGCAACGCAAGAGCAAAGCAAGAAGGCCGGGGCAGGTGCGTCTGCCGGCAAGCGCTGGTACGTCGTGCATACTTATTCCGGCTACGAGCAGAAGGCCAAGGCGGCGCTTGAACAGCGCCTGCGTTCGCCCGAGTTCGCAAAGCTGCGTGACAAGATTGGCGAGGTGCTGGTTCCGGTCGAAAGCGTGCAGGAACTTGGCAAGGGCGGTCAGCGCAAGATCTCGAGCCGCAAGTTCTTCCCCGGTTACATCTTCGTTCAGATGCAACTCGATGACGAGACATGGCACTTCATCAAGAACACACCCAAAGTGACCGGCTTCGTCGGCCACGCGACCCAGCCGCCTGAAGTGCCGGAGTCAGAAGTCCGTGAGATTACGCAGCAGATGGAAGAAGGAGCACTGCGGCCCAAACCGAAGGTGCTGTTCGAGGTGGGCGAAGCAGTCAAGGTCATCGACGGGCCGTTCCAGGATTTCAATGGCACCGTCGAAGAGGTGCGGCCGGAAAAAGGCAAGGTGCGCGTGCTGATCTCGATCTTCGGGCGCGCCACACCGGTCGAACTGGATTTCGTGCAGGTCGAAAAGTCGTAAACCAGATTGGCAGTCGGGCTCGCGGCAGCCGCTCCGGGTATCGCCCGGACGGTTTGGGAAGTGGGCCTTGGCGGATCGGTTTTGGATAACGGGCGGCATCAGCAGTGGCGAAAAAAGTCGTCGGACAAATCAAACTTCAGATTCCGGGGGGGGCGGCAAATCCCTCGCCGCCGGTGGGGCCTGCGCTCGGCCAGCGCGGCGTAAACATCATGGAGTTCTGCAAGGCCTTCAACGCCCAGACCCAGAACATGGCGGGGCTGGTCGTGCCGGTGATCGTGACCGTGTATGCCGACCGGTCGTTCACGTTCATTACCAAGAGTCCGCCGGCATCCAATCTTCTACTGAAAGCGGCGGGACTCGAGAAGGGCTCCGCGGCGCCCAACAAGAACAAGGTCGGCAAGGTGACGCGCAAGCAGGTCGAGGAGATCGCCAAGACCAAGCTCAAGGACCTGACCGCGAAAGATATGGCGGCCGCGATGAAGAGCATCGAGGGTACGGCGCGCTCGATGGGTATTGAGATCGAGTAGCGGAGAGGGAATTGACGATGGCGGGCAAGAAATATCGCGAAGCATCCAAGCAGATCGATCGCGCGACGCGCTATCCGCTCGCTGACGCGATCAAGCTGGTGGCGGGAAGCCACGTCGCCAAGTTCGACGAGACGGTCGAGCTCGCCGTGCGCCTCAACGTCGATCCGCGTCAGGCCGATCAAAACGTGCGCGGCACGGTAGTGCTCCCCAATGGCACCGGCAAGGTGGCGCGGGTCCTGGTGCTCGCCAAGGGCGAGAAGGAAAAGGAAGCGCGCGACGCCGGCGCGGACTTCGTCGGCGGCGAAGACCTGATCAAGAAGATCCAGGAGGAGGGCTGGCTCGATTTCGACCGCGTCATCGCAACGCCCGACATGATGGGACAGGTCGGCCGCCTCGGTAAGATTCTCGGACCGCGCGGCCTGATGCCGAATCCCAAGGTCGGCACCGTGACCTTCGACGTCGGCAAGGCGGTCGCCGAGGTGAAGGCGGGCAAGGTCGACTATCGCGTCGACAAGGCCGGCGTGATCCATGCACCGATCGGCAAGCTCAGCTTCGGCGAGCAGAAATTGCTCGAGAACGCACATGCGCTGCTAGACGCGATCGCGCGCTCGAAGCCAGCTAGCGCCAAGGGCAATTACATCAGGAGCATCGCCGTCTCCTCGACGATGGGCCCCGGGATCAAAGTCGATCCCGGTGCGGTCCGGACGGTGGCGGCCGCGGCATAAGAGGCGCGCGATTTTGAGATCATGAAGAAAGCGGAAAAAACCACGATCGTCGACGAGCTCGCGGCGCAGTTCGCGCGGGCCACGATGGCGCTCGTCTCGGAGTATCGCGGACTCAGCGCGGCGGAATCGACCGATCTGCGCCGGCGCGTGCGCGAGGTCGCGGGTGAAATCAAGGTCGCGAAGAACACGTTGGTACGGCGCGCGATTAAGGAGACGCCCTACGCGGCGCTCGCTCCGCAGCTCGGCGGCCCGATTGTGATCGTCTTCTGTTACGGCGATCCGGTGACGGTCGCCAAGACTATCGCGGGACTCCGCGATCTTGGCGACAAGTTCAAGGTGCGCGGCGGCGTGCTCAGCGGCAAGCCGCTCACGGCCGAGGAAGTACAGGCGCTCGCCACGCTGCCATCGCGTGAAGTGCTGATGGCGCAATTGCTCGGATTGCTGCAGGCGCCGGCAACCCGCCTGGTGCGATTACTCAACGAGCCTGGCTCGGCGCTGGCCCGCTTGGTCGATGCGATCGGCAAGCGCAATGGCGAAGGCGCACCGGCCGCATCCGCAGGACCCGCGGAGGCGTCGGCGGGAGCTCCACAATAGAGATTTTTATTTCGCTTCGGCGCGCTGCAGCGTCGCCGGTGGTGAGTGATACGGCAGCAAGGAGATAGATCACAATGGCAGAGGTACAAGTCAGCCGCGATCAGGTGAAGGATTACCTGAAAAATCTGAGCCTGATGGAAGCGGCGACGCTGGTGAAGGAGCTTGAGCAGGAACTCGGCGTCTCGGCGGCGGCTCCGGTCGCGGTGGCGGCAGCGCCCGCAGCCAGCGGCGCAGCGGCGGCTCCGGTCGAGAAGGATGAGTTCTCGGTGGTGCTGACCGGCTCCGGTGACAAGAAAATCCAGGTTATCAAGGTCGTGCGGGAACTGACCGGGCTCGGCCTCAAGGAGGCCAAAGACCTGGTCGACGGCGCGCCCAAGCCGGTCAAAGAAGGCGTGAGCAAGGCCGAGGCCGAGGAGATCAAGAAAAAGCTGGAAGAGGCGGGCGGCACGGTCGAGTTGAAGTAATCCGGCTTTGTATCTGATGCCGGTAAAAATGCGTGAGTATGAGGGTCCATGCGGACGCAGGGTCGGCATGGGCCCGCAATCTATTTGTGGCGGCTGGGAGGTCGAAGCGGGGGCAAGCGCGGACGCCTGCGGGCGCGCCGCGAAACATTCCGGCGTTGTTATTGCGCGTCACGCCCGTGACGCGTGCCGGACGAGGTAACGATGGCTCAACAGGCACAGGTGACGAGTAATCTCAGGCTCCGCCGGTCATTCGGCAAGATCCGCAAGATTATCGACATCCCCAACCTGATCGAAATACAGAAACGCTCCTACGAGGAGTTTCTTCAGCTCGGCGTTCCGCTCGAGGAGCGTCGCGACTCCGGTCTGCAGGCGGTTTTCAAGTCGGTCTTTCCGATCAAGGATTTCAACGAGACCGCGTCGCTCGAGTTCGTGAGCTACGAGCTCGGCGAGCCGAAGTACGACGTCGACGAATGCCATCAGCGCGGGATGACCTTCGCTGCGCCACTCAAGGTCAAGATTCAGCTCGTCATCTGGGACGTCGAGGGCGGCCGCCGTTCGATCAAGAACGTCAAGGAGCAGGAGGTCTACTTCGGCGAGGTCCCGCTGATGACGCGGAACGGGACCTTCATGGTCAACGGCACCGAGCGCGTGATCGTCTCGCAGCTCCATCGCTCGCCCGGCGTCTTCTTCGAGCACGACAAGGGCAAGACCCATGCGACGGGCAAGCTGCTCTTCTCGGCGCGCGTGATCCCTTATCGTGGAAGCTGGATCGATTTCGAGTTCGATCCGCGCGACGTGCTCTACGTGCGAATCGATCGCCGGCGCAAATTCCCCGCCACCGTGCTGCTGCGTGCGCTTGGGATGACCACCGAGGACCTGCTCAACTACTACTATCCCAAGGACGTCATCCTGCTCGACGGCAAGCAGCTCGCCAAGGAATTTAATCCCTCCCATCTGCTCGGCACGCGGGTGAGCCGCGACGTACGCGATCCGAAGAGCGGCGAAGTCCTGGCGCGCGAGGGACGGCGCTTCAACAAGGCAATCGTGCGTGCGATGGAGCAGGCGCGCATCACCGAAGTGCCGATCGCACTGGACGAAGTCATAGGCCGCGTCTCGGCCCATAATGTGATCGATACGAGTACCGGCGAAGTACTGGTGCAGGTCAACGAGGAGCTGACCGAGGATACGCTCGAGATGCTCCGCGCGCGCGGGATCAAGAAGATCGAGGTGCTGTGGACCGAGGATCAGCCGGGTGGCGGACCGCTGCGGCTCACGATCGCGCAGGATCGGATGGACGAGGAGATGCGCCGGCTCAACAAGGATCCGGGCAATCCGCAGGACTCCGGCACGGTCGCGATGCTCGAAATTTACAAGCGTTTGCGTCCCGGCGATCCGCCGACCGCGGAGACCGCGACCACCTTCTTCAACGATCTATTCTTCAATCCCGAGCGCTACGATCTCTCCAAGGTCGGGCGGCTCAAGCTGAATCATAAACTCAAGATCGATGTGCCCCTGGAGCAGGGGACGCTGCGCCGCGAGGACATCCTGGAGGTCGTCCGCTACCTGCTCAATCTCAAAAACGGCAACGGCCAGGTCGACGATATCGATCATCTCGGGAACCGGCGCGTGCGCGCGGTCGGCGAGCTGGTCGAAAATCAGTTCCGGATTGGACTGGTCCGGATGGAGCGCGCGATCAAGGAGCGGATGAGCCTGCAGGACATCGAGACCCTGATGCCGCAGGAGCTCGTTAACTACAAGCCGGCCTCCGCAGTCATCAAGGAGTTCTTCGGCTCGTCGCAGCTCTCACAGTTCATGGATCAGACCAATCCGCTCTCGGAGATCGCGCACAAGCGCCGGCTCTCGGCGCTCGGTCCGGGCGGACTCACGCGCGAGCGCGCGGGCTTCGAAGTCCGCGACGTGCATCCGACCCACTACGGCCGGGTCTGTCCGATCGAGACGCCCGAAGGACCGAATATCGGCCTTATCGCTGCGCTCTCGACCTATGCGCGAGTCAACGAATACGGCTTTATCGAGACGCCGTACCGGACGGTCGAAAACGGCCGCGTCACCGATCGGATCGTCTATCTCTCGGCGCTCGATGAAGAGGAACGCAAGATCGCGCAGGCCAACGCGCCGCTCGATGCGCACGGGCGCTTCACGAGCGAGCTGGTCTCCGCGCGTGTCGGCGGCGAATTCACGGTTGTGCCGGCGGCTGAAGTCGAGTTCATGGACGTGTCGCCGAATCAACTCGTCTCAGTGGCTGCATCGCTGATCCCGTTTTTGGAGAACGATGACGCGAATCGGGCCCTGATGGGCTCGAACATGCAGCGCCAGGCGGTGCCGCTGCTCAAGACCGACGCCCCGCTGGTCGGCACCGGGCTTGAGAAGACCGTGGGCCGCGACTCGGGCGTGACGGTGATCGCCAAGCGCGATGGGACCGTCGAGAGCGTCGACGCGGAACGAATCGTGGTGCGCGCCGATCGGCAGAGCCGCGACCCGCGCGATGCGGGCGTCGACATCTACAATCTCATCAAGTACCAACGCTCGAACCAGAATACCTGCATCAATCAGCGCCCGGTGGTGGTGAAGGGCGAGCGGGTTAAGGCGGGCGACGTGCTGGCCGACGGTCCGTCCACCGACATGGGCGAGCTGGCGCTCGGCCGCAACGTGCTGGTCGCCTTCATGCCGTGGGGCGGCTACAACTTTGAGGATTCGATTCTGATTTCCGAGCGCGTGGTGAAGGAGGATCTTTTCACCTCGGTCCATATCGAGGAGTTCGAATGCATCGCGCGTGACACCAAGCTCGGCCCCGAAGAAATCACGCGCGATATCCCGAACGTCGGTGAGGAAGCGCTGCGCAATCTCGACACCACCGGCATCATCCGCATCGGCGCCGAGGTGCGTCCGGGGGATATCCTGGTCGGCAAGATTACTCCCAAGGGCGAGACCCAGCTAAGCCCGGAAGAGAAGCTGCTCCGCGCGATTTTCGGCGAGAAGGCGGGCGAGGTGCGCGACACCAGTCTGCGCGTGCCGCCCGGAGTCGAAGGCACGGTGATCGATGCGCGCGTGTTCGCGCGGCGCGGAACGGGCCGGGACGATCACACCCAGGGGATCCACAATCTCGAGATCGAGCGGCTCCGACAGGATGAGATGGACGAAGTGCGCGTCATTCGGCAGGAGACCTTGCGGAAGCTGAAGCGCGCCCTGGCCGGGAAGAAGCTCGCCGGGCGTGTGATGGACGACGAGGGCGGTCAGAAGCGGGTCGTGCTGCAGAAGGGCGAGATCCTCACCAACGAGATCCTTGACGAGCTGCCGTATCGATTGTGGAGCGAACTCCGCGTCGAAGATGAGCGCGCGGCAGGCGAGGCGGCAGCCGCGATGGAAGCGATGCAGACCAACGTTGAGGCGGTCCATTCGCACTACGGCACCAAAATCGACCGGCTCAAGGCGGGCGACGAACTCGCGCCGGGCGTGATCAAGATGATCAAGGTGTTCGTCGCCATCAAGCGCCGCCTGCAGGTGGGGGATAAGATGGCGGGGCGGCACGGCAACAAGGGCGTGCTTTCGCGCATCCTGCCCGAGGAAGACATGCCGCGGCTGGCCGACGGCACCCCAGTCGATATCGTGCTGAATCCGCTCGGCGTGCCCTCGCGGATGAACGTCGGACAGATCCTGGAGACGCACCTTGGATGGGCGGCGCGCGAGCTCGGCCGCCAGCTTGGAGACGAGCTGCACAACGGCAACATCAACGTCGGCGCGCTGCGGCGGCGGTTCAAGGAGCTCTACACCGATCGCGAGCTCCAGGAGTTTGTTGACGAGCTTTCAGAAGCCGATCTAATCAAGCTGGCGCGCAAGGCGCGCGACGGAATTCACGTCGCATCGCCGGTGTTTGATGGCGCGCGCGAAGAAGAGATCTTCGCGCTCATCAAGAAGGCCGGACTGCCGGAGACCGGGCAGACCATCCTGTACGACGGACGGACTGGCGAGGCGTTCGAGCAGCCGGTTACGGTCGGCGTGATGTACATGATGAAGCTGCATCACCTGGTCGAGGACAAGATTCACGCGCGCTCGACCGGGCCCTACAGCCTCGTGACGCAGCAGCCGCTCGGCGGCAAGGCGCAATTCGGCGGCCAGCGGCTGGGCGAGATGGAAGTGTGGGCGCTCGAAGCCTATGGCGCGGCCTACACGCTGCAGGAGATGCTGACCGTCAAGTCCGACGACGTCGCCGGCCGCACCCGGATGTACGAGGCGATCGTGAAGGGCGAGAACACGCTCGAGCCGGGATTGCCGGAGTCGTTCAACGTCATGGTCAAGGAGCTGCAGTCGCTCTGCCTGAGCGTCGACCTGCTGGAGCAGGCGCCGCGCGGCTGAGGAATCGCCGCCGACTAAAGGGAGCAGAGTAATGGAAGACCTGTTCGGTATTTTCGAAAAGCCCAAGAACCCGCTGTCGTTCAGCGCGATCCGGATTTCGATCGCGTCGCCCGAGATGGTCCGCTCGTGGTCGCATGGCGAGGTCAAGAAACCCGAGACCATCAACTATCGCACCTTCAAGCCGGAGCGCGACGGCCTGTTCTGCGCGAAGATTTTCGGTCCGACCAAGGACTACGAGTGCAACTGCGGCAAGTACAAGCGGATGCGCCATCGCGGCGTGGTCTGCGAAAAGTGCGGCGTCGAGGTCATCCAGTCCAAAGTCCGCCGCGAGCGGATGGGCCATATCGACCTGGCCGCGCCCGTCGCGCACATCTGGTTTTTGCGCTCGCTTCCCTCACGCATCGGCACGCTCATCGACATGACGCTCAAGGAACTCGAAAAAGTGCTCTACTTCGAGTGCTACGTCGTGACCGATCCGGGTGAGACGCCGCTCAGCCATAAGGAGTTGCTCACCGAGCGCAAGTATCGCGAGGCGCGCGAACAATACGGCGACAGCTTCAAGGCCGACATGGGCGCCGAGGCGATTCGTCTGCTGCTCTCCCAGCTCAATCTCGATCAGCTTGCGGAAGAGCTTCGCGCCGAGATGAAGAACACGGCGAGCGAAGCGCGGCGCAAGAAAGTCGCCAAGCGGCTCAAGGTGGTCAACGCGTTCCGCGAATCGGGAAATCGCCCCGAGTGGATGATCCTGACGATCCTGCCGGTCATTCCGCCCGATCTCCGTCCCCTGGTGCCGCTGGACGGCGGACGCTTCGCGACTTCCGATCTCAACGATCTCTATCGCCGCGTGATCAACCGCAACAACCGCCTCAAGCGGCTGATCGAGCTGAACGCCCCGGACATCATCATTCGCAACGAGAAGCGGATGCTCCAGGAGGCGGTCGATGCGCTGTTCGACAACGGGCGGCGCGGGCGCGCGATCACGGGCCCGTCGAAGCGGCCGCTCAAGTCGCTCTCCGACATGCTCAAGGGCAAGTCGGGACGTTTCCGCCAGAACCTGCTTGGCAAACGCGTCGATTACTCGGGCCGCTCGGTGATCGTGGTCGGTCCCGAACTCAGGCTCCATCAGTGCGGCCTGCCAAAGAAGATGGCGCTCGAGCTGTTCAAGCCGTTCATCTACAGCAAGCTCGAGGAGCGTGGCTACGTCACGACCATCAAGAGCGCCAAAAAGATGGTCGAGAAGGAGGGCAAGGACGTCTGGGACATCCTCGACGAGGTTATCCGCGAGCATCCGGTGCTGCTCAACCGCGCTCCGACGCTGCATCGCCTCGGCATCCAGGCCTTCGAGCCGGTGCTGATCGAGGGCAAGGCTATCCAGCTTCACCCGCTGGTGTGCGTCGCCTACAACGCTGACTTCGACGGCGACCAGATGGCGGTGCATGTGCCGCTCTCGATCGAGGCGCAGGTCGAGTCGCGCGCGCTCATGATGTCGACCAACAACATCCTGTCGCCGGCCTCGGGCAAGCCGATCATCGTGCCGACCCAGGACATGGTGCTGGGGCTCTACTACATGACGCGCGAGCGGCCGCTTGCGCGCGGCGAGGGCAAGTTCTTTGCAAGTCCGGCCGAAGTGCGCATTGCCTACGATCACGGCGAAGTCGATCTGCACGCGCGCATCACGGTGCGAATGCCGACCGTGAAGAGCGACGACCAGTCGCACCTGTTCGATGAAATCGAAGACGGGCGCGGAGCGAGTGCGGCGGCGGCGCACGACGGCCGCAACGGCGCCGGGGTGCCGATCGAAAGAATCGAGACCACCGTCGGACGCGTGCTGTTGTACGAGGTGGTTCCGCCGACGGTTCCGTTCGCCGACGTGAACCATACGATGAAAAAGAAAGAGCTCGGCAATCTGATCGATTTGGTCTATCGGAAGGCCGGCAACAAGGCGACGGTCATCTTCGCCGACCGCCTGAAGGACATCGGGTTTGAATTCGCGACCAAGGCCGGCATCTCGATCTCGATCAAGGACATGACGATTCCGCCGCAGAAGGCGCATCTGCTCGAAGAGGCGCAGGCGGAAGTCGCCGAGATCCAGAAGCAGTACAACAACGGCGTCATCACGGACGGCGAGCGCTACAACAAGGTGGTCGACATCTGGGCGGAGGTTCAGGACAAGATCGGCGGCGCGGTCATCAAGGGTCTCTCGACCGAGGTCTACGGCAAGGACAAGGAGGGCCGCGAGGTCGCGGGCCCGTCGTTCAACCCGATCTTCATCATGGCGGATTCGGGTGCGCGCGGCTCCGAGCAGCAGATCCGGCAACTGGCCGGATTGCGCGGCCTGATGGCGAAGCCGTCGGGCGAGATCATCGAGACGCCGATCACGGCTAACTTCCGCGAAGGGCTGACCGTGCTGCAATACTTCATCTCGACGCACGGCGCGCGCAAGGGCCTCGCCGACACCGCGCTCAAGACCGCCAACTCCGGTTACCTGACCCGCCGACTGGTCGACGTCGCGCAGGATTCGATCATCACCGAGGAAGATTGCCGCACGCTCGACGGCATCGAGATGACCCCGCTGGTCGAAGGCGGCGAGGTGATCGAGGGTCTCGGCGACCGCGTGCTCGGACGCGTTGCGCTGGAGGACATCCGCGACCCGTTCACCAACAACGTGCTGGTGCGGGCCAACGAGATGATTGACGAGGACAAGGTCGGTGAGATCGAAGAGGCGGGCCTCGAGCGGGTCAAGATTCGCTCGGTGCTGACCTGCCAGTCGCGTCAGGGCGTCTGCGTCAAGTGCTACGGACGCGATCTCGGCCGCGGCGAGCTCGTCAACATCGGCGAAGCAATCGGCATCATGGCCGCGCAGTCGATCGGCGAGCCCGGCACGCAGCTCACGATGCGCACGTTCCATATCGGCGGCACCGCCTCACGGCGCGCCGAGCAGACCGAGCTGGAGGCGCGCAACGAAGGCGTCGTGCGGCTGCACAACGTCAGCACGGTGCGCGGACGCGACGGCAATCTGGTCGTGATGTCGCGGCATGGCGAGGTCGCGATCGTCGCGCAGGTGGGCGACGGACAGGTGCAGCGCGAGCGCGAACGCGAGCGTTATCCGCTGGTCTACGGCGCCAAGCTGCTGAAAGGGGACGGCGAACGGGTCAAGAGCGGCGAGAAGATCGCGGAGTGGGATCCGTACACTACGCCGATTATCACCGAGGTCGACGGCACGGTTAAGTTCGGCGACATCCTCGAAGGCAAGACGATGGAGGAGCGGGTCGACGAACGGACCGGCGCGCGCTCCAATGTTATCGTCGAGTTCAAGGATCTCGACGTCCGTCCGCGCATCTCGATCAAGGATGCGACCGGCAAAACTGCGAGGATCGCCAATTCGAGCCAGTACGCGCGCTACTTCCTGCCGGTCGGTGCCTATATCAACGTGAGCGAAGGCGCGGCGGTGAAGGCCGGCGACATCCTCGCGCGCATCCCGCGCGAGACCACCAAGACCAAGGACATCACCGGCGGTCTGCCGCGGGTGGCCGAGCTCTTCGAGGCTCGCAAGCCCAAGGAGTTCGCCGTCATTTCCGAGATCGACGGCCAGGTCTCCTTCGGCAAGGACACCAAAGGCAAGCGCAAGGTGGTGGTTACCCCCGAGGTCGGCGAGCCGCGCGAGTATCCGATCCCGAAGGGCAAGCATATCGGCGTGCACGAGGGCGATGTGGTGAAGGCGGGTGAGCCATTGATGGAAGGCTCATCGAATCCGCACGACATCCTGACGATCCTCGGTGAGAAGGCGCTCGCGAAGTATCTGGTCGATGAGATCCAGGAGATCTATCGATTGCAGGGCGTCCGCATCAACGACAAGCACATCGAGGTGATCGTGCGCCAGATGCTGCGGCGGGTGCGAATTAAGGAAGTCGGCGACACCGAGTTTTTGGTCGGCGATCAGGTCGAGAAGTGGCGTTTCGACGAAGAGAATGCCCGTGTTTTGAGCAAGGGCGGTGAGCCGGCGATTGCCGAGCCGTTGTTGCTCGGAATCACTAAGGCATCGCTTTCGACGGAAAGCTTCATTTCGGCGGCATCGTTCCAGGAGACTACGCGGGTGCTGACCGAAGCCGCGATCAACGGTAAGGTCGATCGGCTAATCGGCCTGAAGGAAAACGTGATTATGGGACGGCTAATTCCGGCCGGCACCGGGGTCGCGTCCTACAATCGGGTCGACATCCGAATCGAAGGTGAGTCGGAGGAAGAGAAGTCCGAAGCGGCGCAGGTCAGTGCGACGGGCGGTAATTGACAGGGCGGAACCAACAGGCTATATACTAGTGTTTCCCCCAAGGGCGAATCAGCCCTTGGGGGGTTTGTTTGCAAATTTCGCCGGATGACGCTGCAGCCTCGACGGCGGGGCAAGTGTGCCGGTGGAATCCGAATCGGGCCGGGAGACCCGGGCCGGGAGATCGAACCCGAAGTGCCGACGATCAATCAACTGATTCGCGATGCGCGGATCAAGAAGCGCTACAAGATTAGCGCTCCTGCCCTGCAGGGCTCGCCGCAAAAACGCGGGGTCTGCACACAGGTGAAAACCACCACGCCAAAGAAGCCGAACTCGGCGCTGCGCAAGGTGGCGCGGGTGCGGCTATCGAACGGATATGAAGTGAACACCTACATCCCAGGCGTCGGGCATAACCTGCAGGAGCATTCGGTGGTGTTGATTAGGGGCGGGCGGGTGAAGGACCTGCCGGGTGTTCGCTATCACGTGATCCGCGGCACGCTCGATTCGATCGGTGTCCAGGAGCGGCGCAAGGGCCGCTCCAAGTACGGCTCGAAGAAGCCCAAGTAGGAATCGCATGTCGCGCAAGGGCCAAGCCAGAGTCCGGGAGGTAAGCCCGGATCCCAAGTTCCACGACCGCACGGTCGCAAAGTTCATTAACGTCGTGATGGAACGCGGGAAGAAGTCCACTGCGGAGACGATTCTCTACGGCGCGCTCGACTTGGTCGCCGAGCGGGCCAGGGAAGATGGCCTGGTGGTCTTCAAGCGCGCGCTCGACAACGTCCGTCCGGCGGTGGAAGTCCGCTCGCGACGGGTCGGCGGCGCCAACTATCAGGTGCCGGTCGAGGTGCGGCCGATTCGGCGCACGTCGCTTGCGATGCGATGGCTGGTGGCGGCCTCGCGGGCGCGAAGCGAGAAATCGATGCGGGAGCGGCTGGCGGCCGAGATTCTGGAGGCGGCGGCCAATCGCGGCGGGGCGGTGAAGAAGCGCGAAGATACCCATCGTATGGCCGAGGCCAACAAGGCCTTCGCCCACTTCCGATGGTAAGAGTGGCATTGGTTCAGGTTTTTTTGTGGCACGTCAGACTCCAATTGAACGGGTACGCAATATCGGCATCATGGCGCACATTGATGCCGGTAAGACCACTACAACCGAGCGGGTGCTCTACTACACCGGGATTACCTACAAGATCGGCGAGGTGCACGAGGGTACCGCGACGATGGACTGGATGGTCCAGGAGCAGGAGCGCGGCATAACCATCACCTCGGCCGCGACCACCTGCTTCTGGCGCGACCATCGCATCAACCTGATCGATACGCCCGGTCATGTCGACTTTACGATCGAAGTCGAGCGGAGCCTGCGGGTGCTCGACGGCGCCGTTGCGCTGTTCTGCGCGGTGGGCGGCGTCGAGCCGCAATCCGAGACTGTCTGGCGGCAGGCCGACAAGTACCACGTCCCGCGCATCGCGTTCATCAACAAGATGGATCGCGTGGGCGCCGACTATGAGCGCGTGGTCGAGGAGATCCGCGAAAAGCTCAAGGCGACGCCGCTCCTGCTGCAGCTTCCGATCGGCAGCGAAGACAAGTTTGCCGGCGTGATCGATCTGATCGAGCAGAAGGCGATCATCTGGGACGGCGACACGCTGGGCGCAAATTTCCGCTCCGAGCCGATTCCCGAGGCGCTGCGCGAGCGGGCGGCTGGTCAGCGCGAGAAGCTGATCGAAACGATCGCCGACCACGACGAGCAGATCATGGAGCTCTACCTTGAGGGCAAAGACCCTGAGCCGGCGGCGATTCGCGCCGCGATTCGGGCGGCGACCCTCAATCTCAAGCTGGTGCCGGTCCTGATGGGCTCGGCGTTCCGCAACAAGGGCGTGCAACCGATGCTCGACGCGGTGATCGACTACCTGCCGTCGCCGCTCGATCAGCCGCCGGTCATCGGCAAGGTCGGCGATAAAGTCGAGGAGCGATGGCCGCGCGATGACGCGCCGTTCTCCGCGCTCGCCTTCAAGATCATGACCGATCCCTACATCGGAACGCTTACCTTCCTGCGCGTCTATTCGGGCCGTCTCGAGCAGGGCAGCTCGGTGCTCAACTCGACCAAGGGCAAGCGCGAACGGATCGGGCGGTTGGTCAAGATGCACGCCAACAAGCGCGAGGAGATCAGCGAGGTCTACGCGGGCGACATCTGCGCGGTCGGATTGCGCGACACTACCACCGGCGACACGCTCTGCGATCCGGCGCATCCGATCGTGCTCGAATCGATCGAGTTCCCCGAGCCGGTCATCCAGATCGCGATCGAGCCCAAGACCAAGGCCGACCAGGAGCGTCTCGGCGAGGCGCTGCAGAAGCTCGCCAAGGAGGATCCGTCGTTCCGCGTGACCGTCAATCGCGAGACCGGGCAGACCCTGATCGCCGGGATGGGCGAGCTGCACCTGGAGATCATCGTCGACCGGATGCTCCGCGAGTTCAAGGTCGATGCGAATGTCGGCAAGCCCCAGGTTGCCTATCGCGAAACGATTCGCCGCGCCAACGAGGCCGAGGGCCGCTTCGTCCGCCAAAGCGGCGGCCACGGCCAGTTCGGCGTGGTCGATCTCCGGATCGAGCCGCTCGGCAAGGGGACCGGCTTTGAGTTCGTCGATGAGACCAAGGGCGGATCGATCCCGCGCAACTTCATTCCGTCGGTCGAAGACGGCGTGAAAGAGGCGATGGAGACCGGCGTGCTGGCCGGCTATCCGATGGTCGACGTGCGCGCGGTGCTGCTCGACGGGCAGTATCACGAGGTCGACTCATCCGATCTGGCTTTCAAGATTGCGGGTTCGATGGCTTTCCGGAAGGCGGCCGAAGGCGCCGATCCGGTGCTGCTCGAGCCAGTGATGGAGGTCGAGGTGGTCACGCCGCAGGAGTTCATGGGCGACGTGATCGGCGATCTGAGCGCGCGGCGCGGCAAGATCCTGAGCATGGAAAACCGCGCGGGCGCGCAGGTGATCGAGGCGCGCGTGCCGCTGGCCACGATGTTCGGCTATGCGACCAAGCTGCGCTCGATCACGCAGGGCCGCGCCACCTACACGATGCAGTTCGGCGCCTATGAACCGGTGCCGCAGGCCGTACACGAAGAATTAATCGCGCGCAGCGACGAAGGCGAGGAGCCGCGTCCGCGCGCGTGATGGTGAACCGAGACCGGGGGATCAAAGCGGAGGCAAAATCATGGCGAAGGCGAAATTTGAACGGACCAAGCCGCATGCCAACGTCGGCACAATCGGGCATATCGACCACGGCAAGACGACCTTGACCGCGGCGATCACCAAGGTGCTGGCGGCGCGCAAACTTGCGCAGTTCGTGCCTTTCGACAAGATCGACCGGGCGCCCGAAGAGCGCGAGCGCGGTATCACCATCGCGATCACGCACGTCGAGTACGAAACTCCGGTGCGCCATTACGCGCACGTCGATTGCCCGGGCCACGCCGACTACATCAAGAACATGATCACCGGCGCCGCCCAGATGGACGGCGCGATCTTGGTGGTCGGCGCGAACGACGGACCGATGCCGCAGACGCGCGAACACATCCTGCTCGCCCGCCAGGTCGGCGTGCCGTACATCGTGGTGTTCATGAACAAGGTCGACATGGTCGATGATCCCGAGTTGCTCGACCTGGTCGAACTCGAGGTCCGCGACCTGTTGAAGAAGTACGAGTTCCCCGGCGACGACATCCCGGTGATCCGGGGCAGCGCGCTGAAGGCGCTCGAATGCGGCTGCGGCAAAGACGATTGCGCAAACTGCAAGCCGATCCTCGAGCTCATGAATGCGGTCGATTCCTACGTCAAGCAGCCCGAGCGCGAGACCGACAAGCCCTTCCTGATGCCGATCGAAGACGTCTTCTCGATCTCCGGGCGCGGCACGGTCGTGACTGGACGCGTCGAGCGCGGCCGCGTAAAGGTCGGAGAAGAGGTCGAGATCGTCGGCTTTCGCGAGACCACCAAGACCGTCGTGACGGGCGTCGAGATGTTCCGAAAGATTCTTGACGAGGGGCAGGCGGGCGATAACATCGGCGTGCTGCTGCGCGGCCTCAAGCGCGAGGACGTC
>Ga0209061_1001542_pt1 | contig 37224 bp, 34 predicted proteins | sample Coa_R1_10_FD_187157 | JGI IMG/M metagenome (GOLD analysis project Ga0209061, IMG submission 187157) | Surface soil microbial communities from Centralia Pennsylvania, which are recovering from an underground coalmine fire - Coalmine... | ecosystem: Environmental > Terrestrial > Soil >... | reverse complement strand
GACGTCGACCTCGTCGGCGAGCACAAGGAGGCAGAACGCGACTACCCCGCGGGGCCGCTCGCCAGCTTGAGCCCAGGTAGGTCGCGCGTACGGGTCTGGTAAGCACGCCCACTGGCTTCACCGCTCCAGCCACCGGGTCTCCCGAGCCAGCACCTTCCCGCCGAACGTTTCGGGCACCGACGGCCTAACTACCTGCTCTAGACGCGTTGACTAGCTGAACTTCCTGCGGTACTCTCGAAATGTAACTGAAACTATTCGGTCCTAAAGGGGGTTTACCATCTATGCGCACGAACACCAGGTCTCTAGCGGTAGCCACAGCTATCGCAACGGCGGCCTCCCTTAGCCTGACTCCGGCAGCCGGAGCGGCACCCCATCACGCAGCGAGCGTGCATGCTGGGCCTTCCTCCGGCCTCGTGCTCGACGTAACAGGCGGGCAACCGCCAGCGACCAACGACTTCAACCCGCTGGTACCGACCAGCACCCTGGTGGGCTGGACAGCAGTCGGGTACATATACGAGCCCCTGCTCCAGTACGACATGCTGAAGCCCGGGACCGTCTACCCTTGGCTCGCCACGTCGGCAACGTGGTCCAACGGCGACAAGACTCTCACGTTCCATCTCCGCCACGGGGTCACCTGGTCCGACGGCGTGCCCTTCACAAGCAAGGACGTTGTCTTCACCTTTGACCTGTTGAAAAGGTACCCTTCCCTCAACTCGAACGGCATCACCTTCACGTCCGTAAAGGCCGAAGGGCCTTACACCGTCGTGATGAACTTCGCCAAACCCTCGTTCGTCCAAGAGCCCAACATCGCTTGGTCCACGTGGATTTTGCCTGAGCACATCTGGGCCAATGTAAAGAACCCAGAGACGTTCCAGAACCCCGACCCGATCGGGACAGGCCCTTTCAAGATCGCCAGCGTCTCACCTGACTACCTGACGCTCACCAAGAACCCCGACTACTGGCAAAAGGGGGAGCCTAAGGTCTCTGAGATCCGTCTAGTAGGCGCCGACTCTGGCACCACGATGGACCTGTACATAGACGAGGGCCAGCTCGACTGGGGAGGAGCGTTCGTACAGGACATCCAAAAGGTCTTCGTGGCGCGAGACCCCTCGACCAATCACTACTGGTTCCCCAACCTCCAGATCACCTCCCTCGTGACCAACGTGCTGCACTGGCCCCTCTCTGACGTCACTGTGCGCAAGGCGATCAGCTTGGCCATCAACCGGCCGCTTATCTCCAAGGAAGGCGAGGAAGACTACCAGCCTCCCGTTCACACCGAGACCGGGCTCATCCTGCCCAACGACAGCTCGTACCTGCTCGCCAAGTACAAAGACGACAACTACGTCTACGACCCAGCCGAGGCAAAGAGGCTGCTCGAGGCAGACGGGTTCAAAATGGGCAAGAACGGCTACTTCCAAAAGGACGGCAAGACGCTGGCCTTCACGATCGTCGAGCCCTCCGGCTTTACCGATTACGTGACCGACGACCAGATCATGATCAGCGAACTGAAAAAGGTCGGCATGGACGTCTCCTTCGAGGGCGTGTCCCAAAACGCTTGGACAGCCGACTTGGAGAGCGGCAGCTTCGACGCCTCGCTCGACTGGTCCGGCCTTGGCGTCACGCCCTACTACCTCTACGACAGCATCCTCGACTACGGGATCTCAGCGCCGCTTGGCAAGACCGCTTACGGCGACTACGAACGCTGGGACAACCCTCAGACCCAGGCCTACCTGACCGAGTACAAGAACTCGAGCACACAGGCACAGCGCTACCAGGCGATCGCGGGCTTGGAGGGCGTGATGGTGAACGACCTACCGGTGGTGCCGGTCTTTTACACCGCGAACTGGGGCGAGTGGCGCACCGACAAGTTCGTGGGCTGGCCGACTCCCCAAAACCCGTACGCGCCGATCTCACCGGACGACCCCCAAAGCGCCGAAGTGGTGGTGCTGCACCTACAACCGGCGCACTGACCTCACATCGAGCCTGCCGGAGCCTTCGGCCGGACGGGCCCCGACAGAGGCCCGTCCGGCCTGCGCTATCGTGGGCTAAAATACGTAGGCGGGGGTGGCGATGCGGTACCTGCTGAGAAGGGTCGTTTTCTATTTGGTGTCGGCTTGGGCCGCCATCACGATGAACTTCTTGATCCCACGGCTCATGCCGGGCAACCCTGCTGAGCTTCTCATGGCACGGTTCCAAGGCCGGCTCAACCCCCACGAAACCGCGTCGCTGCTCGAGCTGTTCGGCCTAAACCAGCACACCTCGCTCGTCGACCAGTACGGCCGGTACTGGAGCCAGCTCGCCCACGGCAACCTCGGGACCTCTTTCACCTACTTCCCCACCCCCGTGATCTCGGTAATCGAACAGTCTCTGCCTTGGACAGTCATACTCATAGGCCTCTGCACCGTCATCAGCTTTGTGCTCGGGACCGCGCTCGGCACCGTGATCGGGTGGCGAAGAGGCTCGCCGCTCCTCGAGGCGCTGGTGCCAGCCACAACCTTTTTCGCTGCCATCCCGTACTTCTGGTTGGGTCTGATCTGCGTCTACCTCTTCGCGGCGGACCTGCACTTGTTCCCACTGTCGGGAGGGTACTCAGAAACCACCACGATCGGCTTCACCGGCTCCTTCCTCGGCAGCGCCGCCTACCACGCCCTCCTACCCGCCATCACCATCGTGGTATCCTCCGTCGGAGGCTGGATCTTGGGACAGCGCAACATGATGGTTACGACGCTCTCGGAGGACTACGTAGTGATGGCCCAAGCCGAAGGGCTCCGGGACGCGCGGGTGATGGTCTCCTACGCGGCCCGCAACGCCATCCTGCCCCAGATCGCCAGCTTCGCTCTGTCGCTCGGCTTCGTAGTCTCCGGGGCCCTGCTCGTCGAGATCGTCTTTTCCTATCCTGGGATCGGCTATGTCCTCTACCAGGCGGTGAGCAACGAGGACTACCCGCTCATGCAGGGGATTTTCTTGGTGATCACCCTCGCCGTGCTCATTGCCAACTTCGTCGCCGACCTCGTCTACGTCGTGCTCGACCCGCGAACTCGCCAGGAGGGCTGAGCCTTGGCTCTCCAGGTCACCGACGTAGCCCAGGCCGAGGCCCCCCTCGCCGAAACGGTCATCTCCGCGGGCAAGTGGCGGGGGGCGCTCCGGGGGCTGCGCTCGGGAAAGATCATCGCCGGCCTCGTGATCGTCGGCATCTTCGTCTTCGTCGCCATATTCGGGCCCATGCTCGAGCGGGCCAACCCGTCGGCCTTAACGCCGGCCGTGCTCCAACCCCCGAGCGGAGCCCACTGGCTCGGGACCACCCAAACAGGCCAAGACGTGTTCGCCCAGTTGATCGACGGCACGAGAACGTCGCTGCTCGTGGGGTTCGTGTCGGGAGCGATCGCCACTTTCTTGTCGTTGCTCGTGGGGCTTTCGGCCGGCTACCTGGGAGGGGTCGTCGATGAGACGCTCTCTGCCCTAGCCAACATATTCCTCGTGATCCCCGGGCTGCCCCTGGTCATCGTGCTCGCCGGTTACCTGCCCAACAAAGGCTCGCTCTCGGTCGCCGTGGTCATAGCGGTGACCGGCTGGGCTTGGGGTGCTCGCGTCCTTAGAGCACAAACCCTGTCTATCGCCAAGCGAGACTTCGTCCAAGCCGCCAAGGCAACGGGAGAGCGCCCCCTCCGGATCATCTTCTCCGAGATACTGCCCAACGAGCTCGCCATTGTGGCCGCTTCGTTCCTCGGCACCGTCATATACGCCATCCTTGCCCAGGCAAGCCTCGCGTTTTTGGGCCTTTCGGATGTGTCACAGTGGTCTTGGGGGACCATGCTCTACTGGGCCGAAAACAACCAAGCCCTGCTCGTCGGCGCTTGGTGGTGGTTCATACCACCCGGGCTTGCCATCGCTATCATGGGCATGGGCCTCACGCTCGTCAATTTCGGCATCGACGAGTTCGTGAACCCACGCCTTCGCGCTGCAGGCATCGGGACAAAGGCTTGGGGCAAAGCACTGCGCAAGCAGGCACCGCTGCAGCCGGGGCGGGGTCGGTGAGCTCTGACGAGCTCGTGCTCGAGGTAAAAGGGCTCTCGGTCGACTACGGCCTTGGGGCACTCGCCCTCCACGCAGTAGACGACGTAAGCCTCTCGCTGCGCCGGGGCGAGGTTCTCGGTGTCGCCGGCGAGTCGGGGTGCGGCAAGTCCACCTTGGCCTACGCCATCTCCAGGCTCATCCGCCCACCTGGCCTGGTCACCGCTGGCGAGGTGCGCTACTACCGCAAAGACGGCACATCTGTCGACGTGCTCTCCTTGAGCACAGAAGAGCTCCGCAAGTTCCGTTGGTCTGAACTTGCGATCGTGTTCCAGTCGGCCATGAACGCTCTGAACCCTGTACAGAGGATCTCCACCCAGATAGACCACGTCCTGCGCACCCATCGGCCGGGCCTGAGAAAACAGGAACGGGCCGAGAAGATCGCCGAGCTGCTGAGGCTTGTAGGGATCTCTCCCGACCGGGCCTCTTCGTACCCCCACGAGCTGTCCGGCGGCATGCGCCAACGAGCCATGATCGCGGTGGCGCTCGCGCTCGAGCCCGAGATAATCATTATGGACGAACCCACCACCGCCCTCGACGTGGTCATGCAGAGGCGGATCCTCCGCGAGATCATGCAGCTACGAGAGCGGTTCGGCTTTTCGGTCATCTTCATCACCCACGACCTCTCCCTCCTTGTGGAGCTCGCCGACGAGATCGCGGTGATGTACGCCGGCAAGCTTGTGGAGCTCGCCCCAGCAGCCGAGCTGTACCGCCGCCCCCGCCACCCCTACAGTTACGGATTGCTCAACTCCTTCCCGCTCCTGCACGGGCCGCTTAGGGAGCTGACCGGCATCGCCGGCAGCCCACCGGACCTCAGCGCGGTACCGCCCGGCTGCCCGTTCCATCCCCGCTGCCACCTCTCCCAAGACCTCTGCGCACGAGCGGTGCCGAAGCTTGTTAGCTCTCCTATCGCAGGCGACTCACAAGTCCACCTAGTATCGTGCCTCCTGTACAGCGAGCTCGGCCCTCCGCCCGAGTCGCTCGAGCTAGAGGTGGCGCGTGGCAACTGAAGGGCGTCAGGCGAGCAACGGGCTTCCTGGCGACGGGACGCTCGCAGACGGGCAAAGGCCCAGCTGCCCGACCGAGCCTGTGCTCGAAGCAGACCACCTCACCAAACATTTCTCGGTCCGAGCGGTCGGGCGGGGCAGCTCCCTTGCGCCGAGGCGGGTGGTCCACGCCGTAGACGACGTTTCTTTTGCCCTCTACCCTGGCCAAGTCACGGCATTGGTGGGCGAGTCAGGCTCGGGCAAGTCCACCGTGGCACGGGTCCTTGCTCAGCTTTACCACCAGACTTCGGGTACTATAAAGCTGAAGGGAAGAGCCGTCCGCACAAGGAACGGGCGGGCGTTCCGCCGTTACGCACGGGAAGTGCAGCTTGTTTTCCAAGATCCCTTTAGCTCTCTCAACCCGACCAGGACCATCCGCCACCACCTCTCCCGCCCCTTCAAAATCCACGGCTACGCGAAGACTAGTCGCGACATAGACGCCGCTATCGCTTCGCTCCTGGCCGAGGTAAACCTCGTGCCCCCGCAGCAGTTCATTGAGAAGTTCCCCCATGAGCTCTCCGGAGGCCAGCGCCAGCGTGTAGCAGTGGCGCGTGCCCTGGCTGCTAGGCCGTCGGTGCTGCTCGCCGACGAGCCGGTGTCCATGCTCGACGTCTCGATCCGCCTGGGCGTGCTCAACCTGCTAGGCCGGCTAGCAAAGGACCGCAACTTGGCTCTGCTCTACATAACCCACGACATAGCTTCAGCTCGGTATTTCGCATCGACGACGCTCGTCATGTACGCTGGCCAGCTAGTCGAGGGAGGGCCTTCCGAGGTTGTTACGCAGGCCCCGTCCCACCCTTACACCCAGCTCCTCGTCGCGTCCGCGCCGGACCCAGAGCGCATGGAGCTCGGAGACAGCGCCGAAGAGCGAGCGGGCTCGACGAGCGAACCGCCCAGCTTGATCTCGCCTCCGGCGGGCTGCCGGTTCCACCCGCGCTGCCCGCACGCGATGCAAATCTGTTCTGAGTCCCCCCCGCCCATTGCAGAGCTCGGCAACGGCCAGTGGGCGCGCTGCTGGCTCCGAACCGGTGGCTTTGACCGCGCCGCGGGCCTCTCAAGCGCAGGCCGGTCCTAGGCGAGCCAGGAGACGAAGCTTGCAGTACAGGCACTACCGAGGTGGCGATGAAGAGGCTCTGGTTGCGTGCTGGAACAAGGCGCTCCCCAAGGACCAGCTAAGCACTGCCCGCTTCGTGAGCACGACCCTGCTCGATGCCAACTTCGACGAGCGCGGCTTGATCGAGGCCTGGGACGACGACGGCGACCTCTGCGGCTTTGTCTTCGCGGTAGCCGCCGGCGACGGTGACGGCTACATCACGATGCTCGCTGTAGGTCCCAACAGCCGACGGCGGGGTACGGGCCGAGCGCTCGTCAGCCGAGCTGAGGCCTTCCTCACAGGGAAGCGATGCTGGCGAGTGCTGGTTTCGCCCTACGCTGCCGGGTACTACTACCCGGGAGTCTTCGTGGACAGTTACCAGGGCGGCCCGGAACTGTTCGAAGCTTGCGGCTACCGGCGCCTTGCGACGGTCGTAGCCATGGACCTCTCGCTGGCTGGCTACGAAGTGCCCGAGCACGCCCAGGCTGACCGAGCCCGCCTGGAAGCCGAGGGCTGGCGCTTCGGGCCGCCAAGCCTGGCGTACTACACCCGTTTGGTGAGCTTTTGCGCGACTTTCAGCAACGACTGGGCCTCCCTCGTGCGCGCCATATTGCGCAGCGGCGAGCCGGGCCGAAACGAACAAGCCCAGGTCGCGACCCTCGGTGACCGAGTGGGCGGCTTCGCCGCGTTCGGCGCCTTCGCCGGCTGCGCCGACCGCTTCGGCCCCTTCGGGGTGGCGCCGGAGTTCAGGGGGCGCGGCCTTGGTAACGTGCTCCTGCATGAGACGCTCAGAGAAATGGCCTCTCGCAGCCACCACTGTGCCTGGTTCTTGTGGACTGGCGAGGAGGACGCCGCGTTCAGGCTCTACCAACGGGCCGGCTTCGAGGTGACGCGGCGGTTCGCGATCTACGAGCGCCAACTGGCCGAGCGTGCCCCCGCGGGCGGGGGGCTCAGCGCCGCTGGGGAGGCGGCCCGGTGAGCGGGGGGCTCGTGCTGGTTGGCGCCCACATCGGCGACATGGACTTCACCGCCGGCCACCTTGCCCGCCTGTACGCCGACGCCGGCAAGGAGGTCTTGATCTTGCACCTGACGGCGGGAGAGGGAGGCCACCCCGGCAAGGACAGGCCAACTTACAAAGCTCAAAAGCTCGACGAGGCGGCGGCGGCCGCTCGCGCCTTCGGCGCTTTGCACCGGGTTTTCCCTTATCCCGACGGGGACCTTTTCGCGAGCGAAGAGGTCGCCGGCGCCCTCGCATCGGCCATAGAGGCGGCACGGCCCGAAGTGCTCGTCACGCACTGGCGGGGCTCGTTCCACCGCGACCACGCGAACTGTTATTTCGCGGTGGAGCGCGCGCTCGGCCTGCTGGGCGCGCCCCACCCTCAGGTCTTTTACGCCGAGAACTGGGAGGACGCCGACGGCTTCAAAGCCGACGTGGTGGTGGACATAAGCCAAGTCTTCGAAGCCTGGCTGGCGGCGGCGCGCTGCCACGAGCTCTTCCGGGGCGGCGTCGTCAGTTTCGACTACCAGGGCTACTACGAAGCGCTCACTGCGCTGCGGGGCCGCATGGCCGGGGTCGCCCGAGCGGCTGCTTTCATGCGAGCGCCCGCCGTTTTTTCGTCGCCGGTGCTGGCGCTCGCTTGACCCGCGCACCGGGCACCCGCTGAGCTCTCGACGAAAAAGCGCCAGCAAAGGCGCTTTGGCGACCACTAAGACTTAGACGCGGCACCGGCAGGCACTTCGCCGCCAGCCTTTCTCCCATTACCACGGACGGCGAGGCGCGGGTTCAACCTGGGCTACCTCGGGGGCAGCGTCTCGTCACCTCGGGGAGCCACCCGGGCCACCAAGCAGGCTAGCCGAGCCGCCAAACAGGCTGGCCGGGCCGCTCGGGCCGTAAAGCAGGTTGCTTGCAACCTCCTTGGCAAAACCCTCGCAACTCGGCAGTTCTGCCGGGGCCAAGCGGGCCGCCAAGCGGTCGCCGAGCCCGGCCGAGCCCCACAAAAGGTCGATAAAACGCGCCCCACCAGGCTCCCTGGGCGGGAGGACCTCAGCTTCTTCGTGGCGGGCAAATATGGCCGACAGGAGCCGGACCGCCAGCGACACCGGCCGTACCTTTTGGTGGTCCACGATATGCAAGAACACGCCCTCGCAGAGCTGCCCGGCGTGCTTGGACGCCTGGGGCACGAACTTCACCGCCCTCGCCGAGATCCCAGGCGAGCCGGCAAGCTCCTCGGCAACCCTCCGGGCGTCGAGCCAAGGCGCACCGACCACCTGGAACGGGACGGCCGTTCCCCGGCCCTCGGAGAGGTTGGTGCCCTCGACGAGGCAAGTCCCCGGGTAGAGAAGCTGCGCCTCCAGGCAGTTCAGGTTGGGCGAAGGCGGCAGGTAGGGCCGCTCGCCGACACGGACCGGCCGGGGGTCACCGATTTGGGCCCCTAGCACAGACAAGTCCACGTCCAAGCTCTTCGCCCGAACGAACCAACGAAGAAGCTCTCCGACGGTCAGGCCATGGCGGACTGGCACGTCCAAGCGGCCCACCAGCGACGCGAAACCACGCTCAAGACGCGGCCCCTCCATCTCCCGCCCGAGCGGGTTCGGCCGGTCCAGCACCACAACCCTCTGACCGGCTCCGGCGCCAGCTACATGCTCGACGAGCGCAGCCGCCAAAGCCAGGTTGGTGCTGTACCTGGCCCCCAGCTCGACCAGGTCCACAACCACCGTGTTGCAGCGCCCGAGGGCCGCCTCGAGATTGGCCGGCTCGGGACCGTAAAGGCTGCAGACCGGGAGACCGGTCCAGTTGTCGTAGTGGTCCTTTACCTTCTCACCAGCCGGGGCCGCGCCGTGGGGGCCGTGCTCGGGGCCGAACAGTTGGACAACATCGAAACCGGCCGCCAGCGCAGCGATCGGGCCCCACACCAGCGTGCCGTTGCTGGCCGCTGCAGCCGCCCCATTGGCGAACCAGCCGGTCTTCCCGTACTTGCCCGGCTCCTCGGCGAGGAGCCGGTCGAGGCCGCAACGGCCCGCCGGCGTGCTCCCGGCCAGGTCGCTCTCAGGCGAGCCAGCCCAAGGGCTTGGCCCGCTCACACCCTTGGGTGCAGGTGGAGCGCGACGACCTCGGCAGCATTGCCCGCCGGCTCTCCGGGCGCGTACGGGTTGGACGGGGTGGGCCACCCTGCCACGTACTGGTTGTCGTACTCGAACCAGAACGCTGAGTACACCAGAGGGATGACCGGCTCGTCTTCCACCATGATCTTTTCGAGGGCCCGAATGCCGGCATCGCGCTGGGCTGCGGTCACGCCAGTCGTGTACTCCGAGAGCGCCCTTTGCGTGGCAGCCGAGTACCAGCGCTCGAAATCGCCCGTCGCCGGCTTGCCTACCGGGGCGCTCAGCGCGTCGTCGAGCCAGCCGTCGTACCAGTAGTACGGGCTCGGGCCGACGTTGGACCAAAGGATCGTGAGCTGGAAGTTGCCGTCGGTGTAGTCAGAGGTCCACGCGTTGACCGACAGGCCCTCCACGTTGACTTTGAGGCCGATCGCCTTTAGCTCAGAGCTGATGATTTGGCCGTCGGTCATGTAGTCGGCATAAGCTGAGGGGTCGATGATGGTGAGGCTTACTGGCTTGCCGTCCTTGCCCACGAAGTAGCCGTTGCTCCCCATCTTGAGCCCGGCTTCCTCCAAAAGCCTCTTCGCCTTGGCGTCGTTGACGCTGAACCGGAGGTTTTTGTACTGGGGGGCGAGCAAGGACTGGTCGTCAGGGAGGACTAGGCCCGTCGGGGAAAAGGCCGGCGCTTCGTAACCGGACTCGCCCTCCACAGAAACAGCTTGGCGGTCGATGGCGTCGCTGATCGCTTCGCGTACCAGGACGCTACTGAGCGGGTACACGGTCAAGTTGGGCCAAAGGGACACGACGCCGACCGGGGCGAACCAGTAGTGCCGGTACTTGGGGTCGACTGCCACGTAGGTCTTTTGCACGTCAGGTATGTAGTTGCCGGCCCAGGTCACCTGGCCGTCGGCCAGCGCCCGGTTGGAGGAGTCGGCAGTGTCCCAAGCGGGGTAGTTGAGCTCGGCGATCTTCGGCTCCCCAGGCTGCCAGTAGTGGGGGTTTTTCGCCAGCAAAAGGTCTTCAGGCGAAAAGCTCTTTACGACATAAGGGCCCGTGCCCACGGGGTTGGGATCGGTGAACTTCACGGGGTTCACCGACTTCCAGATGTGCTCGGGCACGATGTACGTGCTCCCGATGTCCACGAGTTGAGGATAGTTGGCTTGGCTGAACGTGAAGGTCACCTTGTAGGGCCCTTCGGCCTTCACGGAGGCGAACTGCACGGAGTTGGTGTTGAGCTGGGGGTACTTCTTTACCAAGTCGAAGCTGAAGACCACGTCTGCGCTCGTGAACCGCCTGCCGTCGGCCCATTGGACGCCTCGGCGAAGGTTAAAGGTGAGCGTCTTGTCGCCGTTGGAAAAAGCATAAGAACTGGCCAGCCACGGGTACACGGTGCCGGCCTTCAGGTCGTCGAACTGCAGGAGCGTCTCGTAAATCATCGGCTCCGCATCGATCAGGTTCCCGCCACTTGTCACGATGTAAGGATTGAAGCTGCGCGGTATGGGCCCGGGTGTATTGCCGCTCACGGTGACCTGTGTCGCCGCGCTTGCCGAGCTGCGGGGAGCCGCGCTGGCGCCCGGTGCCGCTCCGTACACCACGGTAAGCAGCGTGGCCGCTCCAACCCCAGCTGCCAACCAGGACTTATGGGTGTTCATTATCTCTGCCTCCTAGGCGGTATGACCCAAGTAGGCAACAACGACGCCGGCGCACCTCCTTGGGCCTCGGCTGGCGCTGAGCCCACGGCGGCACCCGTCCCCCCTGTCGCTTACTACCTCCTTACATATGAGTTTCGTAAGTTAGCAACCTGGAGTATAGCGCGCTTGCGGGTAGGGGGCAGGGCTAGGGCCAGGGCGTGGCGGGGGCAAATGAGCAGGTAGGCCGGCGGAGGGCGCGGCCAGCAGCGGCGGGCAGAGGCCGCGGGCGCGCGTGAGGTCATGTAGGGCACTTGAAGATCACCTAGGAGCGCTTGAAAACCGTCCGACTAGAAGGCAGGCTGGAAGCAACCGGGGGGGCGGGAGCAGGTAAGGGAGGAGACTGTCCAAATGGCTAAGAGCTACGAGGTCTTGACCGACGAGCAAGTCCAACAGTTCATAGAACGCGGGTTCGTTCACCTGAGAGGCTGCTTCCGCCGGGAAGTCGCCGAGCGGGCAATGGAGGAGATGTGGGCGCGGCTCGGCTACGACCCAGGCGACCCTGCGACCTGGGCAGACAAGCGGATCCACATGCCTGGGACCAACCACTTCGAAGTAAAGACGTTCGCCCCCACGGCCTACGCCGCAGCTTGCGACTTGGTGGGAGGCGAAGAGCGCATAAAGCAGCCCTACACCTGGAACGACGCCTTCATCGTCAACTTGGGCGTGCGGGCTGACGAGCCGTGGGCCGGCCCATCGGCGGAGTCGCCCGGCTGGCACGTAGACGGCGACTTCTTCAGGCACTTCTTGGACTCACCCGAACAAGGGCTGCTCACCTTCGTCCTTTGGACAGACGTGGTACACCAGGGCGGTGCGACCTTCGTAGCGTGCGACTCGGTCGGCCCTGTCGCCCGGTTCCTGCTCGAGCACCCCGAAGGGGCCCTCCCTGGCGAGTTCGACAACCGCGCCCTCGTCAAGCAGTGCTCCGACTTCATCGAGGCGACTGGAGAGGCCGGCGACGTCTACTACCTGCACCCGTTCGTGTTGCACGCCACCGCGCAAAACGTCCTCCGCCGGCCGCGGGTGATAACTAACCCGTTGCTCTCGCTCAACGCGCCCATGCGCTTTGAACGCGAAGACCTCTCGCCCGTCGAGCAGGCGGTGCTCCGCCACCTCGGCAAGCGCCAGCTGTCTTTCACGCCAGCGGCACCTCGGGAGCAGGTGGTCCCCGAACGCGTGGCCCGCCAGGCCCAGATGCGTAAGGCCGAACAGGAGCGGCTCGGCAAGGCCTACGCAGAGCTGGGAGGCTTCGCCGGCGCGTAGGCTCTTGGCTATGCAGGCATACCAACCCGCCGAGGCCGGCAAGGCCTACCGCATGGGGAGGATTTTCGGCACCGACGGCAAGACGGTCGTGCTGCCCTTGGACCACGGCAGCATGTTGGGGCGCGTCCCCGGCCTCGAAGACCCGATCGCGGCCCTAGAGAGCTTCTCGCGAGCCAAGTGCGACGGGTTCTTAGTGAGCCCCGGGGTGGCGGCGCGAAGCGCCGGCTTGTTCGCCCACCGCGGGGCGCAGGCGAGGCTGGTCACGCTCGACTCCTACTGGAACGCCGGCCCAGAGGGCCACTCGGCGATGATAGGCAGCGTCAAGGTGGCGGCCGCGCTCGGCGCCGACGCAGTCAAGGTGCTCATGCCCTGGAACGTCCCGGCCCCGCGGCGTGCGCCCATCGTGAGCCTCGTCACAGCCGTGGTCGAGGCGGCGGCGCCCCTCGGTATGCCGGTTATGGTCGAGCCCACCGCGTACGAGATGGAGCGGGGCGCAGAAGCCACGTCGATCGAAGCAGACGGTTGCCGGGTCGCCATGGAGCTCGGCGCCGACATCTTGAAGGTCGCCTACCCTGGTGACCCCGCGACGCTCGAATCTTGGTGCCGGGAACTGCACGTCCCAGTCGTCATGCTCGGCGGGCCAAAGGCTGGGACGACCGCCGAGCTTGTCTCTATGGTCACCGAAGCGATGAAGGCCGGTGCGAGCGGGATCGTCATAGGCCGGCGGGTCTGGCAGCGGCCGCTCGACGAGGCGACAGCCCTGCTCGAGCAGCTGTACTCAGTGGTCCACGCTTGAGGCGACCGCGCCGAGCGCGATAGCGAGCGCCCTGCAGCCGGCGTCGGGGTGGCCAAGCGCGCGCTCGGCTACCCAGCTCGCCCGCCCCGCCTTGGGCAACATCGTTGCGCTGGCACTTGCGGCCTCTGCGGCCGCCTCCGCGGCGCGCTCGAGCGCTTCGCCGACGCCGAGCCCTTCGGCTGCCGAGCGACGCAAGCTGGCGCACACGGCGTCTAGGCCGTCCAAGGCGGTCCTGTCGCCCACCGACGCCTTGCCTCGCGCCTGCACCCCCTCGAACGCCGCCCGGAAGCAGCGCTCGAGCGCTGCCACACCTCCCTGCCCCTCACCGAGCGCCTTCGATGCCCGGAGGAAAGCCGTGGCGGTGAGCGTGCCGGAGGTGGACGGCGCCCTCCGGGCGATCTCGGCCCCGCAAGACGCGAGCAGCTCCGACGGGCCGACGGCCATGCCGGCCCGTTCTTGTAGGACTTTTGCCACTTGGGTCATCGTCACCCCCAAGTCGCCGTCCCCAGCCTGGCCGTCGAGGCGGTTGAGCTCCTCAGCCGAGGCCAAGAGCGCGCCCGCTGCTGCCAGGAGAGCTTCGCCAAGGCTTGGAGGGCTCGCGGCCATCAGCGTTTCACCAGGAAGGGGGACTCGCAAGGGGCGTCGAGGAGCCTCGTCATTTCCCCGTCGAGGCGCAGCAAGGACACCGAAGCCCCAGCCATTTCCAAAGAGGTGGCGTACTCTCCCACAAAGGCCCGTCGCACGCTGATCTTGCGAGAAGAAAGCTCCGAGCGGACGGTTCGGAACAGCACGTAAAGCTCCTCCCTCGGCGTGGCCCCCAACCCGTTGACGAGCACCGCCACTTCGTCGCCCGCCTCATAAGGCAGGTCCGCAACGACCTGGCCCACCAAGTCCCTCGCTATTTCCTCGGCGGTCTCGAGCGGGCCGCGCCTTACACCGGGCTCGCCGTGGATGCCCATGCCGATTTCCATTTGCCCGGCCGGAAGGTCGAAAGTAGGCCGGCCAGCGGCCGGCAGTGTGCAAGGCGACAGGGCGACGCCCATCGAGCGGAGCCCCGACGCAGCCCTTTGGGTTACCGAGACCACCTCGTCAAGCGGGGCCCCCTCTTCCGCACGGGCCCCGGCCAGCTTGTACAAAAAGGCGATGCCGGCGATGCCCCGCCGGCGGGCCTCTTGTCCTCGCGGAGCCGAAGCGACGTCGTCGGCCGCGAGCACAGTCATTATTTCCCTGCCGTCGGTCGCGCACAGTTCCGCTGCCATGTCGAAGTTCATCACGTCACCCGAATAGTTGCCGTATAGGTAGAGCACGCCCGCCCCCCCGTCAGCCGCCTCCGTGGCCTGCACGACCTGCTCCGAGCTAGGGGAACTGAACACGTCGCCCACAGCCACGGCGTCGGCCAAGCCGTAGCCCACGTAGCCCAAGAAGAGCGGCAGGTGGCCTGAGCCCCCGCCCGTCACTATCGCCACTTTTCCCCTGGTGGGCGCGCCGACGCGGACGAGCACGCGCGGCGCCGGCGAGGCGAGGTGCTCCGGGTGGGCCCCCAGCAGGCCTTCTAGCATGTGGTCCACAAAAGCTTTCGGCTCGTTGATGATCTTTTGCATGGCCGCGATCTTTTCACGCGCGCTGTTCAGGCTTCGGGAAGTCCTCCGGCGCAGCGAACACCCCAGCTGCGAGGCCAGCGAACAGCGCCGCCCCTCTAGCTCCCGCTTCTTCGACCGCTGGCCACCTCACGCTCGGGAGGAGCGAGGCCCGGCGCCGGCGAACACCTTGGCAGCGGGCCCAACCGCCCGAGAGGACAAGCTCGGTGGCCGGCCCAGCCAGGCGCTGCATGGCCTCTAGGGGCGCCAGCACAGCCCGGCGCGTCTCGTCCAGCGCAGCGGCCCAGAGAGCCGCGGGCGAGACGCCGGGGTGGAGGCCTTCCACGCTCGGGTCGCCAAAAAAGCCGCGGGCGACGACCCGGAGCCGTCCTGGCGAAACGGTGGCCGCCGTTTCGTCGAGGCGCTCCACCTCATGGCGCTCCTGCACGCCAAGAAGCCGGAGGACTCGCTCGAGCAGCATGCCAAGAGGGCCGCCGGCCAAGAGCGCCCAGCGCCCAGGCAGGACGTGGCACCCCCCTGCCAGCCCGGCCGCCACGGCGCGCCTGAGAGCGGAAGTGCCGAGCGGGCCTACCGTCCTAACTAGCGCCTCGGCCGTCCCGCAGGAATCGAGCACCTGGTCAACCGATATGGCGCCGGCGCCGGCGGCAGCGCACAGGTGGTCGTGGCCGGCAGAAGTGAGCACGGCGCCCTCGAACGGCCCACGCCGGGCTAGGCCGGCGGGCTCGCCCGCTCGGCTGAGGGGCGGGAAACTGGAGGCGCCGGCGCCCGCCCATTCCAAGGCTTCGGCCCACCAGCGCCGCCTGGGGACGTCCAGCGCGCCGGTGCGCGAAGCAAGGGAAGCTTCGAAGGCCTGGTCCCCACCAAGGGCGTGGACGACCCAGTCAGCCACTGAGAGCACCCTGGTGGGCGGAGGGGGCCCCTCGCTCCATGAGCCAACGCATCTTGGCCAAGGTGCACATAGGCGACGGCGAAAGCCCGGTCCGTCCCGAGAAGTCGCCTAGGTCTTCGCCAAGGGCGCGGGCCTCCTCGGCCCCCCGGTGTCGTACCAAGCGATGCACGGCCCCACCGGCCTCCCGCGACCGTCCAACCAGACCGAGGTCTCCGCCATGCTGGTCACGCCAGCGCCCACAACCGGAGCGGGCGGAGCGGCCTCCAAGGCACCGGCGGCGGCCTTTAGGGCACCGTCTAGTAGGTCGGCTGCGGTCGTCTCGGCGCCCGTCGGGCCGGAGCGCCAAGCCGTCGGCACGCTCGCCCAGGCGAGCTCGTGGCCGTCCGCTCCGACCACCGCTGCCTTGGTGTTGGTCGTGCCCACGTCGATGCCTAAGAGCAGGCCGGGCGCGAGCTGTTCAGCCATCCGCCTGCCTCCAGGCGCCGGCCGAGGCCGGGTGCCGTGCCCCGGCGCTTCTTGGCAGGCGGCTGGTTGGGTCGGCGCCTCTTGGCAGGCGGCCGGTTGGCCCGGCCAGTGGCGGTGGCCCTCGCCTCGGCGCCGTTGGCCTCGGGGCGTCCTGTCCTGGGGCGACCTCCCCCGAGCCGCGTGCCACGACCTCGGTCGGCACCACGATGCGCCGAGGCGGGCCACCGGAGCCGTCGAGGCGGTCGCAGATCAAGCGGGCGGCCCGGCGGCCGAGCTCGACTGGGTCGTACGCGACGACGCTGACCGGTGGCGACAGGAGCGTTGCCAGCTCGAAGTCGTCGAAGCCGATAAGGGCAGGAGGCCGCTCCAAGCCTGCAAATGCGGCGAGCACGCCGAAGGTAATGCGGTTGTTCCCAGCAAAATAGGCCGTCGGCGGCTGCTCGAGCGCGAGCAGCTCGCGGGCAGCCTTCTCGGCGCTCGCGCTGTCGTGGCAGCCGACCCGGACAAGCCTTGCGTCCACAGGCAGGCCGGCAGCTTTGAAGGCTGCCCGGTAACCTCTCAGGCGCTCCGAAGCGGTAAAGACCCACGGCAGGTCCCCCACTAGGGCAACCCTTCGGTGGCCGCCGGCGAGCAGGTGGGCAACGGCCCTATAGGCACCCCCGAAGTTGTCGAGCAGTATGGTGTCGGCTCGGAGCCTTACCGGTGGCCGGTCGATGAAGACGACCGGGGTGCCGACCTCCACCTCCTTGGCCAAGAAGCTATGGTCGCGCCCCGTAGGGACTACGAGCAGCCCGCCCACCCGTCGCTCGCAGAGGAGCTCCAGCAGTTCCCGTTCTCGGCTGGCGTCTTCGTCCGAACTGCCCGATATGACCAAAAGCCCGCGATCGCGAACGACTTCTTCGACTCCGCGCGCGATGGCCGAGTAAAAGGGGTTGGAGACGTCTTTTGTCACCAAGCCGAGCAAGCGGGGGGGCCGGCTTTGGCGAAGGGCGCGAGCGTGGTCGTTGCGGCGGTAGCCCAACTTCTCTATCGCATTTTGGACACCGCGCGCCGTACTCGCTCTCACGTTGCCCTCGCCGTTCACCACTCGCGAAACGGTCTTCAAACTGACCCTAGCCTCGCGGGCCACGTCGGTCATAGTCGGACGAAGCTTCGTAGCGTCAAGCTTCGTGGCACCACTATCGGGCACGGCGCGGCCGAACCTCCCTGCCTTGACAAGCCCCAACCGGCATGTTACGAACATAGCCGTGGGGGGCGACAACGTTGTCAGCACGTCGAGCGACGGGGAGGCCGGGGCGCCGGTGGTATCGGTGCGCGCCGTCACCAAGCACTTCGGGAGCATCCAAGCACTTCGCGGGGCCGACCTTGACATCTTCCCAGGCGAGGTAGTCGGCCTGGTAGGCGACAACGGGGCAGGCAAGTCCACGCTCGTCAACATCCTCTCCGGCGCCCTCCAGCCGAACTCAGGGGCCATCTTCGTAGACGGCAAAAAGGTGAGCTTCTCCTCGCCTCTCGAGGCACGCCGGCTCGGCATCGAAACGGTCTACCAGGACCTGTCCTTGGCGCCCGACCTCTCGGTGTGGGCCAACATTTTCCTAGGGCGCGAGCGCAAGGCCAAGGGACCGCTAGGTTGGTTCGGCTGGCTCGACCGCAAGGCCATGGCCGCCGAAGCCGAGGCAGATCTGGCTCGTACCCGCATACGCATCGACTCGGTCCACGCCCTCGCCGGGCGGCTCTCGGGAGGCCAACGCCAAGCCATAGCGGTCGGGCGCGCGGTCGCTTGGGGGTCGCGCGTGGTCCTCATGGACGAGCCGACAGCAGCCCTCGGCGTCGAGCAGCAAGAGCGCGTCGGCGAGCTCGTGGCCTCAGTCGCCTCGCAAGGGGTCCCGGTGCTGCTCATCAGCCACAACCTGCCCCAAGTGCACAGGATCTGCGACAGGGTGGCAGTGCTGTTCCAGGGCAAGGTCGTAGCCAGCCTACGGCCGGCGGAGTCGAGCGTGGAGGACATCGTGAGCTGGATCACCGGGGCAGCCGTCGAGGCAGGCAGGGCCTGATGCCGGTCAGGTTGCCTTCGGCATTTTCAGCTCCAGGTACGGCCGCCGCCCCCCTGCGCTCGCCCGCCGAAGCAAACGGCGAGCGCGCGCGATGGCTTTACCTGGTCGACCGCGTGGGCGACTTTTGGATAGTGGGCGTGCTCGCCCTCATGGTGCTCGTCTTCGGGCTCCTCAACACCCAGCTTTTCACCAAGGACGCCTGGCTCAGCATCTCCAACTACTCGGTCGAGTACCTGCTTTTGGCGGTGGGGCAGCTTTTCGTCATCCTAACCGGCGGGATAGATCTTTCCGACGGCGCGGTGCTCGGCTTTAGCGGCATGGTCTCGGGTTGGGTCATGCAAGAAATGCTCGCTGCGCACGACGGCAGCACGGTGACCACGGCGGCGGGCTTCGCGGTGGCCCTGGCCCTCGGGGCGCTGATCGGCTTCGTGAACGGGTGGCTCATCACCCGGCTCAAGCTGCCTCCCTTCATCGTGACGCTCGGCAGCTTGACAGCTGTCGGCGCGGCACCGTCGCTCATTAACGGGGGCACCGAGGTCTCCAACCTCCCGCCGCAAATAGGCAGCATAGGCACGAGCGCGATCGGCGGCTGGATATATACGACCTTCTTGGTGGCGGTGGTCGCTGCCGCTATCTTTGGCCTCTTGCTGCACCGCACTCGCTTTGGGCTCCGGACGTTCGCCATTGGCAGCAACGGGCTGTCAGCCAGGCGGGCCGGCATAGATGTCGACCGCCACCTCGTTTGGGTCTACACGATCTCCGGCTTTCTTGCCGGCCTCGCCGGCATGATGGTCATGGCCAACTTCAACGTTGCGAACCCCCTCTCGGGCCAGAACGACGAGCTCGACGCCATCGCCGCGGTCGTGATCGGAGGCGCGAGCCTGTTCGGGGGCCGCGGGCACATGCTGGGCACAGTAGTCGGCACGATGATCATCTCGCTCCTCGTGACAGGCCTCGTGCTGGTGAACGTGAACGGGTCTTGGACCGAGGTCGCCACTGGGGTGATCATCGTCGCCGCAGTCGCGCTCGACCAGGTGAGGCTCCGCTTGGCCGAACGCTAGGCAAACCCCGAGAAGCCTAGAGGAAGATAAGCCAAAACCGACCAACAATAAAAGAAAGGACAGCAAATGAAAAAGACAAGGCTCAACAAGAAATGGCGGTACCGCATTGGCGCGGCTGGTGCGGCAGCCGCTTTGTCGGCAGCAGCGCTGGCGAGCGGGGCCATGGGCACGGCGGTCGCAAGCGCCACCGCCAAGCACGCCGCCAAGAAGTACACGTTCGTGCTCATACCCGGCCTCACGACCGACCCGTTCTATATCACGATGGGGATCGGTGCGAAACAAGAGGCCGCCAAGCTCGGGGTCAACTTGCAGTGGAAGGGCGCCACCACCTGGAGCACCACGCTGCAGACGCCGATCGTAGAGTCGACCCTCGCGACGCACCCTGACGCGCTTTTGGTGGCGCCGACCGACGACGTCGCCCTCTTCAAGCCGATCGACGCCTATGTGAAAGCCAAGATCCCAGTGATCACGGTCGATACCACCCTAAAGGACCAGTCGATCTTGACGGCGGCCATCAGCTCGGACAACTTCCAAGGCGGAGAGGCAGCGGCCCAAGCGATCGCAGCCGCCGCGCACTACAAGGGCGCGGTCGCCGTCATCAACGTCGAAAAAGGCGTTTCGACGACTGACCTCCGCCAGGCCGGGTTCCTCGCACAGATGAAGAAGTACCCCCACATGACCGTCGTCGCCACCGAGTACGACAACGACAACCCGACCACGGCAGAGTCTGAGGCCAGAGCGCTCATCCTCGCGCACAAAAACCTCGTCGGGATATTCGGCACCAACTTGTACTCTGCCCAAGGCGTGGCAAACGGCGTGGACGCCGCCGGCATGAAAGGAAAGATCTTCGTCGCCGGCTACGACGCCGAGCCCGCCGAGGTGAAGCTGCTCAAAGAGGGCGTGATCAACATCTTGGTCATCCAGAACCCAGCCGAAGAAGGCAGGTTGGCCGTACAAGACGCCTACTGGGCCGTGACCGGCCAGAAGTCCAAGATCACAAAGAAAGTCCTTCTGCCCAACGTGGTCGCGACGACCCAGAACGCGAACAACCCCAACGTCGCCAAGTACTTCTACAAGACCTCGCTTTAGTCCGAGAGCGCCTAGGGGCTGGCAGGGACCTGGCTCTGCCTGAGCTGGCCTGCCGGCCCCGCCCCGGGCATCTCCGAGCGGGCTACTGCCCCCTCACCACCACCACGTCGAGCTTGCGGGGGCCGTGGACCCCCTCTACGCGGTCCAGCTCGATGTCGCTGGTCGCCGAGGGGCCGGAGACCCACGTCTGGACGGGGGCCCCAGCGAGCCGAGCGATCGCGTCGGGGACGCCGAGGACCACCTGCTCGGCGCGCACGACCAGCACGAGGTGGTCGGGGAGGAGAGAAAGCGCCCGCCGGCCCTGGCCCGGGCCGCCGGTCAAAACGACCGTGCCGGTCTCGGCAATGGCCACTGTGGCGCACGAGACGGTGGCGTCGAGGCCGTCGAGCTCCACCGTTGAAAGCCCTCCGCCGGCAACCCTCTGCACCAACCCTCCCGCCGGCGCCCACTCCTCCGGGAAGCCCTCGGGGACGACGACGCTCCTCGACCCCGCCCGGCCGAGCGCCGCCTCGACGGCGAGGCGAGCTTCGCCGGCGCCGGCAGCCACCGTTGCGCTCGCCCGGTACTCGGAGACCCGCTCGACGAAGAGATCTACGGGCGGCTCACCTCCCGGTGCCGAAGCGCCTCGGTAGCAGCGCGGGACCTCCACCGCCCCAAAGGGGGCACTGCCGAGCGCTGCTCGCACGGCTCCGAGAACGCCCTCGCGCCCCATCAGTGCGGCTGCCGGCCCGCCCTGGCCGTTCCCGCGAGAAAGGGCGCGGGTGGTGGTCCGGCCTCGCCAGCGAACAGGCACCCCGCGCGGCTGAGCGACGGTACCCCGCTCGCTCTTCCACCACTGCCTGAAGCTCTCCCGAGCCGGCGCCGGCACGTCCCGGGTAGCCGTCCAGCGGGCTAGGGGGCCGGGGAGGGGGCCGAGCTTCCCGTGAGCCGCGAAGGGCGAAAGCAGCCACCCCGCTAGCCTTTCCGCCGCCGCCAGGCGCGCCGGCGAACTGAGCACAGCGCCTGCCGCCGCCATCGCGAGCCCCTCTCCGCTCAGCCGTTGCGCCCTCTTTCCTTCCACAGCGCGCGCCCGCAGGTGCACCAGCAAGCGAGGGATGTCGATCTTCACCGGGCACACCTCGTAACAGGCCCCGCACAACGTGGAGGCGAACGGTAGAGCCCTCGCCACCTCCTCGCTGGCCACACCAAAAAGCTGGGGGGTGAGGACCGCTCCGATAGGGCCGGGGTAGACCGAGCCGTAAGCGTGCCCCCCCACGCGTTCGTAGACAGGGCACACGTTGAGGCAAGCGGCGCAGCGGATGCAACGAAGCGCCTGACGGCCAGTGCTGTCGGCGAGAGCGGAACTGCGGCCGTTGTCGAGCAGGACGACATGGACCTCCTCCGGGCCGTCACCGGGCTCCGGGCCTGTCCACAGCGAGGTGTACGGGTTCATTCGCTCGCCCGTGGCCGAGCGGGCGAGCAACTGCAAGAAGACTTCCAGGTCGCGAAAGCTCGGTACCAGCTTGTCGATACCGACTACCGATATGAGCACCCTCGGGAGGGTGACGCACATGCGCCCGTTGCCCTCAGACTCGACGACCACGACCGAGCCAGTCTCGGCAACCGCAAAGTTCGCGCCAGAAATAGCGACGGAAGCGCTCAGGAACTTTTGCCGCAGGTGCGCCCGGGCTGCGCCCGCAAGTTCCCTGGGCTCATCGGATAGGCCTGCAGGCGCGGGCAAGCCACGAGAGCCCATCTTTTCTAGGAAAATGCGCCGCACTTCTCTGCGGTTGCGGTGGACCGCCGGGACCACGATGTGGCTGGGCAAGTCGTCGCCGAGCTGGACGATGAGCTCGGCTAGGTCCGTTTCCACGACCGCTATGCCGGCGGCCGCAAGGGCTTCGTTGAGGCGTGTCTCGGCAGTCGTCATGGACTTCACCTTCACGACCTCCTTGGCCCCGGTCTGCTCGACCAACCGCACTACGATCGAGTTGGCCTCCGCGGCGCTGGCGGCAAAATGGACCTTGCCGCCCCGGGCGGTCAGAGCCGCCTCGAACTGGCCGAGCAACTGGTCGAGCTCTGAGAGCGCTTGGTCCTTTATGGCAGCAGCGGCCGCCCGCAGCTGCTCGAAGTCCGCCAGCTCGGCAATGACGCGGTCGCGCCTTAGGCGGATAGTGGAGGTAGCTCGCCGCAAGTTGGCTCGCAGCTGGGAGGCCGCCAGGGCACGGGCGGCCGCCTTTGGGAAAGCGGGAGAGCCGTCGAAGCCGCTCACCCCTCCTCCCGGCTGGCGAGGATCTCCGCCAAGTGCACGGCCCGCACGCCGAGGTTCATACGCGACGCTCCGCCGCCGATGTGAGCCAGGCAGGAATTGTCCAGCGCGCAGAGCACCTCCGCCCCGCTGTGCCTGACCGCAGCCAGCTTGTCGGCGAGCATGGCAGCAGAGACGTCCGCGTTCTTCAAGGCAAATGTCCCCCCAAAACCGCAACAAGACGCTGCGTCAGCCAGCTCCACGAGCTGCAAGCCAGACACGGCCCTGAGCAAGGAGAGAGGTTGCTCAAACAGGTGGAGCACCCGCAGCGAGTGGCACGTGGGGTGGTAGGCGACGCGGTGCGGGAAGCTCGCCCCGACGTCGGTCACCCCGAGCACGTCTACCAAGAACTCGGACAGCTCGTGCACTCGGGGCGCGAGCTGTCGTGCCGCGGCCTCCAGTCCGGGGTCGCCGGCCTCGAAAGCTAGGTTAACGTAAGACTCAATGACCGTGCCCGCGCAAGAGGCTGAAGGGCAAACAACGGCTTCGTAGGGCGAGAAGATCTCCACAAACCGCCGTGCCAAGCGGGCGGCCTCGCCCCGGTAGCCGGAGTTCAGGTGCATCTGGCCACAACAGGTCTGCGCCTCGGGGAAGACGACCGAGTGGCCGAGGCGCTCGAGGACCTCGACGGTGGCCTTCCCCGTGGCAGGGTAAAGGGCGTCATTAACGCAAGTGACGAAAAGCGCAACTTTCATGGTGCCGGAGCGAAGGCTGAGAAGCGCCGGCGGCCCTCGTCGGCGAGGCGGGAAAGGGCGGGGTCGGCCAGCACGGTCCTCGTCGGGAAGGAGCTGGCCACCGTGGCCCTCATCTGCGCCCGGTCACCGGCCTGCCCTGCGGCGCGTAGCGACATCAAGAGGTTCCCGACGGCGGAGGCCTCGACCGGCCCAGCCACCACCGGGAGGCCGCTGGCCGCGGCCAGGCCCTCCAAGTACAAGTCGTTAGCCGCTCCGCCACCCACGACATGGACCACGTCGGGCTCCCTTCCCGCCAACCGGGCGGCATCTTCCAGCGTATTGGCTGCGGCGAGGGCCATGCTGTCCACTATGCAGCGAACGAGCTCCTCGTCGCTTTCGGGAACAGGTTCGCCGGCGCTAGCGCACGCCGAGCGTACGCGCTCTGGCATGTCGCCGCCGGGCCGGGAAAAGGCCGGGTCGGAGACGTCCACCAGAGAGGCGAACGCCCTTTGGCTGCTGGCGCGAGCCAGTACCTCCGCCGCTCGACGCCCCCTGCCCGCGCGGGCCCAGGCGCGCTCGCACTCTTGCAGCATCCAGTGGCCCATCGTGTTGCGCAGGAACCGGACGGTGCCGTCGGCTCCGAGCTCGTTCGAGAAGTTCGCCCGCCTAGACTCTTCCGTGATGACAGGGGCGTCCAGCTCGAGGCCGACCAGGGACCACGTGCCGCTGGCGACATAGGCGAAGCGCTCCGAGCGTGCAGGCACGGCCAGCACCGCCGAAGCCGTGTCATGGGAGGCCACGGCCACAACCTTGGTCCCCGCCGCAAGGCCCGCGCTCGCCTCCAGCTCTGGCAGCACCGTCCCGACCGTCTCCCCAGGCTCTACCGGGGGAGCGAACAGATCTGCTCGCAGCCCTAAGCGCTCGAGCAGCGAGCTCGCCAACCGGCCCGTCCGGGCGTCAACGAGCTGGGTCGTCGAAGCATTGGTCCGCTCGAAACGCCGCTCCCCGGTTAGGAAATAGCAGAAGAGGTCCGGCACCATGAGCAGCGTGGAGGCGCTGTGGTAGGCCGCGCTGGAGGAGTCTGCGAGCAGCTGGAAGACCGTGTTTATCTCCATCTCCTGCACCCCGGTGGCGCCGTACAGCTCCCCCTCGCCCAGCAAATTTGCCACTTTTTCCCGAAGGCCGACAGTGCGGCTGTCGCGGTAGTGGTAGGGCAGGCCCAGCAGCCTGCCCCCTTCGTCGAGCAAACCATAATCGACGCCCCAGCCGTCCACCCCCACCCAGAGGCCGCCACCGGCCTCGCGCGAAAGCTCCGCCAGGCCGTCCAACATTTCCCCGTAGATCGCGAGAAGGTCCCAGTGCAACCCGTCGGGCAAGCGCAAAGGCCGGTTGGGGGCCCGCTTCACCTCGTGCGCCACCAGGCGTCCCCCCTCGAGGCGGCCGGCGAAGAGCCGGGCGCTGGAAGCGCCGAGGTCCACGGCCGCATGGAGGGCTCCGGCGGCGCTCATAGCCTGGCACCTAGGCGGCGACCGGGCTCGTGGCCAGGCTCCCAGGCAGCCATCGGGCTCATCGCAAGAAAGCGGCCGCCACACCCGCGTCTACGGGCACGAGCAACCCAGTTGTACGCGAGAGCTCTGGCCCGGTGAGCACGAAGACGGCGTCAGCCACGTGCTCGGGCAGCACCTCGCGCTTCAACAGCGTGCGAGAAGCGTAGTACTCACCCAACTTTTCCTCGGGTACGCCGTAAACCGCGGCCCGCTGTGCCCCCCAGCCCGAGGCAAAGATGCCAGATCCTCTGACTACCGCGTCGGGGTTCACGCCGTTGACGCGGATGCTGTCGGCTCCGAGCTCGGCCGCCAAAAGGCGCACCTGGTGGGCTTGGTCGGCCTTGGTGGCGCCGTAAGCCAAGTTGTTGGGGCCGGCAAAGACTGCGTTCTTGGACACGATGTACACGATGTCGCCGCCCATTGACTGGGCTTTCATGACGCGAGCCGCTTCGCGAGAAACGAGGAACGACCCCCGCGCCATGACTGCGTGCTGGCGCTCCCAGTCTTCAACTGTGGTCTCGAGCAAGCTCTTGGAGATGGACATCCCAGCGTTGTTTACGACTAGGTCCACCCCCCCAAAGGCGAGCACGCCGGCCGCCAGCGCAGAAGCCACCGCTTCCTCGAAGCTGACGTCGGCTTGCACGGCGACCGCCGCGTCGGGGCCTCCGATGCCTTTGGCTACGTTCTCGGCGGCTTGGCCGTCTAGGTCCGCGCAGATTACGCACGCCCCCTCGGCGGCTAGCCTGCGAGCGGTCGCCGCGCCGATCCCCGAGCCCGCGCCGGTAACGAAAGCTACCCGGGCGGCCAGCGGCTTGGGCGGAGGCTGTCGGCGGAGCTTTTGCTCCTCGAGCTCCCAGTACTCGATGCGGAACTTTTCACTCTCGGGAATGGGCTCGTAAGTAGAAAGTGCTTCGGCGCCACGCATGACATTTATCGCGTTGACGTAGAACTCGCCGGCAACCCTCGCCGTTTGCTTGTCCTTCCCGAAGCTGAACATGCCCACTCCAGGCACGAGCACGACCGCTGGGCCCGCACCGCGCATCGGGGGGGAACCCGGCGTTGCGTAGCGCTCGTAATAGGCCTTGTACTCGGCTCGGTACTGCTCGTTGAGCTCCTTCAGCCTCGCGACCACCTCGGCAAGGGGAGCTGAGGCGGGAAGGTCGAGCACCATCGGGCGGACCTTCGTGCGCAAGAAGTGGTCGGGGCACGAAGTACCTTTCATCGCGAGGGCCGGGTGCTTCTCGCGCGCCAGGAAATCGAGCACGACCTCGCTGTCGGTGTAGTGGCCCACCTGGCGGCCGTCAGTGCTCACCAAGCCTCTTAGGACCGGGAAAAGCTCTGCCGCCCGGGCGCGCCTTTCGGCGTCGGGCAAGGGCCGCCAGTCCTCCACTACCGGCCCGAAAGGCTCTGGGCGCCCGTGGGCCTCTATATAGGCCTCCGCGGTCCTGATGATCTCGAGCGAGCGGCGCTCGCACTCGTCGCTGGTCGGCCCCCACGCGGTTATCCCGTGCCCGCCCAGCACAACCCCTATAGCTTCTGGGTGCGCCGCCGCGATGGCCGCTATGTCCAAGCCGAGCTGGAACCCTGGCCGGCGCCAAGGCACCCACAGCACCCTCTCGCCAAAACAGTCTTTGGTGAGGGCCTCCCCGTCCACCGAAGTGGCGAAAGCGATGCCTGAATCAGGGTGGAGGTGGTCCACATGAGCGGCGGCGACGAGCCCGTGCATGGCCGTGTCGATAGAAGGCGCAGCGCCTCCCTTGCCGTGCAAGCAATAGTCGAAGGCGGCCACCATCTCGTCTTCGCGCTGCTCGCCCGGGTAAACCTCGACAAGGCCGCGCAGGCGGTCCAAGCGCAGCACCGCCAGGCCAGCTTCGCTCAAGGTGCCTAGGTCGCCTCCTGAGCCTTTCACCCAGACAAGCTCCACCGGCTTGCCGGTTGCGGGGTCGGTGGCTGTCGCCTTGGCCGACGTGTTGCCGCCGGCGTAGTTGGTGTTCCTCGGGTCGCTGCCGAGGCGATGGGAGCGCTCTAGCAGTTGCCGCACAGCGTCTATCATCTCTAACCCCCCCAGCTCGTTGAGAGACCGCCCACTCGTTCAGCGCGCACTCGTTCCCTGTGGCCGCACTTCTCGTAGGCAGCGAGGGGGTCGGGGGCCAGGCCCATCTCCTCGCGCACCTCGGCTAGCAGCGGCCTCACGTCCGTAGAAAACGCGTCCCAGAGCACGGCGTTCGCCCCGAGCACGTCCCCGGCCGCCTGGGCGCCCGCCAGAGCCTCCCGGTCCACGAGGAGGGCCTTGGCGGTGGCCTCCTGGACGTTCATGACAGAGCGGATCTCGGCTGGCACCTTTTCCTCGATGTTGTGGCACTGGTCAAGCATGAACGCGACCCCGGCCGAAGGTACGTGGGCGCCGGCAGAGACGATCTCGTGCATTATCCTGAAAAGTTGGTAGGGGTCGGCCGCACCGACCATCAAGTCGTCGTCCGCATAGAAGCGGCTGTTGAAATGGAAGCCTCCGAGCCGGCCCAGGCGGAGCAGCTGAGCCACGATGAACTCGATATTGGTGCCCGGCGCATGGTGGCCCGTGTCCACGAGGACCTTGGCCCGCTCTCCGAGCGCCAGGCAGTGCACGAGCGAAGTGCCCCAGTCCGGCACGTCCATCGCGTAGAAGCTCGGCTCGAACAGCTTGTACTCCAAGAGCATCCCGACCCCTTCGGGCAGCGCCTCGTAGACCGCCCTAAGGGCCTCTGCCAAGCGGTCTTGGCGCGCCCCCAGGTCGTCTTGGCCGGGGTAGTTCGTGCCGTCGGCGAACCACAGCGAGACGGCCGGCGAGCCGACTGCCTCGGCCACCTCGACGCACTCGAGCAAGTGGTCGAGCGCTTTCTTGCGCACCTTGGGGTCGGGGTTGCACACGCTGCCTAGGCGGTACTCGTCGTCTTGGAACACGTTGGGGTTGATAGCTCCGATCCGCAGCCCCACTTCGGCGGCGTGCTTGGCGAGGTCCGTGTAGTCGTCTACCCGGTCCCAGGGGATGTGGAGAGCGACAGAGGGTGCCACGCCGGTCAGGCGGTGGACCAAGGCTGCGTCGTCCACTTTCTCGTACGCGTCCCTTGCCGCGCCTGGGGCCTTGAAGACCTTGAAGCGAGTGCCGGTGTTGCCGTAAGCCCAAGAGGGCGTCTCTATCCACTGCTCACGCAGTGCCTGTTTTACTTCAGATCTAGTTGCCATCAATAAGAAACCTTTCCCTTTTGCACAAAACATGGGTGGCGCACGCGACGAGCGCGTGGGCCTCGCCGGCGTAAAGTTCGATCGAGGCGTCGTCGAGCGCGCGAACTGCCCCGAAGCTCTTGCTCACGTGCTCGAGGACGAGCACAGGCACCTCGCAGTCCGTGGCTTCCCCTTTCTACTTTGATGAATCGTTTCAACAGCCCCTTGCCGGTTATGTTAGGGACATGCAAAGCGCCTGTCAAGGCAGTGGCAACGGCCGGGTCACGATCCGTGACGTGGCCCGCTTGGCAGGGGTGTCGCTCGGGACGGCTTCGAACGTTTTGAACAACCCGAGCATCGTCGCCACCGAGACGCGCCGGCGGGTGCTCGACGCCATCGCCAAGACAGGCTTCGTGCGAAGCACCGCCGCGCACCAGCTCCGGGTGGGCAAGAGCCGCACCATCGGGGTCGTGCTCCTCGACCTCGCCAACCCGTTTTTCGCCGAGATGGTGAAGGGTGCGGAAGCTGTGCTCAGAGAAAACGGCTACGTCCTCGTCGTCTGCTCGAGCGACGAGTCCAAAGAGCAGGAGAAGCGGTACCTGCGGGCGCTCGAAGAGCACCGGGTAGACGGCCTTCTCATTACGCCCGTCGAGCGCGACCTGGCAAGCATCGGCGCGCTGGCGGCTCGAGGGGTGCCGACCGTGCTCCTCGACAGGGAGGGAGCCAAGACGGGTCTTTGCTCGGTGACAGTAGACGATGTGCGCGGGGGGGAGCTGGCGGCTAGCCACCTCCTCGGCCTCGGTCACGCCCATATAGCGTTCGTCAACGGCCCTACCTCCATCCGCCAATGCGCCGACCGCCGCCAGGGGGTACGACGCGCCTTTAAAAGGAAGGGGCTCAGCCCAGATGAGGGGCTGAGGGAGCTCGTGGCCCCAGCGCTCTCGGTAGAACAGGGGGAGCGGGCCGCCGGCCTTCTACTTGCTCAAAGGCCCTTGCCGACTGCGGTCATGTGCGCCAACGACCTGCTCGCTCTTGGCGTACTGAAGGGCCTCACCAAAGCGGGAGTAGCCGTTCCCGACGAGGTCGCCCTCGTAGGCTACGACGACGTGGCGTTCGCTTCAATGCTTTCACCGCCGCTCACTTCGGTTCGTCAACCCAAGTACGAGCTCGGTGTTTCGGCGGCAACGCTGCTGCTGGAGGAGACCGAGGGCGCCGACCACGAGCACCGCTCCGTGCGCTTCGAGCCTGAGCTAGTCGTACGAGCCTCGAGCGGCGGCGGGAGCCAGCAGGGAGGGGCCGCCGGAGCGGGCCAGTGAGCAAGAGCCGCTACAGCAAGAGGCCCCTCAGCGGGCCATGGGCCGAACCGAGGCAGCAATGGTGACCGGTAGGGAAAGGCTGTCGACCACGGGTACGAAGCCGTTGTAAAAGCTCGGGTTGCCTGTTTCGAAAGCGCCGGTACGGCCGTTGTCTATGCTCTGGCAACCGCTCGCGTGGTACCAAAGCCCGACGTCGGGCCTCTCGGGGTACGCAAAGCCGATCAGGGCGACCGCTCCAAAATCCGCTGGGCAGGGGGTGACGCCGGCTGGTGGGGCAAGGTCGAGCTTGCGCAGGGCTGCTGCAAGCCGGCCGGCCTGCGCAGCGCGAAGGCGGGTCTGGCGGGCGAGCGCCCCCGCCCCGCTGGCTAGCAAACTGGGCTCATAGCGGCAGATGAGGCCCGAGGTTGGCCCGGCGGGGACGAGCGGGGGCCCGGGGAAGGTGTTCACTACGTCGCGGTAAGCTGTCACCGACTTCGGGCAACCAGCGGCGACGTCCAGCGCGATCTTGGGCGCGCGCGAAACGTACCAAATAGACGTCGCGGCAGCGGGGGCTACTAGCTCGTACAGGCCGCCCGCACCAGCTAGCGAAACCACAGCCACAACTGCCAGGGGTACGAGCGCTCGCCGGCGCGGTTCCTGCCGACGGCCTTGGCGTTCTCGCCGGGCGTGCCCCCGGCTCATCGGTCTCATCGGCGAGTTAGTGCTTCGCGGCGGCCGGCGCCAACCTACAGCTAGCCGCTCCTTGCACCGCACGCCATGGCTCTAAGCCCTCAGGGCACCACGACTACCACCGGAGCGTTAGGCCTGTTGACCAGCTGACGGCTGATCGACCCTGCAAGTCGGTGCCAGCCCTTGGTGCTCTTTCCCACTACCACGAGGTCGGCCTTCGCGGCCTCCCCGGCACGAAGCAGCTCCTTAGCCGGCTCGCCGCGGCAGTGGACGAACACCACGTCCACGCCCTGCTCGGCGGCGTGACGCTCGACTTCGGCCTGTAGGCGCTCCGCCACCTCGTCGGCTGCACGCTCCCACTCGTGTACGACGCTCGGCAGGGGGGCAAACACGCACGCTACCGCCGCAACGCCGGCGCCAGCACCTGAAGTATGGGTGACAAAGACCGCCACCAGGCGCTCTCGGCGCCTTCGCGCCTCGCCGCACGCCCACCAGAACGCGTCCCATGAGCTCGGGGAGCCGTCCAAGCCCACCACCACGCCGGCGCGGGGGATCTTCGGCACATTGGCCACGAGAGCACCCTCAGCCGGCTTGGCCAGTCCGTGGGCAGACCTGGCCGTCGCCTCGCCGGCGGTCTTGCCTCTGGACGGCTCGCTGGCCGCCGCAGCTTTGTCCGCCCCCAGGTCTTCACGCTTAGTGCTCATCGGCTCGAACGAGCGCTCTCGACGCCCGGTGGCTTACGTGCTCACCGTCGTAGAGCTCCAGCAGGTGGACGAGCGCCGGCGCCGCCCGCACGGCAGCAGCGAGGTCTTCGGCAGACAACTTCTCGAGCAGGTGGCGGATCGAGCTAGTCCACGCCCGTGCCCTAGCGCGTACGTACGCCTGGCCCTCGGCTGTGGCGGCCACGAGGACCGCCCGCTGGTCGACGGGATCGGGCCGGCGCTCCACCAAGCCAGCGGCCTCGAGCCGGCGGACGACAGCAGTCATCGACGGTTGCGCGACTGCCTCCAACACGGCAAGTTCAGTGACCCGCCGGGGCCCGGTGCGCACCACCGTAGACAGCGTGGACGCGGCTGTGTGGCTCAGGTCGCGCGGCTGTTGGCGGACCATGGCCGCCAGCAGCTGGTACAGGGCCTCCGCGACGGTGCCGAGCCGGTCATCTTTGCCCTGGCCATGCTGCTTCGGCACCACATTGCTACTATATAGCCAGAGCTATGTAGCTCCTCGCCCTAGATGTCGTAGTAGAGGTAGAACTCCCAGGGGTGCGGGCGGAGACGGACCGGGTCGATCTCGTGCTCGCGCTTGTAGCTGAGCCAAGTCTCGATCAGGTCGTCGGTGAACACCCCGCCGGCTTGCAGGAACTCGTGGTCGGCCTCTAGAGCGGCCAATGACTCCTCCAACGATCCGGGGACTTGGGGGACTTTGGCGAGCTCCTCAGGTGGGAGGTCGTAGAGGTCCTTGTCCACGGGGTCGGGCGGCTCGATCTTGTTGAGCACGCCGTCGACGCCGGCGAGCAGGATCGCCGAAAAGGCGAGGTAGGGGTTACAAGAGGGGTCGGGGCAACGGAACTCGACCCGCTTTGCCTTGGGACTTTTCGAGTAGAGCGGTATGCGGCACGCCGCGGAACGGTTGCGCTGGCTGTAGACCAGGTTCACCGGTGCCTCATAGCCCGGTACGAGGCGCTTGTAGCTGTTGGTCGTGGGGGCAGCAAAGGCCAGCAACGCCGGTGCGTGCTTCAAGAGGCCTCCGATGTACCAGCGCCCTAGGTCCGACAGCCCGGCGTAGCCGAGCTCAGAGGCAAAGAGGGGCTCCCCGCCGCTCCAAAGCGAGGAGTGCACGTGCATCCCCGAACCGTTGTCGCCGAAGAGGGGCTTCGGCATGAAAGTCGCCGTGTAGCCATGGGCGCGCGCTACGCTCTTTACAACGTACTTGTAGACCATGAGCTTGTCCGCCATGGTCAAAAGGGTGTCAAAGCGCATGTCGATCTCGGCCTGGCCGGCGGTGCCCACCTCGTGGTGCTGGACTTCGACCTCGATGCCCATCTGCTCGAGGCGCAGGATCATCTCCGAGCGCAGGTCCTGGAAGTGGTCCATCGGCGGCACCGGGAAGTAACCCTCTTTGTGCCTGGGCTTGAACCCGAGGTTGGGACCTTCGTCCCGCCCGCTGTTCCAGATGCCTTCGACCGAGTCGATGTAGTAGTAGCCCTCGTGGGCGTTTTGGTCGAAACGGATCGAGTTGAAGATGAAGAACTCTGCTTCCGGGCCGAAGTACGCAGTGTCGGCCACCCCGGTGGACACGAGGTAGTCCTCGGCCTTCCTCGCCACATATCGCGGGTCGCGGCTGTAAGGCTCACCGGTCACCGGGTCGCGCACGAAGCAGTTGATGTTGAGCGTCTTGTGCTCGCGGAAGGGGTCGATGACAGCGGTGTCCGGGTCGGGCACGAGCAGCATGTCCGATTCTTGGATCTCCTGGAAGCCTCGGATCGACGAGCCGTCGAAGCCTAGGCCGTCCTCGAACGCAGCTTCTGTGAGCTCGTGCGTGGGCACAGAGAAGTGCTGCATAAGGCCGGGGAGGTCGCAGAAGCGCAGGTCGACGATCTCGACCCCCTCGCGCGCAGCGAGCGACAGCACGTCCTCTGGAGTGCGCCTCTCGAAGGCCAAAGTGGGTTTCCTTTCTCGCTTGGTCAGAGCCGTGGCGGCACCGGAGCCGCCCCAGGTTGCCAAAACTGGCACCTGCGCGTGTCCGGCGCGTTGCGCCTCTGTGAACTTCCTGTAAACAGCCCAGGTCGCCGGTCGGGCAGGCCGGCGGGCTCCCTGTCTGGGCCCTATCGTGGCATAAGCGGCGCTCTGGCCGCCACAGCGCCCGCAGCCACAGGAGACAAAGATGGACTCGCAGAAGGACTACGTGCTCCGGACCGTGGAGGAGCGGGGCATCCGCTTCGTCCAGCTCTGGTTTACCGACGTGCTCGGCATTCCCAAGGCGTTCAGCATCACCCCCGCAGAGCTCGAGAACGCCCTCGAGGAGGGGATGACCTTCGACGGCTCGGCCATAGACGGCTTCTCGCGGGTGCAAGAGAGCGACGTGCTCGCCGTCCCCGACCCGAAGACCTTCCAGTTGCTCCCCTACCTCTCGGGCGAAGCCCCCGTTGCCCGCGTGGTGTGCGACATATTCAACCTGGACGGCACGCCGTTTGAGGGCGACCCTCGCCACGTGCTCCGCAGAGCGCTAGACAAGGCTCGCGACCAGGGGTTTTCTTTTTACGTCGCCCCTGAGCTCGAGTACTTCTACTTCAGCCAGCCGCCCCTCTCAGACGGCCAGGCCCCTGTACCGCTCGACCACGGCTCTTACTTCGAGCTCATGGGCAACAACGCCGCCACCGAGCTCAGGCGTGAGACGGTGCTCATGCTCGAAGAAATGGGGATACCCGTCGAGTACAGCCAGCACGAGGACGCCCCGAGCCAGCATGAGATAGACCTTCGTTACACCGACGCCATGACCATGGCGGACACCGTCATGTTGGTGAGGGTGGTGGTGAAGGAGATGGCAGCGCGCCACGGCATCCTGGCTACGTTCATGCCCAAACCGCTCGCCGGCGTCCAAGGCTCGGGCATGCACACCCATCTGTCGCTGTTCGACGGGGACGTCAACGCCTTTTACGACGACTCCGACGAGTACCACCTCTCTGCAGTCGCTCGCTGCTTCATCGCCGGCGTGCTCCGCCACGCGAGGGAGATAACGGCCATCACCAACCAGTGGGTGAACTCCTACAAGCGCTTGATCATCTCCCAAGAGGACCAGCCCTTGATCGAGGCTCCCGTCTACATCTCCTGGGCACAAAACAACCGTTCTGCGCTCGTACGGGTACCGCCTACCAAGAAAGGCAAGCGCGAATCGACCCGCATCGAGTACCGTGCCCCCGACCCCGGCGCCAACCCGTACCTGGCCTGGGCTGTCGTCCTAGCCGCCGGCCTCGCAGGCATCAAGGAGCGCTACGAACTGCCCCGGGAAGCTTCCGCGAACATCTACCAAATGTCACCCGAAGAGCGTCTCGCTGAGGGGATCGGGCAACTGCCGGCCTCGCTTGCTGAGGCTCTCGACGAGATGGAGCGCTCGGAGCTGGTGGCCGGCACACTAGGGGAGCACGTGTTCGAATGGTTCCTGCGCAACAAGCGGGCTGAGTGGGCTGCCTACAAGAGCGAGGTCACGCCCTTCGAGCTGCGCCGCTACCTAACGGCCCTCTAGGAGGCAGGCATGGAGCCGCTGCTCGTCTTCCCAGACCCGCCACCTGGGGAGCTGGCGCAAGCCCTTTCTCTCGCCAACTACACCTGGAAGACGGTTGCCTCCGAGGCCGGCGCGGGGCAGCTCGAGCCCGAACAGCTGTGGGGGGGAGGCGTGATCTGCGCCAGCGAGCAGCCCGATGCTGCCTTTGCCCTCTGCCGGGCCCTACGCAAACGAGAGGTCCCTCTGGCACCCCTCCTCCTTTTAGTTTCTCCCCACCAGCTCGGTGCCCTTGAACTGCGAGAGGACCTCTTCGACGACTTCTGTACGTGGCCTGCTGCGCCGAGGGAGCTCGAGACGCGCCTCGCTCAGTTGTTCTGGCGGGCCGGCCGGGGCTTGCGCCCTGAGCTAGTCGAGTACGGTCCTCTGGCGCTCAACCTGGAGACCTACCAAGCGACGGTCGCCGGTCGAGCGCTCTCCCTCACCTTCATGGAGTACGAACTTCTCAAGTTCCTGGCCACCCACCCCGGGAAGGTGTTCAGCCGCGAGACCCTTCTGTCGAGGGTCTGGGGCTACGAGTACTACGGCGGAGCGAGGACGGTGGACGTCCACGTCCGACGCTTGCGCGCCAAACTCGGCGAAGAGCACGCCAACCTCATTTCGACTGTGCGTTCGGTCGGCTACTGCTTCGGCCGGTCCCGTTGGTCGCCCTAGCTCAGCTCAGCTAGGACCTGGCTCCTAGCTGAAGGACTGGCCGCAACCGCAGGTACGTGTGGCATTGGGGTTGTTGATAGAAAATCCGGCCGCTTGAAGGCCGTCTTTGTAGTCGAGCGTCGAGCCTTGCAGCAGAGCGGCGCTGGCCGGGTCCACCACGACCTTTATCCCGTTAGCCACACAGCGCAGGTCGTCATCGAACAGCTCGCTGTCGAAGAACATCTCGTAGGAGTAGCCCGAGCACCCACCCGGCCTCACGGCCACGCGTAGGTGCAGCTCCGGGTTACCTTCCTCTTCCAAGAGCTCGCCCACCTTGGCAGCAGCGCTGTCGGTCAAGGTGAGGATCTCCGCCGAAACGGTCTCTTCGGGAGTTGTCGAAATGGTGCTCACAACTGCCTCCTTCTCGCTGGCAACGCCTCACGCCAGCACTAACGCTCCAGCACGCAATGTTAGCGCCTGACCAAGCCTAACCAACCTCCTACCATGGGCCCATGAGCGAGCCCCTGAGCCGCGTGCCCGCCCAGGTCAACCAGCAGGCGGTGCTCGACGCGCTCCGGGCGGTCATCGACCCCGAGTTAGGCGACAACATCGTCGAGCTCGGCATGGTGGGACGCATAGAGGTCCGCTCAGGCGGTGAAGTGTCCGTCGACGTCGCCCTCACGACGCCGTCGTGCCCCCTGCGGGGGCAGATCAAGGCCGAGGTGACCGCCATCGCCGGCGCCCTCCCCGGAGTGCGCTCTGTAGATGTCCGCACCTCGGCCATGGGCCCAGAGCAAAAGGCAGCCTTGATGGCAAGGGCACGCGAAAAAGCACGCGAGCGCGCCCCACGCACGACCGTGCCGCCGAACGCCCGGGTGCTCACCATCTGGTCTGGCAAAGGAGGGGTGGGGAAGAGCTCGATCGCCGTAAACCTGGCCGCGGGCTTGGCGGCCAGGGGCTACGCGGTAGGCGTGCTCGACGCCGACATCGCCGGCTTTTCCGTCCCTCGCCTCCTCGGAGTAGCCGGCCAGCTGGAGGCGGGCTGGGACCCAGACGAACCGGGCCGGAAGCTGATACGGCCCCTTGTTCGCAGGGCCGGCGAAGGAGAGCTCTCGGTCGTGTCCATGGGCTTCCTGGCCCATGAGGACGACGCGGTCATGTGGCGGGGCCTCATGTTGAACCGCGCCCTGCAGCATTTCTTGGAGGAGGTGGCCTGGGGGGAAATCGACTACCTGGTCGTGGACATGCCCCCCGGCACGAGCGACGTCGCGATGGGCCTTGCCCGCATGCTGCCCTCCGCCGAAGTGCTGGTCGTGACCACGCCGGCGCAAGCGGCTCAAAAGGTGGCGGCGCGTGCAGCGGTCATGGCCAGGAAGAACCACCTGAGGGTGGTAGGAGTGATAGAGAACATGAGCGTCTTCGAGTGCGGGCACGGTGAGCGCTACGAGCTCTTCGGCACCGGCGGAGGAGAGCGCTTGGCGGCTGACATCGGCGCGCCTCTGCTCGCGCGAATACCGATAGTGCCGGCAGTCGGAGAAGGCGGGGACCGGGGGGAGCCGGCCGCCTTGGACCCCGGTACTCCCGCCGGGCAGGCGTTCGCTGGCCTCGTGGACGCCGTGGTCGAAGCTTGCCCACCGGTGGAGATGGGCGGGTGCACCGCCCGCCTCGCCCATCTTTTCCGGTCAGTGCCACCAAAGAGCGCCTCGGTCAGCGCTCTCAGCGCGACACCGACACCCTGACGCGGTACTGAGCACGCTCTTTGCTACCCCAACGCGCGCGCGGAGCGGGCCGCGTGCCATTGTGGGCAGAGCCCTCCCGGCACCGACAGGGGGGAACGGGAGGGCCGCAGGATGGAAGCTTTAGAGTTTTGACGACCACGTACCGGAAGAGAGGAGCGCCGGATTTGAACCCAATCCACCCACAACAACGGTCCGACATCTCCGTCGTCCAGCTCGCCGAAGCCGTGGTCCAAGGTGAAGTGCTGATCGCCCTCCAAGAGCGCGGCGAGGCCGCTCCCCCGTGGGGGTACCTCAACTTGCTGGCGCACAGCGACCGCGCCTCGCTGGAAAGGGTGCGCGAGTTCAACGAGCCTCGCCACCCTCTGTCGGGGTGGGGCACGGTCGTGTTCGACCTGATCGTAGACATGCTCGCAGCCGCAGACAACGACGAAAAGTTGCTCGCGCTCCAGCGTCGCGCCTTGGTCCCCCTCGAACTGGCAGTCTGGGACGGCACCGAAGTCCTCTCCTCACCCTTGGACCTGGACATCGCGGTCCGGGCGGCACTGGCTCGCCACGCCGGCGACGCTTAAAGATCTTTCGAGAATACAGTGATGTAACTACATGCATGTGAGATGATGGAGAGGTGCGAACTTCCCCAACATCTCGTGCTAGAACGAAAAAAACGAGAC
>Ga0209061_1001541_pt1 | contig 37292 bp, 31 predicted proteins | sample Coa_R1_10_FD_187157 | JGI IMG/M metagenome (GOLD analysis project Ga0209061, IMG submission 187157) | Surface soil microbial communities from Centralia Pennsylvania, which are recovering from an underground coalmine fire - Coalmine... | ecosystem: Environmental > Terrestrial > Soil >... | reverse complement strand
CACTTCAGAGCCGTCGCCACACGCTTCGAGAAGCACGACGCCAACTACCTCGCCCTCGTCAAACTCGCCGCCGCCAAAGTCTGGATGCGGTTTATGAGTCGGTGACCTAAAGGAAAAAATGCGATGAAAACATCATCTATGCGGTGGTTCGCCGTTTCAGTGCTTGTTGCAGAATCTATCGCGCTATCCAGCTGCGGCCAAAGCTCAAGCCATACCGCTCGTATTCTCTATCGGCCACTTGGCATATGCAAGGGTTACGAAACGCCGGCTGGCCTTGTCACCGCGGGGCCTAACAAAGGGTTTGCTGTCTTCAGCATCGAATCCGTAGACAACGCAAATAATGATACCAGTTTTACTCTGGCACCAGAGCGGCTTTTTGTGACCCAATCCCCGCCCATACTCGCAGCAGGAAGCGCGAATCGCCGTTTCGTGTATCCAGATCCAAGATTTGCACAGGCTATGGGCTTTACAAAGATTCCAGAAACTACTGTGCCAGCAGGCGAAAAGCTCGATATAAATGGTGTGATTATCATACCTCTTGACATAAGTAATCCAAACGGCGGAGCCGAAGCCAATCAGTTCAGCTTCGAGCTTGCGTATGATACCGGAGCTGGAGAGAAAGGTGACCAGCAAAACGTGAACGACGGTATCGTGTTCACCATGACAAAACCACCCGATGCGAAATGGTCGCTAGTCGAGAATTGCAATGCGTTGCCGTTCAATTGATTCTACTGGATCACAAAAGCGCGTTGCGGACAAATCTGGTAAGTTGGTGATTCGATCATCGATACCCGGTGTCTGATACGGATCTCTCCAGGCGAACCAGCCAAGCGTGTTTTTGCCGCCTATGCCGAGGCTCTTGTTGAAGTGATTGGGCAGCGCCGCCCAGGCCAAGGCCGTGAACGATTATTGCGTCCGGCTGTTGATGCCTGGCGAACGCAAGAGCGTCGGCCCCCGCCCGCGGCGCGAGAGCGAGCGCCCGCGGATGGAGCGGGAAATCCTAAAAAAACTCTGCGCATCATCTCGGAAATATCCAGGGATCAGGGAAATGGCACGATCCCAAGGCGCGGCATTTATTTCGGCGGCGCGGCGCATATCCGCTCCGCTCATCACGCCGGCACAAAATGGGGTAAAAAAGGACAAACGCCAATCGTGAAGGCGGCGGGGGCGCGCCGCATGCGCAGCTTGCAAAAGAGGCCAGGAAAAATCCGCGCCTTCTATCGGAAACCAGCGCTCAAATACGCGGCATGAATTTACTTATGATCCTGGAGACGTTCCTTGGATCCGGGGCTCGCACCCCTCCCCCGAAGAGTGCTTCAGCGAGGCTTGGCAGCCCTCCGCGGCCTCAACAACAGCTGGTCAAAGTCAGCCGTAAAGGCGCGATCCATCAACTCCATCTGGAGAGCGTCGCGTCTAGTTTGGCCAGTGCCTTAAGGATGTAGCCGCCGCCATATGGCAGCCGCCCGATGAATTCCTCTGTACGCTCGGGCTGGATGGCCCACGCAATCAGGACTGCCGCAAAGACAAAAAGCAACGCTGAGATCCAAGTGGGCGTGAAGGCAGCAAGAATCGCGAATCCCGCAGCGATTGCCAGCTTAATGAATTGTTTCGTTCCAGTCATAATGAAAGTCTAGCATAAGCCATCGTTCAGTCCAGTGCCGTCCACAATCAGGCAAGGCTTCTGTTTGCAGGACGCGAGAGCCCGGCGAGCAACCGCAAAGGCCCGGCTGTGCCAGACCGGCGATGCGGTCTCGCTTTCTGCGCCCATTATGGCAGGCTTTCCTCTTTGGAAAGCGGCATAAGTTTTTCTACGATGAGCTTATCAGCCAGCTGGAGGTCCACATCTTCAATCCGGTCGATGGAGGCCGACAGCTGCCGGAGAATGGCCGACTGAATTGCCCCCCGCGCCTGGGCGATCGCGTAAGGAATGCGATGGAACATGACCATCGCGTAGCGCGAGATGAAGCGCTGGGGATGGCGCGCTTCGAGCAGCCATTCGATCTTCTTGCACAGGTGGAACTTGGGGTCCCTGACGGCGTCGCGCATCTCGATATAGTTTTCCAGCGCCATGTCAGCGATGGCTTCAGTATTCGGTTTTCTTGAGGCTTCGAATGCGAGATAGAGGCTTTCCCAATCTTCGTGCTTGTCGAGCAACTGGTTGAAAACGGCGCAATCCTCGAAGGCGCAGTTCATTCCTTGGCCGTGAAAGGGAACCATTGCGTGGGCGGCATCGCCGAGAAGCAGCACCTTGCCTCCGGCGTGCCACGGGAAGCAGCGCACCGTGCCCAGGGCTCCCGTGGGATGGGTCAGGAAATCGTGGCTCAGACTGGGGATGAGGGGCAGCGCGTCCGGAAATTCGGTTGCGAAGAAGTTCAGGACGCTCTTTTCGTCCCGAAGCGTTTCAAAGCTCAAAGGACCCGCATATGGCAGAAACAGAGTGCAGGTGAAGCTGCCGCCAGTGTCGGGGAGCGCGATCAGCATGAAGCCGCCGCGCGGCCAGATGTGCAGAGCGTTCTTTTCCAGCTGGCAGGCGCCGTTCGGTCCCGCCGGGATAGTCAACTCCTTGTAGCCATGCGCCAGATGCTCGTCGCTGCCTTGGATTTGTCTTTGCTCGATCATCGCGTGGCGGACCGCGGAACCCGCGCCGTCCGCCGCGATTACTGTATCGAAGGTTTGCCCCTGGATCGTCCCGTCTTTTTCGTTTCTCAAGAATAAGCGGCCATTTCCGAAATCCAACCCTGCGCAGCCTGTCTCGAAGAAGAGTTCGGCACCCGCCGATTCGGCCGCATCGAGCAGCAGCTTGTTGAGTATGCCCCGCCCAGCCGAGTAATGGACGGCGGATGGGTCCTCCCCATAGGGCTGATAGAGGAGCTCACTCTTTTCGCCGTGGATCATCCGCCCGGGCATGGCGACCAGATGCGGTTCGAGCTTTCCATAGAGTTCGACTTCCTGAAGCGCGTGAATGCCGCGAGCGGACAGCGACAGATTGATCGACCGCCCCGCGGGAATGGCGTGCTTTCGCATGTCCGGAAGGCGCTCGAAGACCTGGACGGAAAACCCCCGGCGCGCCAGGTAGATCGCCAAAAGACATCCCGCGAGTCCGGCGCCGATGAGCGTGATCTTCATGCTATGCATGCTCAAGCATCCTCTGGAGGCTATCGACGAAATCGAAAACTTCCGCGAAGCGGTTGTAGAGGGGAACCGGAGCAAGACGGATCACATCGGGCTCGCGCCAGTCGCACGTTATACCCGAGGCAATCAGCCGTTCATGGATCCGCTTGCCATCCTGCAGCCTGATTGAAAGCTGACAGCCTCTTTCGGCAGGCTCGGGTGGCGTCAGGATAACGACTTTACCGCCGCAGCGCTCGATCAACAGGCGCTCCAAGTAGCCGGTCAGTTTTTCCGATTTTGCTCGCAGTGCCTCCATTCCGGCCTCATCGAACAGATCCAGGGAAGCGAGGAGCGGCGCCAGAGAGAGGATGGGCGGATTGCTGAGCTGCCAGCCCTCAGCGCCGGCCAGCGGATTGAACCGGGGCGGCATCGCGAACCGGGTGGATTTGTCGTGTCCCCACCAGCCTGCGAAGCGGGGAAGGTCGAAACGCTTGGCGTGGCGCTCGTGGACAAAGCAGCCCGCCACCGCGCCAGGCCCCGCATTGAGGTACTTATAGGAACACCAGACGGCGAAGTCCGCCTGTGAGTCGTGCAGATTCAAGACGAGGTTGCTCGCGGCGTGAGCAAGGTCGAATCCCACCGCGCAGCCTTTCCTATGGCCAGCTTTCGCTATTTTTTCCAGCGCGAAAGCTTGTCCCGTGTAGAACTGAACGCCCGGCCACAAGATCAGCGCGATGCTCTCCCCTTCGCGTTCGATGAGTTCCAGAAGATCATCCATGCGGATGATCGATTCCCCCGGCCTGGGCCTTGCTTCGATCAGCGATTCACCAGGATCGAAGCCATGAAACAGGATCTGGGACTCCACCGCATAACGGTCGGACGGGAAGGCGCCCGCCTCGACGAGAATCTTGTGGCGTTCGGGGGCAGGGCGGTAAAAGCTCACCATGAGAAGATGGAGGTTCACCGTCAGGGAGTTCATCGCCGCGACCTCTAAGGGCAGGGCGCCCACCAAACGAGCCAGCTTTTCAGCCGCGAATTCGTGGTACGGCAGCCAGGGATGATGGCCTTCGAAATGTCCCCGAACCCCCATCCGCGCCCAGGCTTCAAGCACTTCCTGAACGTAATGCTGTGCCGACTTCGGTTGCAGCCCCAGGGAGTTGCCGCAGAAATAGATCTCTTCTTCTCCATTCTCCCGTTTAGGGATATGAAAGCGCTCCCGGCAGGCGCCGAGCGGGTCCTTCCGATCGAGGCTTTCCGCGAGGGTTCTACCGGTTGGGGAATTCACGAGACTTCCACCGGAAAGATCAGCGGCCGGCTGGGAGCCGCATCACCCAGAAACGGGGCGATTTGGAGATTGAGCAGGTAGTAGCCGTCATGCGCCTCGTCCAGCACGAAGATGAGTTCGGTGATGGTTCGATGAGGCGCTCGGACTTGCTTGAGATCCCGGCTGCCGGGCGGCACTTCCCAGAAAAGACGATGATTCGATAATTTGCCCTGATCGTCCATGCGGTCGACCGATGGCACATCCACCAGGAGATGATTGATCTTGCGGCGGGCGATTTCCGTCATTGCCTCGCTGGAAAAATAGGGCGCTGAAACGTATTGCTGATTTTTCTTGGCGGATGAGTTGGGGAGCGTGCGGATGATGAGCGCCTGATGGAAATCCTCGTCATTCAGGTGCCCCAGCTTCTCTGCAAGATGCCTCCGGGTAATGAGAAGATCGCCTTCTTCCTTGCCGGAGGAATAGCTTTCCGCAGGCTCTTCCCCCTTCTCCGGCGTTATGGAGATGAGGGTCGCCGGAATCCAGGTGTCCCGGAATACCTCGGTCACTGAAATTTCCTGGTCCACAATATGGCCCACGCATTCGGTATGGGTGCCGTGGCAATGGGGCGTGATCCGATATTCCTTCACGTTGCAGCTGCCGCCGCGGCTGGTATCTCCGGTAAACCGCCCTGTTTCCACGGTTCGAACGCTGGCAGGCGGGACGCCGAAGGCGCTGAGTCCTTCGTCTTGGAAGCTTACCGGAATCGACAGGTCGATGTACCTCGCCGAGTCGGTGCGGAGAATCCGGCCGGCGATGCGGGCTTCGACCGGGCTCACAGGAAATCCTCCAGCTTCAGGCCCAGCCACTCCAAAGCCGATCCGTGAAACAAGCGCGCCTTGGTGGACTCGCCCAGATCCATCCCGTCGATCATCCGGCCGGGCCGGATTTCCCCCAGAGGGAAAGGATAATCGGAGCCGAGGGCGATCGATTTCTCGCCCAAAAGATCCATCAGGCAACGCAGGATGCGCGGGTCGTGGACACAGGAGTCCACGTAGAAGCGGCCCAGGTATCGATTGGGTTCGATGTGATTATCCGTGGCGCAGAGGTCCGGGCGCACCTCGAAGCCATGTTGGATGCGTCCCAGGCTTCCCGGAAAGGCGCCGCCGCCGTGGGCGAAGGCAACCCGAAGGCGGGGAAATCGCTCGAAGATTCCGCCGAAGATCATCGAGCAGATGGCCAAGGCGGTCTCTGCGGGCATGCCGATGAGCCAGCTCAGCCAGTATTTCTTCATCCGCTCATGAGCCAGCACGTCCCAGGGATGCACGAAGATAGCCGCCCCCAGATCTTCCGCAGCCTCGTAGAGCGGAAAGAACATCGCCTCGTTCAGGTTTAAGCCGTTGATATGGGTGCCGATCTCGGCGCCGGCCAGCTTCAGGTCGCGGACGCAGCGCTCCAGCTCTTTTACCGCGAGATCGATCGCCTGCATGGGCAGCGTGCCGAGCCCAACGAAGCGTTTGGGGAACTCGGCGGCGATGCCGGCAATGTGGTCGTTAAGCCGCCTCGAAAGATCAAGGGTATGCGCTGGCTTCGCCCAATACGAGAACATGACCGGCACGGTCGAGAGCACCTGTACCTGGACGCCGGACTCGTCGCACTCCTCGAGCCGGGTTCTCGCGTCCCAGCAATTGCTCTGAATCTCCCGAAAGCACTCGCCGTCCCGAAGCATGCGCGCACAGCCCGGCCGGTGATGATCGAGCCGGATGAATCCGCCGTAGCCATACCGCTCCCGGAGATCGGGCCATTCCTTGGGCAGAATGTGGGTATGGATATCGATCCTGAGCATGTTTACTTCGGCGTTTCCATCACCGTTCCACACTGCTTGCAGGTCCTGTTTTCCAGCTTGGCGTAGAAGCGTTCGAAGACCGGCGGGAGGTCGGTTTCGACATTCCGGAGGTGGAAATACTCCTCATACAGCAGGTTCGCGCAGTTGCCGCAGAACCACAGCAGACCGTCCTTTTCTCCGGGATGGCGCTTGCGCTCGATGACCAGCCCCACCGTGCCGGCGAAGCGCTGGGGCGAATGGGGGATGCGCGGCGGCAAGAGGAAAATGTCACCTTCTCGGATGCGGATGTCTTTGGGTCTTCCGTCCTCCATGATCTTCAAGACCATGTCCCCCTCAATTTGGTAGAAGAACTCCTCGCCTTCGTCGTAGTGGTAGTCCTTGCGGTTATTCGGACCACCCGCCACCATGATAATGAACTCCGAGTCCTCGAAGACCAGTTTGTTGCAAACCGGCGGTTTGAGCAGCGGGCGGTTCTTGTCGATCCATTCCCGGAAGTTGAAAGGCTTGAGCTCTCGCATGGCTCCTCGCTTCAGCCGATGGTCGCGATGCATTTCAACTCGATGGCAATCGGCGTCGGGAGGCTCGAAATGCCGGCCGTTGTCCGGCAGGGCTGATTGCCCTTGAAATACTCGGCATAGAGCCGGTTGTAGGTTGAAAAGTCCTTTTCCAGGTTGGTCAGGAACACGGTGACATCCACCAGATTGTCCCAGTGGGACCCAGCTTCTTCCAGGATGAGGCGGACGTTTTCAAAAACCGAGCGGCACTGGACTTCGATATCATAAGAAACGATTTGGCCTTGCTCGTTCAGTTGAACGCCCGGAATCGCCTTCCCGGCCCGTTTTCTCGGACCTACGCCTGAGAGAAACAAGAGGTTTCCCACTCGCCTCGCATGCGGGTAGGGACCTACGGGTTCGGGGGCTCGCTGCGAGTCGATGCGCGGGCTCGTCATGACGGCTAGCCTCCGAGATAGACGCAGACGTTCTTGGGCTCGGTGAAGAACTTGAGCGCTTCAAAGCCGCCCTCGCGGCCCACCCCCGATTGCTTCATGCCGCCGAAGGGTGTCCGAAGATCCCGAAGCAGCCAGCAATTGATCCAGATCACGCCGGATTGGACTCGGCTCGCCAGACGATGACAGCGCTTGATGTTCTCGCTCCAGATCGTGGCGGAAAGGCCGTACGGTGTGCCATTGGCATATTCGACTGCCTCGTCCTCGCGGTCGAATGGCGTCAGGGTCACCACGGGACCAAAAATCTCTTCCTGATTGACCCGGCAGTAAGGAGAAAGGCCTCCGAGGATGGTCGGCTCGACAAAATATCCCCTTTCACAGCGGCCTTCCAAGTGGATTTGCCGGCCGCCGGTCAGAATCCGCCCGCCTTCCTCTTGAGCCAGACCGATGTAGGAAAGCACCTTGTGCAGGTGGTTTCCGGAGATGAGAGCGCCGACATCGCAGCCTTCAGCCAAGGGATCGGCTACGCGCAGCGCCTTAGTTCTCCGCACGAATTCGTCTTTGAATTTGTCGAAGATCGGCCGCTCGATGAAGATCCGCGACCCCGAGAGGCAGATCTCGCCCTGATTGAAGAAGGACGAGCGTACCGAGATCGCCACGGCACGTTCGAAATCGCAGTCGGCAAAGATGATGTTGGGATTCTTGCCACCCAACTCTAGGGAGAGCTTCTTGAAGCGCGGGGCTGCTGCCGCGGCAATGAGAGCGCCGGTCTGGGTGCCGCCGGTGAAGGAGATGGCCTTTACCTTTGGGTGCTCGACCAGGCTCTGCCCGGCTTGGACGCCAGTGCCATGGACGATGTTCAGGACGCCTGGCGGAAGCTTGGCTTCCCGGCAGATTTCCGAAAGATGATAGGCCGTCACCGGTGTGAGTTCCGATGGCTTGGCGACGACGGTGTTCCCTGCGGCGAGGGCCGGCGCGACCTTCCAGGTGAAAAGATAGAGCGGTAGGTTCCAGGGCGAGATGCAGCCCGCTACCCCGAGCGGCGCGCGAAGGGTGTAATTCAGCGCCCGGGTCCCGGTGGCATGGGACTCGGAAAAGAAATGCTGGATAGCGGAGCTGAAGAACTGGAAATTGGCGGCGGCTCGGGGAATATCGACCTGCCGCGCCGTGCTCAAGGGTTTTCCGGAATCAACCGATTCGGCGCGGGCGAGCGCCTCCGCCCGCTCCTCAATGAGCTCTGCGATCCGGTACAGCAGCCGCGCCCGCTCATCCAGCGGCGTCTCTGCCCAAGCGGAAAAAGCTTTTTCCGCGGCGTCCACGGCTTGATCGATATCGCTGGCATCAGAGTCCGGCACTTCCGAATAACCAAGGCCCGTGGCCGGCTCGATGTTTTCGAGATAATGATTTGATCGCGGTGGAATCAATTCGCCATCGATGTAATTCGCGATTCTTTGCATGGCCATTTACAAGCTCATCGTCCGCATTCCCATTCCGCTGGCTGGCAGGTTAATGCCGGTGATGTAGACAGCTTGGCCGGATGCCCGAAAGCCTGCATCATATTGGAAACGCCGAGCCCCGGAATGGGTTGCTTGACCGATGTCGAAATGATGTTGATGATCTGGACGAACCGTTCGCTCTTCATGCCCGCGAGCATGGCGTGAACGAGAATCTGGATCGAGACCAGATGCTGGGTGCAGGCCTCGCTGAACTCGTGAGGCGCCGCCTCGTAGTCAGCCCGAGCTGGCTACACAAGCATTGCGGCTCCGCTTCGCTGCGGGCGAGGAAAGAAATCACGGGGCCCTTGGTCAAAGCGCCGCGTCTCAGGTTCATTTTCTCTCGATGACGGCGCTTTGAGCGATCACCATGATATCAAATTGCCGCCGCATCATTGCTTGACCCGTTCCTCTCGAGAACGGCTTCGCTGGCAGTGCGCGCCAGCTTTTCTACGTTACACCTTTGCGTTCTAATAAGCCCTCATGTTTAGCGGCATCGGAGCGGTCATTCGCTGGGACGAGCAGCAGAGGCAAGCGAACCGGCCGGAAAGAAGCGGTTTTTTTTGAAGGAAACGTACGATGAAAACAATCCTGATCACAGGCACTAATCGAGGGCTTGGTTTCGAATTTGCCAGCCAATACGCGAATGATGGGTTCCAGGTCCTTGCTGCTTGCCGCAACCCTGCCGCCGCAGACGGACTCCGGCAGCTGGAGCAGAACTCAAACGGCAGGCTCAGCATCATCTCGATGGATGTGACCGATGCTGAAAGCATTCGTAAGGCCGCTGCTCAACTGAAAGATGTCGCGATCGATGTGCTTATCAACAGCGCGGGAATTGCTGGCGCTTCCGGACAAACCGCCGGCAATATCGACTACAAATCATGGGCACATGTTCTCGATGTGAATACAATGGGCCCGTTGCGCGTGCTTGAATCTTTCATCGAGCACATTGCACGCAGCGAGCAAAAGATGGTTGTCACCATCACGAGCGGTATGGGCTCAATCAGTGATAACAAAACCGGAGGCTCAATTGCTTACCGCAGCTCCAAAGCGGCAGTGAATATGGCAATGCGCAGCGCCGCAATTGATCTTGCGCCGCGCCGCATCAGCTGCGTCCTTGTGCACCCGGGATGGGTCAGAACGGATATGGGCGGGCCAAAAGCGCCCTTGTCACCGCAAGAGAGCGTCGCGGCTATGCGGCGGCTCATCGAAAAATTTGGCCCGGAGGATTCAGGAAAGTTCTACAGCTACAACGGCCACGAATATCCTTGGTGACCTTCAGTGCCCGCGTGGGCGTAGATGAGATTGAGTTTCTTTTTAATGGCCATAGCTATTGACGTGTTCCTCATGCTTCATGAGGAGCATATCTATGGCATAGATAGCGAGGGCATGATTACCGGGCCGAAGATAATGATTGGCGCACCTGCTAAGCCGCCGCGCCGCCGTTCGCAAAATTCCCTTTTTCTTGAAAGGATGGGAACGCAAGAGCCACGGACTCGTTATGAGTAGCTATCTGGCCATCAATGCGAGCGGGAAAGAAAAGCCCTCGCGAACGGCGGGGCCCCGCTGCGGCCTGGGAACATAGGGCGTCATCCCGCCTTCTCGCAAGCCTCGATATCCTCGATCTTGAAGTAGCCCTTACCGGCGGCGGCATCTATCTTTCCGGCTTCGAGAATGCCGCGCGCGGCCCTGGCAGTTTGCGTCAGCAAGCCCATGCCAGCGGCCCGATGCTCACCGCCTGCTCGGCAATCATCTTATTCTTCGCATCGGCCGCGATCTGAATGCCACCCGCTACGGCAAGCTCGCTCGCAACTTCCTCGCTGCGGTTTGCCTCGCCGCCGCGCTATGCTTGTGGATCAATTGGGTCCACACCCTAAATCGGCGTCAACGCAGTGCGAATCAGAGCGAAACAACGCGGATCGCCAAAAGATTTGTTAGCAGAGCGATCCAAGGAGAACGAATCTGTGAGCAAAGGCTTGGCTAACGTTTCCGGGCAGGAAAACTTTAGCGGGGTTTAATGATCACCCGGCAGTGGTGGCTGAGGTGCTTGATGTGCCGCAGCAGGCAAGCATGAATCTTGGCATGATCGGGAATGTCGGGCCCGCAGAAACGGAAAGCGTCATCGTGGCACGCGTGCTGCTGAGCCAGGGCGCCAGCGCTGCCCAGCAGCGAAAACAAAAGTGCGGCGGATGCGAATTTAACGGCAATCTTCATTGGTTCACCCCAAGCAGCGGTTTGCAAACGCAGCTGCCCTGCAAATTGCCTCTTTGTCAAGCTTGCCTCCCTCTCATGTTCTTGCCTTCCCCTCATGTTCGCCTGGCAGAAGCTCAAGCCGGTCCCGCCTGGAATGATCGTTGATTGCTCCAGGATGGAATGTCATTAAGCCTTTATCCGGATAGGATATGCGGCGCCCCAAATATAGATCATCTCCCGGAATAAAAAGCAGACACCTAGCCATTCTGGCGGTAATAATTCCACCACAATTTAAATGGTTTTAAGCCTAAACTGGTCTTGCTTGCGTGAGGTATCATGCGTTTTGTCAGCAAAGCCTACTATAATTATCACCGGATCCGGAAAGCAATTGTTCTTTACCTAACGATTGCTGGTCCCGGTATCATTGTGATGATCGCCGACAATGATGCTGGCGGAATTACGACCTATGCTGCGACCGGGGTGAAGTATGGCTATCACCTCATCTGGCTGATGATCGTTCTGATTCCTGTTTGCTACTATGTCCAGGAGATGACAGTACGCCTGGGAGCCGTGACAAAGCGGGGCCATGCCGAGGCAATCTTTGAAAGTTTCGGCCCCTTCTGGGGCTGGTTTTCCCTGCTCGACCTCGCGATCCTTAATTGGCTGACCATGGTCACCGAATTCATCGGCGTAACGGCGTCCCTCCAGATCTTTGGAGTGCCGCCAATTGCGGGCGTCGTTGCGGTCTGGCTGCTGATGGGCGTCATGGTCCTCAGCGGCCGCTATTGGACATGGGAAAAGGTCGCGCTCTTTTTCTGCATTTTTAATCTCATCTATATCCCCGCCGCTTTCCTCGTTCACCCTGACGTTTCCGCGATTTTCCGGACAGGTCTGATTCCGCATTTTCCAGGCGGGTTCAATGGCCAAATGTTTTTCTTCCTTATGGCCAATATCGGCACCACCATCGCACCATGGATGATCTTCTTTCAGCAAAGCTCGGTGGTCGACAAGGGGCTCGACGAAAAAGATATCGCCTGGGGCCAGGCCGATACCCTTATAGGCTCCCTGTTTACCTCCATCGTCGCAATCTTCATCATTCTCGTCACGGGAACCGTCCTCGCCGACCAGGACATTGAGGACGCGGCCAAGGCTGCGAAAGCGCTGATGCCCGCGAATCCGACCGTTGGAACCTTCATGGCCATCGGCCTAGCCGACGCCGGTTTTCTGGGCGCGATCTGCATTTCCCTCTCCAGCTCCTGGGCCTTTGGTGAGGTCTTTGGATGGGCGCACTCGCTCAACTACAAGATCAAGCAGGCCCCATGGTTTTACGCGAGCTATATCACGGGACTCGTGAGTGCAGGCCTTGTCGTGTTGATCCCCAATGCGCCTCTTGTGCTGATCACTTTGTTCGTGCAGGTCGTCGCGGTGACCCTGCTGCCCGCGGCGCTCGTCTTCCTGATTCTGCTGCTGAATGACAAAGAGACAATGGGTGAGCACCGGAACACGCCGCTTCTGAATTGGATCAACGGTGGCATTGTCGCGGTGATCATCGTAATCTCGACCTTATACGGGATCAGCACCTTGTTTCCGTCGTTTTTCGGCTGACCTCTTCCGAAGGAGACGCTCATGAGGATTGCGCGCGCCATCCGCTCGGCGATTGCCAAAAACGTGCAGACAATCCACGACATCAACCAGCGCTACGCTAACCCGCGGATCAAGATGTCGATGTCTGTGCGGATCGCACTGCTGATGCTACGGATCTATCTCCTGGTGCTGATGATATTACTCGCCTACAAATTCTATACTATCTTGACTCAATAGCTGCCTACTTGGCCCGATAGCTGCAGGAAGACACGCTTGAATATGCACCTCGCCGATGCTGACCGGAGCTTCCTGCTCAGCGAATTGATCGGGCGCAAAGCCACGATCAATGGCAAGCGGGTAGGGAAGCTCTCCGACATCGTGGTGACGGAGGCAAATAAGCTTCCGGAGGCCGCCTACTTTTTGGTCTCGCGCCCATTCGGCCGTAAGTCATTGATGGTCCCATGGTGCCGGGTCGGAAAGATAGGCGAAGATTCCATAGCGCTTAACATCGAGACTGTGGAGCCTTTCGAGGGGGAACCAAAGCCTGGAGAGCTTTGCCTGAGGGATCACCTGCTCGACAAGAAGGTGCTTGACTGCGATGATGATGAGGTCGAGGTTGTTTACGACATCAGGCTGGCCCTGCGCGGCGGCAAGCTCTATGCCACTGACGTCGATTGCTCGCGCGCAGCATTTCTGCGGCGTATCGGCCTCGGAGGTATAGCCAATTTTCTCGAGGGTATCGCCACCCGGATCAAAAACGACACGATCCCATGGACTTATGTTCAACAGCTGCCAGAGGATATGGGCCGGTTTCGCGGCGCGGTGAAACTCAACGTCCTCAAGGAAAAACTGCCCGATATCCATCCCGCCGATCTCGCCGACATTCTGGAGGAGTTGAATCACGATAAGCGCATGGCGATTTTTAACGAGCTGAAGACCGAGCATGCCTCCGATACGCTCGAAGAGATCGAGCCCCGCGTTCAGCGTGAGTTGATTGCCGCCATCACCAAGGAGCGCGCTGCCGAGCTGATCAAGGATATGACCCCGGCTCAGGCCGCCGACGTTCTCGCTGCCTTGCCTGCAACCGATGTCGATGCCATCCTGGCTTTGATAGACACCAATGATGTCGGCAAGATCCGCCGTATCCTGGAGCATCATGAGGACAGAATCGCCGATTACGCGGCCAGCCGATTCATTTCCTTTCCCGGAGAAACCTCGATCCAGGAAGTGCTTGCGCAGTACCGGCTCATAGCAGCGGCGGCTGATGTCTGGCAATATATCTATGTTGTCGATGAGCACAAAAAGTTACTCGGTATACTCGATCTCCAGGATGTACTGAAGGCGGAACCTGCTGATACTCTTGCCGATCTTATGAAAACTAACATTATAACGCTTCACGTTGACGATACAGTCAAAGACGCAGGAAGGCTGTTTGACCGTTATGGTTTCCAGGCCATTCCCATAGTCGATGCCGATAATGTCTTGCTTGGCGTTATCCCCTCCAGAGACGTGATGGATCTCAAATATCACTCAATCTGATAAGCGGTTTTCATGTAGCTGACTCTGGTACAAACGGCTGAAACGGGGCGTATTGGCGGCGAATTTAGGTTTTGAGTGCCGGGACCCGCATGCTGGGCGTTGATGATCTTTTCAAGGGCCGCCACCGGCCGTCAGATCATTATACTCTGTGTGCGCTGGTATCTCCGGTTCAAGCCCGGCTTCCGAGATCTCGCGGAAACGATGGCCGGGCGCGGAATCTCTCTCATGCGGTGCGCGAAAGATGATAGCCTTGTAAAATATGAACGTAGTTTGCGCGCTCGAACGCCGCCGGATCCTTCAGATTTCGCTGGCTCATGCGGCCGCGGATATCGCCAAGCGAGGCGATCTCGCGCGCTGCAAGCAAATCAGACAAGCCGCCGAGCAGTGTTCGCATGTGTTCAACTCCATGGCGAAGCAACGAGGACGTTGTCATTACTGTGTCGGCGCCAGCCAGCAAATACTTAAAGACCTCATCCGCCGAGTCGACTCCTGAGCTGGCGGCGAGCGACACCGGCACCCGCCCATAGAGGATGGCAATCCACAGCAACGGCAGCCGAATCTCGGCCGGCGTGCTGAGTTCCAGATCCATCGATAGCCGAAGCGTCGTGATATCGATGTCGGGTTGATAAAATCGGTTAAACAGCACCAGCGCATCGGCGCCCTTATCGGCAAGCGCACGCGCCATGGAGCCGGTCGCGCTGAAGTACGGGCCGATCTTCACCGCAATGGGAATCGATACCGAAGACTTCACGGCCGTTAGGATATCGAGATAGTGCTGTTCGACCTGGTGACCGGTCATCGCCAGATCAGCAGGGATGAAGAAGACATTGAGCTCGATTGCGTCGGCACCGGCCTCTTCCAAGCCGTGCGCGTAGCCGGACCAGCCGGCGGGATTCACACAATTCAGGCTGGCAATGACCGGGATGCCAATTGCCTCTTTCGCGCGACGCACCAGGTCTAGATGACGCTCCAGCCCGGAACCAAAGTTACTATGTGCCGGGAAATAGGTTTGCGCCTCGGCGAAGCCGCTCGCCGGCATCTGGATGCAGCGCTCGAACTCGCACCGCTCAGTGACTAGCTGCTCCTCGAAAATCGAGGGCAGGACGACCGCGGCGGCGCCATGATCCTCGAGCATGCGCAGCGTGGCGATATTACTGTTAAGCGGCGAAGCCGATGCGATCAGCGGATTTCGTAGGGCAAGGCCCATATAATTCGTAGCAAGATCCATCACCGTGCTCCGTCGCCGGGACAATCGCTAGGCCGGGTTACCGCTGCGAACGTTCAGATCGCGGCAGTCAGGATGGAAGCACTCGGCTCCCCTTCTCGCCAGCTCCTCATATTGCCGATATTTCTCGGTCACGACCTGCTGAGCGCGTGCTAGCAGCGCTTCGGCCGCTATCGGGTCGGTGTTGGCAAGCGCCCGGTAGCGTAGTTCGTTGTAGGCATAATCCTTGAGCGGTATCGTCGGCCGCGGGGAGTCGAGACGGAACGGCCTCTCGCCGATCCTGCGCATTGCCGGGTTGAAGCGGAAGAGCGGCCAGTAGCCGCTCGCCGCCGCGAGGTCCTGCTGCTTCATGCCATAGCGCAAATCGAAGCCGTGCGCGATGCAATGGCTGTAGGCGATGATCAGCGACGGTCCCGGATAGGCCTCCGCCTCGCGAAAGGCGAGCAGCGTATGCTGCGGGTTTGCCCCCATTGCCACCTGCGCGACATAGACATTGCCGTAGGCGATCGCCTGCAGCGCCAGGTCCTTGCGCGCCACCCGCTTGCCGGCCGCAGCGAATTTTGCGACAGCGCCCAGCGGCGTCGCCTTGGAGGATTGGCCGCCGGTGTTAGAGTAGACTTCGGTGTCCAGCACCAGCACATTGACGTCACGGGCGCTCGCCAGGACGTGGTCGAGCCCGCCATAGCCGATGTCGTAGGCCCATCCATCGCCGCCGACGATCCAGATGCTGCGCCGGACCAAATGGTCGGCCACTGATAGCAGATTGCGGGCGGTTTCATCGTCCATGGCCAGGAGCTTCTGCTTCAGCACGCCGACGCGGGCGCGCTGGGCGCGCAGCTCTGACTCCCGCTCCTGCGGTGCGCTGAGGATCGAACGGGCGAGATCGTCGCCGACGCGCGGCGCCAGCTCGCGCAGCAGCGCCATTGCCAGTTCCAAATGCTTGTCGGCAGCAAGGCGGAAGCCCAGACCGAACTCGGCATTGTCCTCGAACAGCGAATTCGACCACGCCGGCCCCCGGCCGGCGGCGTCCTTGGTCCAGGGCGTAACCGGAAGGTTGCCGCCATAGATGGACGAGCAGCCGGTCGCGTTGGCGATCTGCAGCCTGTCACCGAAGAGCTGCGACAGCAGCTTGAGGTAGGGTGTCTCGCCGCAGCCGGCGCAGGCGCCGGAGAACTCGAACAGCGGCTCCAGGAACTGGACGCCGCGCACGTTGGCGAAATCGATGCGCGCGCGATCATTCAGCGGCAGCGTCTCGAAGAAGCTGATATGGGCCCGTGCGGCTTCCAGGATCGGCGCCTTCTCGGCAAGATTGATCGCCTTCTTTCCCGGCTCAAGAGGACTGTGCGCAGGGCAGACCTCGGCACAGATACCGCAGCCGGTGCAGTCCTCGACATAGACTTCCAGCGAGAAGCGCACATCCGGATTGCCCCGCGAATTGACCGGTGCCGACTTGAAGCCATCGGGAGCGCCGCCGAGCGCATTCTCGTGATAGTATTTGGACCGGATCACGCTGTGCGGGCAGGCGAAGCCGCACTGGCCGCACTGGATGCAAAGGCCGGGTTCCCACACCGCGATAATGTCGGAGATGTTGCGCTTCTCGAAGACAGCGGTGCCCGACGGCCAGGTGCCATCGGCGGGCAGCTGGCTGACACGAATGTCGTCGCCGCTGCCAAGGCCGCGCATCATCTTGGCAGTCACTTCCTGCACGAAGGCGGGCGCGGATGCCGGCACGATCGGCGGACGGTCGAACGCGCTCGCCGCCGAAGCCGGCACGGTCACCTCGAAGAGATGCGCCAGCGTGTGATCGACGGCCGCGAAATTCTTGTATACCACGTCGGCGCCCTTGGAACCATAGGTCTTCTCGATCGACTCTTTGATGCGTGTGATCGCCTCATCGCGCGGCAGCACGCCGGAGATCGCGAAGAAGCAGGTCTGCAGCACTGTGTTGATTCGCCCGCCCAGACCGGTGTCGCGTGCGACCTTAAAGGCATCGATCACGAAGAAGCGCAGCTTCTTCTCCAGGATTTGCTGTTGCAGCGAGCGCGGCAGGTGATCCCAAACCGCGTCCGGTCCATGGGGTGTGTTGAGGAGGAACACCCCGCCCTTGACGGCCAGACGCAGCACGTCGATGCGGTCGAGAAAGCTCGCCTTATGGCAAGCAATGAAATTAGCCGACTCAATGAGGTACGGCGACCGGATCGGTTGTTTCCCGAAGCGCAGATGCGAGATCGTCTGCGCGCCCGACTTGTGCGAGTCGTAGACGAAATAGCCCTGCGCGAACAACGCCGGATCCTCGGCGATGATCTTGACGCTGTTTTTATTCGCGCCAACCGTGCCATCGGCGCCAAGGCCAAAAAACAAGGCGCGCACGACATCGTCGCGCTCAATCGAGAAGTGCGGGTCGGCCGCCAGGCTGGTGCACGAGACATCATCCTCGATGCCGACCGTGAAGCCGTGCTTCGGGGCGGCTTTCCTCAGCTCATCAAACACCGCCTTGGCTTGCGCCGGATTGAAGTTCTTCGATCCCAGGCCATAGCGTCCGCCGACCACGCGCGGCATGATCTTGCGCCTGCCGGCGGCGACCGCTTGGGCAAGCGTCGTCACTACATCGAGATAGAGCGGCTCGCCCGGCGCGCCCGGCTCTTTTGTCTGCTCGAGCACGGCGATGGCAGCGCATGAATCCGGCAGCACGGCGAGGAAATGCTCGGCCGAAAACGGGCGGTAGAGGCGCACCTGCAGCACGCCAACCCGCTCGCCGGCTTTTTGCAGGAACGCCGCGGTTTCGCGCGCGGTCTCCGCGCCCGAGCCCATCAGCACGATGACGCGCTCTGCATCGAGCGGGCCATCGTATTCGAACAGCTTGTACACGCGGCCGGTGAGCGCAGCGAATCGATCCATCGCCGCCTGCACGATCCGAGGCACCCGCTCGTAATAAGGGTTGCATGCTTCGCGCGCCTGAAAGAACGTATCAGGGTTGTGCGCAGTGCCGCGCACCACTGGATGCTCGGGGGTAAGTGCACGCGCGCGATGCGCGCGGACCAGATCGTTCCGAATCATCCCGCGGATCTGTGCATCCGACAGCATGAACAGCTTGTTGACCTCATGCGAGGTACGGAATCCATCGAAAAAGTGCAAGAATGGGACCCGCGCCTCGAGCGTCGCCGCCTGAGAAATTAAGGCGGTATCGTGCGCCTCCTGCACGGAAGCAGACGAAAGCAGCGCGAAGCCTGTCGTGCGCGCGGTCATGACATCCGAATGGTCGCCGAAGATCGACAATGCGGAGGTTGCAAGCGAGCGCGCCGCGACGTGGAACACGGTCGCGGTCAGCTCGCCAGCAATCTTGAACATGTTCGGCAACATCAACAAAAGGCCTTGCGACGCTGTGAACGTGGTCGTCAAGGTGCCCGACTGCAACGCGCCATGCACTGTGCCGGCGGCACCACCCTCGCTCTGCATCTCCTGGATGACCGGCACATTACCCCAAATATTTTTTAGTCCCCGGGCCGCCCATTCGTCGGCAAGCTCGGCCATCGCCGATGCTGGCGTGATCGGGTAGATCGCACATATCTCATTGACGCGGTAGGCGACGTGCGCCACCGCGGCGTTGCCATCGAGGGTGGCGGTCGCAGATGCGCCGGTTTCGAGCTGCATTGGTTGCCTCGCTCTCAGGTCGCTGCTGGTTCAGGGATCATCTCGATGGCGTGGCACGGACACGTCTCGAAGCAAACCGCGCAGCCAGTGCAGCGATCATAAAGATAGCGGTACCGCCGGCCGGGTCCGAGTTTCTCGATCGCCTGCTCTGGGCACGCCGCGTAGCATTGGTCGCATTCGAAGCAATTGCCGCAGGACAGGCAACGTTTCGCTTCGTAGGAGGCTTCACTCTCGTTCAGGCCGCTCACCACCTCGGTGAAGCCAGCCGCGCGCGCCGCCACCGGCAACATCCGTTGTTCTGAACGCTCAGCATCACTGTAGATTGGAAGATGCAGCATGCCGAACGGCACGACCGGGTGCTTCGGCGGCGGCCGATATTCATTGCCACGCAGCCAACCATCGATGTACCGCGCCGCCTTCTTGCCGTGCCCGGCAGCTGCCGCCACGGTGCGCTCGCTTGGGACCATGTCGCCGCCGGCGAAGATCCCGGGATGGCCAGTCATCATGTTCGAATCGACGATGACGGTGCCATCGGAGTGGAATTCGATACCCGAAACCTTTTTGAGGAAGCCGCTGTCGGTTTGCTGTCCAAGCGCCAGCACAACGGCATCAGCCTCCAGCGTCTCGAAGTGACCCGTTGGTTGAGGCCGTCCGTCTGGGCCGAGTTCCATAACCTCGACAGTCAGCGATGGACCGGCGATTTCCTTGATGCTTGTCAGCCATTTGATTTTGATGCCCTCATCGAGCGCTTCATCCGCCTCGAACGCGCGGGCTGGCATGTGCGCGCGGTCACGGTGGTAGATGATCAGCGGCTCTTCGACGCCGAGGCGCTTCGCGGTGCGTGCCGTATCCATCGCGGTGTTGCCGCCGCCATAGATTACGACGCGCCTGCCGAGGCGCGGCCGTTCGCCCGCGCTGACGCCGCGCAAAAAGCTTACGGCGTCGAGCACACGGGCTGCGTCGCGGGCCGGGATATCGACGTGCTTCGAGACATGGGCTCCAATCGCGACGAACGCTGCATCAAAGCCTCCCTCTTCCTTCTCGGCAAGCAGGTCCTCGACCTTGTGATCAAGGATAATCTTGACGCCCATTGCCTCAATCTGATGCACCTCCTTCATCAGCTCCTCGCGTGGCAGCCGATAAGCCGGAATGCCAAAATGCATCATCCCGCCAGGCAATGGACCAGCGTCACGGATCTCGACTGCGTGCCCCATGCGTGCAAGATGGTAAGCGGCGGATAAACCGCTCGGACCGGCTCCCACAACCAGCACGCGCTTGTCCGGCGGCAGTGTCCCGGCCGGCAGCTGCCAGCCTTCTTTTGTGGCGAGGTCGCCGAGAAAACGCTCTACTGCATGTATCGAGACCGCGCTGTCGACCTCCTGCCGATTGCAGCGGGTCTCGCATGGATGATAACAGACCCGCCCATGCACCGCAGGCAGCGGATTGTCTTTTACGAGCGTCAGCCACGCCTCGCGGTACCGGCCTTTTTGTGCGTCGGCCAGCCAAGCTTGGATGTTCTCACCGGCCGGACAGGCATGGTTGCAAGGCGGCAAAAGATCAATGTAGACCGGCCGCCGTTCACGGACGGGCCCGGTGCCCGGCTCCGCGATCAGGTCGATGACTGGCGTGAAGTCTGATTGTTTCGTGATCATGCGGACTCCTGCCATCGTCAAGGAGGAGCGCGGCGTTGGCCTGCCGCGGCACCCCTCTCGCGCAAGAAAAACCGGGATAAGATAAGCGGCAGCACGATCGCACCACGCGGACGGAGATGAACTTCACAGCAGCTTAGCGCCGCAAAGCCGCTAGAAGCCGAGGCGGAACGATTGTCTGGCCCCTCATCGCAGCTTTCCGGCGCCAATGTTTTTTAAGTGTAGTCCGGACGTTTCCACCGATCCAGCACCAATGACTGGGCAAGCCGCCAGACGGGCGCCCGGACTGGGCTGCACCGTTTGGAGATATTCGCTGACGTGCACGCCCTGCCGCGCCACTTTGGCAGGCTCCAATTGGAGAAGGCAATTGGAGAAGGAAGGTGTCTTATAGGTACGTCACGTATCTATATCTGGTCTATTTCCAGATGAATTTAAGCGGGAGGCCTTGGAGCTTTTGGCAAGCACTCATCAGGGTTGTGCTCTGGCGCATAGGCAGGCAAGTAAAAGAGCTTGATCCCGCCCTTATGGAATTCCAAGTGCTATGAAAGTTATGCAAGAGATCTAGCAGGGTCCCCCGGCTTTCCTGTTGACTTACGCTATCCTGACGCATTTGGTGAAAAGCTGGTTCGTCTGCCGCTGGGAAATATGAAATCCGGCCACAGCTTCGCCTTTGCCTGAAATGGCACTCCTTTTGGGACCTATTCGTGAAAGCACCCTTCTCGAAACCTGGCGCTGCAGCTTTGCTTGCCGTCCTCGCCCTTACGCTTGCCTCTTGCGGGCGCAAGGGACCGCTTGAACCGCCCCCTGACGCCGCAACGCCCGCCGCTGGAACGCCTGGAACGGCTGAAGCACCCGCGCCGGGCGCAGCGCAACAATCCCCGCCGCCGCCGCCGAAGAAATCATTCCTGCTTGATCCGCTGCTGTGACCCAATGCATCACTTCGCGCTCAAGAACGGCGTCATGCACGCCGAGAATGTCGATCTCGCCAGGCTGGCAGATGTGATTGGCACGCCCTTTTACTGCTACTCATCGGCCACGCTCGCCCGCCATTACGAAGTTTTCGACAAAGCGTTCGCCGGCCTCCCGCATCTTGTTTGCTATGCGGTGAAGGCCAACTCCAATCAGGCGGTCTTGAAGACCTTGGCCCGGCTTGGCGCTGGCATGGACGTCGTTTCTGGCGGCGAGCTTCGCCGCGCCCTGGCCGCCGGCGTCGAACCTGAGAAGATCACCTTTTCAGGCGTTGGCAAAACAAGACAAGAAATGGCCTTCGCGCTCGAACAGAACATCCTTTGTTTCAATGTCGAATCGGAGCCGGAACTTGCTGCCCTGTCGCAGACCGCCGCAAGCCAGAACCGGATCGCGCGCATCGCGCTCAGGGTCAATCCGGATGTTGACGCCAAGACTCACGCCAAGATCGCGACCGGCAAGGCGGAGAACAAATTCGGCATCCCGCTAAGCCGCGCCCGCGAAGTCTATGCACAGGCCATCGGCCTTCCGGGAATCAAGATCACTGGAATTGATATCCACATCGGTTCGCAGATCACCGACCTCACCCCCTTCGATTCCGCCTTTGGCCTGATTGCCGATTTCGTCCGCGCGCTGCGCGCAGGCGGTATCGCCCTCGATCATATCGATCTCGGCGGCGGTCTCGGCATCCCTTATGCTTCCTGGGAGGATCCGGAAAGCTATCACCCGGAGCGTTACGCGGAGATTGTCAAGGCAAGGCTTTCTCCGCTCGGCTGCCGGCTGATTTTCGAGCCGGGGCGGCTGATCGCGGGCAATGCCGGCATTCTCGTGACGAGCGTTCTCTTCGTGAAGAGAGGCGAGTCGAAAACCTTTGTCATCATCGACGCAGCGATGAACGATCTGGTGCGGCCGACGCTCTATGACGCCCACCACGAGATTCTATTCGTGCGGGCTTCACAGCCAATGCCGGAAATCACCGCCGATATTGTAGGCCCGGTCTGCGAAACCGGCGATTATCTCGCGCTTTCCCGCAAAATAGCCGAACCTTCGCCCGGCGATCTTCTGGCGATCATGTCCGCTGGCGCTTATGGTGCGGTGCAGGCTGGCACCTATAACTCGCGGCTTTTGATCCCGGAAGTCCTTGTGAATGGCAGCCAATATGCCATCATACGCCCGCGGGGGACTTACGAGGAATTGATCGGCCTCGACAAAATTCCGGCTTGGTTGAGTTAAAATTCTGCCGCGCATCTGATGTTCGCCTGCGATCATGCTAGGCTTTGCCGATCATGCTAGGCTTTGCCAATGAGGGCTCTCACGCCCGCGCTTGGAACATATATTCCGCTAATTTGGAGCATTATTCTGCTAATAAAGTTGCCGGCTTTTGGCCGGATCATGCATCATATTAGTGATAAAACATCTTGACTGCTTCGATCTGAGCCGGGCACCGGCGCGGAGATTCGTTTTGCTGAAACTGGGACGCTCAAGGTCACTGCGCCCAAAAGGCTCGCCAAACGGCGAAGCCAAAACAGTCCCGCGTCTTGAGCGGCTCATCACGAAGGCGCGCGCCATCCTCCTCTTCGAGCGGATTTGGCGTCTTGTGCTGCCGCCTCTTATCGTGGCGGGCATTTTCGTTTGCGTTTCCTGGACTGGCCTCTGGCTCGGCGCGCCCTATTGGGCGAGAGGGGCTGGCGTTGCTGCGCTGGCGGCCGGGCTGCTTTTGACCCTGCTGCCGCTGCGAGCCTTTCGCTTCCCCTCCCGCAAAGAAGCGCTTGGCCGGATTGACCGCGTCTCCGGTCTTGCATCCCATCCAGCGGCGGTGCTCGATGACAGGCTCAGCAATGGTGCCCAGGATCCGGCAACACGCGCGCTCTGGAACCTGCACCGCCGCCGGGCGGAAGAGGAGGTGGCCCTGCTGCGCGCGGGCAAGCCATCACCCCGCATGGTCGACCTTGACCGCTATGCTTTGCGGGCGACCGTGCTTGTTGCACTTATCGCCACGGGCTTTGCCGCAGGCCCGGAAAAATATGCCCGCATCGCCGCAGCATTTGACTGGCGCTTCGGCGCCTTGCAGAGCAAGAGCTCTAGGATCGACGCCTGGATCGATCCCCCCGCCTACACCGGAAAACCGCCGCAAGTGCTGAACCTGGACGGGAGCCAAGGCTTCATGGGCCGCGGCAGCCCCCAGCGCATCGAGGCTCCGGTCAATTCAATCGTTGTCATTCATGCGCCGGGCGGCGATGCCGATATCAAAGTCAAGGGTGCACTGGCTCAATCACCCCCGGAGAAAACGGCTCCCGCGCAGAATAGCGCACCCCTATCGCCAGCCCTAGCCGCTGGCGGAACGAAGGGAGCGGAGGGAGAAATCCGGCTCATCTTGGGCGGCGATGCGTCGCTGGCTCTCGCCCGCTCGGGCACGCCGCTCGGAACATTCGATATCCATGCGATCTTGGATGAACCGCCATCGATCGCGCTGGCCGCCGCGCCGAAGTTCAATGCGCGCGGATCGATGACGCTTAAATATACCGTCGCTGACGATTATGGCGTCGCCAGCGCGGAAGCCAGTTTCGCCAAACCCGTGCTGCCAGGCGGACACCCCGCCCAGCGCTCGCTCGCCGGCCCCCCAAAAATGGCGCTTCGGCTGCCGCCCGCGCCGGCCCTTGCTGGTGAGGCCGAGACCACGGCCGATCTATCTGACCATCCATGGGCGGGCACGCGGGTCCAAATGACACTGATCGCACGCGATGAAGGAGGGAATGAAGGCAAAAGCGAGCCCATCGAAATCACGCTGCCGCAAAAACCTTTCACCAAGCCGCTTGCGCGCGCGCTTGCCGAGCAGCGCCGCAATCTCATTCTGGCGCCGGATGACAGGGCTCGGGTGGCGAATGCGCTCGATGCTTTGATGATCGCACCGGATGTCTTCGAGACAAGCGCTGGGGTTTATCTCGGCTTGCGGGTTGCCTTCGACCAGCTCAATGAGGCACGAAGCGATAGCGATCTTATCGAAGTTGCCGATTATCTTTGGCAAATGGCGCTTCGCATCGAGAGTGGCGATCTCTCCGAAGCGGAACGCGATCTTCGCGCCGCTGAACAACAGCTGCAGGATGCTCTGCAGCGGAACGCGCCAGAGGATGAAATCCGCAAGCTCAGCGAAAATCTGCGCGCCGCATTGGAAAAGTTTCTGCAAGAACTCGCGGCGCAGCAAAAGGACGGCACAGGCGGGGAGAATTCCCCGGCGCTTGACGGCAAGGGCCGCACAGTTACACCAAAGGACCTGCAAGCCATGCTCGACAAAATGCAGCAGATGCTGCGCTCGGGCGATAGTGCGAATGCCCAAAGGATGCTGGAGCAATTGCAGGCAATCCTTGAAAATCTGCGCATTGCCAAACCCCGCAAAGCTGATCCTAGAGCGCAGGAGATGAACCACGCCCTCGATGAACTCGGCCGGCTCAGCGAGGACCAGCAGGATTTGCGCGACGAAACCTATCAGAGCGGCCAGGCGGAGCGTCACCAGCAACGAGAGGAAAGCCGCCAATTGGGCCTGCCGAATGAACCAACTCTCGAAGATTTTTTTGGCCAGGGCGGCAGCCGTGGCGGTGACGAAAACAACACTGACAAATATGACCGCAGACAAGGAACAAACCGGATGACCGCCCCGGCGCCAAAGAGCGGGCAAAACACCGTCACCGGTCTTGCCAAGCGTCAGCAGGCGCTTCGCGAGCGGCTCGAGGATCTGCAAAACCGTCTCGGCCGCGCCGGAGCGGACCCAAACAATCTCGATGGCGCTGAAGAGGCGATGCGGGAAGCGGAGAACGCTCTTGGGCAAGGCCCCGCTGCCTCTGGCGATGCGGTTGACGCACAAGGCCGCGCCATCGAGGCCTTGCGCGACGGCGCACAAAAGCTCGCGGACTCCATGCGCGGCGAGCCTGAAGGCGATGGGTCAGGCACGGAGGGCGCGGGAGAGGATCAGGGGCAGCAAGGCCAATTCGGTGAAGGCGATGCCGACCCGCTTGGGCGTCCAGTAGGAAGGGAACGGGCGTTCAATCCGGCCGCGCGTTTTGATCCGATGGGCGTTCCCGCCGCCGAGCGTGCCCGGCGAGTGCTCGAGGAACTGCGCCGCAGACTTGCAGACCCCGCGCGCGCGCGCGAGGAATTGGATTATCTCGAACGGCTTTTACGCCATTATTGACGGCTCGCTCGGCGCGAGCCCTCTGTGCAAGGATCCCCGGATAGATGCATTTCATAAGCATGAGCAGTCTCATTGTTGCAATCGGCATTGGCGCGGTCACGCTCGTGCTTTTGCTGGGCATGATCAATATGCTTCAAGAAGGCAGCGCGAGCCGCTCGCAAGCTTTGATGCGCTGGCGCATCGGCCTCCAGTTTGCCGTTATACTGATCATCATCAGCGTTTTGTGGTTTCGCAGCTGAGAATTGATGTGGAGCACCATGGTTGTCCTGAACAGAATCTACACCAGGACCGGAGACGATGGCTCGACTGCGCTCGGGACCGGCGAGCGCCGTGCCAAGTGTGATCTCAGGATCGAAGCCTATGGCACAATCGACGAGGCCAATTCAGCGATTGGGCTCGCCCGCGTTTCCACCTCGAAGGACCCAAACTGCGCCAGGGTCGATGCAATGCTGCTCTGCGTGCAAAATGATCTTTTCGACCTCGGGGCCGATCTCTGCGTGCCGATTAATCCAAGCGCCGGTTCGGAATCGCTCCGCATCATGCAATCGCAAATTGACCGCCTGGAGCGCAAGATCGACGAGCTCAATGCTGAACTCGCGCCTTTGCGTTCTTTTGTGCTTCCGGGCGGCTCGCCGGCGTCGGCGGCCCTTCACCTCGCCCGCACGATAACACGGCGGGCCGAGCGGCTGCTCGTCGCCTTGGCCAGCACGGAGGGCGAGGCCGTAAGCAGCCCGGCGCTCAAATATGTCAACCGCCTATCGGATTTTCTGTTTGTCGCGGCCCGCTATGCCAACAACAAAGGTAACTCTGATATTTTATGGATGCCCGGCCAGAACCGCTGAGCGCGCCTGGGCTGATCCGCTCACTCGAGCCGCGCGGTCTCCGAGGCCGTGTGTCCTCAGCTGGCAGACTGGATCAGATGTTGCGTGCAATTCGCGTGGCACGCGTTCATCCCGGCGGTTGCGTTGACTTGTTGGAAGCCTGACTGTACCAAACTGCACCGTATGCGGCCGCCTCTCTGGTTAGAGGTACTCCCATGAAAATACTCGTGCCCGTGAAACGGGTCGCCGATTTCAATGTGAAGATCAGGGTAAAACCCGACGGTTCCGGGGTCGATCTCGCCAATGTCAAAATGGCGATGAATCCTTTTGACGAAATCGCCGTCGAGGAGGCGCTGCGCCTGAAGGAATCGGGCAAAGCCAGCGAGGTGATTATTGTGTCGATCGGGCCTGCGCAGGCCGCCGAGACAATCAGGAGCGCGCTTGCAATGGGTGCTGATCGCGGCATCCATATCAAGACCGGCCAGCCAGTCGAGCCGCTTGCCGCCGCCAAGCTTTTACGAGCTGTCGCCCTCACCGAAGAGCCAGGTCTCATCATCCTTGGCAAGCAGGCCATCGACGATGATTGCAATCAGACCGGGCAGATGCTTGCTGCGCTCCTTGGCTGGGGCCAGGGCACTTTTGCCTCAAAGGTCGCAGTTGGTGAGGACGAAGTAGACGTGACCCGCGAGGTCGATGGCGGATTGCAAACCGTCACCTTGAAGCTTCCCGCCGTCGTGACAACCGATCTGCGCCTCAACGAGCCGCGCTACGCATCGCTGCCAAACATCATGAAAGCCAAGAAGAAGGTAATCGACGAGAAAACTCCCGCCGATTTTGGCATTGATATCACGCCTCGCCTCAAGATTTTGAATACCGCAGCGCCCCCCGTGCGCAAGTCTGGAATCAAGGTCGCCTCCCCTGCTGAACTCGTTGCAAGGCTCAAGGATGAAGCGGGAGTGATTTGAATGACCGTCTTGCTTCTTGCCGAGATCTCGAACGGCACTCTTAACGAGGCAACCGCCAAGGCCTTGACCGCGGCCAAGGCCTTGCAAGAGCCCGTCCATATCCTTGTCGCCGGCAAGGCGGTTGACACTGTGGCGGAAGCCGCTGCGAAGCTCGGCGGCATCGAAAAAGTGCTGCTGGCGGATGATCCAGCCTACGAACATCAACTGGCCGAACCGCTGGCGGCGCTTCTCGTCCAGCTGGCAGGCAATTACTCGGCGATCCTCGCCGCCGCGACCTCGACCGGCAAGAACGTCATGCCGCGCGCCGCGGCCCTCCTCGACGTGATGCAAATTTCCGAAATCACCAAAGTCAAGGCGCCCGATATTTTCGAGCGTCCCATCTACGCCGGCAACGCCATAGAAACGGTGCAATCAACCGATTCCAAGAAGGTCATCACAGTCCGGACCGCCGCGTTTCCGCCAAGCGGAGAAGGGCCGCCGGCAGTCATCGAAAAAATCGGCGCCGCTGCCATGCCGGAGGTTTCACGATTTAAGGAGGAGACGGTCGTCAAATCCGGCCGGCCGGAGCTTGGTGCCGCGAGGATCGTCATCTCTGGCGGCCGCGGCCTCCAGAGTGCGGAAAATTTCAAAACCCTTGTCGAGCCGATCGCGGACAAGCTTGGCGCGGCGATGGGAGCATCCCGCGCCGCGGTCGACGCGGGTTACGCCCCGAATGACTGGCAAGTCGGCCAAACGGGCAAGGTCGTCGCCCCTGACCTTTATATTGCCGTTGGCATCTCGGGCGCCATCCAGCACCTGGCAGGCATGAAGGACTCGAAAGTCATTGTCGCCATTAACAAGGATGAGGACGCGCCAATTTTCCAGATCGCGGATTACGGCCTTGTGGGTGATCTTTTTGTCATCTTGCCAGCATTGAACGAGGAGCTCGCCAAGCTCAGCCGCTAGGGCGTGTTCTGCCGCAGCCGCCGGGGTTTGCTCTATTTCTTCACCCGAATGGGTTTTGGAGCTTGTTCAGTGGATATGTTTTCGTCTTTGGTCTAAGAGGTCGGACTGGTTCGCGCCGCGCGAAGCGCCGCAGTGAGGCGGGCACGAAATCATTCTGGCCAAAAGCTTCCCGCTTGCTTTCCATGGATGACAAAAATGGACATAAAAAAAATTGGCGTCATTGGGGCTGGCCAAATGGGCACGGGGATTGCTCAGGTCTGCGCCCAGGCCGGCATCGACGTCATTCTCAACGATGTTTCGGAAGCACGCATTAATGCCGGTCTTGCCACGATCGCGGGCAACCTTGCACGCCAGGTTGACCGCAAGCAGATCGAGCCCTCTGCCCGTGACGCCGCTTTGAACCATATCACGCCAGCGCTCGACTACGAAGCCTTCGCGGATTGCGACCTCGTCATCGAGGCAGCCACCGAAAACGAAGAGATCAAACGAAAGATCTTTTCCAAGCTGTGCCCTTTACTGAAACCGTCAACGATTTTGGCAACGAATACCTCTTCAATTCCGATCACGAGGCTTGCCTCGGTTACCGACCGTCCGGAAAAGTTCATCGGCATTCATTTCATGAATCCGGTTCCGCGTATGCAGCTCGTCGAATTGATCCGCGGCATTGCGACTGAAAACACGACCTTCGAGACCGCCAAAGCGCTCATCGCCCGGCTTGGCAAGACCTATACTCTTTCTGAGGATTTTCCTGCTTTTATCGTCAATCGAATTCTGCTGCCTATGATCAATGAAGCGATCTATACGCTCTATGAGGGCGTAGGATCGGTCGAATCGATCGATACCGCGATGCGGCTTGGCGCGAATCACCCCATGGGCCCCCTGCAGCTCGCCGATTTCATCGGCCTTGACACGGTGCTGTCCGTCATGAAAGTCTTGCATGAGGGATTGGCCGATTCAAAATACCGCCCCTGTCCCCTCCTCGTTAAATATGTGGAAGCGGGCTGGCTGGGACGCAAAACACAGCGCGGATTTTACGATTACCGCAGCGGCACACCTATCCCGACACGGTAAATTTCCGCCACGCGGCTCCCTATTTTGACCCATCTTCACACAGCTGTCACCGCGCCCGTGGAATGTAGCAATTGTAGAGGACTAGCGTTCGATTCGGACTAGATGTATTAGTTTCAAGGTCATAGGATGAGGCTGCGGCGTTGCCGCCCGCTGGCAACGCGCTAAGCGAGGTAGCTGATGTGACGGTTCATTCCCATCCCAGGGTCTCCCCCGAGGCCTGTCCGGCGCTTGTTCTCAACGCCGACTTCCGGCCTCTGAGCTACTACCCCCTCTCGCTTTGGTCATGGCAGGACTCAATCAAAGCGGTGTTTCTCGACAGGGTAAACATTGTTTCCAGCTACGATAAGACGGTCCGAAGTCCGAGCTTCGAAATGCGTCTTCCCTCGGTGGTTTCTCTCAAAAGTTACATAAAGCCGTCCCGTCAGCCTGCCTTCACCCGTTTCAACGTTTTCCTCCGCGACCGTTTCAGCTGCCAATATTGTGGCTCCCGCGAGGATTTGACCTTCGACCACGTCATCCCCCGTTCGAAAGGGGGCACCACGACCTGGAAAAATGTGGTCGCCGCCTGTTCCAGCTGTAATTTGCGCAAAGGCGATCTGCTCCCTGCTGAAGCCCAGATGTGGCCAGCGCGGACTCCGTTTCAGCCGACGGTCAACGATCTGCACCAGAATGGCCGTCAGTTTCCGCCCAACTATCTCCACGACAGCTGGATGGATTATCTCTATTGGGATGCCGTCCTGGAGCCTTGAGACCGCACCCACAAGCCAACCCGGCCGGGGGCTGTCAGGGAAAAAGCCACTTATCCGGCGTGTGAGCTCGCGGCCCAACGCCCGTGAGCACTGCCCCGCGCTTCCCGTACCTGCCGCCATCCTCAGAGCGCCCGCGCCCCTTGCTGCAATGCAGCCGGAAATCAGCTCAGCTCTGCGGCCAATCTGCGCATGAAGGCGATGCCCGCTTCGATTTGCGAGATCTCGATATATTCGTCAGGCTGATGTGCCTGGTCGATCGAACCCGGACCGCAGACCACTGCCGGGATGCCAGCTCTTTGGAATTGGCCAGCTTCAGATGCAAAAGGCACGGTGACCGTATGGTTCGATTGGGCCAGCTTTAGAGCCAAAGCCTCGGCAGCCGAACCGCTGTCGGGCTTAAGGCCTGGCACCTCCACCTCGGTGACGGTTTCTATCGACGCGTCCTTGACGTAGCGCGTAAGCCGGGGCGTGGCGACCCGGGCCGCATAATCCTGGAGGTACCGGAGGGCAAGATTTTGCGCAACGTCCGGCAGTGCGCGGAACTCCCATTGGAATACGCACAGCTTAGCCATGATATTCCGCGCAGTCCCGCCGTGAATGGTGCCGACATGGATGGTCGACGCCGGAGGATCAAAGCGCCCGGATGGATCGCCTTGTGCCGCAAGATCCCCGGCGAAGCGATAAAGCGCGGTCACGAGATCGCATGCCGTCTCGATCGCGCTGGCGCCGAGATGCGGCTTGGAGGAATGAGCCGCGTGGCCATGCACAAAGGTCGAATAGGTCGCAACGCCCTTATGTGCATCAGCCACCTCCAGCAGCGTCGGTTCCCCGATGAAAACCGCGCCAGGGCGGGGCAGACCGGCGCCAAAGCGCGCAATCGTATCAAGCGGTCCGGAGCAAGTAGTTTCCTCGTCGTAGCTCAACAGGATGTGGATGGGGCGTGAGAGGCGCGCCTTCTGAAATTCCGGAATCATCGAAAGGCAAATCGCGTCAAAGCCCTTCATGTCGCAGGTGCCGCGGCCATAGACGCGGCCCGCGTCCCGGCGCAGCCTGAAGGGATTACCTGTCCAGGCCTGACCCTCCACTGGTACGACATCGGTATGGCCGGAAAGGACAATGCCTCCATCAACCTCCGGCCCGATCGTTGCGAAAAGCGCGGCCTTGTCACCAATAGAGTTGGCGAACTTGTGATAGGTGACGCCCAGCGATTTTAGATATTCCTCGACGAAGGCAATGAGACCGAGATTCGAGTTCGAACTCACGGTATCGAAGCTAATCAGATGCTCAAGGATGCCAAGTGTTGCATCAAGCCTTGCATCCGGTGCGGTGCCCGTGACAGCCGTAAGCGGCGTGTTCCCCATTTGTCGACCCTGATGTCCTTAAGATAGAGCGCTCATGGTCTCCGTATCTTTACGGGCGCGGCGGTTCGCGGAGCACCCCTGGCAGAACCAGAGGCAAACGGCTTAGACACAAGGGCCCTCTCCTTAAGGGCAAAGAACCGGCGGATCAGTTGAGCACCCGGCGTGCATAGGGAGAGTCGAGAGAGAAAACGGGGATCTCCGCGTCAAAAGCATCGCCCTTCTCGGTCACCATGCGATAGGTTCCGGTCATGATGCCGGACGGGGTCGTCATGCTGGTTCCCGACGTATAGCGGAAGGTTTCGCCCGGCCGCAAAATTGGCTGCTCGCCGACAACGCCTGCCCCCTTCACCTCCTCAAGCTTGCCGTTGCCATCGGTAATCTTCCAGTGACGGGCAGTCAGCTGCACCGTCATGTTGCCCTTGTTGGCGATTTCGACGGTATAGGCCCACCAGAAGGAGGCTTCCTCCGCGTCGGAACGCTCTGGCACGAACTCGGGAAGGACGGTGATTTGTATGTCGTTGGTGACGGCGCTGTACATCGGCATAATCTAAGGATGAAGAAAAGAGCAGGTATATTAGCACAGCCTCGTAAGGGAGAAAAGAAGCGGGCCCGCAGCGTCTCAATACGCCTGGGCCGGCTGCCGCCGTAAGAGAGCGGAGTGTCAGCCGCCTGGCGTGATAGCGGCCAGCGCCGCATCGAGCTTCTCGGAAGGCAGGAAGACGGCGCGCGGCGCTTGTGTCCAGATGAGCAGCATCCGCAAGGTTTTGTTGGGCCAGAGCGGGGAGAGAACTGCCCGGTAGAGCGCCATTTGCGCAAGATAGGCAGGGGGTGTCTCACTGAGCGCGCAAGGCGGGCCGCTTTTATAATCGGCAACCAGAACTTCCTTCCCATCTTCGCCAATCCGGTCGACCTGGCCGGCCACTTGGATCGTTCGCTGGCCGCATGCAATTTTGCCCGCGACCGCGGCCTCGGCTTTTGAACCCGGCCCAAATAATCCCGCGAGCTCAGGCAGATCGATGACGCGAAGGGCGTCTTCCGTGAGCGTCTGGCGTGTTTCTTCATCGAGATCGGCGGCACGGGCGGAAAGGTATGCCAATGCCGTGCTGCGCCTATGCTGAGCTGCGACGCCTGGCAGATATTGCAACAGCAGATGGATCAAACGCCCCCGCCGCAAGGCCGCACGCCGTCCGTGCTGTGGTCCCTTGCTTTGGGGCTTGCCGCTTGCCGCGAGCACCCGCGAGGGCCTGACCGGCGGCGCCATGTCAGCCTCGAACGGGGCAGCGCGCCGGAGCCAGTCCGGCACCGGGAACGGTGCAGGCGGCGGACCGCCTTCTTGCAAAGGGGCAGGAGCGCTGCTCCCCGTAAAGACAAGACGCCGGATAACCTCCTCGCCGTCCCAAAACGCTGGCACCGTTTCAATCTCCGCTCCGCCCGAGAGCGCAGCCTCGATCATCCTGGCCCAGCAGCCAGGATCGGGATCTCTCACACCCTGAAACCCCGCGAGATAGAGCCGCTCTTCGGCGCGCGTCAGGGCCACATAAAGCAGGCGGCTGTATTCATCCATGCTCTCCTGGCGCGCGCGGCCGCGGGCTGCAGCGGCAGCCTCGCAATCAAGGCCCCTCCTTGGTGACCAGGCAATGGTCTCCTCACCAGGCACATTCGTCCCGATCGCGAAGATTTTGGGATCATGCTGTGGCGAAGGCGCACTGCAGGTATCAGGCAAAAAGACGATTTTTGCTTCAAGTCCCTTGGCGGCATGGATGGTCATGACCCGCACCGCTCCGGAGCTGGTCTCCATGTCGCGCTTGACCGAATATTCCAAACCAGCAACATCGTTGAGAAAACTCGCGAGCGACGGCGCGGAGCCGGTCTCATGCGTCAGGGCGAGGTTCAAAAATTCATCAAGCACATCGCCTGCCTCGGGCCCGAGCCTTGCCAAAAGATCGCGGCGTCCGCCATCCGCGCCGAGAAGAGCCGCATAAAAAGCGAAAGGCCCGCCGCCCGCGCGCTCCCGCCATGATCCAAGCTTGCGGGCTGCTTTGACATGCCTTGCATCCTCAGAGGCAAGAAGCGCTGCAAAAAGGCTTCCCGGCCGGCGCGGCGCAAGACGCAGAAGATCATCGTCATCAAGTCCGAGAAGCGGCGATTTCAGCGCGCAGGCGAGCGCAAGATCATCCTGCGGAAGCAAGCTCGCGCACCCGGCCGCGATGAGATCCATGACAGCAATATGACCTCCGAGATCAAGACGGTCGGCGCCGGCCGTTGGGATGCCATTCTTTTTCAGGGCCCGGATCATCGCCTCGAAAAAAGCCCCGCGCTTGCGAACAAGAATGAGAATATCGCCAGGGCGCACAGGCCGCCGCTCCATGGTCCGGCTGTCGTGCACGAATTCACCACGGGAAGGATCAATGAGCTGCGTGATCTTTTGGGCGACCCGCTGGGCGACGATATTGGCGGGGTCTTGCTCGTCGAGGAGATCGAGCGGCAGCGTCCATTCGCGAGGACTTTTGTCCGCTTCTGGTGCGGCAAGAGGCCAAAGCTCAACGAGGCTTGGCAGCTGGCGCTTCACCGCTTCATGAGGCATCCAAACATCTTCTTCCCCGATAAGCCCTTTCTTGTGATCGCCGTACCCGAACACCTTGTCGACCGCGGCAAGCACACCTGGCGCCGAACGGAATGAAAAGCGGAGCGGAATGCGGGCAAAAGCTTGCTTGCCCTCCAAAAACCTGGACTCGAATTTCGAGCGCATCGCACCGAACATCTTCGGCGCGGCGCCTTGAAATGAAAAGATCGATTGCTTCTCGTCGCCGACGGCGAAGAACGTGCGCGGAACTTGGCTTTGCCCCGCTCCCGCCGTGAATTCGCCAGTCAGCTTTTCAAGGATTGTCCACTGATCCTCGCTCGTATCCTGCGCCTCGTCGACCAGAATGTGGTCAATACCTGAATCCAATTTGTAGAGAACCCAGCCTGCATCGGAACGCTCGAGCAAGCGCAAGGTTTTCTCGATGAGATCATTGAAATCGAGAATTCCCCGCGCGGCCTTCTCCTTGTCATATCGCCTGAAAACAGCACTCGCGGCCTCGATCAGCGCGCAGGTGCGATCGAAGGTGGCGGCAGCCTTGCGCTCGGCGCGGAGCTTCACGAGGCGGTCCTGCTCAACGGAAAGGTCAGCCGCAATGTCAGGGCGGGCCCGCGCAAGACCATTGGTGATGAGCCGCCTGCGGGGTGTGTCTTCCCCTGTAAAGAAGATAGAAACATAGGAATTGAGGCACTCATCGAGGCATCCGCTGGCGGCAGCTGAATGGTAGGCCGCAAGCGCCTGCCGGAAGTAATCAGCCGTTTTTTGATCCGCCGAACTTCCTTGGGCAAGAAGCGCCGCAAATTCCTCCCAGCGTTCGGGCGCGATGCCGCCTTCAACCATCTCGCGCTCGATGCTGCCAACATCGCGGCCCTCCATCAGGCCCAGGGCGCGGCGCAGATTTTCCGTCAGCGCTTCCGGCGAAGCCGCTCGCGAAATGGCCTTCTGCCCCATTGCCTCTTTGATGAGATCGCCAAAACTGTCCGGCCCGCATTCGCTCATGATGCGCTGCACAGCGGCGCCGAGCGTTCCCGTGCCAGAATTCGCCTCGGCGAGAACCGCACACCTCGCGCGCTCTAGCAATTCGGCCTGTCTCCGCTCATCCGCGACTTCGAACCGGGCGGGAACATTGGCTTCAAAGGGAAAGACATGCAGCAGCCGTTCGCAAAAAGCGTGGATCGTCTGAATCTTGAGACCGCCTGGTGTCTCGAGTGTCCGCGCGAAGAGCTTGCGTGCCGCATCCAAGCCCGCGCTGTCCGGCCTTGGCGCTCCGAGGCCAACAATCTCTTGGCTGAGTTCGCCGCCGGAAAGCTGGGTCCAACGGGCAAGCTTTTCAAAGACTCCCGACGCCATATTCGCGGCCGCCGCCTTGGTGAAGGTCAGGCACAGGATTTTGGAAGGCAGAACGCCTTGAAGAAGTAGCCGGATGACGCGGCTCGCGAGCACATGAGTCTTGCCAGACCCGGCATTGGCTGAAACCCAGACGGACTGCTCTGGATTTGAGGCCTGGTGCTGCCGCGCAAGTGTTTCCGGGGGAATATCGTAAGGTGCCATTATGCGCCCTCTTCAGCCTCGCCGCGGGACCACTCTTTGACCCGGGCAAGATGGTCATAAGGATTGTAGCGCTTGGCGAATTTCGGAAAGGGCCGGGGCGGATAGGCAGTGGCCGGATTGCGGAACTGGGTGAGCAGCCTGGCGAGCCCTTGAAAATGGGCCTCGGCAACCTCCATGAAATCGGCCTCGGCGAAGGCGAGTAGCTTTTCCTGGCCGCCGAGAGCTCCGCCGAGCTTCAAATAGAGCGCCGAGGCCGATTTGACGGGCGTGCCAAGGTCAAAAGCGCCGCGCATGCACATCGCGGCTTCCAAAGTCAATTGCGGCGCAAAGCCGACGTAAACTTCTTCCGTTCCAGGCAGCGTCCCAGTCTTGTAATCGACGAGTGTAACCGTTCCGTCTTTGTTGAGTTCGATCCGGTCAGCACGTGCCGACAACGCGAAGACCGAACCATCAGCAAGAACGATATCGAGTTTGCCTTCCACTTCGGTTTTGATCGTCTTGATCAGATCGCGGCGGCTCGCTTCGAATCTCAGAAAGAAATCGCAGGTCCTTTCAAGCAGCGGCCCCACAAACGCCGCGAACTCCACGTCTTGCAATTGCGTGGCAAAGCCTTCACGCAAAAGGGCACGAAGTTTTTCGCGGGCGTCTCCCGGCAAGGAACCTGACGGGCAGCTTTTTACAAAGCGCTCCAGGGCCGCATGAACCACGCTGCCGAATTCGGCCTTTCCCGAAGCACCCCCGAGAGGATCGATTTCCTTCAAGCCGAGAATCTTTTCGGCATAGATTGCATAGGGGTCGCGCCGCAGGGTCTCGATCTGGGTGACGCTCAGTCCCTTTGGACGCAGTTCGAGCGGCGGCCTCGGCAGGGGTCTTCCGATTGGCGGTGAAACCTCGCGGGGACGATCGATCTCTCGCGCGAGGTGCAAGTAAAAATCGCCACGCTCCCGGCATCCCTCCCACGCCTTGCCGCCAAGCGCTGCCATGCGCTGAAGAAACCGCGACGCCACCGTGGGAGCCCCGTCCCGTTTGCGGGACCGGCTCAAGATCACTTCTCTCTTGCCCATGGCTTGGGAAAAATCATGCGCTGTCTGGCCGAGCTTGCGCTCGGGCGGGCTCAAGCCCAAAGCGGCGCGCATGGGCCGGTTGAGAAAAGCATCGCTGCGCGCTTGCGGCGGCCAAACCGACTCATCGAGGCCGCCGAGCAAAATGACATCAGCATCGATCAGCCGCGCCTCCAGGAGGCCCAGAATTTGGAGGCGCGGATGCGCCTGCGTCTCTTTACGCAGAACAATCTCACCCGCCACCGCCGCAAAGAAGAGCTCATAGGACTCGATGTCCAGGAGCATGTGAGCTTGGGAGTTCTGCGTGAGGTCATCGAAAAGGGCGTCGAGTGTCTCCTGGTCGTCTCCCTCGTCGGGATCATCTCCGGTGCTTGCGATCGCCTCGATCGTGCTCCGGTGCGCGGCAACCCATTGGTCCAAAGATAGTCTGCCGCGAAGATCAAGAAGCGGCGCGAATTGGCTGCCGAGGCGAACCAGGAGATCCAGCAGATCTTCCCAGTCTTTCTCCGAAATCCGCCGCTTCGCCGGATGCACGAA
>Ga0209061_1001540_pt1 | contig 37297 bp, 40 predicted proteins | sample Coa_R1_10_FD_187157 | JGI IMG/M metagenome (GOLD analysis project Ga0209061, IMG submission 187157) | Surface soil microbial communities from Centralia Pennsylvania, which are recovering from an underground coalmine fire - Coalmine... | ecosystem: Environmental > Terrestrial > Soil >... | reverse complement strand
CTCCACCAGTCGCCGCAGCGCCGCCACCGCCTCCTCCGCCTCCTCCCCCTCCGCCTCCAGCACGATCCGGTGGCCGCGGTCGACGCCGAGCGCGGTCACTTCCAGCAGGCTCCTGGCGTTGGCCCGTCGGTCGCCGCCCCGGGTCAGGTTGCCGACCCGGACGTCGGCCCGGTAACGGGCCGCCAGGCGGACGAAGTCGGCCGCCGGGCGCAGGTGGAGGCCGTGCTCGTGCTCGACCACCACCTCCGCCCGGGTCCGGCTCACCTGCCCCTGTCCAGCTTGGCCGCGGTCCGGGCCGACTCCGCTGCCCGGGCCACCGCCTCGAGGTCGGCGTCCATGCTCGCCTCGACCACGGCCGCGACCGCCCCCTCCACCAGGGGGGCGTCGGCGAGCCGTACCCGCCCCCGGACCTCGGGCGGGAGCAGCTCCAGGGCCGCCTCGGCGGCGAGCACGGCGCTGCCCAGGTCCATCAGCACCACCACCCCGTCCGGGCCAGCCACCGACTCGATGGCGGCCTTGATGCCGAGGGCGTCGCTGCCCAGGCGCCCCCCCTCGGCACCGCCCACCGACGCCACCCGGACCCGGCCCCGGCTGACCTGGGCCAGCACCTCCTCCAGGCCCTCGGCCAGCTTGCGGCTGTGGGAGACGGCCACCAGCGCGACGCTCACGGCGCAGCCCCGGCGGAGCCCACCGCCTCCCAGAGCAGCTCGACCGGATGCCGGGCGGGCAGGCCGGTGAGGTGCTGGATCTGCCAGCGACAGGTCTCGCTGTCGCAAGCCACCACCTCGGCGCCGTGCTCCTGCGCCCGTTCCGCGACCGCCCGCCCGACCCGCCGCGCGACCGCGTACTTCTCGGATTTCATGCCGTAGGTGCCGCCGATGCCGCAGCACTCCACCCCGCTCTCGGCCAGCTCGATCCCCTCCAGGGTGGCCAGGAAGTCGGCGGCGGGCACGCCCACGCCGTGGGAGCGCAGCTGGCAGGGCGGATGGTAGAGGACGCGGCGCCGCAGCTCTCCCCCGGGCGTCTCTAGCGTCCCCGCCCAGACCCGCTCGCGCAGGAACTCGAAGAGGTCGTAGGTGGCCGCGGCCAGCTCGGCCGTCTCCGGCGTCCACATGCCCAGCACCTCGCGGTACTCGGCCTTGAGCGTGTAGCCGCAGCTGGTCGAGGTGGCCACGATCGGAAGCCCGGCGCGGACCGCGGGCAGCAGCTCGCGGAGGGTCCGCTCCGCGTAGCGGCGCGCGGCCGCGAACTCGCCGTTGCTGATCAGGGGCAGGCCGCAGCAGTGCTGCCGGGGCAGCTCCACCGCCACCTCGCAGCGCTCCAGCAGCCGGACCGTTGCCTCCCCCACCTGGGGCTCGTAGAAGTTGGTGCTGCAGCCGTGGAAGTAGGCCACCGTCGTGTGAGGAGCCGCGGGCCGGGGGAGCCGGCGGAAGCGCTCCCGGAAGCTGACACGGCTGAAGGCGGGCAGGGGCGCGGCACGATGGATGCCCAGCAGCCGGTCGGCCAGCGCCCGGCTCCCCGGCTGGCGCAGCCCGAGGTTGGCCAGCGGTGCCAGCGGCGAACCGAGCCGACCCAGCAACTCGGAGCGACCGAGGAGGCGGTCCCGGAGAGGAAGGCCCCGGCGCGCGACCATCGCGGCCCTCGCCCGGGCGTTGAGCTCTGCCACCCTGACCCCCGAGGGGCAGGCTCGGGTGCAGGCCCCGCAGCCGTTGCAGTAGTCGACCCACGCCTCCTCCGGTCCGGCCAGGCGATAGCGCTGGGCCTGGGGACCGCAGTACTTGGGGCCGGGGAAGAGGTCGGTGGCCGGCATCACCGGGCACACGGTGTTGCAGACGTTGCACTTGATGCAGCGGTCGGCGGAGAGCGCGACCTCGTCCAGGAGCGGCACCCCGGTCACGTCGCCGCCTCCGCGGCTTGGACGCCTGCCACGTAGCCGCTGGCGCAGGCGATGCCGTCCGCCGAACGTTCGAGCGACCGCTCCGCCCCGGCCAGCAGGCCGCCGGCCACGAACACGTTCTCGAGGACCACCCGGCCGTCGGCGTCGAGGGGGCGCATGTCGGCGTCGGCCCGCACCCCGGCCAGGTCGATCGGCTGGCCGCAACCTCCCAGGAAGCGTTCGCGGAACCAGCGCTCGGGCGGGCCGGGAGGCTGCGCCACGGGGAGGTTCGCCGCCGGCTCCACCACAGCCCCCGATGGGTCGAGGCGCAGACCGCCACTGGCCATCCCACCGGTGGCCAGCACCACCGAGCGGACCGGCATGCGCAGGCGACGCCCGGCCGCCTTCAGCTCCAGCGATCGGGCCCGCCCGGTCATGTGTTCCAGCCTGGCCTCGACCCCGATCTGCACCCTGCCCCCTCGCTCCCGCAGCACACGCTCGAGGACCTGTTGCAGCCTCACGCCCGGCACCGACGGGGGCAGGGTGGGCAGCTCTACGATCGGCCCCAGCTCCGCGGCCAGCGCCGCGCTGGTGGCTGCCTCCAGGCCCAGGACCGCCGGCAGCGCCACCAGGGTGTACCCCCTGGCCAGCGGACCGAGGGCCTCCGTCAGCTGGCGGCGGAGCGCCGGCCGGTCCAGCAGCCGGGCCAGCCCCGGGCCGTCGAGGTGGCGTCGGGCCAGGGGAGCCAGGCTCAGCTTGGCCGGCTGCACCGTCACCTCAAGCCCTAGACGGGCGGCGACGGTGGGGAGGACGGCCGCGAACAGCTCGGGGTCGAAATCGCGGAAACCTCGTAGGCCGACGGCCAGCACCCGTGCCCCCTCCCAGGCGCCCAGCAGCGAGGCGGGGGCCAGGCAGGTCGGGCGCAGGGTGCCGGCCGCCGTGGCCACCAGCCGGGGTTCGTCCAGGTCGCCCTGCAGCTCGACCCCGCCCCGCCGGGCGACGTCGCGCAGGAAGCTCAGCGCCTCCTCGACGTGGCCAGCGAGGCAGGCATAGGGATGCTGCGGCCGGGTCGCGGCCAGCTCCGCCAGCGCCGCCCGGGGCGACCCGACCGGCCTTCCCTTGAGGTAGCCGAGGACGTCAACCGTGCCCGACCGGAAGTGGGTCGTTCCGTAGCCTTTGCCCAGCGCCAGCACCCGCGCGCCCCGGCTGGCCGCGGCCAGGGCGGCGGTGAGACCGGCCAGCCCCAGGCCCACCACCACGACGTCATACGGGGAGCGGGGCGAGAGCATGGTCGAGCGCCAGGACCTCTCGGTAGATGATCTCGTTGAGCCGGTGCTGACGCGCCTGGTCGTCCCAGAGGACGGGGCGGTTCCCCTTCGCTCGTTCCTCCAGGAAGGCGACCAGCGGCACAAGCGCCTCCAGGCCGGCACGGGGCCGGAGCCGCTGGAGGAGGCCGGCGGCGCGCAGCGAGCAGAACGCCCCCTGGCACGGCCCCATGCCCAGGCGCAGGGCCCGCAGCAGGTCCTCCAGATCGGCGTCGGGGGAGGAGGCGAGGAACTCCTCGAGACCCTCCCGGGTGACCAGCTCGCACTCGCAGACCAGGTCGGCGTCCGCCCCCTCACGGTCGCGCTCGTTGGCCTCGAGGCGCGCGCCCAGCCAGTAGTGGCGGCCGGGCTCGGAGCCGGGCAGCGGCTCCTCGGCCGTCCGGCAGGGGGCGTCAACCCCCAGCTTCCGGCAGGCCAGGTCGGCGGCGTCCTCGGCCATCAGACGATAGGTGGTCAGCTTGCCACCAACCACGGAGACGAAGCCCTCGACACCGTCTGGGGCGTGGTCGACCACCGTGTGGGCCCGGGTCAGGGCGCGCGAGGCCGCCCGGTCGGCGCCCGGGTCGTAGAGGGGACGAGCCCCGGCGTAGACGCGCAGCACGCGCGCCTCGCGCACCGCCGGGATCATCTCGGCCGCGGCCTCCAGGACCAGGTCAACCTCCTGGCGCGAGATCTCGTAGCGGTCGAGGGTGTCCTCCGTCCTGGAGGTGGTGCCGGCGATGCAGACCGTTCCCACCGGGACCACGATGTCGCCGTCCGAGGGGGGGCGGCAGCGGTTGACGACCGCCCGGCAGAGCCGCTGGCTCAGGACCAGCATGATCCCCCAGCCGGGCGTCACGCGCAGCTCCACCCCGACCAGCGCCGCCACCTGGCTGGCCCAGGCACCAGCCGCGCTGACCAGTAGGCTGGTCTCGATCCGCTCCCGCTCCCCGCTCCGCACGTCCTCGACCTCCACCTCGCATACCCGGCCCGCCCGGGTCGCGACGCCGACCAGCCGGCGATAGCGGTGGACGACAGCGCCGTACGCCTCGGCCGAGCGCACGTTGGCCGCCGCCAGGTCGAAGGGCTGGATGGTGGCGTCGGGCACGGCGAAGGCCCGGCGCAGACGGGGGCCGAGCAATGGTTCGCGGGACTGGGAGACGGGGACCTCCTCCACCGGGATGCCCGCCCTCTGGCATCCGGCCAGGAATTGCTCCGGATAGTCCTCTGGGTCCCCGTCGAGCCAGCAGAAGAGACCGCCGGTGTCCTCCACGCAGGCGGCGGCGATCCGGCGCAGGACGCGGTTCTCTACCATGCACTCCCGGGCCGAGAGCGGGTCGCGAACCACGTAGCGGGCACCGCTGTGGAGCAGGCCGTGGAAGCGGCCGGTGGTCCCATGGCACAGGTCGCCCTGCTCCACCAGTAGACAGCGCAGCCCCCGCATGGCCAGGTCACGGACCAGGCCGGTGCCCGTGGCTCCGCCGCCCACCACCACCGCGTCGTAGGAGCGGGTCACGACCCCGAGACCGCCACGGCCAGGGCACGCAGGAGGTAGGCGCTGGAGGTCGCCCCCGGGTCCTGGTGGCCAGCGCTACGCCCACCCAGGTAGCTCGCCCTGCCCTTACGGGCGATCATGGGGATCGTCGCCCGACAGCCCTCCTCGGCGGCGGCGGCAGCCTCCTCCAGGGCCGGGGCCAGGCCACGACCCTCGGCCAGCGTCCGCTCCAGCGTCTCCACCCCGGGGAGGAGCGCATCCAACATCGTCTTGTCCCCCGGCTCGGCTCGTCCCCGCTGGCGCACCCCCTCGACGCCCGCCGCCAGGGCGGCTGCCAGCTCCGGCGCCGGCAGGCGGTCCCTCGCCCCTGCCTGCGCCGCCATGCGCAGGAAGAACGTCCCGTAGAGGGGACCGGCCGCGCCCCCGACCGTGGACAGCAGCACCATCCCCACGCCCTTCAGCAGACCGTCGAGGGGAGCTTCGTCGCCGGGGTCGAGGATCCGCTCGCGAACGGCGCGGAAGCCGCGATCCATGTTGATGCCGTGGTCGCCATCCCCGATCGCGGCGTCGAGTTGGGTGAGGTAGTCGGCCTGCTCCGACAACCGGGTGGCGTAGACGTTCAGCCAGCGCCGCAGGGTGGCCGCGTCCACCGCCTCCCGCTCCATCACACGCCCCATCGTAGGGCGGGGGTGTGAACGGGTGCGTCCCACAGCCGCACCAGCTCGTCGTCCAGCCGCAGCAGCGTGATCGAGCAGCCGGCCATCTCCAGCGAGGTGATGTAGCTCCCCACCAGGGTGCGCTCCAACCTGAGCCCGCGCTCCTCGAGCACCTGGGCCACCCGGCGGGTCACGACGTAGAGCTCGATCAGGGGCGTCCCGCCCATGCCGTTGACGAAGGCGAGGACTCGATCCCCGCGCCTGAAGGGCAAGTCCTGGAGGACGGGCTCAATCAAGCGATCGACGACCCGGTCGGCGGGCTCAAGCTTCATCCGCTCACGCCCCGGCTCGCCATGGATCCCGATCCCGATCTCCATCTCGTCATCGCCCAGCTCGAACGTCGGCCTCCCTGCTGCGGGCACCGTGCACGGGGTGAGCGCCATCCCCATGCTGCGAGCGTTGTCGTTGACCTTGCGGACGACCGCCGCCACCTCGCCGAGGGAGCCACCTTCCTCAGCCCGGGCCCCGGCCAGCCTCTCCGCCAGCACAGTCGCGCCCACGCCCCGGCGGCCGGCAGTGTAGAGGCTGTCCTGCACGGCCACATCGTCGTTGATCAGCACCGACTCGACCTCGACCCCGTCAGCCCGGGCGAGCTCAGCCGCCAGCTCGAAGTTCATGACGTCACCGGTGTAGTTCTTGACCACGTACACCACCCCACGGCCACCGTCGACCTGGCGGGTGCACTCATAGATCTGATCCGGGGTCGGCGAGGTGAAGATCGCCCCCGGGCATGCGCCGGACAGCATCCCCAGGCCGACGTAGCCGGTGTGCATCGGCTCGTGGCCGCTGCCACCCCCTGAGATGACCGCCACCTTGCCCTCGATGGGCGCTCCGCGACGAACCACGTAGTTGGGGTTGAGGTGGACCTCGACGAGGTCGGGATGGGCAGCCTGCATCCCCTCCAGCGCCTCGGCCACCACGTCATCGACGGCGTTGATCAGCTTCTTCATGGCCTTCCCTCGATCGCCTCCCGTGCACGGCTACCTCTCCACCCAAGCACGGGTACGCTCGACTGCCTTCTTCCACTGGCGGTATCCCTCCTCTCGCCGATCCTCGGCCCAGGTGGGCTCCCAGGTTCGGTCCACCTGCCAGTTGCTGCGCAGCTCGTCGAGGTTCTTCCAGAAACCGACCGCCAGGCCTGCGGCATAGGCAGCGCCCAGGGCGGTCGTCTCGCTGACCGTCGGCCGCACCACCGGCTTGCCCAGGATGTCGGCCTGGAGCTGCATGAGGAGGTCGTTCCGGGTCGCGCCCCCGTCCACCTTGAGGGTCCGCAGCTCGATGCCGGAGTCCGCCTCCATGGCCTCAGCCACGTCCCGGGTCTGGTAGCAGATGGACTCCAGCGTGGCCCGCGCCAGGTGCCGCCGATCGACGTAGCGGGTGAGCCCGACGATGGCGCCCCTGGCGTACATGTCCCAGTAGGGAGCGAAAAGACCGGAGAAGGCGGGGACGAAGTAAGCACCACCGGCGTCCTCCACCTCCCCAGCCAGTTGCTCGACCTCGGCCGCGTCGGTGATCAGGCCAAGGTTGTCGCGCAGCCACTGCACGGCAGCCCCGGTGATGGCGATCGAGCCCTCCAGGGCGTACACGCTCCGGCCCTTCTCCAGCCCGTAGGCGGCAGTGGTGAGCAAGCCGCTCCTCGAGGGGATGGCCTGGCCACCGGTGTTGAGGAGCAGGAAGTTGCCGGTGCCGTAGGTGTTCTTGGCCTCGCCCACCTCGTAGCAGGTCTGGCCGAAGACGGCAGCCTGCTGGTCGCCGAGGTCGGCACAGACGGGGACGCCGGCGGGCAGGCCGTCGGCACGGGTGTGCCCGTAGAGCGCGGCGTCGCTGGAGGGCCGGATCTCGGGCAGCATCGCCCGAGGGATGCGAAGCTTGGCCAGCAGCTCCGGATCCCAGTCCAGCTGGCGCAGGTTCATGAGCATGGTGCGCGAGGCGTTCGTGTAGTCCGTGACGTGGACACCGCCGCTCGGGCCGCCGGTGAGCCACCAGATGAGCCAGGTGTCGACGTTGCCGAAGAGCAGCTCGCCCCGCTCGGCCCGGGCCTGGGCGCCCTCCACGTGGTCGAGGATCCACCGCACTTTGGGACCGGAGAAGTAGGTCGCCACCACCAGCCCCGCTCGCTCCCGGACGACCTCCTCGAAGCCCTCGTCGATGAGGCCCTGGCAGATCTCCCGGGTCCGGGTGTCCTGCCAGACGATCGCGTTGTAGATCGGCTCCCCGCTACGGCGATCCCAGACCAACGCCGTCTCACGCTGGTTGGTGATGCCGATGGCGGCGAGGTCGGCGGCGACGAGGCCTGCCTCGGCCATCGCCGCCCCGATCACTTCGCATGTCCTCTGCCAGATCTCCATCGGATCGTGCTCGACCCATCCCGGCTGGGGATAGATCTGACGGTGCTCCTGGTAGGCAGAGGTGATCACCTTCCCCTCGTGACCGAACACCATGAAGCGCGTCCCGGTGGTCCCCTGGTCCACAGCCGCCGCGTACCTCGCCATGTCGTCCTCCCTGCAGGGCCTTGGGGTTATCGCCTCAGTCCGCCGCTTCAGGCACGCCCCGTGCCACCAGCACGCTCTTGATGAAGAAGTCGTAGACCAGTACCCCTAGGACGCCGCCAATGAAGGGGCCGACGATCGGGATCCAGAAGTACCAGCTGAGGTTGGGATAGTTGCCGGGCAGGGCGAGCTGGCCCCAACCTGCCACCCACGCCCAGACCCGTGGGCCGAAGTCGCGGGCGGGGTTGATGGCATAGCCAGCGTTGGCGCCGTACGAGGCCCCGATCGCCGCCACCACGAAGCCGATGAGCATGGGCAAGAGGTTGGACCTGGGCGCGAGGTTCCGACGGTCGATCAACGCCGCCACCAGCATGAGCAGGAAGGCCGTGCCCACGACCTGGTCGATCAGCGGGCCCCACCAGGTGGTGAAGTAGGGGGCGGGAAAGGTGGCGAAGATCGAGTAGGTGGCGATGTCCTTCGATTGGACCAGGTGGTTCACGACCAGGTAGCTGTGGATCGCCCAGCCGTAGACGGCATAGACGAGGCCGGCGGCCAGGAAGGCGCCCAGCCACTGCGCCACCCAGTAGGGGATGACCTTGTTCCAGGGGAACGTGCCCCGGACGGCGAAGGCCAGGGTCACGGCGGGGTTGATGTGAGCGCCGCTGATGCCGCCTGCCACGTAGACCCCCAGCATCACCGCGAACGCCCATCCAAAGACGATGAGCAGCCAGTCCCCACTGGCCAGGAAGATCGTGTGGGGGGTCGCCGCTCGGCCTGACTGGTTGAGGGCCGCCACCGCCATCGCCACCACGCCGTCGCCGAAGGCGATCAGCACGAAGGTGCCCAGGAACTCCGACATTAGCTCGCCAGCGAGGCGGCTGCGCATGGTGTCCATGCGCCTGGGGGGCCTGCCCCGGACCTCCCCGACGACCTGGTTCTCGGCTCCCGCAACCGACATCGTCCTCCTCCTTCTCCCGCCCATCCCGGCGAGAGACGAGCAAGAAAAAAAGCCCACACCTCAGCTCGGCGCTGAAGCGGGACTTCCCTGCGCTTGCCCCGATTCGCTCCTTGTCGAGTGTTGGTCTACCGGCCCCCGGCAGGCCTGTCAAACCGGGAACTCGGAGGGTGAGCGGAGGTGGCCACGCTATCCGCCCCGGCCCGACGGCAGGCCTCGACCTCCTCCTCCCGCCGGACCAGCCCGTACCCCACCACCGGCCGGGGGAGCACGGCCCGATCACGGGCCGACAGGTAGGGGAGGACCAGGCCGGGCGAGATCACGGTGCCGACGCCGGGCGACCGCGGGTGGGCAGCGAGCGAGCGCTCCAGGCCGGTGGAGTCGAAGGCGAAGATCCGGAAAAGGGCGAGGCCGCCCACGGCGGCAGCGGCTCCGGCCGCTGGGGCATGGCGGGTCACGATCGCTCCAACCCCAAGCCGTCCGACGAGAAAGGTCGCCGCCCGCCGGTCAGGGCTCAGGCCACCGACGCTGTCCAGGTCGACGACCAACAGGTCGCCGGTCTGGCCGACGATGCGGATCAGCAGGTCGAGGTCGAGGTGGTGCAGCAGCAGACCGTGACCGTGAGCCGGCGGCCAGACCCCCGCCCTGACCTCAAGCAGCACCTCTGGCAGCTGCGGGCTCGTCGCTCACCTCCGCCCCCACAGCTCGGGCGAGCTGGTGCTGACCGCGAACGCCCCCGCGGCCAGGGCCGCCTCGACGTCCGCAGCGCTGCGGATGAACCCGCCCGCCAGCAGGGGTACACGAAGCCGCTCCACGAGCAGGTCGCGCACATGAGGCAGGATCACGCCGGGGAGCACCTCGACCAAGTCAGGGCCGGCGCGTTCCACGGCGGCGAGCCCGGCGGTGACCGAGGAGGCGTCGCTGAGCAGCAACCGCTGGATGGCCACCACCCCGCTCGCCCGGATGGTGCGGACCAGGTGCCCATGCGAGCTGATCACCGCATCCGCCCCAGCTCGGACCAGCCAACGCACGCCGACGTGATCGCGGCCGACTCCCTCCACCAGGTCCATGTGGACGGCGGCGAGCTTCCCAGCGGCGTGGACACGGCGAAGGAGCGGCGCCAGGTCGAGCCCGTCCCCGCGGAGGATGAACAGCATCGCCGAAGAGCTGGCGAGCGCACGCTCAAGCTGATCGTGTTCCTTGATGGCGGCGCCAACCGGATGCTCGCGCAGCCGGGCCACGATCTCGGCGGTCCGAGCCTCCACACCTCCGAACCTACCGCGCCCTGACGACCTCGGCCCTCTCTCGAATCGAGGGAGGCCAGGACCGAGCCGCCGGCATGGGGGAAATCACCTATCCGCCGGTGCGCGGAATCCCCGTTTCCCGCCCTGCCGCTCGGAGTGACCATGCCCCACGATGAAGTCCGCGTCACAGGCACCCAGCATCGCCGCTGCGATCGAGGAGATGTGCGAGGACCTGGAGCGCTATCGCGCCCGCCAGGCCCGCCGTCTCCAGGTCGAGCGTTGCATCGCCCTGGCGGACCGGCTGATCGACGACCTGGAGCGGCTCTCGTTGATGGGCGCCACAGAGGTCCCACCCACCTGGAGACGACGCCTGGAACGGTTCGTCCGTGAGCTGCCGGCCGGGACCAGCGCCGACCTCGAGGCTGGGGTGTCACCGACCGTCCTGCTGGACCAGGTCTTCGCCGTCCAAGAGCAGCTCTTCCAGATGAAGCTGGGGGAGTGGGCCCAGGCTCTCCGCGAGATCGACCAACGGCTCGACCTCGACGGGTTCGAGGGAGGCTAGCTCAGCTCGACGGGGAGCTCACCCCCAGGTGGGAGCAGGAGCAAGCCCCGTGCTCCCGACCGGCGGCATCGAGAGCCGGGCCAGCTCGGTCCCGGTGGAGGCGTCGACCAGCCACACCTGGGTCGAGAGCCTCGGTCGGCGACCCCCATGGACCTGGGTGCCGACCACGACCCAGGTCAGTCGGTGGACCACGGGGGTCGCGCTTACCTCCCAGCGGACCACCGTCGCGTAGGCCAGGACGACCTCGGTCACGCTGGCCACCCCTGGCTCAGCGGCGATCTCCGATCGCACCTGCTCCCGAGGCACGATCGAGATCGGGAACCGGACGCCCGCCGACGTCATCCAGGAGGGGAGGTCGACTGGCTGGACCGCCGGCTCCAGGTGCAGGCCAGCGGCCGAGAGCTGATCGGTCGACACCGAGCGGAGGAGGGGTCCCCGGCCGAGCGATGGATGGGGAAGGAGCACGTTGAGGGCGATGGTGACGATCAAGCCAGCGATGGCGGCGATGGTCAGCGCGCCACCGGCCCACGCCCATGGCCGCATGTCTTCGATGGTACGGAGGAGATCGGGAGAGAAGGGCCCGTCGACCGGCCATCGCCTCTAGAATGCGTGTGGTGATCGGCTGGCGACCGTATGACCCCTGGCCAAGTCCTGTGCGGGAGATGCTGGATCAGTTCTTTCGGGAAGTCGGCATCCGCGACCGCGGCGTGTCGACGATCCCCGTCAACGTCTACGAGGAGGAAGAAGCGCTGGTCATCGAGGCCAGCATGCCCGGTGTCAAGCCTGAGGACATCGAGCTGAGCTGCATCGACGACGTGCTGACCATCCGGGGTCGTAGCTCGGTGCCCGACCGCGAGTACCTGCATCAGGAGATGCACAGCACCGAGTACCTGCGCCGGATCCCCTTGCCGGGCGGCTGTCTCGTCGATGAGGCAGAGGCATCGACGGAGCTCGGCCTGCTGCGGATCCGGGTGCCCAAGCCAAGGCCCCGCGCGCCGGAACGGATCCGGATCCAGATCACGAGGAAGAACGCCTCCTGAGCCGGCACGCCTCGGGGATGGGCCGGGGGCTGGCGCCGCGGGCACGCCAAGGGGCAGTGGGACTGCCTGAGCGAGATGCCGACGACGCCGACAACCCCAGGGCGGCGTCTCGGTCGAGGCCATCACCCCGGGCGGTGGATCTGGACGTGACGGCCGCGGCCGAGGAGTACCTGGGCTGGCTGCAGGTGGAGGCCAACCGCAGCCCCAACACCGTTCGCGCCTACCGGGGCGAGCTTCGACGGTTCGCTGGGTTCCTGGCCGCGCGTGGCCACAGCCTGCGCATGAACGAACTCGATCGCGAAGACCTGCGCGCCTACCAGCGTCATCTCGCCGAGCACCTGCCCAGCCCGGCCTCCCGGGCCCGGGCGCTGGTGGCCATCCGGTCCTGGCTGCGGTGGCTGGCGCACGAGGAGCTGGTGGAGGTCGACCTCTCCAACGCGGTGACGCTCCCCCGTCTGGAGCAGCGGCTTCCGCGCCCGCTCCCGCCCGAGGAGCTCGCCCGTCTGCTCCGCTCCCTGCCCTCGGAAACGCCCCTTGAGAAGCGTGATCGCGCGCTCGTCCTCTTCCTGATCAGCACCGGCTGCCGGATCTCCGAGGCGCTCCGGCTCAACCGCACCGACATCCCTCGGGAGGGCAATCGCCTGGTGGTCACGGGCAAGGGCGCCAAGCAGCGGACCGTCTACCTGACCGCCGACGCCCGCAGCGCCCTCGACGACTACCTGCAGTCCCGCGAGGATCCCTCGCTCGCCCTGTTCATCAACTACGATCGCTCACGACGGCCGGGCGAGGACCGTCGCCTGACCGGAGCCGGCGCCCGCCACATCGTGCGCCGGCTCCGTCGGCAGCTCGGCACCTGGTCCTTCCGGTCCCCCCACGTCGCCCGACACACGGCGGCCACCACCCTCCTCGAGGTGACGGGAGGGGACGTGCGCCTGGTCCAGGAGATCCTGGGCCACGCCAACCTCAACACCCTCCAGGCCTATACCAAGGTCGTGGACGCTCGCAAGGTCGAGGCCTACCGCCGCTATCAGGAGTACCTCACCCGCGGGTTGGAGACCCCGCCCGACGCCCCCCTCCAGGAGGCCAGAGGCCAGCCGCGAGGACGGCTCAGACGTCCTGCTCCTCGTTGAACATGAGGCTGTCCTGGATCTCGTAGAGGAGGTCCATCGCCTCCATCACCGTGCCGGGGCGAGGCTGGCGGACGAGGTCGACCGCCCGGCTCTCGGCCGTCAACCGATCTAGCTCGATGGCCAGGTGCTCGGGAACCTCCTGCTGCTCAGCGAGGTTCAGCAGCTCAAGCTCGTCGAGCAGGCGGTCGATGTAGCGCATCTTGTTGCGGCGACCGTACTTGAGCTCGCGGATCCGTCGCTCACGCTCTTCGACCCGCTGGATGGCTGCGCATGCTTCCCGGATCATCGTGCTCCTACCTCGTCACTGCTGGCGACGAGCCTAGTGTATTCGCGACGCCGATTTTGTCAAGACCCACCTTGAGAAAATCGGCATCGCAACCCGCCTTGAGGTGGCGGGGGTCGACCTGTGCTAAGCTCGCGGCCGGGGCCGCTCCAGATGCCGTCATTGATCGCCGGTCGATCGACACGCATGGAGGTCCTTGAGCTCCTCCGTCGCAAGCAGGCCGCAAGCGCCGAGGCCATCTCGCGCGAGCTCGGGATCACGCCCAACGCAGTCCGTCAGCACCTGACTAACCTGGAGCGCGACGGGCTGGTCCAAAGCCAGCCGATGCGCAACAAGCGTGGTCGGCCCTGCCTGATGTTCTCGCTCACCGAGCGGGCGGACGCCGTCTTCCCTAAGCGCTACGGGCGCCTGGCCACCATGGTCTTGACCGAGCTCCAGGAGATGGGTGGCCCCCGTCTCCTGGACGAGGTCTTCGGCCGTGTCGCTGAGCGCTACGGAACGCCGATTGCGGAGCAAACGCGAGGCCTGCCGTTCGAGGAGAAGGTGGAGCGGGTCGTGGAGTGGATCGCGCGAGCTGGGACCCTGGCCGAGAAGGAGGAGATCCCAGAGGGCATCCGGGTCACCATCCACAACTGCCCCTTCCGAAACACGGCCCTCAAGTTCCCACAGGTGTGCACGATCACCCCCCAGCTGTTGGTGAGGGTGCTCGGGGTCCCGGTCTCGCAAGACGCCTCCATCCACCGGCGTGACCCCTGCTGCTCGTTCATCGTGCATCGGGCCGAGTCGCCACCGGCCAGCTCCCCACCGCGCCGGGAGCGGGCCCGCGACGGGGACGGCGCCCCGGGCTCGTGAGTCCGATCCCGGCTCTTACCAGCGCCCAGGCCCGGGAGATCGACCGCCTGACCACGGAGCGGTTCCAGGTGCCGGTGATCTGGCTCATGGAGGCCGCTGGCTGGCAGATCGCCCGCCAGGTGCGAGGCCGGGCAGCCGTCCTCTGCGGCAAGGGGAACAACGGCGGCGACGGCCTTGCGGCAGCCCGCCACCTCCATCGTTGGGGTCGGCTGGCGAGCGTGGCCTGCACGGACGCTGAGGCATTGCGTGGCCCCGCCGCCGAGCAGGCCAGGGCGCTGCGAGCGCTCGGGATCGAGATCCTCGATCGGCCCGAGCTCGACGACGCCCAAGTGATCGTCGACGCGTTGCTCGGCACCGGCCTCTCCCGACCTCCCGAGGGAACGACCGCGCAATGGATCGAGCTCATCGCCCGGGCAGGCCGGCGCGTGGTCTCGGTGGACGTGCCCTCCGGGCTCGACGCCGACACCGGCACCGCTCCAGGGGCCTGCGTGCGGGCCAACGTCACCGTCACCCTCGGGCTTCCCAAGGCCGGGCTCCTGGTGGGCGACGGCCCCTCGTACGCGGGCGAGGTCTGGGTGGCCGACATCGGCATCCCCTTCGAGGCCTACGCCGCGCTCGGCCTCGAGGTGCCCCGCCACCTGTTCGCCATGCACGATCGGGTCCAGCTCCATGCCCTCCAGGGCTGACCCACAACGCCCCGGCAGGACCTGGATCTCGGGAGGCGATCGGTGACCTCGCCCCGCCAGGCCGCCCGCTCTGGGGGCGTGGCGCGCGGCTTGCACCTCTTGCACCTTCGGGGGAGGAGGGATCGTTGACCCGTCACGTGACCTGGGATCGGGGGGTGGCGCTGGTCGACCACGACCTGTGGCTCGACCCGCTCACGGTTCGGGAGCGGGCCTTCGTCTCTCATGCCCACACCGACCACGCGCGGCGCCATCGCCTAGCGGTGATGACACCGGGCACCTTGGCCCTGCTTCCTCACGACCGCCGGCCACGGCGGGCTTGCCTCCTCGAGCTGGGAGAAACCGCTCAGCTGGGGACCGCGACCGTGTCGTTGCACGACGCCGGGCACATGCTCGGCTCGGCTCAGCTCCTGGTGGAGCATGAGGGCCACCGCCTCCTGTACACCGGAGACCTGAGACTCCGCCAGCTCGGTGGGAAGCCGGACATCCCGGTGCCTCGGGCCGAGGTGCTCGTGATCGAGAGCACCTACGGACGGCCCGAGTTTCGCTTCCCAGATCCCGACTCGGTGGTGGGGGAGATCGCGGGCTGGTGCCGACGGCTGCTCGACCGAGGAACGACGCCGGTGCTGCTGGCGCAGGCACGGGGCAAGGCCCAGGAGCTGATGCGAGCGTTGGCTCCCCATGGACTGCGGTTCGCCCTCGAGCCCAGGTGCGCGCCATTTGCCCGCGCCTACGAGGCGGCAGGGCTCGACCTCCCCGACTGGGTGGAGCTGAACGACGGAGCCGAAGCCCTCACCCCATCTTCAGCAATGAGCAGGGCTACCGAGGGACGGGTGGTCCTGGCCCCGCCCACCGGCAAGGGCTTCATCCGACGACTGGGGCGCCGCCAGGTGGCGTTGGTCTCGGGCTGGGCCCAGACTCCGCACTTCTGGCGGACGTTCGGCGCCGACTGCGCCTTCCCCCTGTCCGACCACTGCGACTTCCACGACCTGCTCGAGGTGGTGGAGCGATCCGGCGCCGGGAAGGTGTACACGGTCCACGGCTTCACCCAGGAACTGGCCCGGCAGCTTCGTCGGCAAGGGGTTGAGGCCTCTCCCCTGCATCTCAGCGAGCAGCTCACCCTCTCCCTCTAGGGAGAGCCCCAGGGCGGTCAGACGACCAACCCGGCCAAGTCGACCAGGGCCGACAGGCAACGGTAGAGCTCAACGTAGTCGTCGCCGACCCACCGAAGCGTGCACGGCCCGAGACGCTCCACCTGGGGGATCCGCTCCGCAGAGTCGGCCATGGCGGGATGCGCGAAGTCGACCTCCAGATCGAGCTGGCCATCGAGGCGGAGAGGCGGGATCGTGCCCAACCGCTCGATCGCACGGCGAGCGCTGGCCCGGATACGCTCCCGAGCCACCTCGGGGTGGAGGGATCGGGCGGCACAGGCGCCCAGCGACTCCTTCACCACCACGCTCTCGACCCCCACACGAAACCGGTGCATCTCGGAGACGGCAGCTGCGTCCCCAGTGAAGAGGACCAGCGGGCAATCGTAGTAACCGCACAGATACCCATCGAGGCTCCCCCTCGACTGCGGCTCACCGTTGATCCGCACGCCCTGCAAAACCCGCCCCGGCGAGGCACCAAAGGAGAGCATGGCCTCCGTCGAGCCTGGCGAGGCCGGGTATCCGATGAAGAAGGCGGCATCGAAGGCGGGCGCGATCCCCGGAGCGAGGCCGAGCCGGAAGGAACGGCCGTTCAGCAACTCGGCTCGAGGATGCAGAGCATCGGGCGAGAGGTTGAGGCCACCGGCATGGGCGTCGACGACGACCACCTCCTGGACCCCCACCGCCAACGCCCCCTCAACAGCGGCATTGACCTCTCCAGCCATGAGCCGGCACGCCATCTCGTGCTCGGGACCATTCCCCTCGACTTGTTCAGGCCGGGCGACGCCTGCGATCCCCTCCATATCGGCAGAGACGAGCAATCGCATCTCGGATCAATCGGTGTAACGCTGGATGATGCCGTCCTCACGCTGCCGTTCCTCCCGGTAGAGGTGGCAGCCCTCGAAGCAGCGCACGCAGATGGGGGGCGACTCGCGGAGCGTGATCCGACGCTTTGAGCGGTGGTCCACGTGGCAGTCGAAGGAGTACACGCGGAACGGACCGTGACGCTCCTTGTACAGCTGTTCCAGGTAGGGGCAGCGTCGCATCGACGCTCGAAGCTTACGATGGCGGCGCGACCGCCGCTGCCTCGAGCACGACTCCCCGAAGATGTGAGACGGGGGGGCGGACGCCCCCTACAATGGCTCCGGTGGTCTTCGTCCAGGGCGGTCCGGGGGTCACCGCCGGCACCGCATGAGGCTGACCTTCATGGGGACGGCAGGGGCCCGCTTCATGGTGATGAGGCAGGTCGCTGCCTCGGGCGGGCTCTACCTGCAGGAAGGAGCAACTCGCCTGGCGATGGATCCCGGCCCGGGCGCGGTTGTCCAGTACGCTCGACAACAGATCGACCTGGCTCAGCTCGACGGCATCCTGCTCAGCCACCGGCACCTCGACCACTGCGGGGACGTGAACGTCATGATCGAGGGCATGACTGAGGGCGGGTTCCGTCCTCGCGGCACCCTCTTCTGCCCAGGTGACGCCCTCGACGACGACCCCGTGGTCTTGCGCTACCTGCGTCACTTCCCCCAATGCCTGGTCCGGCTGCAGCCACAGACCCGCTACCACCTGGGCGACCTCCATTTCGCGACCACCCGCCGGCACGTTCACGGAGTGGAGACGTACGGCTTCCTCTTCGGGATCGACAGCGACGGCGGACGCCCCGCCCTGGGATGGGTGACGGACTCGAAGTACTACGAGGACATCGCCGAGGACCATCAGGCCGAGGTCATGCTCATCCACACCGTGCTCGCGCACAGCCGTCCTGAGCTCCCACACCTCGGTCTGGACGACGCGGAGCGGATCATCGCCGAGGCCCGGCCTCGGCTGGCCATCATCACCCACTTCGGCACCACGGTGTGGCGAGCTCGTCCCCAGGAGGTGGCCGACCAGCTCAGCCAGCGAACCGGGGTAGAGGTCAGGGCGGCCCGGGACGGGATGTCGATCGAACTCTGACCGCCGTCCGGGCCGGGCGGCCCCCGGCCGGAGTGGCATGATCGTTGGGCATGATCGTGCTGGGGCCGGCCGGGCCGGCGCGGGACCGGAGCTGGTGGCGGCTGCCCGGCCTCGTGCTCGGCGCCTTCGGCATGGTGGCGCGGGCGGCGCCCCGCACCTTCGCCGGCAACACCCTCCTCCAGCTCGTCCAGGGGGTGACGACGACGCTGCAGCTGCTGGTCGTCCGCGGCCTCCTGGCCGCCCTGCTGACGGGATCGCCCCACCACGACTACCTGCCCGCGCTCGAGCAGCTGGGGCTGCTGGTCGGGCTGCAGGCGGCGGGCGGCCTGGCCGGCACCTGGGCCGGCCTGCAGCAGCAGCTGGTCACTGAGCTGGTCCAGCGACACGTCTCCCGCCCGGTGACCGAGGTCGCGACCGCCATCGGCCTGGCCGACTTCGACTCCCCGGCCTTCCACGACCGGCTGCAGCGGGCCCAGCAGACGGCGATGGTACGGCCGCTGCAGGTGACGACGGCCGTCCTCAGCCTGAGCCGGGGCCTGCTCGGGCTGGCCGGGGTGGCGGCGGCCCTCTTCGTCCTCTCACCCCTGCTCCTGGCCGTGGCCCTGCTCGGCCTGGTTCCCCTCTGGCTGGCCACGGTCCGGGTCGCGCGCGCCGTCTACGAGTTCCTGGTCGAGATGACGCCCAACGACCGGCGCCGCGGCTACGTGCTGAGCCTGCTCACCTCCCGCCAGGGGGCCGGGGAGGTGCGGGCATTCGGGCTGGGCGGCTACTTCCGCGATCTCTACGAGCGGCTCACGGAGGAGCGCATCGCCCGCCTGCGCCGGCACCTGCGCCGCCGGGCCGGGCTGGCCCTCCTGGGGGCGGCCGGCAACGCCGTGGCCGGTGGGATCATGATCGGCGTCCTGATCTGGCTGATCACCACCGGCCATCTGAGCCTGGCCGCAGCCGGGGCCGCGGGCGTGGCCGGCTTCCAGCTGGGAGGCCAGCTCCAGGGGATCGCCCTGGCCGGGGGGCAGCTGTACGAGTCGGCGCTCATGGTCGAGGACCTGGAGGCCTTCACCGGCCTCCTGCCCGTCCTGGGGGCCGCTCGCCCGCGGGCGCCGGCGCCGCGGGGGTTCGAGAGGATCGAGGTCAGAGACGTCCACTTCACCTACCCGACACCCGGCCCCCGGTCCGTCCGGGCCGTGGGCCTGCTCGCGACCATGCTCTTCGGACGCCAGGACGGGGCCGGGGAGGAAGCGCCGCGCCGCCCCCACGCTCTCCGCGGCGTCTCCCTGGAGCTGCGGCGAGGGGAGGTGGTGGCGCTGGTGGGCGAGAACGGTTCCGGCAAGACCACCCTGGCCAAGGTCATCTGCGGCCTCTACGCGCCCGACGCGGGCGCGGTGCTCTGGGACGGCGTCGACGTCCGGGAGGTGGACCCGGAGCAGCTGCGTCGGCAGATCACGGTCATCTTCCAGGACTTCGTGCGCTACTGGCTGAGCGCCCGCGAGAACATCGGCGTCGGCCGGGTGGAGCGCATGGGCGACCACGAAGCCATCGTCGCCGCCGCCCGCCAGGCCGGCGCCGACGCCTTCATCGAGACCTGGCCGGAGGGCTACGACGCGCTGCTGGGACCGATCTTCGAGGGGGGCAAGGACCTCTCCGTCGGTCAGTGGCAGCGGATGGCCCTGGCCCGCGCCTTCTTCCGCGATGCGCCCCTGGTCGTGCTCGACGAGCCCACCGCCTCCCTGGACGCCCGGGCCGAGGCGGAGCTGTTCGAACGGATCCGGACCCTGTTCGAGGGCCGCTCCGTGCTGCTGATCTCGCACCGCTTCTCGAGCGTCCGTTCCGCCGATCGGATCTACGTGATGAGGGAGGGCGAGATCGTCGAGCAGGGGTCCCATCGGGAGCTGATGGCGGCGGGCGGGCTCTACGCCGAACTGTTCCGCCTTCAGGCCGCGGCCTACCTGGACGACACCGACCGGCGCCGGCCGCGGCCCTGACCTTCCGCCGGCGATCTGGCGTACCCTCTCTGTCAGCCATGCCCCGGGTGCCCGACCTCGACCTCGACGCGCTCGACGCCGAGCAGCGCCGCGTCCACGACGCCATCGTCGCCGGCCCCCGCGGCGGCGTCCATGGCCCGCTCCGGGTGTGGCTGCACAGTCCCGGCCTGGCCGACCGGGCCCAGGAACTGGGGGCCTTCTGCCGGTTCCACACCAGCCTCCCGCCGCGGCTCTCCGAGCTGGCCATCCTGGTCACGGCGGCGGCCTGGCGGTCGGGGTTCGAGTGGCAGGCGCACGCCCCCCTCGCCGTCGAGGCCGGACTGGACCCGCAGGCGGTCGAGGCCATCCGCACCGGTGGCACGCCCGACCTCGCCCGCGAGGACGAGGCCGCGGTCTACGCCTTTGCCCGGGAGCTGATCGAGACCCGCGGGGTCTCCGACGCCACCTACCGGCGCGCGGCCGCGGTCCTGGACAACCGGGCCCTGGTCGAGCTGGTCGGCATCCTCGGCTACTACACGCTGATCTCGATGACCATCAACGCCTTCCAGGTGCCGCCGCCGGACGGGACACCGGAGCCGTTCCCCGGCCCCTGACCACCGGGCCCGGAGACCGCCCAGGCCCCACCCTCGCCGCGGCCCGGCCGCCCGTCCGGAAGCCGGGGCGAGGCCGGCGGTCAGGGCTGGGATCGGGCCCGCCCCCCGTCCCCGAGGCCGCCTCCTCCTGCGAACACGGCCCCCCGGGCCACTCGATCACAGCCGCGGCTCATGGCCGGCGAGGGGTGCCGGCACCGGCGCACGGGTATGCTGAACCCCTGAGCACCGGCCGGCCCCATAGCTCGGGAGGCCGGCGCCCGGCAACCGGACGAGGTCCCGCCATCGGCTGAGGAGGAGACGATCCGGCCAGGACGCACGGCGGTCTCCAGCGGCGGCGTGTTCGCCATCGCGGCCATCCTGCTCGTGCTCGACATCCGGGTGCCCGCCGGCGGAGGCCTCCTCGGTGCCATCCTCACGCCTGGCCCGCTACGCGAGCTACGCGGTCAGCTTCCTCACCATCGGCATCATCTGGATGGACCACCACACGATCTTCGAGCAGCTGCGGCGGGTCGACCGTCCCCCGCTGGGGATCAACCTGTTCCTGCTGATGGTGGTGGCCCTGATCCCGTCCCCGACCGCCCTGCTCGCCGCTCGAACTCCAGACGGGCCGCGACGAGGCCGTCGCAGGCGCGACCTACGGGATCACCATGGTCGCCATGGGCGCCCTGTTCGGCGTCCTGTGGGCCTACGTGCTGCGGCGGGACGAGCTCCGCACGACCGCGATCGACCTCGTCCGGAAGCGGACGCTCCTGGCCAGGCTCGGGATCGGCGCCCCGGTCTACGCCGCGGGGATCGGGATGGCTTTCGTCAACACTCGGATCAGCCTCGCCCTCCACTGCCTGCTGGAGCAGGTCCCTCTGCGGTCTCCGGGCGGCGGCTCGGGTCCCCCCTCGACCGACGGCCCACCGCCCCCACGGCGCTGAGTCGCGGCGCTCGCGGCTCGCTCCCAGACCCGGGAGCGTCCGCGCCCCACGTCGCGGCCAGGGGCGCCGATCCACCTGGCCTGCGGCCAGGGGCCTCAGTCCACGGCAGGGCTGAACTCCACGGCCTCGGGCGGGGCCACCGGCTCCCGTTCTCGAGCGAGGGCGACGTCCGCTCAGCCGGCCACCACCCCAAGCCCGCTTCCGATCACGCAGCCGTCGACCGCCTTGTTGGATCTCGAAGACGCTCTCCGTGACGCACGGGCTCGACGCCTTCTCGCCGCTCTCCCGGACCGGGAGCACGACGCCGGAGGAGCTGGCCCGCGAGCGCGGGATCGCCGAGCGGCCGGCAGAGATGCTCCTCTCACCGCGCACGCCAGCCTCGGGCCTGCTCGGTGCGCGAGACGGACGTCACGTCAGCTCGGCGGCCGGGTCAGGTTCATGGACAAGCGTCTGTGCGCCAGCCGGGGCCGTCTGGTCGAGGCGATGCGTTCGCTCTCGACCTCGGAGTCGGATCCGGCGCCTTCGACAGCGAGCTCCGCCGTGCGTTCCCCCATCCACGTCGCGACAGCCGGATGGCACAGACCGGACCCACTGCGGCCGCCCTCATGAGCCTGAACACGCTCGTCGAGGAAGGGGGCGGAACCACACCGGAGCCGAGCACACTGGCTGGTTGACCGACGCAGGCTTGCGTGACGTTCGACGCCTGTCCCTGGAGGTGCCGGGCGCCAAGGCGATTCTCGTCGCGACGAAGCCGTGACGAAGATGCGAGCGCTCGAATCTTGTCACGGTCGGGAGGTCACGAATTACGAGCGTACCGATGGGCCACGATCGCGCGGCGCGCCCCGAGGACCTCGGCCGGCTGCTCGTCGAGCGGGCCAATGCCGGGGACGTGGAGAGCTTGCTGATGCTCTATGAGCCGGATGCCGTGCTCCACTTCCCGCCGGGCCACGTCACCCGCGGTGTCGATGCCATCAGAGAGGTGTTCACGCGGTTCCTGGCATCGAGGCCGACGTTCAGCGTCGACATCAAGCCGACCCTATCCTGTGGCGAGCTGGCGCTCACGTCGTCCCGCTGGACGATGAAGGGCATCGGTCCCGATGGGCAGCCTCTGACGATGGGAGGGACCACGGCCGAGGTGGCCCGGGCACATGCCGCCGCAGCCCTCCGAGGGCGGTCGGGACCGGCGTTGGCCAGCCGATCCTATTCCGGCCCTACCAGTTCCGGCCCTACCAGCCTGAGGCCGTGCTGCCCCTGGAGCTGAGGGATCCACTCGGGCACGAACTCCAGGCCAAGCTCGCCCCATCTCTCCTCCAGGTCCGGGTGCGGGGCGCGAACGAGCTCAGCCAGCTGTTCGACGAACCGCTCGAACCCGGCCAGATGAGCTCGACGAGTCGGGCCGGGATTCCAGAACGTGTGGGGGACGCCGCGGGCTTGTATGCATGGCGACCGGGACCCACCATCGCCACCTCCTCCCCCACCCGCACGCCGAAGGGTCCCTCGAGCACGCAGGACAACTCGTCCTCCCGGTGGTGGACGTGAGGCGGCGTCATGCGACCGGGTTCCATGGGATGCTCGACGATCGAGAGCCGGCCGCCGGTGCTCTCGCCTCCGACCTTGAAGTCGACGCCGAGGCCGGGCAGGTCGACGCCGCCGCCCTCTCCCGGCCTGACCACGAGCACACGCTGGGCATCCATGGCCGCGTCTCCGATGACTACACGCACTTGTGCAGTGGTTGCCCGATGCTGCGCTTGGGCTCGGCCCGGGTCCCCGGGTCAATGATCGGATGCACGAGATCGTGCAGCGAAACGCAAGTACGTGCTCAAACGGCGAGCGCAACGCCAGGAGGAGACACGCCGGTGGATCGTGGAGGCGGCGGTCGAGCTGCACCGCACCCTGGGGCCGGCCGAGACGAGCCTGGCCGCCATCGCCGCGGTGGCCGGCGTTCAGCGCCACACGCTCTACCGCCACTTCCCCGACCAGGAGGCGCTGTGTTCACGGCCTGCGCCTCGCACTTCCTGTCCCAGCACCCGCCACCGGACACGGCCTCCTGGCTGGAGCCCCCCGATCCGGCCCGGCGCCGTCGGCACGGGCTGGCCGAGCCGTTCGCCTCCCACGACGCCAACCGGGAGATGATCGACCGCGTCCTCCGCGACTCCGAGAAGGTCCCGGTGGGTGGCGGCTTCGCACGTCTCCAGGCCGCCGCCGAGGCGCTCGGCGAGGGGTGTGGGGGGAGGGGATTGTCGATGACGGTCGGCGACTGGCCGCCCTGCGCCTGGCCACGTCCTTCGCCTGCTGGCGCACGCTGGTCCGGGACGCCGGCCTCGGCTCCGATCAGGCGGCCGGGCTCATGGCCACCCTAGTGGGCTGTGCCGCCGGACTCGCCGGGGCAGGACCCAGACCCGAGCCCGGGCACACCGGCCGCCGACGAGCACGGGGTCGACGCGGAGACGGTGGCCGCGTATGATCTCGCCCCAACCAGCAAGGCGGCAGGAAGGTGTGACTCGAACCGGGCATCTGACATGGCATCGATCGCGTGCGTCAGGTCCTGGGACCGGAGGTGGAACGATGTCGACGGAAGAGAACAAGGCCATCGTCAGACGCTTCTACGCCGAGATCGACCGGGGCAACCTGACGGCCATGGACGAGCTCGTCGCCGACGACTACGTGAACCACGCCCCCCCGCCCTTTCCGGGCCTGGCGGATGGTCGGGAGGGGCTGAAGCAGGCGTTCGCGATCTTCTGGGAGGCCACGCCCGGCTACCACCAGATCGAGGACATGGTCGCCGAAGGCGACCGGGTGGTGACCCGACTGACGGCGTATGGGAAGCACGCCGGGGACCTGTTCGGGATCCCTGCGACGGGCCACGACCTCGAGATGAAGGCCATCGCCATCCATCGCGTGGTCGCGGGCAGGATCGTGGAGCACTGGTCCTGCAAGGACGAGCTCGGATTCCTCCAGCAGCTCGGCGTCATCCCGAGGCCGGCGGGCGCCGATGCCTCCGCGGGCTCCGGCTGAGCCCGGCACCACCGCCGGCGGCTCATCGCACCTGACCCCCGCTCCGGCGGGATCAGGAACCGGTGGTCGCCGCCGCCTCGGGTACGGCCTCGATCACCCCGTCGATCAGGCCGTACTCGATCGCCTCCTGGGGAGAGAGGAAGAAGTCACGGTCCGTGTCCCGCGCCACCCGTTCGATCGGCTGGCCGGTGTGCATGGCGATCAGGCGGTTCAGCTCGTCCCGGATCCTGATGATCTCGCGAGCGTGGATGTCGAGGTCCGTGGCCTGACCGGTGATGCCCCGCCCCGCCACCAACGGCTGGTGCAGGTGGATGCGGGCATTGGGGAGCGCGAAGCGCCGGCCCTTGGTGCCGGCCATGAGGATGATCGTCCCAAAGCTCGCCGCACGGCCCACGGCCACGGTGGAGATCGGAGCCCGTATGTGCTGCATGGTGTCGTAGATAGCGAAGCCGGGGGCCACGGCGCCGCCGGGCGAGTTGATGTAGATCTGGATCTCCCGCTCCGGGTCCTCGGCCGCCAGATAGATCAACTGGGCCACGACCAGGTTCGCCATCACGTGGTCGATCGGACGTCCGAGGATGACGATGCGATCGCGCAGCAACCGGGAGTAGATGTCGAAGGAGCGCTCACCCCTGCCACCGTCGTTCTCGACCACGGTGGGGATCCAGGACACAGGTTCCATCACCGCTACCAAGCCTAGCAGCCCGGCCGGATACAGTTGACGCATGGACCGACGACCGCCAGCAGGAGAAGGAGATGGCCCCATGCTCGATGCCCTTGTCTCCGCCGGAGCCGGGCGATGACCAGGTTGCCCGGCGTCGTCCTCACGCCCGAGCTGGAGACCTACATGGAATCGCTCCTCCCCGCCCGGGAGCCGGTCCTCGCCCGCCTGGAGCGCGAGATCGCGGCGTCGTCAGTGCCCGGCATCGGTCCAGCCGTGGGCCAGCTCCTGCGCCTGCTCACCCGCGCCGCCCGTTGCCGGGATGCGATCGAGCTGGGGACGGCAGTCGGTTACTCCGCCATCTGGCTGGCCGGCGGCTGCTCGGGCACCGTGCTCACCCTGGAGCGTGACCCGGCGCGGGCCGCCGAGGCGCGCCGCAACCTGCGCGAGGCCGGGCTGGAAGGGCGGGTCCGGGTGGTCGAGGAGGATGCCATCGCCTTCCTGGAAGGCGATGGCGGGCCGGTGGACTGCATCTTCAACGACCTCCTCACCTCCTTCCCCGACGAGGGCGTGGTCGAGCGCTGCTTCGAGCTGTGCGTCGGACACCTCCGGCCCGGCGGTCTGCTGCTGGCCGACAACGCCCTGCGGCGTGGCGAGGTGCCCGAGCCCCGCTCCCAGCCGGCGCTCAACGCGGCCCGCTGGAACCGACTGGTGGCGGACGACCCGCGCCTGGAGGGAATGATCGTGCCCCTGCGGGACGGGCTCTCGATCGCCCGGCTCCGGGACCAGGGCGAGGGTCCGGGGTGAAACTGGATCGATCGGGGCCCCGGGGGTCGCGGGGTGGGGGGCGTGACCCGGGTCATGCCCCCTGAGCGCTGGAGGGCCTTTCTCGCCCACGGCACTCGCACCGCCAAGCTCGCCACCACCAGAAAGGACGGCCGGCCCCACGTGGTTCCGGTGTGGTTCGTCCTCGATGGCGACGACCTGGTCTTCACCACCGGCGCCGGCACGGTCAAGGCCCGCAGCCTGCGCCGCGATCCCCGGGTCTGCCTCTGTGTCGACGACGAGACGCCGCCCTACGCGTTCGTGATGGTCGAGGGCCGGGCCACCCTCAGCCGGGATTCGGAGGCGCTGCTCCGCTACGCGACCGAGATCGGTGGCCGTTACATGGGCGCCGACCGGGCGGAGGAGTTCGGGCGGCGGAACGCGGGTCCGGGTGAGGTTCTGGTCCGGGTCACGCCCACCCGGGTGCTGGCCGAGGAGCGGATCGCCGACTGAGCCCCCCTCGCCCCCGCTCCCGCCGACCGGGGCCGGGACGGGGCGTCGGAGTCGGCGGGGCTCTCTCCCAGCCGCTGCAGCACCTGCTCGGTCGTAGGCCCCGGCCGGGGCGTGCAGAGGCCCTGCCTGAGGCTGGGCTGATCGTCGATGCGGTGGTCGTGTACTCGAGTTCCAGGTCGCCCGGCTCCGGGTGGTGGAGCCGCTTCAGGCCGTCGGTCCGGCCGTGGACGTCCGCCGCTCCCAGAAGCGGACAAACCCCGGACTCCTCGGCGCTCAGCTCCGCGATCAGCAGCCTGCAGGCGGGCTCGTCCAGATGGGAGACACCTCGACGCGAAACCTGGCCACCGCCCGCGCCGCCTCCATCTCCGAGTCCCGGAAGAGCCGCCGCCACTCGGGCGCCATGAACGTCGCCCAGGGGAGGTTGCGGCGCCCCTCCGGCAGCGCCTCGATCCCTGGCACCACGTCGGCGGCGCGGTTCCGGGCCAGCGGGTCTCTCCGCCAGCCCGTGACCAGGGCCGGAAACGGCTCCCAGCGTCCGATCACCCGCCGATGGGCGGGGCGGACGGCGTCCTCTGAGGTACCCGCCGGCGGCTCGTAGCCGGCGAGTCGGAACAGGCGTAGGCGCTCGACCGGTCCCAGCTGCAGCGCCCTGGCGACGCGGCAGAGGACGTCAGGGGAAGGACGGATGTCCCTCCCCTGCTCCAACCAGGTGTACCAGGTGAGGCCCACCTCGGCCAGCTGTGCCACCTCCTCACGGCGCAGCCGGGGGTGCGCCGTCGAGAGCCGTTGGGAAGGTCCACGTCGTCGGGGTGGAGTCGGGCACGCTGGCTTCTCAGGAAGGCCCCCAGCTCACGCAGCCTGGTGGATTCACTACCAGCACTAATTGGCATCTTGTAACGGGATTACACGACCCACACCCTGGGCATGGCCTGGCTCACCTTCGGCTCCGCCCCGGCTGGGGCCAGGGTGGGCGTGACCCACGTGCCTCCGCTCCTCTTCGGCGGTGCCCGCTTCGCGCTCGCCGGGCTGATCCTGCTGGCCGCCCTCGCCGTCGGCCGACGGGGCCGGCTCCGGCCCAGCCGGCGCGAGCTGGCCGAGGCGGTGCTGACCGGGGCGGGCCTGGTCGGCGCCGGCCAGGGGCCGTCAACTGGGCCTCAACCGAGCTCCTGCCCGGAGTCGTGGCCACGTTCATCGCCACCGCGCCGGTCTGTATGGCGCTGCTGGAACGGCTCCTCCTGGGCCGCCGAATCCTCCCTCTGGGCGCCCCCGGCCTGGTCATGGGCATGGCCGGTGCCCTCCTGCTCATGCTGCCGGGGGCGAGGACAGCGTGCCGCCCGGAGCCGCCCTGGCCCTGGCCGGTGGCGTGCTGTCCTGGTCCGCGGCCTCGCTGTTCGCCGGCAGGAGCCGGAGGTGGTGGCCTGGGTTGCCTACCTGCTGCTCGGGTCCGCCGTGCTGGGATTCGTCGGCTTCACCTGGCCGCCGGCCAACGCCAGCCCGGTGGTCGCCAACAGCCAGGCCTTCGTCGCCCCGGTGGTCGCCATCCTCCTGGGGAGGTTGCTGCTGGCCGAACCGCCCCCCCACACGCCCTGGTCGCAGTCGCATTGGGCTCGCCGGCGTGGCCCTGCTGGTGGTGGCTCAGGCCGGGGTTCGTCTCCGGCGATCGAGGCGGAGCTTTCCGAAGCGGCCTGAGCCATCCCGCCGCGGACCAGCCCGCCGGCTAGCCGATGGGGAGAACCGATCTCTCGGAGCCGGGGCCCGGCCGGCCTCCCCTCAACCGCCGGAGGGGCGCGCCTCGGCCCCCTCGATCCAGACCGCGCCCGAGCGGGCGTACTCCTTCTTCCAGATCGGCACCGACTCCTTGAGCCGGTCGATCCCCCACCGGCAGGCCTCGAAGGCCTGGGCCCGGTGGGGGCAGGAGACCGAAACCACGACCGAGGCCTCGCCGATCTCCAGCCGGCCGGTGCGGTGAACCATGGCCACCCGCGCCTCGGGCCAGCGCTCGGCGATCTCGTCGGCGATGACCCGCATCTGGCGCTCGGCCATCTCCCGGTAGGTCTCGTACTCCAGGTGCGTCACCGGCTCCCCGCGGGAGTGATCGCGTACCACCCCGGTGAAGGTGCAGATGGCACCGGCTCCGGGGTGGGCGACCGCCGCCTCCAGACGGCGGACGTCCAGCTCCCGATCCGTCACCTCGACCACCACCGCTCCGCCCGAGCCGCCGCTGACCGGCGGGATGAAGGCCACCTCGTCGCCATCGGCCACGCGCTCCGACCAGCTGACGAAGTCCTGGTTCCGCGCCGGCCGCACCCGGCTCAGGTCGGCCTCGAGGGCAGGGTGACGCTCGCGCAGCATCCGATAGACATCGGCCACCGTCGCCTCGGCCAGGTCAACCAGCTCGTCGTCGGTCCCAGCCTGCTCTCGGAGCCGGGCGAAAAGGCGAACCCTGATCACGACCCTCCAGCTCCAATCAGCCTCCGCCCAGGCGACCGAGGTTCTCATCGAACATCGCCCGCAGCTGCCTAGCCTGGCGATCGTATGCCTCGGGATCGGACCAACCGCTGCGGGGGTCCAACCCCTCGGCCGGCAGCCCGGGCACCGCGACCGGAACCTGGAAGCCGAAGACGGGATCGCGCCGGCTGGGCACCCCATCCAGGGTGCCGTCGAGGACGGCCCGAACGATGGCCCGGGTATGGGCAATCGAGATCCGTCGACCGACGCCGTACGGGCCACCGACGAGCCCGGTGTTCACCATCCACACCTGGGTCCCGTGGCGACGGACACGGTCGAGCAGCATGGCGGCGTAGGTGTGCGGAGACTCGACCAGGAAGGGCTCGGCAAAGCACGCGCTGAAGGTGGCCTGGGGCTCGGTCACCCCTCGCTCGGTGCCTGCCACCTTGGCCGTGTAGCCGGAGAGGAAAAAGAACCGCACCTGGTCCCCCTCCAACCGGGCGACCGGCGGCAGCACGCCGAAGGCATCGTAGGAGAGGAAGATCACGTTACGTGGATGACCAGCTCGGCCGGACAGGTCGGCCGCGGGGATGAGATCGACTGGATAGGCGGCCCTCGTGTTCTCAGTCAGGCTGTCGTCCTGATAGTCGGGCACCCGGGTGTCCGGGTCGAAGGGGACGTTCTCCAGGATGGTGCCGAAGTGGTTGGTGGCAGCGTAGATCTCCGGCTCGGCCTCGCGGGAGATGCGGATGGTCTTGGCGTAGCAGCCACCCTCGAAGTTGAAGATGCCCTCGTCACTCCAACCATGCTCGTCGTCACCGATGAGGCGTCGGGTCGGATCGGAGGAGAGCGTCGTCTTGCCGGTCCCGGAGAGCCCGAAGAAGAGAGCGACATCACCCCCCGGGCCAACGTTCGCCGAGCAGTGCATCGGCATCACGCCCCGGTCCGCCATCAGCAGATGGAGGGCGGTGAAGACCGCCTTTTTGATCTCGCCGGCGTAGCGGGTCCCTCCGATGATGACCATCCGGCGAGCGAAGCTGAGCACGATGAACGTTCCGGTTCGCGTCCCATCCCGGGCCGGGTCTGCCTCCACGTCGGGGATGCACATGACCGTGAAGCCAGGCTCGAAGACACGCCGCTCCTCGGGCGTCGGGCGCAAGAACAGGTTGTAGGCGAAGAGGCTGTGCCAGGCAAGCTGGGTCACGACCCGCACGCCAAGGCGATAGCGCGGGTCAGCGCAAACGTAGACGTCTTGCACGTACATCTGATGGCTGGAGAGGTAGTCGACCAGCTTGGCTAGCAGTCCGTCGAAGGCCTCCCGCTCAATCGGCTGGTTACGGTGCCACCAGATCCGGTCCTGGGAGCCTGGCTCCCGAACCAGGAACTTGTCCCGCGGAGAGCGACCGGTGTGGGCCCCGGTCGTCGCCGAGAGGGAGCCGGTCGAAACGATCGCCGCCTCCCCGTTGCGGATTGCGTGCTCATAGAGCTCCGCAGGGGACAAGTTGTGCCAAGTGCGGATGGCCTGCCCGACCCCCACATGATCGAGCACCGGCCGTTCTACCAGCTGCATGCGTGCTCCGATGATACGCTCGGCCGCCCGAGGCCCGGTCCCGATCGGCCGTCCCTCCCTCCAAGCTCCGCCCACGGCGGCGCAGCGGCCGAGGGGATCGCCGACGGGGGCCGCCCTAGGAGGCCCGAGCCCTGGTCCGCCGCTGCTTGCCCGAGACGTAGTCGACCAGGATGTACTCCCCCAGACGCTCGGGGGAGACGAAGAAAGCCCTCCCCTTGTTGATCCTGGTCATCTGGTTCACGAGTTCGGTCAGGTACGGACCGCGCTCGAGCATGAAAGTGTTGATGACGATCCGATCCCGCGTGCAATTCCGAACCTCGCGCAGGGTTTCTTGAATGGTGCGGAAGGTTGGGGGATAGGCGAAGAAGACCCGACCTCCGTCCATGTGAGCCGTTGGCTCGCCATCCGTGACCATGATGATCTGGCGGTTCCCGCGATGCTTGGCCAGCAGCGAGCGAGCGACCTGGAACCCGTGCTGCATGTTGGTGCCGTACACGTAGTCGTTGAGCGTGAGGCCGGGCAGCGCCTGGGGTTTCAGCTCCACCGCGCGATTTGAGAAGCCGACTACGTAGAGGGTGTCACGGGGGAACTGAGAACGGATCAACGAGTCGAGGGCGATGGCCACCTTCTTCGCGGCGAGGAAGCAGCCACGGAGAAACATCGACCGACTCATGTCAATCATGAGCACGGTCGAGGCCTGGGTGGAGTGCTCGGTACGGTGAACCACGAAATCCTGGGCCTCGATCCGCACCGGGATGGCCGGACCGTTGCGTTGGATGGCGTTGAAGAGCGTCTCATTGAGGTCGAGCAGGAAGGGGTCCCCGTACTCGTACGCCTTCAGATCCTCGCCGGGCTCGACGCCATGGCCGGACCGGTAGAGGTGGTGCTGGCCGAAGCGCGCCTTCCTCAGCTGAGCGAAGATCTCCCGCAGCGCCCCCTGGCCGATACGCCGCATCCCTCGGGGCGTCAGCTCCAGACGCCGGTCACGACGCTCGACGTATCCCGCCTTCTCGAGCACCTCGGTCATCTGCCGCATCTGGTCGAGGCGCTGCCTGGCCTCTGGGCCCAGGATCTGCTCGGCCAGGCTTCGGTCGACGTCGTCCAGGCGGAAGCTCCCTCGCTCGAGCTGCGCCTCCAGCCGATCCATCTGCTGGAGGCGCTCCATCAAGCTCATCGCCTCCTGGAGCCCCAGTGGCTCGTCGCCAAAGAACGGGTAGCGCTCGCTCAGCTCCGATGGAGGCATGAGCTGCTGCATCTGGGCTGCCAGCTTGGCCAGCTCCATGCGCAGGGCATCGTCCTGCAGCAGCTGGTCCATCATGCGACGTAACTCGTCCCGAGCCTGGGGGGACAGGGACTGGAGCAGTGACTGCATCTGCGCCATCTGCCGCTGGAGGTGCTCGAGCAACTGGTCCAGGGTCTCGATGCCCGGCGGGAACATCTGCCCGTGGCGCTGCATGAACTCCCGGAACTGCGCGGACGTGTCCAGCCCCTGTCGGCGCTGCTCCAGCAGGCGGTTCAGGTCGCGCACCATCTGGCGGATCTGGTCCAGATCCTGCTGCGTCATGGACTGGATCGACTGCTTGAGCCCCTGGAACATCTGGCCCAGGACCTGCTGCTGCAGCTCTTGGAGCAGCTCCTCGAACTTCTGGCGCGCCTGCTCGTCCATGAAGTCGTAGTTGCGCAGCGCCTGCACACGCCCTCCCAGGTCCTCAGGCATCCGGTCGAGCTGGTTACGCCGCTGCCTTGCGATCCGCTCCAGGAGACGCCGGCCATCCGGTGGCGCCTCCCGGACCTTGCGGTCGATGCCGGCGCGCTCGGTGTCGATCACCTCTTGGAGCCGCTCCCGAATGGAGTCGACCGCGGAGTCGAGGTCGTAGCGGGCCAGCTCCCGCTCTCGACGCTCCCGCAACTCCCGGAGCAGCTGCTCAAGCCCCGGCATGTTGCCGCTGCCCCATCGATATAGGCGCTGGAGGGCCGCGTTCAGGTCACCGTAGCTCATAAGGTCGTCGGAGAGCGCTTGCAGCACCTCGTCCGCGTCGAGCGCCTCGTAGTCCTGCGTCCCGTCCCAGCGTGAGTAGCGATATCGGACCGGCATGGGCTCCTCTCACCTTACACCGCTCCGAGCCCAAGAGGGCAAGGGACTCCCCTCAAGATGGGGACGGAGGCGGGCAGGAGCACCGCCTCCGTCACCTCCCGCGACCCAGACGGGTGAGGGGCGGCTAGACCTGGTCGCCGGGGCGGAGGTCGAGCACGGTCACCTCAGGCCCCACCAGCTCCTGGAGCTTGGCCGGGGTGCCGCTGAGCGCGGGGAAGGTCCCGAAGTGCATGGGGACAACCGTCTTCACCCCCAGCAGCTGCACGGCCTTGGCCGCTCGTCGTGGCCCCATGGTGTAGAAGTCGCCGATCGACAGGAAGGCCACCTCAGGTCGCTCCAGCTCCCCGATCAGAGCCATGTCCCCGAAGACATCGGTGTCCCCTGAGAAGTAGACCTTGAAGCCGTTCTCGAAGGTCACCACGTACCCCACCGGCTCGCCCCCGTAGGCACCATCGGGTGTCGACGAGCTGTGCTCCGCGTGCACCATCGTGAACGTGATCCCGTCCACCTCGACCGTGCCGCCCTTGTTGAAGCCGAGCACCACCTCCTGAGGAACCCCCTGCTTGGTCAGCCAATTGCCGACCTCCATCTGGCACAGGACTCGGGGATGGGTGGCCCTGACGATCTCGACCACGTCGCTCACGTGGTCGAAGTGGCCGTGGGTGAGGACCATCAGGTCCAGGCGGTCGATCCGCTTCAGGTGCTCGGGCGTGACCGGGTTGGAGGCTACCCAGCCATCCACCAGCAGGTCCTTGCCGCCGGCCGTGCGCACCTTCCAGGTGCCATGCCCGAGCCAGGTGAAGCTGACCTGATCGTTGAGCGCCATCTCCTGTCCTCCTCAAGCTCCCCAGCGCGCCGGGGACGTATTCGAGCAAGGTGCCGTACAACCGTAGCGAGCCGGTCGCCCCTGGCCTCAGCCAGGGCGATGGCGGTTCACGAACCTCTGGATCAGCCGGCCGGCGATGCTGTACGGGGCGGGCCGGTCCTCTGGGGCAGGCAGGCGATCGACGTGGAACCAACGCGCCTCGCTGATCTCGCTCTCCTGCACCCGGATCTCCCCGCTCGCATAGCGAGCGAAGAAGCCGACCATCAGCTGGCTGGGGAAAGGCCAGGCCTGGCTGCCGGCGTATTCGAGCTCGTCGACCTCCACGCCGACCTCCTCCTTCACCTCCCGCCGCACCGCCTGCTCGAGCGTCTCCCCAGCTTCGACGAACCCAGCCACCAACGCGTAGAAGCCAGACCGGAAGCCACGGTTCCGGGCCAGGAGGACCTCCTCCCCCCGGTGGACCAAGGTGATGACGGCGGGGCTGATGCGGGGGAAATGCAAGGACCCACAGGCCATGCAGGCCCTGGCCATCTCCGCCTCGGAGAGCACCGTGGGGGCTCCGCAACGGCCACAGAAGGCATGGGCCAGGTACCACTCGACCATCTCCGAAGCTCGGACGACCATCTGCAGCAGGGGGCCATCCTCGAGATGGGCGAACAGCTCACGGAGGCCGGCCGGGGCGAGCCCTCCGATCTCGGCCGGATCGATCTCCAGGGCCACGGCCACGCAGCGCCGGCCACCGAGGAGGCCGAGCGGGAGGATCGCTGCCGTCGGCAGGTGCTCCAGCTCGGAAAGGGATGGCGGCTCCAGGACGCTCGTCCCGGGGCCGCCCCGCACCAGCATCCGCCCCCGGGCGAAGGCGAAGGCCAATGGGGCCTGGTCCTGGCTATCGACGGGTGTCCCAGGCACGCGATCGAAGGAACTCGATGAAGCTCTCGACCGCCACCGGCAAGCGGCGTCGGCGCAGATGGACGATGCACCAGGGCCGGCGAATGGGGAAGCCCTCGATGTCGACCACGACCAGGCCGCCATCCTTGCGCTCGAGCTCGATGGCATGGCTGGACAGCACCGCCACCCCTAGGCCGGCCTCGACCGCATGCTTGATGGCCCCGTTGCTCCCCAGCTCCATGCTCACGTGCAGTCTTACCCCGGCCTGCCGGGCGACCGTCTCGACGGCCAGCCTGGTGCCCGAGCCCGGCTCGCGCATGAGGAAGCTCTCCCCCTCGAAGTCGCGAAGGGTCAGCCCCCGACGTCCGGCCAGCCGATGCCCGCGGGGCACGACCATGACCAGCTCATCGTCCATGAAGGGGGTGGAGATCAGGTCGGGATCCGCGATCGGCGGGCTCAGCACCCCGATGTCGATCATGCCCCGTCGCAACCGCTCCTGGAGCACGTCCCGTCCGCCGACCTCCAGCGACACCGAGAGGCCCGGATGACGCCGTTTGAACGCGCCCAGCGCCAGCGGGATGACGTAGATCCCAACCGTCGTGCTGCCACCGACCCGGAGCGTCCCCCGCTCGATGCCCCGCATCTGCTCCATGACCAGGGCAGCCTCGTCCAGCAGGCTGAGCGTTCGGCGAGCGTAGTCGTACAGCAGCTGACCGGCCTCAGTCAGCCGGACCCGCTTGCCCAGGCGATCGACCAGGGTGATCCCGAGAGCCTGCTCCAGCTCCTTCACCTGGTAGGAGACGGAAGGCTGGCTGATGCTGAGCTCATGTGCAGCGGCACTGAAGCTGAGCTGCTCAGCCACCGCCCGAAAGGCACGCAGCTGGTGCAGCGTCAGGGTCTTCTCAAGCGCCTGCGTCTCTGCCATCGCCACCGGCAACTACCATAGGTCACGTCATGCGCCCCTGGCAGGTCATCTTGCACGATCGTCCCCACCGAGTTCCTCGCCGGACCCCGGCCCGGCGCAGCCCCCATGAGCCCAGCTGAGCCCGAGGGGCAGGCCCCCAGTCGCGCAGAGGGCTGGACGACGTCCAGGGCTGGCTCGAGCTCGCCCGACCGGTCGCTTGCAGAGCGAAAGGTGGAGCAGCTCCGGCAGCGACGCACCGCTCTCGAGGGCGAGGCCGGGAGGGAGCAGGGGGACGCCCGAGCTCGACTGCGGTCGCTGCTCGACCGAGACAGCTTCGTCGAGCTGGACGAGTTCGCGACCTCGCGCGCCGTCGACTTCGGCATGGACGACCACCGCGTCCCCGGCGACGGCGCGGTCACCGGTTTCGGGAGCATCGATGGACGGCAGGTCGCCGTCTACGCAACCGAGCCCACGTTCCTCGCTGGCTCCCTCGGGGAGGGGACGGCGGAGAAGATCATCAAGGTCCAGGAGCTCGCGATCCGCACCCGCATCCCCTTGGTGGCCATCCACGAATCGATGGGCGCTCGGGCCCAGGAGGGCGTCGTCGCACTCGCCGGCTGCGCCGCCGTTCTGGCCCGATCGGCCCGAGCCCAAGGCGTCATCCCCCAGATCACCGTCATCGCTGGTCCTTGCGCTGGCGTCGCAGCCCAGGCAGCCGGGCTGGCCGACTTCGTCTTCCTCATCTCCGGCCGGGGCCGAGTGCTCTCCAACGCCCCTGAGGCCGCGCGAGCCATCGACAGCCGCGGGCAGGAGCCAGAAGGCGGTGAGGACGGTGGCGTCCGATCTGGACTGGTGGACCTCGTGGTCGAGGACGAGGCCAGCTGCTGGGCAGAGATCCGGCGCCTGCTCTCCTACCTCCCATCGAGCGTCGGGGAGCCCCCTCCGTTTCGTCCCACCGAGGATCCCCTTGATCGGGTCGACCTCGCGCTCCAGGATCTGATGCCAGGGGACCACGGTCACGATTACGACGTCCGGAAGATCATCGGCCGGATTCTGGACGAGGGTCAGTTCCTCGAGCTCCAGCCCCGCTTCGCGCCCAACCTCCTGACCGGCCTCGGCCGATTGGGCGGCCACACGGTCGGGATCGTGGCCAATCAGCCCCGGACGCTGGGTGGGGCGCTCGACGCCGACGCCTGCGCCAAGGGAGCACGGTTCGTCCGCCTCTGTGACGCTTTCGGCATCCCCCTCCTGACCCTGGTCGACACCCCCGGCTACGCCCCCGGCGACGACCCTGGCCGCATGATCCGTGAGGGGGCCAGGCTGCTCCAGGCCTATGCTCAGGCTACAGTTCCCAGGCTCACCGTCGTCACCGGTCGGCTCCATGGCGAGTCCTACGCGGCGATGTCGCCCCGGCAGGCAGGCGCCGACCTGTACCTCGCCTGGCCCAGCGCCGAGATCGCGATCCCTCCCGAGGAGGCGGTCGAGATCCTGTTCCGCCCAGAGCTGGCATCGGCCCCGGACCCGGCGCGCCGGAGGGCCGAGTTGGTGGCCGAGTACGCCGCCCGATTCGCCAACCCCGAGGTCGCTGCTGAGCGAGGGTACGTCGACGCCGTGATCGAGCCACGGGAGACGAGGCGGGAACTCACGCGGGCCCTGGCCCTCCATCTGCGCGTGCGGATGAAACATCCTGCCCGCCGCCCCCCCAACCTCTCGCCCTGAGGTGGGGGAAGCCACTTCGGCCACCGGCATCCAAATGGCAGCCCCCATGGTGGCCGGCAGCAGGGCACGCCGGGGGTCTGGGCGGAGCCGAGCGGCCCGGGCTGGCACCTACCCGGGTAGCGCCAACAGGGGCCGGCGGTGACCGTGGCAGCAGCTCGAGGGTTGGCCCAAGAAGCAAGGCAGCTGCAAGAGCGAAGGCAAGTGCCAACAGCCTGAGGGGGGCGTTGGCGGGCGTGCCCCCGGTACCTCCACGTTGGAGGAGCGCACAGGGGCGACTAACCGTTGCCCAAACCGTGCACGATGATCGACTATCGTGAGCTTGAAGCAGTGGGAGCGGAGCAAGGGATCCATCCCATGACCGCCTCCGCTGGCTCCGGTCGGGCACGCTCCCCGTCCCGGCACGGCGGGTTGGCGGACGGATCCTGGGGGAGGATCAGCGGCCACCGGCCGGCATGACCGCTCTCCCCGCCCGCGGGTCCGCTGCGGATCGGCGCCCCGACCTGGATCGGCAGGTGGCGGATGTCGTGACATGGACGGCTGAGCGCGGGTTTTGCGGTCGGGCGCATGGTGACCGAGATCGGCTCGGCGCTGAGGGGGAGAGGTCGGAGGTTCCTGGCCCGGCTGCGTGACCTGTCCGTGACCACCATCGTGGTCGAGCATCGAGGCCG
>Ga0209061_1001538_pt1 | contig 37350 bp, 39 predicted proteins | sample Coa_R1_10_FD_187157 | JGI IMG/M metagenome (GOLD analysis project Ga0209061, IMG submission 187157) | Surface soil microbial communities from Centralia Pennsylvania, which are recovering from an underground coalmine fire - Coalmine... | ecosystem: Environmental > Terrestrial > Soil >... | reverse complement strand
AATTCCGGACTGGAAGTACTCGGCGCACTTCTCCGCCGCTTCCATTAGAGTGTCGTCCGGCGAGAGGATTTCGATGGTGAGATCGGGGCGCTCCAGAATGGGGGCGGGATCGTCGGGAACAGCTTTAACGCAGATATCGGGAACGCGGTAGCGGCGGCCCGGCTGGGTGACAATACGCTGCTCCGCGAGAACTTCGAATCCCCGCTCTTGCTCTCGCTTGCCCAACTCCATGACGAGCAGGCTCTGCAAACGACTATGCCTTCGTTGACCCACGCTGCGCTCCACCAACTGCCCGTCCACATACTCCATGTCCGGGTCGTAATAGGTGCGTAGATATTCCTCGACGGAAATCAATGTGCCGGTTGCCATACACCCGCTCTTTTAACCAGCTTACCGCCGCGCCTCCCCCAGGGGATTTACGCCGGCGGTTCTTCCAGGCGGTGTTCCAGAATCACTCCGGGGACGAAATTTTCCACCTTCAGATACCAGGCGGCGGTCATCTCCAGGGCCTTGCCCGGCACCAGCCCGATAATTTCAGTGCCCGCAATTCCGACTCCGTGTTTGGCGGCTTCCGCGCAGACAGCCTCGTAGGCGACGTGAATCGGGGTCTGCTCGAAGTCGGTGAGGTTCATGGATACCTGTGCCAGGTTGCGCGAGGCCAGCAGCACGCCCATGGCTTTCACATAGGGCAGGCCGCCGGAGGACTGCCGCACGGCGCGCGCAATCCGGCGCGCGATATCGACGTCGCTGCTCGCCAGGTTCACGTTAAAGGCGATCAGAAATTTGCGCGCCCCCACCACCACGGCGCCCGCCGAAGGATGCAGCCGGATATTGCCAAAATCCGGATCCGGCACGCGTCCGTTTCGGATGTCGGCAAGGTTGCGGCACTCCGGCCGCAGGGCAGCCGCCTCGTACAGATAAACCGGCACGCGGAGTTCTTCCCAAATGCGCCGCCCGGTCTCGCGGGCGATGCGAGCGCAATCCTCGAGTGTGGCGCCGCGGATAGGCACGAACGGCACCACGTCCGCGGCGCCAATGCGCGGATGCGCACCCGAATGCCGGCGCAGATCGATCGATTCCACCGCGCGCCGGACCGCGCGGAACGCCGCTTCTCCGGCGTGCTCCGCTGGCGCGGCAAAAGTAATGACCGAGCGGTGATGATCGTGATCTAAAGTTCGATCGAGGATTTTCGCGCCGGCCGATTCAATGGCTTCCGCAATGCTGGCCACCACCGCCGGATTCCGGCCCTCGGAAAAATTCGGAACGCATTCGACCCAGGTGGAAGACGTGTACGCGGCGGACATTAACGCTATCGTAACCGGAGAACCGGGCGCCGGCTAGGAAAGCCGCGGCTCGTGGGCTTGCCGCGGCTCCACTTTGCCTTCTTGCCAGATGACTTCGCCGCGCTTTACGGTGGTGTGCACCAGGTTTGCGCCAAAGTAATGCGCCAGCTCGCGGTAATCGGAAATATTGAGCACGAGCACATCGCCCGCTTTTCCCGGTTCCAGGGAGCCCACGCGGTCCGCGCGGCCCAGCGCGTGCGCGCCATTGATGGTAGCCGCGCTGATCGCCTCCGCCGCTGTCATTCCCATACGGCAGCACGCCAGTTTGATCACGGTTTGCATGTTCAGTGTCGGTGTCAGTAGGGGATTGTAATTGGTGGCGAGCGCCACCGCCGCGCCTTGATCGATGAATGCCCGGGCGGGCGCGTACGGCCCATCCTGATGGAACGAGTGGCACGGCAGCAGTGTGGCAACGATCTCCGACCGCCCCAGCGCCGCCGCATGTTCAGCCGTGGCGTGCTCCAGATGATCGACGCTGATGGCCCCGTAACGTATGGCCAGCTCGATGGCCATGTCCGCCGGCCCATCGGCGTGCAGTTTCACCCCTAAGCCTGCCTGCTCCACCAGGTCCAGATAGCGCCTCCAGGTGGAGAGCCGCGCGGTTCCGTCGCGCAAACAGAGGTCGCCGAAGTTCACCAGCTTCCGCCGGCGCAAACGCGGAAGGAATTCCGCGCTCATCCACTTTTCGATCGCGTCCCAATGCGCATCCGGTCCGATCTCTGATTCCGGAAGCCGCAGCAAAAAGGTCGGCGCCACATCTACCGGCTTCTGTTTCAAGCCGGCCAATACGCGCAGAATCGCCGTCTCCGCCACCGGGTCGGGGCCGCATCCGGTCTTCACTTCGAGCGTGGTTGTGCCGTGGCGAGCCATCGCTTCGAGATGAAGCCGAGCCTTGGCCGCCAGCCGGGTGGTGCCCATGGTGCGAATGCTCTGGGCGCTTTCCGGCACTCCCGCTTCGCCGCCGCGGGCCAGCGGAAATAGCAGGTGGGTATGGCTATCCACGAAGCCGGGCATCACCACGCGGCCGGCTGCATTCACCTCCATGGCCTTGCGGGCCAGCGCCAGGTTCTCCACCCGCCGCGTGGGCCCTACCTCGCACAGCAGGCCATCATGGATGAGAACAGATCCATCCGCAATGACGGCCAACTCGTCTAGCGCCCGGCCACGCCGTGGTTCCGCCGGTCCACGCAGGGTCACAAGCTGCCGGGCGCCGCGGATGAGAAGGGTAGAAATGGCGACTCGCCCCCAACTAATCTAACATCTGTAAATACCATAGCGGTATATGACTACTATGACTCGCGCATCGGGCACTAGCACTAAATCGCGCCTCAAAACCTTGGAGAGGGTTTTCTCCAAGGCCGGGGCCGGTTCCCGAACCGAAGCGCGCAGTTGGATTGGCGCCGGGCGTGTCCGGGTCAACGGTAAAGTAGTGCAAAATCCCGATCACTGGGTGGATCTCGACAAAGATCGGGTGACACTTGATGGCAAACCGCTGCGCAAGGTGGAAAATATTTACATACTGCTCTATAAGCCGAAGGGCTTTCTCACTACCTACCGTGACCCCGAAGGCCGGCCGACTGTTTACGATCTCATTCGGGACGTGCCTACCTGGGTCGCTCCGGTCGGGCGCCTGGATCTCGACACCAGCGGCCTTTTGCTTCTCACCAATGACACCGCATTCGCCAACACCGTCATGAGCCCCGAAGGGAAAGTGACCAAAACGTATCAGCTTAAGACTTCTTCACGGCTGAGCAGCGAGCAAATCGAACGCCTGCGCACCGGCGTTGAGTTATCTGACGGACCGGCCCATGCGGCGCAGGTACGCGTGCTCCGCCAAACGCCCAAATACACGCACCTCGAAATGATTCTTACCGAAGACCGCAACCGCCAGGTGCGGCGCATGATCGAGGCAGTGGGCAGCAAGGTGCTGAAACTGGTGCGTACCGCCATTGGCCCGGTTCGCATCGAAGATCTGGCAATTGGCAAGTGGCGGAATCTCACAGCGGAAGAGATAGGCCAACTGGCGGGCGCCAAACAACGGACCCACAAGGCACGGCCGGCGAACCGCCGCGCCCGCCGTGCCCCACAGTCTTGACACCTCCGGGGCTTTCTCAATACCATAGTCCCACCTAAGATTAAAGGTCTGCCTGTGAAATTATCGAAGACTGTTCTCTGGATCGCCGCCGCGGTGTGCGCCGTGCCCGCAAGCGCGCAGTGGCTCAACTATCCCACACCGGGGCTCCCGCGCAAAGATGGCAAGCCCGACCTCTCCGCGCCGGCGCCGCGCAAACCCGATGGCAAGCCTGATCTTAACGGTATCTGGCTGGTGCCCGGGCTCAAGTACCTCATCAACGTCGCCGCCGATCTGAAGGACGTTCCTTTCCAGCCGTGGGCGCGCGCCGAATATCAACGCCGCCTCGATACGCGGGGGAAGGACGATCCGAACAATTTCTGTCTGCCTTCGGGCTTCCCCGAAAAGATCGCCGTAACTTCGCCGTGGAAGATCGTGGAGACCCCAGGACTCACCATCATCCTGTACGAATCACGCACGATTTTCCGCCAGATCTTTACCGATGGCCGCTCGCTGCCCAAAGATCCCAACCCGATTTGGCAAGGCTATTCGATCGGCCACTGGGAGGGCGACGATTTTGTGGTGGAAACCAACGGGTTCAACGGCAAAGCCTGGATGGACACGAATGGCCATCCCACCACGGACGCTCTGCACCTGATCGAACGCTACCGGCGCAAGGACATGGGCCACCTGGAAGTGACCATCACGATTGACGACCCGAAGGCGTACACCCAGCCTTGGACCGTGAAAGAGGTAGCGGAACTCCAGCCGGATACCGAGCTTTTGGAATATATCTGCGAAGAAAATAACCGGGATGTGGGACACTTTGTGGGCAAGTAGGGCTTAGCTGCCGCAAGCCCGTACCCGCCCCCGGGTTTCGTAAGCGCCGGCCGCCTGCCGCTTAACCGCGGGTCTTGTTCCGCCCCCGCTTGCCATTCTTTCCCGCCTGCCGCGCCAGGTACTCGGTCCACCAGCGCTCCTGCCCGGGCGCGTCGAATACGGTGGTCCAGTGTTTGCGGAATGCTTTCGCCTTATCCCTTCCGAAATTGCGCAGATAATCGACCGCGCGCCGCGATTCCTCGGTGTCCGCCACCAGAATGCCGCCGATCGTCCGTTCGGCAGCCACCGTATCGTTGATTTCGCCCAGCATCTGCTGGAGCGTTTTCAAAGCGTTGATGCGCTCGCCAAATCCCGGTCCATAGCACCCCTTGAAGAGTTCCAAGGTATATCGCAGCTTTTTGCTGGCGAGGCGCAGTTGATGCAGTTCCGGCGGCGCGGGGTTGCTTGCGAGCACTTCCCGACCCAATTGGAAATAATCGGCCAGCAGCTTCGGCAGCACCGCCTGCGCGTTGGCCACCGCGTCGCTTGTCTTGTCCCATTGCGGCTTGGCGCTCTTCATGCGTTCAGCCCCAGCGCCGTGCGCCATTTTTTCGAAAACCCGCGCCCCTTCCAGAGCCGCACTTCCCGCAGCAGATTCCGCCGCGCCTGGCGCCGCGCGTCCGCCATCCTATAGGAGAGCGCCGCCTTCCGGTCGACACCCGCATGTGCCACCAGTTCCATCGCAATATCCAGGTCGCGAACCTGTCCGGCGGCCTCCATCAGGCTTTTGAGCCGGCGGCGGATCTTCTTGGCCGAATTGCCCGGAAAAAATTTGGCAAATACTTGCAAACAGCGGTTCAGCCGACGAATGGCAACCCGCAAATCGTGCACCGATTCTTCGTCGCACGATTTCGCCGCCCGGCTCACCTGGTATGCGAAGCGGCGCAGCAAGGTTGCGGTTTGGGTGTGCACGTGTTGCTGCATGGTCATCCTAAGCGCGTGCCTGAGTCACCGAGATGGATCGCTGATAAACCTGCTCAAACGCGGTGGCCGCCCGCTCGGCGGCCCATTGCTCCAGATCGATATCGCCTTGCGCCTGCACTTCCAGGCGCACCTGCCCGTTGCGCACGTGGCATTCGATTCCATGGATCCGCTGATCGTGGCTGCGGTCGAGGTTATCCGCCAGGCGCAGGAGCGGAAACAGCAGCATCATGGTACGGGCCTCTTCGGCTGTCAAAATCTGATAGGCGGCGTGCTCCGGGCTGGGCAGCGAACGCCGGTGATAGCGGCAGATGGCGGCAATCAGCAGCCGTTCTCGCTCGGTGAAGCCGGCCAAATCGGAATTCGCCACGACATACCAGGAATGTTTGTGATGGCTGGCATCGCTCACGTAGTGTCCCACATCGTGCAGGTAGGCGGCGGCTTCGAGCAGCCTGCCGGCGGTTGCGGGCAATTCATGTACCGGCTCGAGCGCCGTAAACAGCAGGTTGGCGATCTCCGCCACCTTGCGCGCATGATCCAGTTGCACGCCATAGCGCCGCCCCAGCGCCTCCACCTCCCTCCGCTGATCCCGCGTAAGGCGGGTGCGCTCCAGGCCCACGTGGCGCGCGGCCAGGTCTGCAATAATGCCATCGCGCACGCCCGCTCGCGAATAGTAAATGGCCGGCAACCGGAACCCCTCCAGGAATTCCACCAGCACCGCCACACCGGGAACGATGATTTCAGCCCGCTTCGGCCCGATGCCGGTCACTTTACGCCGTGCCGCTACGTTCATCTCGGCCAGTTTCTGGTAGAGCCTGCGGATCTGGGGAGTAACCATGCGCAGGCGGTCGATGGCGTCGCGCTCGGCCCTGGGCACGTGCGCGATCGCTCCCGCCACTGCCGCCGCGGTGGCGGATGTGGCAATCGCCCGCTCCCAGTTTGTGGAACCCAGGCGCGTCAACGCTCCTCCCAGTTTCTGTTGAATGTATTCGTGCATCTGATGGAGTTGCTTCGGCGCGGGCGGGTCCGACTTCAGGAAATTCTCCCGCAGCCGCACCGCGCCGAGCGGCTTCGAAAACGATTCCACCAGGCGCCCGTATTCGGCGGCAATGATTTCCGCGCTGCCGCCTCCGATATCTATTATGAGCAGGTTTCGCGACTCCTGCGGCCAGGTGCTGACCACTCCCAGGTGAATGAGCCGCGCCTCCTCCCGCCCCGAGATGATTTCCACCGGAGCGCCCACCGCCGCCGAAGCGCGTTCGATAAATTCGCGCTGGTTGCGCGCATCGCGAATGGCGCTGGTGGCCACCGCGCGCACTCCCGCCACGTCCAGCCTGCGGTACAGTTCCGCCATTCGCGCCAGCACCACGCAGGTGGCTGCTATGGCTTCCTCGCTTACCGAACCGGCGCGGAAAACACTTTCCCCCAGCCGCGTGACTTCGCGGTCGGAAGCCAGAATGCTGGCCGGCTGCCCCGGCTTTACCTCCGCCGCCTCCATCCGGATCGAATTGCTGCCAATATCAATCGCCGCGTATCGCGCCACGATTTTATGGTAGCGGCAGGAGGTGAAGCTTTGGTTACCAAAAGACGGCGTGCTGTGCGATCAATGCCGCGGCACGTGCATCGACATCAGCACAATCGTCCCGTTGATCGAGCTGAACCAGTGGGGCGTATTTTCCGGCACGATGATGAAATCCCCCTTCGAAACCGCCTGCGAGTGGCCGTCTTCGATTCCCGAGCCGGTGAGGTTCTCCGCATTGGTGCGCTTTTCGTTCACCAGTTTCCCGCCGGTAATCAGGGTCGCGCCGCCATCGATGACGTAGAACAGTTCCGCCTCTTTTTCATGCACCGCCGCCGGCCCCACCGCGGCCCGGTATTCGAGGTTGGCGCCATACGGAGCCAGGCGCAGAATCGGCAGCGCTACCAGCGGCTGGTCCTGTTTCCTTTGGCTCTTCGCTTTGGCGATCAGCGCGGTGATCTCTTTGGACGACGTGAACGTCTTCATCTCCGCCGCCGAAGGCGCCTGCCCCCAGGCGGAAGCTGCCAGAAATGCCGAAAATGCCAGGACGAATCCAGCGATACGCATCGTAACCTCACTCGCGTCCACATGACTCGCGGGGGACGCTCCGAAAGATCGTATCACAGCAGGCAAAAGTCAGCATTTGGAGACGGCCGCGCCGTCCGTTTGCGCGGGCGCCTGGAAGGCAGGCCGGGGAGCGCACATGCGCGCGGCCAGCTCCCGGAACCACTCGCCCATTCCCAGCGTGATCTCCAGGACGGTACGCTCGCTTTCGACAAGCCGCTGGCGCAAGCTGTTGAGTTCCTGCCGCATGGCGGCAAATTCGACGTTATGGGCCTCCATTTCGCCGGCCAGCGGGTCGATGCGGGCGGTGGCGGCCGTTTCCACAAGCGTACGCATGCTGGCCGCCGCGGCTTCGAGCTTCTCGGAAACTTCCTTTTCTACGGCGGCGGCGATTTCCCCCGCGAACCTCTGCTGAAATTCGGCGATTTCCTGCCGGAGCGAAGCCAAATCCTCTTTCCGCTGCTGCCAGAGCGCCAAGGTCTGTTCGTTCCACTGCTTCTGGGCCAGCTCCATGGCCGTATCGTGGCGGCCGGAAAGGTCATCTGTTTGCTGCCGGAGAACGCTGATTTCCAGAGCGAGGCCGGCTTCCAGATCGGCCAGCCGGCGGTCGATCTGCGCGCCCTGCTCGCGAATCCGCGCCTCGACAGCGTTTACCAACGCATCCATCGCCCGGCGGTCCAACGCCGGCCGTCCGGTTTCGGCCGCGGCGGGGCGGGTCTCCATATAGTGGGCAGTGGGAGCAAGCCCCGGAAAATCTAAGAAATTTACTTTCCGGCGGTAGCCGCGGGATAGACCGGCAGCGTCACGTGGTCGCCGAATGTCGCTTTCAGGCCCTCGATGGCGCAAGCCTCATCGCCGCCGCCGGCCCCGCCTCCCACGCCAACTGCGCCGATCATCTGCCCATCCACCACGATCGGGATGCCGCCAGAGTTGGTGAAAAAGCCGAAATAGGTGACCTGCCGCGGTATGCCGTCCGGATCGTTCTTGAGTTGCACCGAGCGCACGGAGGTGGGTTGGCGGCTCTTCAGGGCCGTTTGCGCCTTCAGCAAAGCGGTGCGGATATTGTTGAAGACTTGGCCGTCCATGCGCTCCATATGGACGATCTCGCCGGCGTTATCGATGACGTAGAGCGACATAGTGCCGCCTTTGGAAACGGCCCAGTCGCGGCAGGCGCGGGCGATTTTCTTGGCCGCGGCCAGGGAAATCTGGTTGGCGTCGAATACCGTGGCCGCGTCCTTGCCACTCACCACCCACTCGGCGGGCAGGGTCGTCTTCGGCGTGGTGGACGTTGCGAAGCGCGGCACAGGCGCGTTGCCCCGGTTGGGATTGCGGCGCGGCGGCAGGTCCTTTTCGAGCGGCGGCACGGAATTGCCGAGCACCTCCACCAATGCCTTGTGGGCGCAGATTTCGTCGCTCCACACCGGCACGCGGGGCGCCGAGCCGCCCACGCCCACCACGCCGATCATCTGATGATTCACCACAATCGGCAGGCCCCCGGAATTGGCGAATTCCCCAAGCTGGATCAACTGCAATTCCAAACTGGGGTCTTGGATCACGCGGTTCATGGCCACCTTGCTGGGCTGGCGCAGCATGAGCGCGGTGCGCGCCTTCATCTCAGCGGTGACAATATTCAGATAGCCCTGGCCATCCATGCGGTCCATGTAGACATGGTTGCCGTCGTTATCCAGCACCATGACACTGATGCCCACGTTTTCGGCCTTCGCCGCCGCCTCGCAAGCTTCCGCGATCCGCTCGGCCGTGGCCAGGTTGATGGTGGTGAAATCCTGAATCTTTTCGGCGGCCTTGCCGCTGACGACGAACTGTTCCGGCACGTGTTGCGCGGCGGCGATGCCGCCGATCGCCAGCGCCATGGCAAACCCGAAGATGCAGTGCCTCATTTCGCCCTCCTTTGAGTTGCGAGCGAATATATCACAAGCAGGGGCCGCGAATCGTTCCGCGCCGGGACTTCTAAGGAGCGGCCCCAGCCTGCCCGCTGCTCGAGTCTCCAAACAGCCAGCGGCCGCCGGCAAGCCGGACGCGGTGCGTCTTGGCCAGGCCGGCCCGGTCTCGCGAAGGATAGGCTTCCACGCGGACGCGGTCGCCGGGCTGCAGCGTGTTGGGCAGCCAGCCTTGGCCACGCAACACGTTCGGGCTGCCCAATTCCAAATACCAGGTCTCCGCGGCGGGCCGCATCACCTCCAGGTAGAAATGGACGTGAGGATTGCTCCATTCGACCTTGGTGACGCGTCCCGCCAGCACAACCAGCCTGGACGCATCGTATTCCGCCTGCGCGGAATGGTGCGCCCACACGAGAAAGGGCATGAGCGCGAGACAGGCGGCGGTAATCCGCACGAATCCATTGTAAGGGGGAGAAATTCGCGGGCCGCTATAATCAGTGTTCAGATGAAAGAAAAAGATAAAGAGACTGCGGCGGCGGTCGCGGCCGCCGGTCTGGGAGCCGGCGTAGGCGGCGCGGGCGGCGCCACGGCGGGCGTGTTGGAACTGGCCACGCAAGGCCTGCTTACGGGCGCTTCGGCCGGATTTGCCATCCTTGCCGGAGCGGCTGTGGGTGGATTCGCCGGTTATGCGCTTTTGCGGCTGCTGGCCAAGCGCAAAGCCGCTAAGCCGCGGGCCGCCGCGCCAGGGGCGAGCGAGCCGGCCGAAGCTCCCCGAAGCTGAGCCGCTATGCCTCCGGTCTCCGCGGAACGCCGTTTCCGCCGCTTCGTTCCGTTGCTGTTCAGCATTGCCGTGGTGCTCCTCGCGGTGTTTGTCCTCTTCCCACTGGTCTTTCCGCCTCGCGTGGATGTGGCGGGCAACTTGCAATTCGCCAGCCCGTCATCCATGGTGGTGCAGATCTCCAATCAGAACCTCACGCCGTTCACCGATATCCGGTACAGTTGCGAAGTTTCCGAAATCACCCTGGCGAGCGGCGCGCCGCCGGCCAATGCCAAGGTCGTGACACGCGGCGTGATCCGCAGACTGCCCGGCCGCCATGCGGTCACGGTTCGCTGCGAGTCGGCTAACATCCTCGGCGCCGCCATCAAATCCGCAGAATACCGGCTCACGCTCCAGTACCGCGCCACTCCGGTTCCGCGCGAAGGCCAGAGTGTCTATCGGATCGCCGCCATCGTCAATAACAAGGGCGAGGTCACCGGATGGAAGCTGGTGTGAGGCCGGGCCGATTGACAGTAGGATGAACAAGGAGGTCGCACATGAAGACTTGTCTCCGGATCGTGAGCCTTACGATAGCCGGCTGGGCGCTGGCGCAGGCGCAGCCTTTCCCGAAGGCCCCCGCGGAACAGATTAAGGCCGATTTCACGGACATCCATCGCAAGCTGCTCGAGATGGCCAAGGATTTTCCCGCCGGCAAATACGGCTACCGGCTGAAGCCCGAGATGCGCTCTTTCGGCGAAGTCCTGGTCCACGTGACTTCCGGAATCGTGTATGCCGCAAAGGCCGGCCGGGGCGAGCAAGTGAAATGGAGCGAACTCGACCCGAAAGACTACCCCACTAAGGCGGCGATAGTGGCGCTGATGGAAAAATCCATTGCGGATGCCAATGCCACGCTCACCAAAATACAAGCGGCCACCTTCGCCAAAACCGTGGAGCCGTGGGTAGCGGTTCTGGAACACTCGGCCGAGCACTACGGACTGCTGGTGGCGTATTATCGCGCCAACGGCCTGGTCCCGCCGGAGTCGCGCCCCCGAGGCGGGAAGTAGGTGATCGATCGCGCGGATCACCCGCGTCACCCGCGCCCATGCGGCGGAATCGGCTGCGCGCGGCCGCGGTTCCATGCCGAAGCCGGTTTCCAGGGCCTGCGCGAATAACCCGATTCCCAACTCCTCGTATGCCGCCCGTTCCGCGCCAATAGAGTGTAGCGCGACCGTTCGCGCCGACTACATAAGAACCAATCGAGGAGAAAACCATGCCAAAAGCCCAACTGGAAAGCACATTGAACAGCCTGTGGATTGAAAAATGGGAGCAGGCCACGCAGAAGGTGACGGCTCTGGCCGAAGCGCTGCCGGAAGAGAAATTCGAGTCCCAACTGGTTGCCGGCGCGCGCGCGCCGGGCGAGGTCCTCCGCCACATCGCATTCTGGAGCCAGTATCTGGCCGCTAAGTTACGCGGATGAGACCGGACCGGAGCGGAAGACACGTGAGGACGTGGTGTCGTTTCTCGAGCACACCGCGGAACATTACGGCCTGCTCGCAGTCTACGCGCGGCAGATGGGCATCGTGCCGCCGGCGTCTCGGGGCTAGCTGTGGGCTAGCTGTTACGAAATCGTCACCTTCCGCGGAAACTGCGCGTTGTCTTCCAGGAACGTCTTTTTGCGGCGCAGATCCGCGGAGGTCGGTTGCTCGGTCCCCGCCGCATCGGTCGCGCGCGAAACCAACGTGTGCTCGCCGGGCGTGGCGTCTTCCCATCGGTAAGTGAAAAGCTTCCACGAATACCGGGTATTCGCCGGGTCGAGCGCGGCCTGCCGCCACTCTCCGTTATCGACCCGCACTTCGACCGATTTCAACGGCGTCCCGTCGTTCAAAACGAAACCGAACACGGTGTATGTGCCGCCGGCTTTCCGCACGCGCGCGATCACCGATTTCAGGTGCATCCGTGTCACCTCGTTTTCCACCCACTGCGTTTGCGGGTCGTTATCCTCGCCCGTGCCGCCCACCCCGCGCAGCGTGCGATACCACCGCGCCTGGAAGTTGCCGAGAAACCGTTCTTCCTGCAGGTGAACCTCCGCCAGCCACTTCACGTTCGCCACGCCGTACCAACCGGGCATGATCAGCCGCGCCGGGAAGCCCTGGTTGCGCGTAAGCGGCTCGCCATTCATGGCGTACGCGACAAACGGTTCGGGCTTGAGGGCGTTTTCCAGGGTGATGCTGCGCGCGAACTGTTGCTCCAGCTTGAAATTCTGCTGCCGGAACGCGATTTCCTGCATCCCGCGGTCGTAGCCGAAAAACACCACCTCGCGCGCCTGCTTCTGGACGCCCACGTGCTTCAACAGTTCGCTCAGGCGCACACCGGTAAACTTGCCGCAGCCGGCCAGACCCTCCATGGCGCGCGCGCTGTTGCCCGAGCACTCGAATCCGATCACCATCTCGTGCGGCTTCATGGCGCGCAGCTCGGCCAGCGTAAACTCGGCGGGCTTTGTCACCAGGCCGCTGAACTTCAGCCGGTATTGATTCGGATCGATCTCCGGCTTGGTGAAATGTTGGGTGGTGAAGAAATCGTCCTTCGGAGTGAGCATGCCGTCGATTCTGCGGACATCGTACAGCATGGTTGCGGCGCCCCGGTTGAGAGGTTTGAAACTCGCCGGGATATCGGTGAACGGCACGTCCGCCTCGCCCTCGGCGAGCGCCGGCAGATTCCATTCGGGAAACATCGCGAGCACGCTGCCCACTGCCAGCCCCCGCCGTAACGATTCTCTACGGGTGATTCGATCCATGCTCAAGAGTGTATACCACGCCCCCGCTCCCTCGAGCCCGCCCGGCGCGAACCAACACTCACCGCCGTGGCGCTCGCCGCCGCTTTCGTGCCGCGCCGGCTGGCAATCCGGGCCGATCCCGCCATTGCCCTGCGCCAACTCTGACGCTTTGCCGGTCCGGGTTCGTCAGGCCCTCGCCGGCTGCGTCTGTCCGGTGGTATGCGTCTCGAAAAACGCCAGCGTCAATGGCCAGGCCAGAGCCGCCGCCTGCGGATTGTAGCTGGCGCGCTGATCGCAGAAGAAGCCGTGGTCCGCAAACGAGAACACGACGTTGGTGTAGTTCTTCTGGGCGGCCGTAAGCGCCGCGGTCACCTTCTGCACCGATTCCTGCGGAATGTGGCTATCGAGGCCGCCCCAGAAAAACAGCATGGGAGCCTTCAAATCCTTCAGCCGGTCCAGCAGGCCCGGGTTCATCTGGTTGGGCGCAATGCCGCCGCCGTAATAGGAAACCGCGCAAGCCAACGGCGCCGTGATCGCCGCCATCGTCGAAACCCGCCCGCCCATGCAATAGCCGGTGCTGCAAATCTTGCTTTCGCCCGCGTCGCTCAACCACTGGTGCGCCGCGCGGATGTCCGCTTCCAAGCCCGCATCGGTCAGTTGCTGCATGTGCGCGAAACCCGGCCCCATGTCGGTATACCCGCTCTCGAATCCGGGCCCGCTGCGATGGAACAACTCGGGCGCGATCGCCAGGTAACCCTGGCGGCCGAACCGCTCGGTCACATCGCGGATATGCGAGTTGATGCCGAAGATCTCCTGGAACACGATCAGTCCGGCGCGCGGCTTTCCATCCGGCCGCGCAACGTAGGCGCGCATTTGCGTGCCATCGTTTACAGAGAGGTTAACGAATTCGCTTTTCATGTGGATTGCTCAGAGGGGATTATATACCACGCATCGGGCTTTCAGCTCATCCTCGAAAATGCTTCTTTATCGAATCCCACCACCACCTCGCCGTCTTTCACCAGGATCGGCCGCTTGATCAGATTCGGATGGACGGACATCAGGCGCAACGCTTCGGCCCGCGGCGGCGGATGGTTGCGCATATCGCGTTCGCGATAGAGTTCATTGCGCGAATTCAGAAATTCGCGGTAATCGCGTTTCCCGATCAGCCGGTCCAGTTCTTCCACGGAAAGCCCCCGGCTGAGATCGGCCTCTTCAAAAGCCGCCCCCCTTTCGCGAAGAAAACTTCTCGCTTTACGGCAAGTGGTTCAAGTAGGCTTCAGATAAACTTTCATAATTTGTAAATGGTGAGTCCGGAAAGCAGCTTGGGATAGAAATCGGTGGATTTCTGCGGCATTACGCCGCCGCTGAAAGACGTAGCCGCCACCTGCTCTATGGAGGTTGGCTTCAGCAGGAAGGCGATCTGCGCCGCGCCGCCGCGGGCTGCTTCGATCGCCGCCTCCAGGCCGCGCACGTAGCGCAAATGCTTCTCGTCGCGAATGGCCTCCGGGCTGATGTCCAGCACTTTTTCGAGAAGAACTTCGTGCAGGATGCGGACATCCAGCGCGCCCCGCGCGTCCCGGTGCTCGAGCATGTTCAGGCGGTCCCCGATCGCCGCGCCGATGATTGTGCGGTCCGGCCGCGCGGCCCACGCTTCCTTGAGCCTCGCCACCGAATCGATCTCGCTGGTATCGAACTGCTCGCCCGCCCAGCGCAGGAAGCGATGAGGCAGCAGGCCGGGATCGAGGCCGTTCACCAGCCGGTGCGTGGCCAGAATTTTCAGGCCGGGCGAGTGCATGTTCACGAAGGTCATCATCACGCGGTCCGCGCCGGGCAGATCCGGATTCTGCTCGCGAAACGCCAGCGCCGTCTCATAGCGATGATGGCCATCGGCGATCAGCAGCTTTTTGTCCGCCATCAGCCCGCAAATCCGGGAGAGCGCCGCGCCCGCGCCAATCTTCCAAACGCGATGAACCGCGCCATACTCGTCGGTGACTTCGACCATCGGCCGCTCGCGGGCCGCGTCCTCCAGAATTCGATCCACGGCGCCCGCGGGGTCCGGATACAGCATAAAGATCTGGCCGAAGTGGGCGTGCGTGTGCCGCAGCAACTCCATCCTGTCCTTCTTGGGTCCGGAGAGAGTCTGCTCGTGGCGGTGCACCACGCCTTCGGAATAATCCACCACTGCCCCTAAACCGATAAATCCCTTACGCACCAGCCGCTCTCCGGTATCGGGAACAGTGAACTCCTGGAAGTATGGAAAAATGCCGGGCTCGCTCTCCTGCGCCAGAATGCCGCTCGAAATCCAGTCGTTCAAGTATTGCGCCGAACGCGTGTAGACGTTATTGGCCTCCGAATCGTCCGGCTGCGCTTCACCTAGAATGATGCGGACAAAGTTATAAGGGCTGAGCGAGAGATAACGCCGCCGCATTTCCGGAGAGATCTTGTCATAAGGCTGTGTGACCAGGTTCTCCGCCGGGCCGGCTTTGGCCGTGTAACGGAACGGCTGAAAAGGATAGATTTGCGCCAAGCTTCAGAATAACTGAAGCAGTCGGAAGCCGCGACCGCCGGCGAGCGGTCACGCTTGCTTCCGTAAAACTTCCGCGCGCGCGAGGCGCTCTTCACGATACGGATCGTTCACCGCTCTGCACTCGTTGTTCCAGATCATGGTCGCCCGCCGCGTGGTGTCGAACGGCTCCCATTTCGGAATGCCCTTATGATTCGGATTTCCGGTGCGCGCAAACGCCGCGAATGCCCCGCTCATCTTGTCCGCCAGCGGTTGCCGCTCCGGCCCTGTCCCCACCATCGATTCGGCGATATCCACGTTCTCGAAAACGAACGGAATATCCAGCGTGTGATAGGACCGCAGCTTGCCTTCCCGCACCGGCGAATACCACTGGAAATAAGCTTTGTAAACCGGCGCTTTCCCTTGTTCGGCCTTCCGTTCCGCTTCAATATCGGTCCCGGTGCGGAAATTGGAGGCATCGGTCGAGATAATAAAGAACAGGTCGAGATTGCTCGCCTTCGGCCGGCCTTTCTTATAAACGGCGATCAGTTTTTCCGCCGCGCTCCCATCGATCCGAAGCTGCTGCGCCACGCGGCCGCGCAGCGCCGCATCGTCCAGCGGATCGAAATTCACGTTGTTATTCCAGGTGACTTCCGTTTCCGTGGAACTGATCATGAAGGGGACGGTCGCGCTGAGCGGGGATGCCACCGGATCGAATGGATCGGCGGGAAGCGTGCGCCCGTCCGTCACGGGCGCCAGTTGCAGCCCGCGAACCGCGTGCATGGCTTCCAGCAGTTGCGCCCGCGGCATCTTCTGCAACTCTTCCACCTGGTTCGGTTTCAAACCCAGCTTCGCCAGAAATGCTTCGGCGCCCATCGTCGCCCGTTCCCGCGGGACGCCCTTCACATCCGATCCGCTCATGGCGATCGCCCTGTGGAACAGGCCCTTGGCGGCGGGCATCGCCATCAGCGTGCTCACTTTGCCGCCCCCGCCCGACTGGCCGAAAATCGTCACGTTGCCGGGATCGCCTCCAAAAGCCGCGGCGTTGTCCCGCACCCATTCGAGAGCCGCAATGCAATCCAGCATGCCCACGTTGCTCGCCTGCGCGAACTTCTCCCCGCCCAACTCCGCCAGATACAAATAGCCGAACACGTTCAGCCGGTGGTTCACCGTTACCACCACGACATCCCGTTTCGCCGCCAGGTTGGCGCCGTTATACATGTTCCAGTTGCCCGAGCCGGCCGAATAGCCGCCGCCATGAAACCAGACCATCACCGGCCGCTTGCCGCCGCCCGGAGCGGGCGTCCACAAGTTGAGGTTCAGGCAATCTTCATTTCCGTGGCCATCGCTCTTGGGCTGCTGCGCCATCGATTCCGGAATCAGATTGGAGGGCGTCTGCGGAGAGGCCGGCCCGTATTCGAGCGCATCGCGAATCTCAGTCCACGGCCGGGGCTTGGCGGGCGGCAGAAAGCGCGTACCCTCGGTGGAAGCGCCATAGGGGACCCCTTTAAACGCGTGAACCTTTCCTTCAATCGCGCCGCGGATCTTGCCGCTGCTGGTAGTCACGATCGAGCCCGCGCTCGCGGCCTTCGCCGCGCAGGCAGCCCCCGCCGCAATGGCATTGACGCGCAAAAACGCACGGCGATTGAGAGTCGTTTCCATGTCCGTTCCCCCCTGGGGTTCCAAATGAGCGCCAAACATTATATACTCTGCCGCCAAGTATGAGGAGCGTCGTACTCACCGCCATTGTTCTCACGGTGACCGCCTCGGCCCAGGACTTCGACGGCAAGCAAATCGCCGCCGCGCTGGCGCGCAATGATATCCCGCCAACTCCTCGCCTTGCCGGCGGCCATCCCGACCTCGGCAACTCCAAAGGCTCCTGGGAGCCGCCCGGCGTGGGCGATATGGCCGGCCACCACGGCGGCTTCGCCGGCACAGCCCAGCCGGAACATGTCGTGGATGTTCCGTTTCTGCCGTGGGCCAAAAAGCTCTATGAAGAACGGAACGCCAATATCACGAAAGACGATCCGGAAGGCTTTTGCCTCCCGCCCGGCATTCCGCGCATGTATGCCACCTCATTCCCGTTCCAGATCTATCAATTGCCCGATCGTATCCTGTTCGTGTTTGAAGGCGGGGCGCACATGTGGCGCGTAGTCTATATGGATGGCCGAAGCCATACTCCCCCCGCCAAGCTGAATCCCACCTATCTCGGCGAAGCGATCGGCCACTGGGAAGGCGATACGCTGGTGGTCGATGTCACCGGGCTGAACGACCGGAGCTGGATCGACGCCGCCGGCCACCCCCATACCGAACAGCTTCACGTAATCGAGCGCTTCACCCGCCTCAACGAACTGGTCCTGCACTACCAAGCCACCATCGACGATCCCGGCGCTTACGCCAAGCCGTGGACCACAAGCTGGAACATCCTGTTCCACCCCGGAATGGAACCCCTGGAATATATCTGCCAGGAAAATAACGCGGACCTCAAGCACCTGGTAGGAAAATAGGTTCGCGGCCCCCTAGCTCGCGCTCGCCGCGCGCGCCACTTCCACCGCCTGCTCCACCACCGCTTCCACTTCCTCCCGGTATCTCTCCAGCAGTTCCGGCGTGGTCGCCTCGAATCGCATCACCAGTACCGGCTGCGTGTTGGACGCCCGCACCAGTCCCCAACCTTCCGGAAACAGCACCCGCACGCCGTCCACATCCACCGTCTGGTGCCGCGCGCGAAGCTGCCCGGCGGCGTTGCGCACGACTTCGAATTTTACTTCGTCCGGACAATCGAAGCGGATCTCGGGAGTTGCCACGGTTTTCCGCAGCCCGGAGAATTGCGCGGAAAGCGGCTGGTTGCTATTGGCCACGATCTCCATCAGCCGGCAGGCCGCGTACAGCGCGTCGTCGAAACCGTAGTAGCGGTCGGCGAAAAACATGTGCCCGCTCATTTCCCCGGCCAGTTCGGCGTGGCACTCTTTCATCTTCGCTTTGATCAGGGAATGCCCGGTCTTCCACATGATCGGGTTTCCGCCGCGCGCCTTCAGTTCGTCGTACATCAGTTGCGAGCACTTTACTTCGCCGATGAAGGTCGCGCCCGGCTTGCGCGTCAGAATCTCCCGCCCATAAAGAATCATGAGCTGATCGCCGTAAATCGCCGTGCCCTTTTCGTCCACCGCGCCGATGCGGTCGGCATCGCCATCGAAAGCGATCCCCAAATCGGCGCCGCTTCGCCGCACTGCCGCGATCAGCGCCTCCAGGTTCTCCGGCACGGTCGGATCGGGATGGTGGTTCGGAAAACGGCCATCCATCTCGAAATACAATTCCGTCGCTTCCACGTTGAGGCGCTCCAGGATGCGATGCATCGCCGGCCCTCCCACCCCATTGCCCGCATCCACTACGGCCTTGATTCGCCGGGCGAAGCGGAACTGCGCGGCGATTTCCTCGGTATACGGCGTAATCGCATCGACCTCGCTGGCCCTTCCCGGGCCGCCCGCCAGATCGCGCGCTTCCATCGTCCGCCGCACTTCCTGAATTGCCTCCCCGTAAATCGTGGATGCCCCCGCAACCACTTTGAACCCGTTGAACTCCGGCGGATTATGGCTGCCGGTGATCATGACACCCCCATCCGCTTTCAGATGATTCACCGAGTAGTAGAGAACCGGTGTGGGCGCTACGCCGATATCCTGCACCTGGCAGCCGCTCGCCACCAGGCCCCGCAATAATGCATCGTGCAGCCGCGGCGAGCTGAGCCGCGTATCGCGTCCCAGCGCCACCCGCTTGCCCGCGTGGCGCTGCAGATACGTGCCAAATGCCTGGCCTAACAGCTCCACGCCGGCATCCGGCAATTCCGCTTCCGCAATGCCGCGGATATCGTATTCGCGAAAAATCTTTGGTTTGAGCATGAGAGACTGGCCCCGTTCCGGTTCCCTACGGCCCAGTCTATCCCACTTCGCCAAAACGGTAGAATCTATTTGTATGGTTGGTTTGACGCCCAACGATTCAACGCTGTTATCCTTTCTCACGGGCCATCCCCGATTATCCGATCAGGAGCGGGATCGCCTGTTGAAGCGCCTCGAAACGCCCGACGTTCGCGCCGTAGGCGAAGCGCTGCTCGATCCCCAAAAGTACAGCAAGGCCTCCGCTGAGATTCGCGCCGCCGTCGATCGTTTCAAAAAGTGGATGGAAAGAGAACAGCGGCTCTTGCGGTCCCGCGAAGGCCGCCGCCGGACCCGGCCGCACTAGCGCCCGCTCTCAACTGGCGCGCTTTGTCGCCGCCTCCAGCACCACCTCGAGCTCGCGTTCCCGGCGGTGCTTGCCGCGCACTCGGAGACGTAGCCGGTCTCCGGGCTTTTTATCCCAGAGGTCCAGCCGCACATCCTCAACTGATTTTACCGGCTGCTCATCTATGGCCAGCAAGACGTCTCCGCGTTCCATGCCCGCTTTTTCGGCCGCGCTCCCCGGCGTTGCCTCGCTGACCGTGCACTCGTTGTCCCGTTCCTTCAGGCTCACTCCCAGCACTCCTGCCGGCGGCAGTTCCTGCCGGCTGCTGAGTAGAATGTAATCCGCAATGTGCGGCTCCACGTTCTCTCCGCTGCTCAGCACAATGGCATAGGGCGCATGGGTGCGCCGTTCCAGCCGGCTCGGAATGCCGGAGCCAAACTCGATATGCCCTGCTCCCGCCAGAATCACCATATGCGCATTCGGGTTTGCGCTCAGATAATCCGCGGCATTGGCCGCCATGCTCTCGTCCCACGCCAGTTGCGCTTCCACGAAGTGATCGAATGCCTCGGGCTTGCCGCTCTGGTGCGCCTCGAACGCCGCGCGCAGCCGGGCCTTATAGCCTTCATCGGCCGGGCCGAATTCCGCGGGCAGAGCCGCGCGCTGTTCCTTGGTCAGACCCGCCAAACCAACTTTCGCCACCGCCGAGGGCAAGCTGCCCGGAACGTTCAAAGCGCGTACGGGAATGTGCTGTTCGCGCGCGAACCGGAAAATCGGCGCGTACAGGCGGTAGTCGTAGCCCCATGATTGGAAGTACTCGACGCCTTTGAGAAATTCGTTCTCACTAATCTTTCCGGCAATGTACTCGTCCACCTGCGGCTGAAACTGTTTCTGCAGATATTCCACGCCGATAGCGAGGTTGGGCTGTACTTCGTGGAGCCGCCGGATGATTTCCAGTTGGTTCAGGTGATGGTCGTAACGGTCATGCGTTTCGCCAACAAAAACCACTCGCTTCTGGGCGAGTTTCGGCACGATCTCACCAATGGTTGCGGCTGTATCCAGGTCGAGCGCGCGCGCCACGTCCTTCTCTTGCGCGCCGGCCGCGCCCGCCGCCGCAAGTAACGCGGCCGCCAGCCAAACCAGCCGTGGCCCGGCGGAGCCGCGCGCGTAAGCCGGCGAATCACTACGCGAACTTCGGCAACTTGGCGCCAGCCGCCGGATCCATCGGGTTCTATAAGGACTCACGTGATTCCAGTATAGGGGCCGCGCGCCGCTTAGACGCGAATTTGACCGGACACCTTGCGGGCGCGCTGGATAGAATAATCACTCATGAAAGCTGGGAACGTCCTTTCCGTCGCCGTGCTTTTTTCTCTAGGGCTGATTTCTCTCGGGCCGGCGTCGGCCGAGTCCATCAATCCGCCCACCACGCCGCAAACCGCCCCCATGAACGCCCAGGAGAAGAAGAACTTGGATATGGTGCTGAACTGGTGGCGCGAAGTGATCGAAGGCGGCCATCTGGAATTAACGGCCAAATACCAGGCCGAGGACTACATTCAGCACAATCCTAACGCCAACACCGGCCGCGCCGGGTTCGTTGAATACTTCGGTAAATTCGCCAAACCGAAAAACCCGATTCCCGCCACGCTGGCCAATCCGCCGGTGGTCAAGGGCGCGAAGGGCGATTACGTCTGGCTGGTTTTCGAACACGAAGACAAGGACCCGCGCGACCCCTCCAAAACCTACCACTACAACAGCTTCGACGTGCTGCGAATCCAAAACGGCAAAGTCCAGGAGCACTGGGATAGCGCCCAGAAAATGCCGGGCAGCGGCGCCGTGAAAACCGGCGTCTCCCCGAAGCCGCCCATGCAGTGGAACACCGGCAAGCTCACAAAACAGGAGCAGCAGGCGCTCGCCTTGGGCAACGAAGAGCTGAAAGACATGCTGCAATACGGCCACCTGGAACTGGCCGGCAAAACCATGGACCCCGGCTATATCCAGCACAACCCCAATGTTCCCCAGGGCCGCGAGGGCTTCATAGCCTTCATGAGCCGCATTCCCGGCCGGCGGGCGGAAGATGCCAAGCCTATCAAGCCGGAATGGCCGAACCCGCCCGTGCTGACCCTGGTGGACGGCCCGTACGTGCTCTACATGTGGGACCGCGCCGCCAAAGACCCGGACGATGCCGGCCGCGAGTACAAGTGGAATCACTTCGACGTGGTTCGCGTCGAAAACGGCTTCATCAAGGAGCACTGGGACGAGGCGCGTATCAATCCTCCGCGCCCCGATCCCGCGCGCCCCAAGTAGAGCCGCGAACGTTAGTACGCGGTCCCGCGCCAGTAGGGAGAGGTTCCGCGCCAGCCCGCGGTGACCCGTCGCGCCCGCCTGTGTTAAAATCGGCCCAACCGGCGCTGGAGATCCCTTCCGCCCGCGGACGGCGGAGTGACTCCGGCGCGTAATTCTCGCTTGGAGTTTCTCATTTTAGGGTTGGGAGTAAATTCATGCAAAGAGCGTTCTTCCAAAGGACGGCTGCGCGTGCGCTGTCCGCGCTATTGCTTTTAGGCATGGGAGCGGGCCGGCTCGCGGCGCAGGCGAGCAACGCAACCATTCACGGCACGGTAACGGATACCACGGGCGCTGCCATCGCCGGCGCGACCGTCACCGTGAAAAACACTGCCACCGGCGTGACGAACACAGTTACCACGAATAATCAGGGGATCTACAACGTGCCGGATCTTCTGGTAGGAACGTACGAAGTCAATGCCAGCAAGCAGGGATTTCAAAATGTCGTTCGCAGCGGGATCACCTTACTGGTGGGCGCCCAGGCGGTCGTTGATATGCAGTTGCCGGTCGGGCAGGCCCAGCAGACCGTCACCATCCAAGGCGAAGTCTCGCAGGTGAACACGGAATCGGCGGCCGTTTCCTCCAACGTTGACCAGGTCCAGATGCGAGACCTTCCGCTCAATGGCCGCAATTTCAATCAATTGATTTCGCTCTCGCCCGGAGTCACCCAGACGTACACCGGTTCCGCGTTTTACGGGCAGGGGGAGAATTTCTCCGTCGCGGGCGGCCGGCCGGAGGGACAGGCTTATCTTCTCGACGATACCGACGTCCAGGGATTCTGGAACCACGGTACGGGTGCGCAATCGGTCGGGTCGGCGCTCGGCGTGGAGGCGATTGCGGAGTTTCAGGTCCTTACCAATACCTACAGCGCGCAGTTTGGCGGCGACGGCGGGGCAGTGAACGCGGTGACCAAATCCGGCACGAACAGTTTCCACGGGTCCGCCTACGACTTCCTCCGCAACAGCGCGCTCGATGCCCGCGGGTTTTTCGATGCGCGGAAACCCGGGTTTCGCCGCAACCAGTACGGCGGCAGTCTGGGCGGACCCGTCAAAAAGGACAAACTGTTCTTTTTCGTGAATTATGAAGGCCTCGCAAACTCCCTCGGCGAAACCGGCCGCGCGCTGGTGCCCGACCAGGCGATTCGGAGCCAGTACGCGGCCTCGCTCAGCCCTCTGACTGCGCCGATTCTGAATCTGTACCCGCTCCCGAATGGCGGCGAGGAAGCTCCCGGCGTCGGCATTTACAATTCCATCGCCAATCTCGTGCAGCACGAAAATTTTGTCCTCGCCCGCGTGGATTGGACGCCTTCGGCGAACGACTCCATCTTCTTCCAGTACCACGCCGATTACGCCAACCAGACCGTGCCTTTCAGCGGCGGTGGCGGGCAGCTCTCTCTCTGGCCCGAAATCGATAATGACAGGAATCAGTATTTCACCAGCGAAGAACGCCACGTATTTTCCCCCGACGTCTTTAACGTGGCGCGCTTTGGCTACGTGCGCCCGGTACAGACCGCCCATGTGAACGGAGAAACCCCGCCGCTGAATTTCTTCCCCGGAACCGGCCGGGAGGATGGCGAAGTGGCGATCACCGGGTATACGACCTTGGGCGCCAACACGCTGATCCCCTACTACCTGGTGCAGAACAAGTTCTGGTATGGCGATACCCTGCTCTGGACAAAGGGAAGTCACACCGTCAAATTTGGAGTCGATGTCGGCCGCATCCAGTCGAACATCTACGCCCCCTTCATCATCGGCGGCGAATATAGCTTCGCCAGTTTCGCCAGCTTTGCCGCGGCAACACCCTCGCTGTTCCTTGGCGTGGCCCCGGATCAGGGCGATGCGACCCGCGATTTCCGCGAGATCGATGTGTTCCCGTTCATCCAGGACGACTGGAAAGTCACCCGGACTCTCACTTTGAACCTCGGCTTCCGCTGGGATTATACGACCGATCCGGTGGGCGTGCGTCATCCTCTGAACACCATCGTCGAGCCGCCCTCGGTAGCGCCGCCCGGAAGCACCGGCTTCCAGACCGTCACCCACGTGCTCGCGCATAACGTGAACGCGCGCAATTTCGATCCGCGGTTTGGTTTCGCGTGGGACCCGTTTAGCGACCACAAGACATCCATTCGCGGAGGCTTCGGCATTTTCCACGATCCCATTGCGCCGCGCGAATACGCATCCGATTACTACCTGGCGCCGCCGTTCTCCTTCCAGGCGCAGCTCCCGATAGGACACCCGATTCCGTTCCCGAATCCTTACCCCAATTACATTCCGGGGAGCAGCAAAGCGACCGGGGCGGTCAGCATTCTCGAGGGCGTCGATTACCAGAACACGTCCGCGCCTTATAACATGCAGTGGAACTTCAACGTTCAGCGGGAGGTCGCTCCCAGTACGGTCCTGACGGCCGGTTATGTGGGTTCAAAGGGTGTTCACTTGACCATGCAGATCGATCAGAACCCGGTCATTCCGCAGATCGGGCCCAACGGCCAGCAGATCTTCGGCGTCTTCAATGGAAGCGTTACGGCTCCCAGCATAACGCCGCTCCCACGCCTGAACCCGGCGTTCAGTTATGTCAATAACGGGCTTTTCGCGGGCTATTCGATCTACAACGCGCTGCAGGTGAATCTCACGCATCGGTTGGCGGCCAACTTCACCGCGCAGGTGTCCTACACCTGGTCGCGTTGTATCGACGACGATTCGGGGTCCTATGGCCTCGAAGGCGCGGCCAACGTGATGAATCCCTATAACGCGGCGCTCGATCGCGGCCCCTGCAATTACAATATTCCCCAGAATCTGGTCGTCAATGGCGTCTACCAGTTGCCGTTCAAGGGGAACCGGCTGAAGGAAGGGTGGGAACTGGCCCCTATTCTGTCCGCCCGTAACGGCCTTCCCTTCACGGTGACCGATGGTTTCGATCAGGCCGGTGACCAGAACTCCACGCCCCGGCCCAACGTCGTTCCCAACTGCGCCGCCATGGTGCGGACAGTCAGCCAATGGTACAACCCGAATTGCTTCGCGCTGGAGCCGGCCGGGACATATGGGAACCTGGGCCGGAATACGTTCGTCGGTCCGGGTTTTCTCAACCTGGATTTCGGCATCTACAAGAACACGAAAATCAACGAGCGCATCAACACCCAGTTCCGCGCGGAGTTCTTCGACATCCTGAATCGCGCCAATTTCGGTTTACCCACGTCCGCCAACTTCGCGGATGTGGCGGCCATGGTAAACGGGCATGCGCAACAGGTGCAAACTCTGAATCCGATTGCCGGGGCCATCAATAGTCTCGCCATTCCGGCTTCTTCCGCGTTCGGCGCCCCCTATCGGGAAATTCAGTTCGCGCTGAAAGTCATCTTTTAGGCGAAATCGCCCGGGCTCGCCGGCCCGTTCCTGCGGCCCGTGGAGCCTCCTCCACCGCTGTTGTACAATCGGTGAGCACCTCGCATGTGGCAACAAAACTATACCCCGATCGGCAACAGCCTCCCGCTTTCCGCGCTGGTGGCGGCGCTTCCCATTTTTGTCCTGTTGTACCTGATCGGAGTGCGGCGGCTGCCTGCGTGGAAATCGGCGCTGGCCGGCCTCATCACCGCCCTTCTGGTTGCCTTTTTCGGTTACGGGATGCCGGTAAATTTGGTTGGTTCGGCTGCGATTTACGGCGCGGCGTTCGGTTTGTGGCCCATCGGCTGGGTGGTCTTCTCGGCCGTGCTCCTCTATCGCGTCACGCTCGAAAGCGGCAAGTTCGAGGTGCTCAAGGATTCTATCGCGCATCTGGCGGATGATCGCCGCCTCCAGGTTTTGCTGATTGCATTCGCGTTCGGCGCATTCGTGGAAGGGGCGGCGGGATTTGGCACTCCGGTGGCTGTGGCCGGGTCCATGCTCGCCGGCCTCGGTTTTTCGCCTTTCTACGCCGCCGCGATCTGTCTGCTCGCGAACACCGCGCCCGTAGCCTTCGGGTCGATCGCGATCCCCATCGTCACCTTGGCGGGCACCACCGGCCTGCCGCTCGATCGGCTCAGCGCCGGCGTGGGCCGCATGTGCACGCCTCTTACGGTATTGATCCCCGCCTACCTGATCCTGGTAATGTCCGGATGGAAAGCCTTGCGCTCCGTTTTGCCGGCCGCGGCTACTTGCGGCCTTGTCTTCGCCGCCGTGATGTATCTGGTTTCGAATTTCGTCGGGCCGCAACTCACCGATATTTTGGCGTCGCTCGCGGCCATTGGCGCGCTCGTGGTGCTGCTGCAGTTCTGGAAACCCAAGGACGTCGCGCAAAGCGTGCGCCGCAGGCTCCCGCACTCCGGCGGCCAGATTTTCCTGGCGTGGGGACCCTATATTCTGCTGGTGATTTGCGTGTTGGTATGGGGCTACGCGCCGGTTGCCAAGTGGCTGGGCGGCAAAAATATCGTGTTCGCGTGGCCCGGATTGCACAATGTTGTCCAGCGCGTGCAGCCGGTTGTAAATCGGCCTACGCCCTACGCCGCCACCTTCAACTTTAGTTGGCTTTCCGCCGCCGGCACGTCGGTCTTGCTTGCGGCGATTCTCGGCTCCTTCGTCGCCGGAATGAGTCCCGTGCGTTTTGCCAAAACGGTCGGCCACACCGCCAAGCAACTGGCCCTGGCCGAATTGACGCTGGCCTGCGTGCTGGGCTTAGCTTACGTGATGAACTATTCGGGCGCTACAGCCACTCTGGGGTTGGCGTTCGTGGCCACCGGTGTTACGTTTCCATTTTTCAGCGCCTGGCTCGGCTGGCTGGGCGTGTTCCTCACCGGCAGCGACACCTCGGCCAACGCCTTGTTCGGAAGCTTGCAGGTGGTCACCGCCACCAAGCTAGGCATGAACCAGGTGCTCATGGCCGCGGTGAATTCGGCCGGCGGTGTCACTGGAAAAATGATCAGTCTGACCAGCATTGCCGTCGCCTCCGCCGCCACTTCCATGAAGCGCGAAGATGAAACCGTGCTGTTCCGCTTCACCCTCAAGCACAGCCTGATTTTGACCTCCGCCATGGGCGCGCTGGCTCTGTTCTTTGCCTATGTAGTCCCATCCTGGGCGCCGTAAGAAATCGAAGACCAAACATGGCCACACACTCTACAGCTACTTCTCAGCCCGATCCACAGCGCATTCTTGCCGCTCTTAATGCCTACCAGCAGACGTACGCGCTAAAAGCCGCTATTGAACTCGATCTGTTCACGCGTATCGGCGAAGGCGCCGGCACTGCGCCGGAGATCGCCAAAGCATCCCATGCCTCCGAGCGCGGTGTGCGCATTCTCTGCGATTACCTGGCCCTCCAAGGCTTTCTCACTAAAGAGAAAGGCAAATACGCGTTGACGCGCGACGCTGCCGTGTTTCTGGATAAGCGCTCCCCGGCCTATATGGGATCGATTGCCGGATTTCTGGGACACAGCCGGAACATGGCGAATTTCGAAAACCTGGCGGAAGTTGTCCGCGGCGGCCGCCCGCCGGATCTGGGCCACATGAACCCGGAGGACCCCATCTGGGTGGAGTTCGCGCGCTCCATGGCGCCCCTGATGGCCGCTTCCGCCGCCCAACTGGCCCCGCTGGTCGCGGAGCGGGGAAAACCGATAAAGGTGCTGGATATCGCGGCGGGCCACGGAGTCTTCGGTATCGCTGTCGCCACGCACAACCGGGCCGCCGAAGTATTTGCCGTCGACTGGAAAAACGTGCTCGAGTTGGCCGCTGCCAACGCCGCTCAGGCGGGCGTATCGGCCCGTTACCATACCATCCCGGGGAGCGCCTTCGAAGTCGATTTTGGCGGTGCTTACGATGTGGTGCTCGTCCCGAACTTCCTCCATCATTTCGATCCGCCCACGAATGGAAAACTACTGCGCAAAATCCGCGGCTCGATGCACCCTCAGGGCCTTTTGGCTATTGCGGAGATGGTTCCGGATGAGGACCGGCTCTCGCCGCCCTTCGCGGCAGCCTTCAGCCTGACTATGCTGGCCAACACGCCCGCCGGCGATGCCTATACCCTGAGCCAGTTGGAGCACATGCTCGCGGAAGCAGGCTTTCAGCAGATCCGGCCTCATTCCCTTGGCCAGGGGCCCATGTCCGTGGTCCTCGCCCGCGCCTAGCGCGGCCGCCTCGGCCACCTCACCGCCTGAGCCGCCAGGCGATCTCGTTCCGGCTGCGGTGAACCGCAACGAAGTTGGGCCCGAAGAAATTCTCGTTTCTTAGCTCATAAGGGGCGAAATCCACGCCATTCGAATGCAGCTTGCCGATCTGGTAGCCCTTACTCCCCAGGAATTCATAAAAATCGATCAGCAGCGTTCGGGCGAGCACAGCCGCAAAACCATATTCGAATTGCACTACGGCAATCGCTCCCTTCGACAGCGCGCCTTCGAAACCGCGCAGCACCCGCAAATCCGCCCCTTCCGTATCTACCTTGAGCAAATCGACCGACGCGATGCCAAACTGTTCCAGAAACCAGTCTCCCGTCTCGACGCGCTCGTTTCTCCAGATAGAGGGCTCCCCTCGCGGATAATCGTAAAATGAGCTAACGGCGCTTCGCTTCGGGTAATACTTCACTCTTTCCGTCCCCGAGTGATCCGCTAAACCGAAATCGAGCACGGTCACACGTTCCTGGCCCGCCACGTTCGCTCGCAGTTCCTCGCGCGTTTCGGAGACCACTTCAGAGGAATAGATTCTGGCATTCGGGCATGAGCGGGCCGCTTCCAGAGTCCACAGTCCGCGATTCGCTCCCACATCGGCCACGGCCTTCGCTTCCGCCCCGAGAGTGGTTAGCAGATAGGCTTCGCCGTTTGTGCGAATGTCGTGATTCTCGGCATGTAGCAGTTCCACAAGCCACTCCGCGCCCCTGCGAATCGAGCTGACAACGGCACTGTCGCTGTGCGAAGCCAGAAATGCAAATGTTCTGTCCCGTAGCGTCCGGCGAGGCGCCGGCCCTGTCCACGATGGCTGCGGCATCAGCGCTCTGCAAATCCCGCGGCCCGCTTCATCCCGGCGAGCGAGTAGCTTTCGAGCAGGCCGGCCCCGTAAGTTCGTATGCTGAAGTGCTCGGCGACTCTCCGCCGGCCGGCTCGTCCCATGCGCGCGCGCAGCGCTGGATCGAGGTAAAGCCGCTCGATGCAATCGGCCAGGCCAACCGCATCCCCGCGCTCTATCAAAAATCCCGTCTCTCCATCCACGATCGTCTCCAGAATTCCCCCGGAACGTGAGCCGATTACCGGAAGAGCCATGCTCATGGCCTCCAGCGGCACCAGGCCAAAAGGCTCATCCCCAATGGTCGGATACACCACCACATCCGGCTCGCCGTAAAGCCTTGCCATCTCATCGTAGGACGGGCTGCGAAATTCCACCATCTCCGCTGTTCCCGTTTCCCGCAGCCGGTCGAGAATCCGCCGCCGGTAAATCGCCAACTCTTCGTTCCAGTCGATAATCTGTTGCGTGTCGGTGAGGATCAGGCGGGCTGGGATATGGCGCTTGCGCAGGTAAGCTAACGCTTCCACCGAAACGTGAACGCCTTTCCATGGCAGCAGCCGCGCCGGATGCAATATGACAAAGGCGTCGCGCCGCGGCGCCGCGCGGCCATTGGGCTGGAAGCGCTCCGTGTCAATGCCGAGCGGCCGCAGTTCGGGCCGAAAGCCCAGGCGCCGTTCACACTCGTCCTGGACGAAGCGGGAAACGGCATAACTGCCGTCCCACTCCCGGTAGATCGGGCGCCGTTGCAGCACGTCCGGCCAGGTCTCGTGAAACGTATGGTGGAGCTGGAAGCCCAGTTCCCGGCGGAGTTCGTCCAGGGCATTGGCCGGCTCGGCGGAAAAATGATGCAGGTTGTGCCCATGTACGATCTGCAGATTGCGGTTCACAATCGCTTCACGAAAAAGCCGCTTCAACTCCGTCCGGCGGTCTTGAGCGCCAATCGCCTTCAGACTCTCGATATTCAACAGCGGGATCTGATGGATATCCACGCCATCGACCGCTTTCGGCGCCGTTTCGCCGGTAAGAATCGTGACTGCGCAACCCAGTTCTGTTAGGCACCGGGCCAGGTCAACTACGTGCGACTCGACTCCCCCGGTAGTAGGCGGGACCGCCCAGTGCACGAGCCCGATGCGGAAGCGCTTCGATTTCACGAGGCCCCGTCTGCTTTCGTCTGTTGCCGGTCGTCCGCCTCCCCGCGGAACGGAGCGAGCAGGAAACGCCCCCACAGGATAAGGAAAATCGCGTACAGCAACACACCCGCAATCCACAGATCAAAAGCCCAACGCTCTTTAAGCAGTGGCGCAACAAAGATAATGACGCCGATGGGCGGGCCGGCGAACAACATGGTCAGCGGCAGCCAGAACGGTAGAAACCGCCAAATCGCTTTTTGCTCGTAGGCGCCCACGAATTCTTCGTACGCGAGCAGATCCCGATTCGCCGCCGCCCTCACCGCCTCCGGCCGAAGGCGCGAATTGATATACGCGCCGATATTCTTGATGTTATAAGAGTGATCGACGAACAACATCCCCAACGCGGACGAAAACAAGGGTACAATCAGCAGCACCAGCGGGTTCGCATGACCGGAAAGCACGAAACCGGTTATGGCGGTGACTCCCGTAATATTAATGTTGAGCAACGTATAAGCGGACGCGCTTCGATCCTTGATTTCGCCTCGCAAGGCGTTGAACTCGGCGAGGACCACATTGAGCGCCGCCGCGGGGATATCGCCCTCTGCCATCCGGGATCACCTCCGTGTTTTCCATCTCGCCGTTGACTCTGATACTACCTTATCCGGCGCTCGCGCGCGCCCCAGATCGCCAGTAGAAACACACCCGCTAGCTGCGCCCAACCGGTCCACCTGCCTTCCGCGCCGCCGTCGTAACTGAAGTCGATCGCATTCCTGCCTGCGTGCGCCGGGTGTATTTCCATTAATCCGAGTGCATCCGGAGTCACTCGCAAACGCGTCCCGCCTTCCATCGCCCGCCACCCTGGCTCGTATGTCACCTGCACGAAAACGATGTCGCCGGGCTTGACCACAGTCTCAATCCTCGCCTCGTGTTGATTGATCCAGCGAAACGCAGTAAACGGCGGCTTCTCATTATCGAGCGCGGTTACCAGAGGCTCTATCGGTTCCACATCCAGGCCATCGGCGGGAGCCCGCCACGGCACGGCCGCCTGGTCGAGCGCATGCGCAAGCGAATACGAGGGCAGGGGAACCCGAAACACGCGATTATCGCCCTCGCTCCACAGGAGGGGCAAAACGCCGTCGAATTTGCGCGGGTTCGAGAATGGCTTGAAGTACTCCGTGCTTTGTGGCCCGGTCACCCCGATAGCGGCCGCTCCAAACGCCTTAAGCCAGAGCAGCGAAATTTCAGCGTCGCGCTTGCCGGCATTCTGGCCGGTGTAGATGACATAATCCGCGATGCGGTCTTCCTGAGAAGGAATGCCCTGGTCGCAGCAGCCATTCATCTGCGGCACGTCGGTAAACATATTCATCCACAGCGACACGTTGCCCGGAGCGAACACCCGCTCTCCGTGCATGTTCGCGTCGAACCACTTAGCCATCCGGTATTCGAGAGTCGAGGTGATATCGATCGGCCGCGTAATGCCGCGCGCATAACGCACCGACCGGCGGGTCTGAAACCCAGCCAGCAGAACCGCGGTCACGATCGCCGCTACTTTCCATCGGCGCGGCAGCCGGTGGAATCCACCGGCCATCAAGTATGCGCCGAGGCCCGCAGCCGCCATATCGAACTCCATTTGGAACCGCCTCGCTTGCGGCAGCAGTTGCCAGCCGAACCACTGGGCCGACAGCCACACCGTTCCGGTAATCAAGGCGAAATAGAGGAAAAACCGGCCCGCCCGATCGATGCGCGCCCGCCGCGCGCACAACCGAACGGCCATCAGCGCCAGGCCCAGCAACCCCGCCAGCAACAGGCGCGCCACACTAAACGGCGTGTCATCGGATTGCTGCGCATTGCGGATCACCAGCGCCAGGATGGAAGGCGAAGCCCACGGAATCGCGATGAGATACGCCGCCACGCCGATGCCGGCGAGCGTAATCCAGCGCCGTGGTCCGCCCTCCACGCTGGCGAGCGCATACGCAACTACCGCCAGCGCGAGCCCCATGCTCCCCGGCCAATTCGTCAGCACCACGGCGGTTACGCCCAGCGGCGCCGCCACCACCAAATACCAACGGCGCTTCACTACCGCCCCGTCGATTGTCCAAATGACCAGCGGCAGCATCGCCAGTACTGTGGTGTGCGGTCCTTCGCCCCAGTGCACGAGGATCTGGAATCGCCGCGGCAGCAGCCAATTTCCCATGTCGCGGCGAACCTCTCCCGATAGCAACGTCGACGCGGAAACCAGCGAATAGAGCAGAGCCGCCAAGAACGCGTAGCCCTTCCGCCCCGTCATGCGATAACACAGCCAGAACAGAGCAACCGGCCCCAACGCGTAAGCAAGTCCGGTTAAGAAATGATACGAATGCTGCGGCGACCAGTGGAGAATCCGCGCCCACTCGGCCACCGAAAGATGCAACCCGGGCTGGTACACGCGCTCGAAAGGGCTGCCGCCGAACCAGAGCGGGAACCATGTCCGGTCATTCCAGTGATCCATCGCCCAGCGGCTGATCGACATGTACGAGCTTTCGATCGATTCCATCCGCTCGGTGAACTCCGCATGGAACAACCGGCCCGCAATCGCCGCGTTCACAACAAACAGAACCGTGATCCCGATCCCGGCGTAGATCCATGCCGGCCCCCGGGCCGCTGGAGTCTTCTGTGGAACGTTTGCCTTACTGAACACGGAGCCGGACTGACTCAATCGGATTCCACCTGCTCCCAAACCAGATCGATCTCCAGTTGGTACGCACCCGCTTCGGAGGGCGTGTGAACCGCCAGATCTACATCTTGAGACTCACCCGGCTGGAGTGGAGTCGTCAGCCAGGCCCGCTCGTTGTCATGCCGCAGAACTTCTCCGGAGGCGGAAAGCAGGTGATACGACAACCCAAATACGCCTTCGCCCGCGGGAAAGCCTTCGCTCGATACGTTAGTCACAGTCACTCGAAGCCGCACCAGTTGGCTACATCGAGCTTCCACCTGCCGGTCCGCCGCGGCGATTTTCGCGCGCTGGACCGCGCCCCTCCGAACCAGCCGTTTCGGTGTGGACGACTGCAGATCGAGCTGTGAGCGCAAAACGCCGCCGATGAGCACGGCCGGCTGATCCCATAACGTCACAGTCGTGCATCCAAGTTGGGGAAACCGGCTCCAGCATAAACTGCACCGCTCCCTCCGCAACGCCCGGGAACTGAGGGTTGAAATAGTCGTCGAGCGCCAGAATGCCGCCGGGCAGCAGGATCGAGTGGCACAACTCGACATCGTGATGAGTCTCTTCCCGCGAGTGGCCACCATCGATATGACAGAACGATAAATCTCGTTCCCAGTTTCGCCGCGCTCAGCACGGTGGGAAGGTATCGGTGACGTTAGATCCTCAATGGTAGCATCCTTCCGGCCCCGCCTCCTCCTTTACCCACGTTTACGGAGCTTTACGCTCCCCGATGAACCCTTTCGCCCTCCCGCCACGTTCTAATAGGCAGGAGGATTCGAGATGAGACCGGCAAATGTTAAGGTTCTGGGGGCTTTCGGCGCTCTCTTGTTCGGGGCCGTCGCCGCGCTTGCCGGCAACGCGCCGCAGGCGGTTCTGCCGCAGGGTTCGGATGCGGCCATCGCGAAGGAGGTGCGCCACGAAATCGCGCTCTACCCGCACTACACCATCTTCGATGACATCAAATTTCAGGTGAACCAGGGGCGCGTTGCGCTCGAAGGCGCCGTAACCCAGCCGTACAAAAAGTCCGAACTTGGCAAGATCGTCGCGGCAGTTCCCGGCGTGACCAGCGTCGTAAACGACCTGAAGGTCCTGCCCCTTTCTTCGATGGACGATCGCCTGCGCATGCAGGTTGCGCGCGCCATTTACCGCGATCCCAGCCTTTCCACACTGGCCTTCCAGGCGCTGCCGCCCATTCACATCATCGTCGAGAACGGACACGTCACGCTCGAAGGCGTGGTCAACAACAGCATGCAGAAGCAGATCGCGGGCATGCGCGCCAATAGCGCCGGCCTGAGCTTCGGCATGGTCACCAACAACCTGCGGGTAGAAAACCCCTCGCCCAAAAAAGGCTAATCGAAACCCGCGGCGCGCGGATGCTGAGACGCGCTGTTCAGCGCCTGTCATGCGCCGCGGGTTCACTTCCACTCGTCCATGGCCTTTCGCGGCAGCGATCCCGGCAGGAAATCCACGAGTTCCAGGCGCACCCCATTCGGGTCGATCACGTTGGTGATGCTGGTCAAAGTCGCGCCCGTTCGTGGATCGTCCACTTTCAGGCCGCGTTCGCGCAGCGTGCCCACCGCGGCCTTCAGATCGGTTGGCCAGATCCCGATGTGACTCAGCCCAACCGGCCGCTGCGCGTTTGCCGGCGCCAGCTCGAGAAACGTGTCCTGCGTAATCTGCAAATACGCCAGCGTGGGTTGGCCTTCTTTACCTTTGATCGTGAAGGCTTCCTTGAATCCCATCGTCTGCGTGTAGAACCGCATGGATTCGTCGAAATCCTTCACATAGATGCCGACGTGATTGAGCCGCGGGCCTGGATTGGGAACCTGTTTTGAAACCTGCTGAGCCGCGCCCGGCTGCATCAGCAAAACACCCGCCGTCATCCCCGCCGCGAACAACCCGCATCCCCCAAGGATCTTCCGCATGGGTTCCTCCTGGGGCCGTATTGTATCGCGGGCGTGTGCCTGTGGCCGGGTCTACGCCGCCCGGTTCGCAAATGCCTTCTGAATCGGCAGCTTGCTCACTTTGGCCAGGCCGCAAAGTTCCAGTAGCCGGATTACCGGCCAGGCGGGATCGATCTCGCGCCCGCGCAGCGCCAGCCGGGCCGATGTCGGAAATTCATGGTGATTGTTGTGCAGCCCTTCGCCGGCGGTGAGCAGCGCGATCCATTGCAGATTCGTGGCGGTGTTATCGAAATTGCGATATCCCACCATGTGGCACACGCTGTTGATCGCCGAGTTCAGGAGCACATACAACACCGCGTGCGTTACCCAGGCCGCCGCGCCCCACCACGGTCCGAACAGCAGCATGAAAATGGCAATGCCGCCCACGGCCGCGTACTGCATTCCGGGAATCCGGTCCACCCAGTCTTCTTTCCAGTCCGGCGTATATTTGCGGATCACCTCCGCGTCCTTCGCCTCTCTCCGGTAAAAGAAATAGTTCCCGAACAGCACCGTCCACAGGCCGTAAATATACGGGCTGTGCGGGTCGCCCGCCTCGTCGGAAAAATGGTGATGCTTGCGGTGCACGGCTGCCCACTGGCGTGGAACCACTCCCGTGAACAGCGAAAGCTCCAGGTGCATCAAGGAATCCACCACCGGGTGCAATTCCAGTCCGCGGTGCGTCTTCGCGCGGTGCAAATAAATCGTGGTGAAAAAGACCGAAGTCTGCAACACCGCCAGCGTAACGATCGCCATCCACAACAGGCTCATTGACTCTCCTAAAAACTCCTGACTTTGGCTGAGCTTCGATTCCCCTGAATAGCACTGCTGCGGGGCGGCGAGAGGCTTCAGGACTTGGTGCGAATCGTACTCCGATAATAACAGATCGGCGGCATGGGCTTGAAAGTTTACGGTGGGATTTTGTGAGCCGGAGTGCAATGGGCCACTGGCCCCTCGAAAAGGCCTGCTCCGCTACACGCCCGATATTGTCCGCTGGGCGATCAGCGGGCTGATGTAGTTGTGCCCGGCCAGCACCTTGCGGATCGCCTCGACATAGATCCGGTCCGTCTGCGTTGCGGCAACTGATCAGGTCCACGTTACCCGGTTCTTCCGCGATCCGCCGGTGTTCGAGGGCTTGGAACGCATGGTGTGGCCGCCGATTCTTAAGACCGGCAGCCCGATCAGCAGGTACGTGTCTGGGTGCCGGGCGGCTCTTCGAGGGAAGAAGCATATTCAATTGCCGTCACGCGGCCGGCCACCCGGCGGAGCCGCCCATCCAGATTTTCGGCACGTCGATGAGCGTGTCCTGCAGCAGCGCCCGCAGTTCCTTCCGGTTGGTCTGCAGGAAAATGGCGTACTCGCCCATGCTGTGAAACGGGCGCAGCAGCATGCGCCGGGCGATGCGGCGACGGATGGTAGTGGGCTTATGGAGGCGGAAATCTGCTGATCCTCTCCGGGCGCTGGCGTGCCGGTTTCGAGCGTGCGCACGGCCGGTTCGTGACCACCCCCACCGCGCGGGTTTTCTGATCCGGCGTGGAAGCCTACATCGAATTATTCCGGGAGCCGACAGCGGATACGGGCATGGCATTCGTGGTAATTCCCCACTTGATGCCCATCCAGAAAAGCCACTTGGCGGAAATTGTCGGCCGCGCCACCCGGATGCCGGTGAGGGAAATCGTGGATGGGGTGCGGCCCCGAGCCTAATCATGTTTATGTCCTGCCGCCGGCCCAGCGCGTGCGGCTCGAACACGGATATCCGCGGCTGGATCACCGGCAGGTGGGCGAAGGAGTGCCGCGGCCGGTCGATGCCTTTTTCCGCTCGCTCGCGCGAATCGGCCGCTTCAGGCTCCGCTCCCGAGCCAGGCTGCTCGTGCGGAGCATTCTTCTCTTCATCCATGGTTAACTACCAATCTAGCGAGGTTCCAACAAACAGTGGGCAAGCCAATGCGGGACATCATACCCCGCAACCCCCCACCCACGCCGCGCGTCTGAGAAAATGCTGGTAGGCACTAAAAACGCGGGCAGCCCCCTATGTTTGCCATCGGAGCCGCCGGTTCACCGGCGGTAGAGCCGGTATATTCCAGTTCCGAAGTTTCCCGCCTGGCCGGCATCACGCTCCGCCAGCTCCAGTGGTGGGACGAGCGCAAAATCGTTTCCCCGCGCAAGCAGGGCCACCGCCGGCTCTACACTCTGCCGCAGGTTCTGGAAATCCTCACCGCCGGCCAGCTTCGCCATAAAGGCCTGTCGCTGCAGCGGGTGCGCCGCATCGTGCGTCTGCTCCGGCGGCCGCTCGAACAAATCGGGAGCGTGCCCGGCCACCGCTCCGGCCAACCCAGAGACTACTTCGTTCTGACCGATGGCCAATCCGTGCAGGTGGAGCACCAGGCCGATGGCCTTATCCACGCTATGGCTGCCGCCCGTAAGCCCATGTACCTGGTTTCCCTTGGCGATACGATCCAGCGCCTCGCCGCGGGCGTGCCTGCGGACCGCAACCGCCAGCTCAACCTGTTTTGAACCGCGAACTCCTCCACCCCAGGTCGGCCTACTAGGAACGGCACCTGGGAGTAGATTTCCGCCCGAAGCACGCCTATTTGGACGGCCGGCCCATGCCTCTGAACCCCGGCCTGGTTCCACGGGCGCAGCTTTCGCGACTGAATCGGCAAACCCTTACGATTTGACGTCCCGAACGCCTCGTTTAGGCTACAAGCGCAGGGCTCGATTGTCCCAGTGGGCCGGCTTTTGCGGTTTTGAGGGGTTGGGGGGAGCCGCCGGGGGCGCTACTACGACTGGTTTGGGTGGCGGCGCGGGGGCCGACGGGGCAGGTGGCGGAACGAAGCCAATTTCGGGTGGCGGCG
>Ga0209061_1001537_pt1 | contig 37352 bp, 27 predicted proteins | sample Coa_R1_10_FD_187157 | JGI IMG/M metagenome (GOLD analysis project Ga0209061, IMG submission 187157) | Surface soil microbial communities from Centralia Pennsylvania, which are recovering from an underground coalmine fire - Coalmine... | ecosystem: Environmental > Terrestrial > Soil >... | reverse complement strand
ACACGACCGACAGGCCGTTGAGAAACGGTTGGTTCGCCGTCTGGAGAAATTAGGCTATCAGGTCTCCTTAGAGCCTGCAACACAGGTCGCCTGATGGACAGGCTCTAAGGAGACTTTTTCAGAGGAGAGAAAACGTCCATGCAGGTAAGCGATGCGCCCGTAGACGATCTTCAAGAGCGCCTGTTGCAGGCGCTGAGCAATATACTGATAGAACTCAATGCGCTACAAATGCTGGCAAACAAAGAGCCAGCGCAATCGAGCATCGATGTAGAGGCCATGCGGCAGGGGCTGACGACGCTGGAGCGTATGACGCGCGAGGCGCTTGCCGAGGTGCGGGCCGCGAACGCTGATCTCTCATTGGCCGAGCTGGAGGGCGTCACACTGGCGGAAGCGCTCTCACGCCTTGTCGAAGAGACGGCAGAGACGCTTGGCCTTGCCAGCCGCCTCTCGTTCTCCGGCGTTGATGAGCGAGGGCAGCCAGAAGAACAGGCGCTGCCTGCACCTGCCGAACGCCTGCTGTTTATGGCGGCACGGGAGGCGCTTTACCAGGTAGCACAGCATACGGGGGCGCGCCGGCTGCGCCTGGCGCTTAACTATGGACGCGACGATGTACAGATGAGCATTGAGGACGACGGCCTCAACGCCGGTTCGCAGGCGGCTGAATCCGAGGGGGTAGATACTTACGATGCTCCCGCCCCTCCCTTCGATACACTGGCGCCGGGTGAGTCCGCGCATGGTGAGGAAGCGGCTGCCCTCATGCGCGATATAGGCGGCCATATCGAGCGCCTGGGGGGCACATTGGAGATCACTGCGGGTGAGCGCGGCACACGTGTGGAAGTGCGTCTGCCCTATCATGCTCACCATCCTGGGGCAGAGGCAGCGCAGCAGGCTCTTGCTGAAAGGGGCGACCAGGTGCGCATTCTGATCGTCGATAGCCAGGCGGTGACGCGCGCGGGATTGCATCGCCTGCTGGATTCCTATGCCGGGTTGCAGGTCGTCGGCGAGGCGGCCGATGGCGTGCAGGCGGTGAGCGAAATGCTGGAGCTGGGGCCGCAGGTCGTGCTCATGGATGCGCAGCTTCCCGAGGGACAAAGCCTGGAAGCCTTACGCCAGATCAAGCAACTCAACCGCGATACGAAGGTGCTGCTGCTCGCGGCGCAGGCGCGCGAGGAGTATCTGTACGAGATCCTGCGCGCCGGGGCGGATGGCTATATCCTCAAAGATGTCGCGCCCGACGGGCTGGCGCAGGCGGTACGGGCGGTAGCGCGTGGCGAACTACTGCTCCAGCCGGAACTCGCTGGCAAGCTTATCTCGCGTTTTGGTGCAGCTGGTCGCGGAGAGACGCGGCGTGACGCATTGACGCCGCGCGAACTGGAGGTGCTGCGCTTACTGGCGCGGGGCCTGCGCAACAAAGAGATAGCGGCGCGGCTCTTTGTGAGCGAGCGCACGGTGAACTTTCACCTGGCGAACATCTATCAGAAGCTCAACGTCTCTGGCCGCACCGAGGCTTTGAGCCGTGCACTGGAGCAGGGATTGATTACGGCCTGACGCTTCGCAGGCCGGCGTCTTTCCCTCTCTCCATGCACCAGTAACAGGTTATTTTCAGGCAACCGGGGAATTTAGAAGCCAGCGCGCGAAAGTCTCATCGGGGACCGAAAGGAGCTGCTCGAACAGGTAGTCGAGTCTGCCAGGCTCATCAATCTGCTCGATCTTCTCTTGTGCCAGTTCTCTGAGCGCAGGGAAGCGCATCTTGACCACCATCATGATATCCTTCCGCCTTAGTTGCAATTGGGCTTGCAACACGCGCTGTTCGATAGCTTGCTCTGTGACCTGTCTTGCCTGTTCAGCAACTTGCCTTGCCAGCCGTTCCTTCTCCACCTGGATCTGTGCCAATATCTGCTCTCTCTCAGCCTGGAGTTCTGCCCGGATGCGTTCCTTCTCAGCTTGAATTTCTGCCAGACCTTCCGCGCGTCCTTCTGCCAGACCTTCCGCGCGTCCTTCTGCCAGACCTTCCGCGCGTCCTTCTGCCAGACCTTCCATCCGTGCCCGTTTCTTTTCTTCGCGCACCTCTGCTTTTATCTTTTTCACCCTCGGATGTTCTTCCCACAGCTTGTCGTACATGCTCAACCTCCTTTGTATCTCATCCTTCTCCTGTGGAGGAACCATAGAGGCGCGCTCCAGCAGGATCTCCATCCATGCAAACTGCTGTGCCAGAGTAACTTCATCATCGCGATACAATGCCACCAGTTCGTCCAATGCCTGGCCGATTACTTCGCGGTTAACGTTCTGCATTGTTGGCAACAATGGATACATGCAGGCCAGGTGCTCGCGCAGGTAGTACTCGGCATCGAGCGTGAATAACGGCAGTACGCGGAATCTGAACGAAACAATCTCCTCATCGCCGCTCATCTCCCGCCAGGGTGACGCTGCCATTGCCACGCGGAAAGGGTAGATAATCATAGAGATCACCGGCAGGTGATAGTCCTGATATAGTATAGCATGATACGTGTGCAGCCGCGCGGGCAGGTCGTTATCTGCTCCCGACTCGAACTCGAGATGTAGAATATGCTCCTGTCGCCGGTAGATGATTTTGTAGACGCGATCTACACGCATCGTTGGCCTGATGCGCTCAACGTCAAGCGTTTCAACATAGGTAGCGCCTCTCAGCAGCACGGGTAGGATCGTAGATGCCTGCTGCTGAACCAGTTCTTTGAGCGTCGAGTCGAAAACCAGAGGTCGCCTGTGTCGCGGCTGGCTTTTTGTTGGCCTCGTCATAATGCCCCGCCCTTCCATATAAGTATCTATATACTTTTATTATACTCAGCCATCCAAAACAGCCGCATGGCACCGGCGGTTATTACTGCTAGCTCACCATGACAACGCCGGCGCGCCAGGTATCAATGGCGTGCTTGACAGCCGCGATATAGGCTGCCTCATTGTTATGGTCGGCGGTGGGGGCGTATCTTGGAATGATCTGATCGACGGTAGTGAGGCCCCATTGGGCCACATAGAGGTTGCGGATCAGCTCGTACCACGCCTGGAAGCCATCCTGCCAGCTCGCGAAAGAGGCATAGCCGCCGCGATCCTGGTCGACGCATGGATGATCGGGAATGCAGCGCAAATTGCCGAGCGAGAGCGTCACGCGGGCCTCACCTCGCGTACCAAAGGTGCTTTCATGCATGAAGAAGGCGAGGGCGAAAGCGGGATCGATGCCATATTTCACGCCCAGAGCGTATAATGCCTGCCCCTGGCCCGCCGCCGGCGAGTGGTAAGCCGCGAGGACGCGATTGATAAAATCCGCGCTGATCGTCGGTTTGCCCAGGACCGAATAGGGGCCGGTGGATGTTGGAATAGGCACCTTTGGAGGTAGAGGCTGCGTCGCCTGCCAGGTTCCGGCCAGATCACCGCCAACCTGAATAGAATAAGCTCCTCCTCCGTTGTAACGCAGCAGGGCCGGCTCGCCTGGCCGCTGAAAGATGCCAGCCGAGAGCACCACCACGATAAAAATGACAGCGAGAATAAGACAAAAGATAAATGGCGCCAGCCAGGGCTTGTGACGCTCCAGGGGATGCGGTTGAAACTCATCGACGACTCTGGTGTGCAATGGCCGCGCTGGTTTTGTCGCTGAATGCGGGAAACCAGGCGCCCTGCGCCCGGCAAGGCGCCACGAAAAGATGCCTGTCTCGGTTTCTAGCTCGTTATCTGATGTAGTGGCAAGCTGACGGGTCGCACGCGGAGGGATGGGCGACTGCGTTTTGATAGGCTCCTGTGGTCTAAGCTTCTTAGCATAGCTGCCACGCGCCATGAATGACCTCCTTCAAGCATAAGAACATACGTTCTATCATAACACGGCGCCGCGCACCGCGCAAGCCCGCTGCTTTCTCATTGGCGGATAGAAATGCGATCAGTTAGAAACTATCATAGCACCTGAAAAGCTTCTAACGCATAAGAAAAAAGTCCTGTTTGTGGGATCTAGATAAGAATTTGATGAGAGCAGCGCGGGCAGAAAGCTCCGGTTGCCTGCTCTTTGAGAATCAGCTACAATGATTTTCAAGAAGGAAACGATAGGCATGCCTTTTTCGGCTATTTTCTGAGGGGTATCATGGCTGAACAACTAGAGATCATCATTGTACCGCATACGCATTGGGATCGTGAGTGGTACCAGACCTTCCAACAATTTCGCGCTCGCCTGGTCAAAACGATTGACAAATTGCTCGATATTCTCGATAGCGACGACCAGTTCAGCCATTTTCTGCTCGACGGTCAGACTATTATCCTCGATGACTACCTCGAGATAGAGCCTGAGCAGGAGGAGCGCTTGCGGCGACACACGCGGGCCGGGCGTATCCTCGTGGGGCCGTGGTACGTGCAGCCTGATGAGTTCCTGGTGAGCGGCGAAGCGCTGATCCGCAATTTGCAACTGGGCATAGAGCGCGCCGCCGCATTTGGCGGTCTGATGCGTGTGGGCTATGTCCCTGACACCTTCGGGCACATTGCCCAGTTGCCGCAGATCTTTCAGGGCTGCGGCATCGATAGCGCTGTCTTCTGGCGCGGTGTCGGTGAGGAGGCGCACAAAAGCGAATTCGAGTGGGCTGCTCCCGATGGCACAACGGTGCTGGTGGTCCATCTTGCCGATCCGATGGGTTACTCGAATGCACGCCAGTTGCCGCTCAATCTCGATGAGTTCGTGACGCGCGTTGAACTGCTTGCCGCGAATATTCTGCCCAGAGCTACCACGAACACGCTCCTCTTTATGAACGGCTCCGATCACCTGCAAGCCCAGCGCGGTCTGCCGCAAGTTATCGCGGCTGCGAACGAAGTGCTGGCACACATTGATCCCGAGCGCCAGCGGCTATTGACGCGCTTCATTCGTGGCTCCCGCCATGATGACGGACGCGAACCAGCCCCTCCTGCCGCAACTTCTCCTCGGTATGACTCTATCCATCTCCAGATCGGCACGCTTCCGCAATATATCGAGCGTGTACGGCAGCAGAACACGGAGTTTGAGAGGCTGCATGGCGAGATGCGCAGCAGCCAGTATTCCCACCTGTTGCCCGCTGTACTCTCCACACGTATGTGGATCAAGCAGCAGAACAGCGCTACCGAGCACCTGCTTGAGAACTGGGTAGAGCCGCTGGCAGCCTGGGCTGCTCTGCTTGGTGCGCCATATCCGCGAGGACTGATCCGAGCAGCCTGGAAGTATCTGTTGCAAAACCATCCTCATGATAGCATCTGCGGCTGTAGTATTGACCAGGTGCATCGTGAAAATAGCACGCGCTTCGCGCAGAGCCAGCAGATCGGTGAAAGCGTGCTCGCTCAGGCCATGCAGGATATCGCGGAAGAGATAGATACGCGCGCTCCCCTGCCACATGCCGCCTATGAGCCGGTGCCTATCGTCGTCTTCAATCCTGCCCCCGGCCCGCGCAATGCACAGGTTCAGGTCGTCGTACAGTTACCCGGGTCACTGCACAATGCCGTGGTGATCGATGAGCGCGGAGCGAGTATGCCGTATCGCGTCATCAATCGCTGGCGACAGGAAATTGGCTCCATGCCCTTTGCCCGTGAAATGCTATCTACCGCCGTCGGGCTGGCGGGCGTCGATACGCCGTCGCAACTACTCCAGATGGCTCATGGCATGATCTCGTCGGCTCTGGGGCAGGAAGAAGATAGCAGCGTGATCAGCCGCATATATATCGAAAACTATACCGAGTCTCCCCTCCATCATGTTCATCACACACCGCAGCCGGGTGTGGTCTATATCGAGGTAATGATCGCTCCCAGGGGGCGCATCAGCCCGAATGAGCAGGAGTTGACGGCCTCGGTAGAGCAGATCCTCGCTCTGCTGAAACGTGAAGATATCCACACGCTGGAGGTGACGCTGGTTGACCAGGCGCGCGAGACCATTAATTTTATCGCCACCGAGCTGCCAGCCTACGGCTTCAAGACCTTCTGGCTCTATCCGCGCGGCGTGAGATCGGAAGGACTGCATCACAATGGCTATGCCTCGCAGCTCAGGCCGCTGCTAACGGGGCAGAACAGTATCGAGAACGAGTTCTATCGCGTAGAAGCCTGCATCCAGGATGGCACCCTTACCGTGACAGATAAAGAGAACGGCGTGGTTTTTCGCGGTTTGAATCGTTTTATAGATGGAGGGGATGTCGGGGACCTGTATACCTACTGTCCCCCCGATCACGATACGCTGGTAAGTGAGCCGCTGGAGCCGCCGAAGATCGAGCTGACCGCAGCCGGGCCGGTGCGTGCGGCGCTGCGTGTCAGCGGGCGCTGGTTATTGCCCACCGGCTGCACAGCCAGCCGGACCGAACGCAGTGTGCGCACAACCGTCTGCCCGATCACCAGCGAAATCTCACTGGTGCCCGGCGTGCGGCGTATCGATATACATACGAGCGTGGAAAACAGAGCGAAGGATCACCGCTTGCGGGTAATCTTTCCTGTACCATATGCAGTAGAGCATGGAGTTGCCGAGGGCACCTTTGAGGTGCGAGCGCGCCCGGTAGCTCCTCCTGTTCCCTCTGACGTTTCAGAATGGGCCGAGGAGCCGGTGAGCACCTACCCGCAGAAGCGCTTTGTGGATGTAAGTGATGGCAAGACCGGGCTGGGGATCTTGAATCGCGGCCTGCCGGAATACGAGATCCTGCGAAGTGGTCCTGGCGTTGGCGAGGGGCAGGCCGCTGTGGCGGTGACGCTGTTGCGCTGTGTTGACTGGCTATCGCGCAGCGATCTGGCTACGCGGCATGGACCTGCCGGCCCGATGGAATATACGCCGGAGGCTCAATGCCAGGGCCATTACGAGTTTGATTACGCGCTGGTCCCACACAGTGGAAGCTGGGAAGCGGAGGAAGCGCTGGTATTGCGCGAAGCGCAGGCATTTAACATTGCTGTGCCGGCGAGGGCAGTTGTCACCGAGTTGCATGCGGGACAGCTTCCTTCGCAAGCCGCGCTGCTCTCCGTCGCTCCGGCTGAACTGGTGGTCAGCGCTATCAAGCGCAGTAACAGGGAAGAGGGCCTGGTTGTGCGCGTCTACAATCCGCTCGCTCACGAGGTGGAGGCGCGGATCCGCCCTGGCTTTCCTTTCACGCGCGCCTACCTGGCAAATTTGCTGGAGGAGCGCATGATAAATGTAGAGACGATAGGTGAACAGACGGTACAGGTCAATGTACGTGGAGGAGGAATCACGACTCTGCTGTTTACATGAAAGGCGGCTCAGAGAGCTTTGATGAATGTTCCTACTCAGAATCGGGAAGGGTTCCATGCGCAGCCGCGCGATTGATCGCGCTCATGAGCCTTCTGGAGCGCTCCCGGGCGCGATCAACCGCGCAGTTGCGCACGCCGGGGTTGCCAATCTTGATTCTGAAGGTCCATCAAAGCTATCTCTTGGTCCTACGCTGTCACCATAATACCAGCACCAACCGTTGTAATTCAGTGTAATGAGTCTAAAAACATAGTAAGTATAATGCACTGTATAATTAAGTGCGGTGCTTTATTATTCTCTATTCTGAAAGGGGCAATTGTTCTGTGAACGGGTTTCTAGTTATTTTAGCAACTCCAGGCCCAACGACCAGCACATCATCGGGCTTGCTCAATACCTTACAGGGGCTGGTGGGTCCCCTCGTAGGTTGTCTGGTAGCGTTTTTCGTTGTTTTCTGGGTCAGCCTGGTAGTCTGGACGTGGCGCGATATTCGTGCACGCACGCAGGATTTTCTGGTGCAGGTCCTGGCAACCGTGCTGGTGTTTATCTTCCCTATTGGCGGTCTGTTTATCTATATGATTCTGCGTCCGCGTCAGACGCTGGCCGAAATCTATGAGCGCCAGTTGGAGGAAGAATCGCTGCTGGCTGAGATGACCGAACGGCAGACCTGTAACAACTGCCATGCCCGCATTGAATCGGACTTCCAGGTCTGTCCTTCCTGCGGTCAGAAGCTCAAGCGGCCCTGCCCCAAGTGTGAGCGCTTGCTAGAACTGCGCTGGACATTCTGCCCCTACTGTGCAACGCATCTGGCCGGAGGGCCGATGCCGAACATGCCGGGCATGCCTGCTATGCAGGGCATGCCGGGTAATCCCAGTATCTCTTCAATGGGTGGGCAAGTGACGGGGAATCGATACTAGGCTCTATATTATGTGTAACCCTTCGGCTCTTCTCGCGGCTTGATGGTGCAGCGCCTGCGCGCTATGCATCCATGAGTGGAGGTGGCGTGGACGACGCTCTCTGTCCGTCTTCCACTCCATCTCCACTCATGGATCAGCCCGCCGGAGATGGCAGGGGAACCTGAAGCGTTGCCAAGCCGGACGCCATAAGCCGTGCTGCCCGTTTGTTCCATTTACTTTTTTTATCGACCCGGATGTGATATAATGATGTGGCAAGATCTGGTTTCATTGCCGCCTTTTTCGTATCTCTTGAGAACATATTTACAGGTGTAGACTGGCCTTCCGCAAGCATTCACCTCCCTGCACGCAAGTGTTCGCACAGACGTGTGCCTATGGGCGTGAACTGCGAATGAAGCAGCATACTGCCTGTTCTTCCCTTGCAATCGCAAGGTGCAAGACGAACCGGGGCTTTCTGCATTCGTTGCCTGTATGTGGCGTTTTCCCGCCGCATTTTCTATGGCTATTGAACAAAAGGAATAGACGGGTTTTATGACGAAATTGCGAGAATCGATGATGGCGGAGCAAATTCCTCAAGACCGTGACGCTCTGATGGGTCATGATAATAACAGGTCAGGGAACGGTGGTGGCAGGGGGAATGGCAACGGCCATAATGGTAACGATAGTTATGATGGACAGAATATTCAAATCCTGGAGGGGCTGGAGGCGGTACGCGTGCGGCCCGGTATGTATATCGGCGCAACCGATCAACGCGGCCTGCATCATTTAATACAGGAGGTAGTTGATAACAGCGTTGATGAAGTAATGGCCGGCTACGCCGATACAGTGAAAGTCACGATCCATGCCGACGGTTCGGTGACTATCGAAGATAATGGGCGTGGCATCCCCGTAGACGAACATCACCAGCGCCCGGGACTCTCAACCCTGGAGGTCGTCATGACCGTGCTGCATGCTGGAGGCAAGTTCGGCGGCGGCGGGTACAAGATCAGCAGCGGACTGCACGGCGTTGGCGTCTCGGTAGTCAACGCGCTCTCAGAGTGGTGCCAGGTCGATGTCAGGCGTGACGGCTATCTTTATCGCCAGCGCTATGAAAAGGGCGTTCCTGTGACCGGCCTGCTCTGCCTGGGGCCGGCGGAAGGTACGGGTACGACCACTTCTTTCCTGCCCGATCTCACCGTAATGGAGACACGCGATTATAGCTTTGATATCCTCGCGCAGCGCTTCCGCGAAATGGCCTATCTGAACCGGGGTCTGACCATCAGCCTGATCGATGAGCGCAGTGATCGTGAAGCCACGTTCTACTTTGAAGGCGGCCTGGTCTCCTTTGTGCGTCACCTGAATAAGAATCGCACCACCTTGCAGGCGCGTCCCGTGAGTGTCGAGCGCGAGGTTGATGGTGTGAAGGTCGAGCTGGCGCTACAATACAACGATAGCTGGGCCTGTACCGAGTTTTCCTTCGCGAACGGCATCAATACTGTTGATGGGGGCATGCATATCACCGGATTCCGCAGCGCGCTCACCCGTACCCTCAACGATTACGCGCGCAAGGTCAACCTGCTCAAGGAGAAGGACGGCAATCTCACCGGCGATGACGTGCGCCAGGGCCTGACGGCGGTTGTCAGCGTCAAGATCCCCAACCCGCAATTTGAGGCGCAGACCAAGAGCAAGCTCAATAACGCCGAGGTGCGTCCCATTGTCGAAGCGATCACTACCGATCTGCTCACACAATACCTTGAGCGGACGCCGAGCGAGGCAAAAGTCATCATCGAGAAATGTCTGACCTCGGCGCGCGCCCGCGAAGCTGCCCGCGCCGCGCGCGATCTCATTCAGCGCAAGAATGCGCTGGATACGACGCTGCCCGGCAAGCTGGCCGATTGCAGCGAGCGACATGCTGATCGCTGTGAACTGTATCTCGTGGAAGGAGATAGTGCGGGCGGAAGTGCGAAACAGGGGAGAGATCGGCATTTCCAGGCAATTCTTCCATTGCGCGGCAAGATCCTCAATGTCGAGCGCGTGGGACTCGATAAGATCCTCAAGAACGAAGAGGTTAAAAATATCATCACGGCTATCGGCGTGGGTATCGATGAACACTTCAACAAGGCGAAGTTGCGCTATGGGCGCATCGTCATCATGTGCGATGCCGATGTCGATGGCGCGCACATCCGTACCCTGCTGCTCACGTTCTTCTATCGCCATATGCCGCAGTTGATTATGGATGGGCACCTCTATATCGCGCAACCGCCGCTGTTCCATGTGAAGATCGGCAAGCAGGTGCATTATGTCCACAGCGAAGAGGAGCGCGATGCGCTCATCGCCGAATATAAGGCCACTCACAACGGGAAGGAACCGGATGTCGGGCGCTTCAAAGGACTGGGCGAGATGAACCCCGAGACGCTCTGGGATACCACGATGGATCCGGCGAAGCGCACCATCCTGCGCGTGACCATCGAGGAGGCTGTGGAGGCCGATAAGATCTTCAATATGCTCATGGGCGATGAGGTGGGGCCGCGCAAGCGCTTCATCGAGAGCCATGCGAAGAGCGCGAATCTGGATGTGTGACATCACCAGTTCACACCCCTGCCGGTTCCTCGCCGCTCAGCTCGCTCTCCTGATACGCGCCAGGAGAGCGAGCTGAGCGGCGAGGAATTTTTTTATCCGGCTCTGATCTATGTGACGATCAGGAATATGATCGGAGATCTGCAACAAAGATCCTGTGTGCAGCGTTACCAATAGTGGGCACTGTAGAAAATTCAGCAATGATTGAGCCTGACCCCGGGACTGAATCATATATTGACCATGATAAATCTTTAATCTTCCCGAAACCTGCCAGTTTTCATTTACAGGTGAAAAGTCAACGGTACAATAGCTTTAGAGAAACATCAGATCGGAGGATAGACCATGAAGATCCTGATCGTGGATCCTGATCGTGATCTGATTGAGATGCTAACAAGCTGGTTAAAGACGCTCGGATATGGTGTCTCTCGTGCATATAGCGCAGAAAGGGCCAGAGTCGAGTGGCTGGAGCAGGAACCTGATCTGGTCATAGTGGATACAGCAGTTGAGGGTGAGGATATGCTGGCGTTCTGCCGTGAGATGCGTATGAAACATGACGCACTGGTGCTGGTCATGACCGATAACAAGGATGTGCAGGACGAGGTTCGCTGCCTGGAATCGGGGGCCGATGATTATTTACGGAAACCTTTCTTCCCTTCCCAGTTGCTTGCGCGTATTCACGCGGTGAGCCGCAGAGCGCGCTCGACGCTGGAGAAAAGGCCATCCTCGATTGTGACCGTCGGACCGATCTGCGTAGATTCGCTGCATAATGAGGTCATCGTGCATGGGAAGACGATTCGCCTGACGCCGACGGAAAGTAAACTGCTGCACCTGCTTGCTGTCAGCGCCAACGATGTCTGTACGGCGAACCAGATTGTGACGCACGTCTGGGGCTACGACGGCGAAGGAGACGCCAGCCTCATCAAAGCGCATATCCGTCACCTGCGCCAGAAGATCGAACCGGATCCTGGCAACCCGCGCTACATTCTGACGGTGCCAGGTGTCGGTTATACGCTGATCCACTATCCTGATGAGGAGGATGGTAAGGAGGTCGATCAGGTGCCTCTGCGCATCGCTTCCGGTTAAAGATCAGCTATGCATGCAGGACGGGAGCGCCTCTTTCTTTTTCGCCAGTGATAAAGTCTTCACTGGCTCTACCCCCTTTCAACCTCATTTCCGTATGCCCTGACATCATATCTTCACGCCGATACCTTACGCTATGTATTGATATAGCATGTTGCATATTTGCCTGGAGCAGAGAATGGGAATGGCACAGGAAAGGATACCTGATTTACAGGATGAGGTGATTCCGCACCTGGAGCTTATCCGGCGTATTCCTGCACGCTATCAACGTGTCCTGCCGCTATGGATCATGAAACGCTATCAGTGCGCGGTGATTGGCGGAGCGCCCGGCGCGCTCACCCTGGCGATCAGTGATCGCAGGAATGCGTGGATACTCGAGGTTTTACACCGGCTGACCGGCTGCGTAATCTTCGTGGTGCTGGTTGATGCCAGTAAGATGCAACTGCTCATTCAACGTGTAGAAAGAGCACGGCGTTATCGCTATGGCGGGCTAAAACCGCTTTCCCCCTACCATCCCCTGCGGGTGCGTTCAATGGCAATGTATTGTATCCCTGTCTCGCTCCTGCACAAGCGCTGTTGATTGATAGATTTCAGTGTAACTATTCAGATCTCTTGCTGTCTCCGGCGCCGGGTCGTCAGGGAAAGAGATACATGAATAGTTATATAGCAGTGTATTAATCTATGCGCCGCCGCGACCAAGAAGCATCACCGGAATCGTCAGTGCAATAAGCTTGAGGTCCTTCCAGAAGGACTGATTCTGGAGATAGGCGATATCCATCTCGATCATGTTCTGAAAGGTAACGCGTGACCTGCCATAAACCTGCCAGGTCCCCGTCAGGCCCGGTTTTCCAGAGAGGCGCAGCCACTCACGCTCGCTGTAGAGTTCGACTTCGTAAGTGAGCGGGGGACGCGGCCCGACCAGCGTCATTTCGCCGCGTAAAACATTCCAGAACTGTGGCAACTCATCGAGGCTGGTCTTGCGAATGAAGCGTCCCACCCTGGTAATGCGTGGATCATCGATGATTTTATAAGACATAGCGCCTGTCGCATCATCATTGAGCTTCTGCCCGTTCATATAGGAAATGATCTTTTCGCGATGAAGAAGCTGATCGCTATTAACGTACATTGAGCGAAACTTGAGCATTTCAAATTCGACGCCATTTTGCCCTACCCTCCTTTGCCGGAAGAAGACCGGCCCTTTTGAATCCAGTTTGATACATAGCGCAATGATCGCCCCGACGGTCAGCACAAAAGGCGAGATAAGCAGCGTGAAGATGACATCAAAGGCGCGCTTGACACGCAGGTAGCGAGCGTTGAGATGGATCATCCGCGCGGGTGCTGATAGGACTGCCATAACTTCCCCCTGTGGATCAGGAAAGGAGGTAAGCTTTTCTCCTCCTTTCCAGCAATCGTTTTGCTGGATTACTCGCAGGTAATTGTAGAGGATAGAAGTGTACAACCGGTGAGTATTCTCATAGAGATATGGTGAAAAGTGCGGAAACCAGAGCAAATTTAGTTGATTATCTAGCAACTCTCTGTTTATCGCTGCCCCGGGGTTGCAACATCTCTACTGGGCCGCAGGAGTACAACCTGTCCTGCACCCTGGCGATAATCCCATAATCACCTTTGATATGCTACCTTCTGAGTAGAACAGAGTATGTTTTGTGTTTGTAAAAGTTTAAGTGTAGGGTAGCTGCTCAGCGCCTGCGGCGCTTCGCACGCGCTGGTAGTGGTGGCTGCGGCGGATTATCCGCCGCAGCCACCACTACCAGAAGGCCGCCGGAGGCGGCGAAGGGCCTGCATAGTTATAGTGGGAAAGGAGTTTTCAGGAAGGTGCCGGTTATAAAAGTACCTCTCGTCGATCTGCGCGCGCAGTATCATGCGCTCAAGCCCGAAATCATGGCCGCTTTTGAAGAGGTCCTTGAGGGTATGCACCTGTTTCTTGGGCCGAACGTCCAGGCGTTCGAGAGTGCGTTCGCGTCGTATTGCGGATGCCGGCATGGCGTGGGGGTAGCATCGGGTACCGACGCGCTCGTTCTGGCGCTGCGTGCCTGCGGTATCGGCCCCGGCGACGAGGTAATTACCGTTGCCAATACCTTTATCGCAACCGTGGAGGCGATTGCTCTACTCGGCGCCAGGCCGGTCTTTGTCGATATCGATCCTGAGACCTACCTGATGGATTGGCGGCAACTGGAGCAAGCGCTGACCCCCCGCACGCGCGCCGTGTTGCCTGTGCATCTCTATGGGCACGCGGTAGAGATGCAGCCGGTGATGGAGTTTGCGCGCACGCATGGCCTTTCTGTGATTGAGGATGCTTCCCAGGCGCACGGAGCGACGTATCGCGGCCAGCGCGTGGGCAGTTTTGGCGATATTGGCTGCTTTAGTCTCTACTATAGCAAAAACCTCGGTGCGTTTGGCGAAGCCGGAATCTGCACGACAAACAACGACGAGCTTGCCGGGACGATGCGCATGCTGCGCGATCATGGTTCGCGCGTGCGCTACCATCACGAGTTGATGGGTCAGAACGCGCGTCTTGACGAACTCCAGGCGGCAGCGCTGCTGGTCAAGATGCCTTACCTCGAAGACTGGAACGCTGCGCGCCGCAGGCATGCGCAGGTATACACCGAGAACCTGCGCACTATCGTCGACGCGGTGCCTGTAGAGCGAGAATGGGGGACGCACGTCTACTGCTATTACGTTGTGCAGATTCCCGCGCGGGATCAATTCCGTGAGGCGCTGGCACGGGAGGGTATAGAGACCAACGTGCACTATCCCATCCCCGTCCACCTGCAACCGGCCTGCGCTCCGTATGGCTACAGGCGCGGCATGCTGCCAGTTACCGAAGCGGCGGCGGAGCGCATCGTCTCGCTGCCTATGTACCCGGAACTGACCGGGGAGCAGATCGATCTGGTCTGTGAAGCGGTCAGAAAAAACGTAATACAATCTGCATCCCACCGGTAGGGGTGTAGTGAAATATTGAGGGAACCTGAGAACTATGGATGACCTGCGTTTTGGCGTTATCGGCTGGGGATACTGGGGACCAAAGATCGCGCGCAACCTGGAAAGTCTGCCGCGCGCAGCAGTGTCGATGGTCGCCGATACCGATGAGCATCGCCTGGCCTCACTGCTGATAAATCAACCGTGGATTCGGACAACGACACATGCCGAGGACATGTTTCGCTCGGATGTGGATGCGGTGGTGATCGCGGCGCCCGTGCGTATGCATTACCGGCTGGCGAAAGAGGCGCTGCTGCATGATAAACATGTGCTGGTTGAGAAGCCGCTCACAACCAGCGTCGCGGAAGCCGAGGAATTGATCGATCTGGCGCGGCAGCGCCATCTCACGTTGATGGTCGGCCATACTTTTGAATATAGCCCTGCTGTCAACGAACTGCGCAGGCTGGTGCGCAATGGCGATCTGGGGAAGATCTACTGCGTCGAGGCGGAGCGCGTCAATCTGGGGCTGTTTCGCAGCGATATCAACGTAATCTGGGATCTGGCGCCGCATGATGTGTCGATACTGCTCTATCTGTTTGGCAAGACGCCGGAGGCGATAAAGGTGCAGGCGCATGCACACCTTCAGCCGCGTATTCACGATATCGCGCATCTCGACCTGATGTTTGCCGATTCCATGACCGCGCACATCCATGTGAGCTGGCTGCACCCCTGCAAGATACGCCGTGTGACGATTATCGGCGACGCGCGCATGGTTGTGTACGATGATACCAACCCGGCTGAGATGATAAAGATCTACAATAAGGGGGCCGATGTGCATGCCGATCCAGGCGTCTCCTATCGCTATGGCGCGATCACTATTCCGCATATCGACTGGATAGAGCCGCTGCGCCTGGAATGTGAGGATTTCGCCGAGGCCATTCGCACGGGCAGCCAGCCGCGCGCCAGCGGCGAGGTTGGCCTGGCAGTCGTGCGCGTGCTGGCCGCTGTACAGGAGGCGTTGGAGCGGCAGGAACGCTCTGGCGAGACGGGAAGAGAACTGCTCGTGAGCTAGCTACGTGTCGCTGTAACCTCATACGTATTGGTATACGCGGCAGCCCTCCTGCCACGAGGAGGGCTGCCGCGTGATCTTGTGCCGGTAATCGGTCTGGCCTAGTGTCCTGCCGATACTGTAATGGAATCCCGGGACTGCTGCGCGGCGGTGGGCGCCGGGAAAAGCTGCTCATATGCCAGCAGGAGCTGCCTGCTGGTGCGTTCCCAGCATAGCTCCTCCTCGACGCGCTGGCGCCCGCGCGTTCCCATGCTCAGGCGCAGCGCTTCATCGTCGAGCAGCGTGGCGATGTGGGCCGCGAACTCCTCGACGCGGTTGGGCGTGGCATAGAGCGCCGCATCCTGGGCCGAGCAGCGTGTTTCGGGCAGGTCGAAGGCGACCACAGGCATCCCCATTGCCATATACTCCATCGTCTTGAGCATGGTGCTGCGGTCATTGAGTTCGTTGCTCGGGTCGGGCGAGAGACCGATATCGGCTGCACTCAAATAGCGCAGCATATCGTTTTGGGAGAGCCATCCGGTGAAGTGGGTATACGGCTCCAGTTTGAGCGCCTGCGCGAGTATGCGCAGGCTGGCAAGCTGATCCCCATCGCCGATTAAGGTCAACAATACATCACGACGACCATGCTTCTGTACAAGCTCTTTAAGGGCGTAAAGAGCGTACTCAACCCCGTCCTGTGCGCCCATCACTCCTACATAGGCAAGCATATAGCGCTTGCCGCGCTTGAGTTCTGGATCGGGAGGTATCCGGGTATAGCGCGCGAGGTCAGGCCCGTTACGCACGACGAAAACCTGGCCGCTGCGACGAGCGCCGTGCGCGAGGGCATTGCGCCGCTGCGATACGTTGGTGGTGATGATGATGTTTGCTGTGCGATACGAGCACCATTCAAAAAAGCGCAGCAGCCGGTAGAGAGGCTGCATACGACCCGCGAATCTGACACGAAACATAGCGGGCGCGAGGTCATGCTGGTCAAAGATGTAATATTTGCCGCAGAGCCGGAAGAAGAGGCCGATGAGGAAGAAGGTATCGGGCGGATTGGCCGCGTGGATAACGTCGAAGCCGTGACGCAGCCAGACCTTGAGGCTCAGGCAGAACGTCTTGAACATGGCTACGCCATATTCTTTCATATAGCCTGAAGGTGAATTGTTCGCTGAGGCCGGGCGATAGCGATAGATGCGAATGCCGTCAATGCAGGTATACGTCTCGCGGTCTCGCGTCTCTCCCATTGGACAGATGATGCTCACCTGGAAGCCCTGCCGGCGCAATGTCTGCGCCTCGCGCCAGACGCGCGGATCGGCCGGCACCGAGAGGTTTTCGACGAGCATGAGCACGCCAGGTCTACCCATAATGCATACCCTCCTTCGTGCGCTGCTGTTGCGCAGCCTTCCGGCTGAAGAGCCTTCTCTTTTTCTGAATGGCCTGCTCGTACATTGCCACGACCTGTCTGACCAGCACTTTGCTATCGAGATGCGCGGTATCGGCGCGGCCTGTTGTACGCTCGCGATGCAGCAGCGCTCTCTCAAGGCCCGCTGCCAGGGCGTCGGCATCGTGTGGACAGACGCTGCATCCCTCGGTGTGGGCCAGCACCTCCGCCACATCGCCGACATCGGTGGCAACCACCGGGACGTTGCAGGCCATCGCTTCGCGCACGACGTTGGGAGAGCCTTCCGCGAGCGATGGCAGGATGAGCGCATTGCTGGCATTGATGTACTGCACTACCTTCTCCTGCGGCAGTCCATTGGCGACGACCAGTTCGGCGCTGATGCCGCGCTCGGCCAGCCGGGCAACGGCGGCCAGGGCGAGCCGGAAATTTTTGACCGGGATCGCCGGGTTATTCGCGAAGAGCACATAGTAGCGCTCCGCGTCCCAACCGAGAGCCGCGCGGGCCTCGCCGCGCGGAATGGGGCGGAAGAGATCAAAGTTGACGCCATCGGGGATCACAAAGGCATTTTCGCATAACGACGCCTTTTTCATCTGCTCCGTCTTCACCGTCACAGCCTCGACGTGGCGACAGAGCCACTGGCTGACGCGCACGACCAGCAGGCTCTTGCGGCTATAATCGCCGTTCGCTGTGATCGTGCCCAGCAGGTCATCGCCCAGGAAGGCGGCGACGACGGGCGTGGTCCACTGCATGCGCGCGGCCAGGCACCAGAGGCCATAGTGTCCGTGGACAATATCGAAGCGCCCGCTCAGCGTCTTGAAAAAGACCTGTGCTGTGGCCGAGGCGTAGCGCAGCGGCGCCGGTCCCGGTCTCGGATGGATAACCTCTACCCTGTGGCCTTCGGCGACGAGCGCATCGACCAGCGCTTTGACGAAGGTGCCGGCATGGGGTCGCTCCCGCGTAGGGTAGATGCCCGTGACCATCAGGATGCGATATTTTTTTGTCGGTTCTACGGCTGATACCACGAATTCCTCCTCCTTGCTGCTCAGCGCCTGCGGCGCTTCTCAGGTGTGAGTGTTCGCTGCGTGTGGCGCGCACTCCGCCCGCGCCACACGCAGCGAACACTCACGGATAAGCCGCCGGAGGCGGCAAAAGCGCTGCCCCTTCGACTTCAAGTAATTCCTGGGCTGGAGCCTGCGGTATTTCCAGGCGTGGACTGTCGATGAAGACGCGAAACCACAATTCCAGGCTGGCGAGCGTGAAAAGCTGCGCCTGGTAGTTGGTGCGGCCCTCCAGATGCTCGCGCAGCATGCGCGCGACGAAATCCACGTTGAAGTAGCCCCGGCTGCGCATGCGCTCGGAGAGCAGCAGGCTCGTGATGAAGCCGCGCTGCCCCTCGCGGAACCAGATGCCGGTCGGCACGTTGAAGCCCATCTTCTTGCGCGTCAGGATCGGCGCGGGCAAAAAATCGGCGAAGGCGCGCTTGAGCAGATATTTGGCTCTGAACGGCCTGATTTTGATATCCGATGGAATGCTTGCCGCGTACTCGATGAGCTGGTGATCGAGCAGCGGAATGCGCCCTTCGAGCGAGGCCGCCATCGTCATCTTGTCGCCCTTCATCAGCAGGTTATCGGGCAGCCAGATCTTCGTGTCGAGGTAGAGCATCGCCGAGAGATCGTCGCGCTGCGGGTTTTGCTCCAGCCATCGCCTGAACGCGCGGCTGGCGTCGAGATCGATGCTGGCCTTCACGCTCCCGGCGAGCAACTGCTCTTTGAGCTGGCCGTTGAAGATGCCGAACCAGGCCATCCAGCGCTGCGGCGCCGGCTGCGAGATGTTGCGCGCCGCCGTCTTGAGCTTGCGCATACTGTAGGGCAGGTGGTCGAGCAGTGGCGTAATCATGCCGTCGCGTATGGCTGCGGGCAGGATATGATAGTACTTCGCCAGCCAGTCAACGACGTACTTGGGGTAGCCGGCGAACAGTTCGTCGCCGCCCTCGCCGGAGAGCACGACCTTGACGTGCTGGCGCGCCAGCCTGGAGACCAGGTAGACGCCGAGATCCGATGGCTCACTCACTGGCTCGTCACGGTGCCAGGTCAGCAGCGGCCAGTAAGCGGTGAGGTCCGATGACCTGACAACGAGTTCGTAGTGGTCGGTGCCAAAGTGATCGGCGACGAGCCGGGCGTAGGGCAGTTCGTTGTAGTCGGGGTGGTCGAAGCCGACGGCAAAGGTCTTGACTTTATGATCCGTCAGCTCGCTCATGATGCCGGTAACGATGCTCGAATCAACGCCCCCGCTCAGCATCGCGCCTACCGGTACATCGGCCATCATGCGCTCGGCCACGGCGCGGCGGATATGTGTCTGGATGCCTTCGATATACTCATTGATGGGACGCCGCTCGGTCTCGCCGAAGGTGAAGTCCCAGTAGCGCTCGATGCGCAGGCTGCCGTTCTCGTAGAGCAGCCAGTGGCCGGGCTGCACTTTGTAGATACCGGCAAAAAGAGTCGCGGGACCGGGCACGTAGCGCACGCTGAGAAAGTCGGCGATGGCCTGCGTATCGGCCTCGCGCTTCACACGCGGGTGATGCAGCAGCGCTTTGATCTCAGAGGCGAAGATGAGATCGCCGTCAACGCGCGTATAATAGAGCGGCTTTTTCCCGGCGCGATCTCGCGCCAGCAGCAGGCGCTTGCGGGCGTTATCCCAGATGGCGAAGCCAAACATGCCGTGCAGGCGCGCGACGCAGTTCACGCCATATTCTTCATAGGCGTGAATGATGGTCTCGCTATCGCTCTGTGTGCGAAAGAGATGCCCCTTCGCTTGCAGTTCGCCGCGCAGTTTCCGGTAGTTCCAGATCTCGCCGTTAAAGACCAGCCATACATCGCCCGTCTCGTTGCTCATCGGCTGGTGGCCGCCGCTCAGATCGATGATGCTGAGGCGGGCGAAGCCCAGGCCGAGTGCGCCATCGCGATAGAAGCCGCTGTCATCAGGCCCGCGATGCGCGATTGAGCGCGTCATCCGTTCAAGCACGGCCTGAGAGGCCGGTTCGCCGCTGCTGGCATTATAGATGCCACAGATCCCACACATATGGATTTCCTTTTTCTCTGATTTCCTGCATCACCGTCGGCTCGCGCCTGCGGCGCTCGCCTTGTGGAGAGTGTTTCGCACAACACTCTCCATGTCTAGCGCGGCGCAGCCGCGCGACTATCCTGCCAGAAAGGATTATCAACCATTTTTTGATAAAGATTGATATACCCATCAATAATATGGTCGAGCGAATATTGATTTTCGATAGTGGCGCGTGCGGCCTGGCCGTACTGGCGCGCCCGCGCGGGATCGCGCAGCAGCGTCAGCAGCGCCCGCGCCATGTCCTCATAGTCCTCTGGCTCGACAAGCAGGCCGTTAACGCCCGGCTCGATGATATCTTCGCTGCCACTGACGCGCGTGGCGACGCAGGGGAGGCCGCAGGCCATCGCCTCCAGCACGGCGCTCGGCATACCTTCCCAGCGCGAGGGCAGCACGGCAATTGCCCCGCGATGCAACTGCGCGGGAACGTCGCTCTGCAAGCCGGCAAATTCAACGCTGGCAGTGACGCCGAGCGCCTGCGCCATGCGTGTGAGCGTCTGTTGCAGGGGGCCGCTGCCCACGATCAGCAGTTGTGCCTCCGGCATTTGCTGCTGTACCAGGCGCCACGCTTGCAGCAATACGTCGATGCCCTTCTCATAGCGCAGCTTCGAGACGCAGACAACCGTGCGTGCCCGCTGCTCGCATTCGCCGTCCGCTTCGCATAATGGACGAAAGCGCTCGATATCGACACTGTTGGGAATGATGTGTATGCCGGGGAGCAGAAAATCGTGCCCGGCGAGATAGAGCTTCATGCGTGAACTCAGGATGACGATGGGAGCATGGACGCTGCGCAGCAAGAAGCGCGCGGAGGCGAGTCCGGGCGGGCCCAGGCGGATAAGGCTCTCTAAATCGCCGTCGGTCCAGCTCTGCCTGTCGATTCGCAACCAGGGCAGCGCGGGATCGAGCGGTCCGGCGATCAGCGAGGCAGGGCCGTCCTCCTCCGTCGTTTTGCCTGAGCCGGCGCTGTGCAGCGTAACCAGCATTGGTTTACCCGTGAGGCGAGAGGCCAGTGCGGCGGGCAGCGTCAGCAGGCTCAACTGGTGGACATGGATCACATCGTATTGCCGTCGCAGGCGCCACAGCGTCCAGCCAAGCACGATCAGCGCCAGCGTGTAGAGCAACTGTTGCAGCGTTTTTGGCAGGCGCTCACGGCCATTGAGCAGCCCGCCCGCCACGCGCAGCACCGGCACGCCCTCCACCGTGTCCTGCGCGGGCCAGCTCTTCTTGTGGCGCAGCGTAACAACGCGAGCATCGCAGCCTCTTTCGCGCAGGCGGCGTCCCTGGGCGAGCACCTGCGTTTCCGCGCCGCCCACCAGGGGATAGAAGGTACTGATTACAATACAGATGCGTGTCTTGCTCACAGTTTCCCCGTCTCCTCCAGCGTCACAGGTAACGCCTGCGCGCCGCGTGAGAGCAGGCGATAATACACTTGCACGCAGCGCTCAGTGACCGTGCTGATTTGATAATCGCGCAGCGCCGTCGCTCGTGCCTCCTGCCCAAGCCGCTGCGCGAGTTGCGTATCCTCGATCAGCAGGCGCAGCGCCCGCGCCATCGCGACCGGATCTTCCGGTTCGACGAGCAGGCCGTTGATACCTGGCTCGATGATATCCTCGCTGCCGCTCACCTGCGTGGCGAGACAGGGCAGGCCGCAGGCTATTGCCTCCAGCAGCGCGTTAGGCATGCCTTCCCAGCGCGAGGGCAGCACGAAGCCCCACGCCTGCTGAAGCAGATTTACCACATCGTCGCGCTCGCCCAGAAATTCGACGCTCTCCAGAATGCCCAGTTCCGCCGCGATGCGCTTCATCTGCGGCGCGAATTTGCCATCACCTACCAGCAGCAGGCGCGGCTTCAACTGTGCGCGCCACGCGGCGGGTTCGCGCAGCATGCGCGCCCAGGCATGCAGCAGCACATCGACGCCTTTGGGATACTCCAGGCGTGCGACGCTGACTATATCGCGCTCGGGCCTGGCTGGATCGGGCCGTGCGGCGGGCGGGCGGAATTTCTGCGTGTCGATGCTGTTGGGAATGCGGACAATCTGCTCGCGGCGGAAGCCGTGAGCGATGAGGGAGTCGCTGACGCGCGTGCTGAGCGCCTGATAGTACGCGTCGGAGTTGCGCAGGAAGCGCAGCATCATATGGCCGCCGAAGGTTCTCTGCGGTAGATCTTCGATGTCGCCGCCAACCCATTCCTTCGGCCCTACCGTGAGAAAGCCGGCATGGCTGAGCGTGTCGGCCATGAGGCGCGGGCCTTGCTCCGCGATGCGCTTTCGCTGCCGCTCGTCCGGTCCGGCGCTCTGAATACTGATGATAACCGGCTTGTGCGTCAACTTACCGATAAGCGCGGCGATGGCGCCCAGGCTCGACAACTGCATGACATGGATGATGTCGTAGGTATGACGCAGGCGCCAGAGCGTAAGCAGTGCAGCAAGCTCTATGGGCGGATGACCGGCCTTACCGATGTTCAGTCTACCACTGCGGCGGTAGAAGTTGCCGATGCGTATTACTGGCAGGCCGTCGATGACCTCGAAGCTTTTCCAGTGTGAATAGTGGCGCAGCGTGACAACCGTCACGTCGTGACCGAGAGCGAGAAGCTGGCGCGCGTGCTTCTCAGCCTGGGCCTCCACGCCTCCCACGAGCGGTGGGAACATAAAAGTCACTATACAGATTCGTAAATGGTCTTTCATAACGCCTGACTCAGACATATGACGCTTGCTCCTGTTTTGTTCGTGCTGGAGTCTCTGCCGGGGAAAGTGTTCCCTCTCGCTCATCGCTCCCCGCTTCCGGCGCTGGTGGCCTGGTCCAGTAGAGCGCGAACGGCAGGGCCATAATCATCCAGACGTAGACGCCAACCGGCTGACTCCAGACTACCGTCACCTCCAACGATTGCAAGAAAATGTTGATGTAGGCCGCGAGCACTGCCGCCAGCAGCAGGCGATGGTCGGGCGTCGCGCGGCGCATTCTCGAAATCAGCGTCCAGGGAATGGCAATGAGCACAAGAGTGATAAGGATCAGGCCGATGATGCCGTTCTCATACAGCGTCTCGATAAAGATGTTGTGCGGCGCCGTCGCGATGACGTTGCCGGCGAAGCCGACCTGCAAACGTTCCAGCAGGGCATTAGACGACATGAGGCCGTTGCCCAGCACTTGCAGCGGATCGAAGTGGTCGAGAATGGCCGTCCACAGATAGGTGCGCCCGTTCAGCGTGGCGATATCGGGATTCAGGAAACGGCCCAGCAGCGGCAGATCCACTATCGTCGCCGCCAGGATGCAGATTGCGGCCACTACGGCGATAACTCCCAGCAGGCGCGCCCTCATCTTGCGCGAGGGCAGGAAGAAGATCATCATCAGCAGGCTCAGGGGTACGCTGATGAAGGCGCCGCGTGTGAATGTCAATCCCAGCGCCGCAAGGAGGACCAGTGTGAAGACCAGGCCGATCAGGCGCCTGAACCCTTGCAGCGTCACCGTGCGATAGAGCGAGAGTGGAATAATCATCGAGAGAACAAAGGCCAGCGTTGGTGGTGCCGCGAAGACCGAGCCGATGCGATAGAGCGATGTGATGTCGGCATCATAGAGGCCATTCGTCTTTGTAAAGTAGCCGTAGATGCCGTAGAGCGAGAGGAACATAGCCTGCAAGAGAATGGCGTCGATCAGCCCCATCAGCAGCTTTCTTGTAGTCAGTAGATTGATGACCAGGATGCCAACGGCCACATAGGCGATATAGACGATCCAGAAGGTCATAAACTCTGGTACCGTCAGCGGCGAGATGCCGATGCCCAGCAGCACCCAGATGAGATAGGCCAGCAGGAAGGCCAGCGCCGGCATATGCTTGAGGCTTTGCTTGACGGGCATCACGAACATCAGCAGCAGCGTTGGCACCGTCAGGCCGGAGAGGAAATTATTGCCGTTAAAGAACGGGATCGTCGAGCCGATCAGAGCGTTAATGGCAACCCAGGTCAGCAGCAGCGCGTAGCGGTAGCGCAGGAAGGCCAGTACGATCAGCGAGCCGCAGGCGATACGCAGCGCGTAGGCAGCGTTATAGATGGTACCGGCGATACCTGCCAGGAAGATCAGCAGGGCGACAGCGGCGCGCACGATACGTTTGAAAACATGATATGGAATGTAGAAAAAATCCTCAATCTCCTGCCAGGCCCACTGAGCGGAGAGTGATTCCAGGCCCAGCCGGCCCAACGCGCTCAGAAGCTCACGCGGCGGAGTCAGCAGGTTCAAGGGGCCGATCAGGCGGCGCAGCAGAATGAGCAGCAGCAGCATCGTGCAGTAGTAGCAGGCCGAAGTCGCCAGCGCGATGCCAAAGCTGCCCCAGAGGCGTCCGAAGATATAATCGAAGCCCGCGTTGGCGAAGACGCTGAAGATAGTAATATACATAAGTGTGCGCGTCTTACCGAGCGCGCTGAAAGCCCGCGAGGTAATGAAACCGAAAGCCATCGGCGTCAGGCCGATCACGAAGCCGATCAGCGTAATCGCGGTGCGCCCGGTATCCTCGGCGGTAAAAGCGCCGTGCTGAAAGAGGATCTGTATGGCCGGGTGCGCCAGCAAGATCATCAGCGCCGTCAGCGCCAGCGTCCCGATGCCGATGGCCCATAGATACAGGCGCAGCGTGCCCTTGAAAGCCTGCATGTCGTTGATGGCAGCCTGGCGCGCGAGATAGGGGAGGGCTGCGCGCCCGGTGGATGAGAGCACGACGCCCACCGGCACGCTCATGAGCTTGTTGGCGTAGTTGATGGCGGCTATCGCGCCCAGCGGCAGATAGGAGGCGAAGATCTGATCGACGAGCGGGCCAGCCTGGCTGATGAGCGCTGTGAAGAGCGCGGGCCAGCCCACGACCAGGATCGCCATCAGCTCGGGGCTGTGCAGATCCAGCACGAAGCGATAACGAAACTTCGCACGGCGCGCGCGAAGCAGGATCACGACGAGTTGCAATATCTGCCCGGCGATGGTGCCCAGGCAGAGGATCAGGACGCCGTAAGTTGTGCCTCCAAGCAGGACGAAGGTAGCAGTCGTGAGCGGCACCAGGATGCCGGCGTAGGCGGGCCAGCTAAATTGGCCCTCGGTGTTGAGCAGGCATTCCATGAAGCTGTTCAGCGACATGAAGATAAGCACAGGAAAAATATAGGGTGTCAGATCAATGGTCTGCCGCAGCGTCGCGGGGTGCAGGCCGGGCGCGAAAAGCGTGGTCAGCGGGCCTCGGAAGAGCAGCATCGCGCCGGTAAAGACGAGCAGGCCGGCGATGAGTAGATTGAGCAGCGTGCTAAAGAGCCGCGATGCCTCTTCTGGGTTGCCACGCATGCGTACCTGCGAGTAGACGGGAATCACCGAGGCTTCGAGCGCGCTGGCGAGCAACTGTGCCAGGGTAGTCGGCAGGATGGACGCGGCGAAATAGGCATCCATCGACGCGCTCTCACCGAAGCGGGCCGTTACCACAACCTGGTTCACCATGCCCATGAGACGCATGAACAGGTTTGCCGAGGCCAGGCTCAGCAGTGCGCGAAAGATGTGTTTATTGGCGGATTTGAGATTGACGGCGACCAGGCGAGCGCTCGTTGTGCTCAGGCGCTGGTCGACACCGCTATCCAACGATTCTGACATATATTTGTAACCGATCCTGAGGTCAGGAAATCATTCGTGCCGCGCTAAAGCGGGCTTGCTCGCGCTGGCGCGCTGGCAGCGCCTCTACCCCATCATGGCGCGCCTACTCGTCGACCTGCTGCGAGCGCAGCGACAGCGTGATGGTCTTATCATCGCCGGCGTGGCCGTTGGTGGGCGCCGTCTGGGGCGGGAGCGTCAGGGCGATATCGGCCCGGGGCCGCTCATGCTCGATCTCGTTCAGATATTCGCGGATCTCGCCATAATCGGGCCACTGGCACTTGTTGAGCGCGACGCCGACGAGCTGCACGCCCGTCTTGCTGAGCGCCTGCTTCGCGCGCATAAGCACGCTGCGCGGCGTTTTAGAGGCATCGACGACAAGCACCGCCGCCTGCATATAGGAGGCGAGTACCAGCGTGTCCGCTACAGGCAGCAGCGGCGATGTGTCGAAAATGATATAGTCGAATGGCTGCATCTCCTTGAAGCTCTGAAACAATTGCTGCGCCAGTGGCGATTGCAGCAGTTCGGTTGGATTGGAGGGGAGCACTCCGGCGGTAAGCACGCGCAGCGAAGGGACCTCGGTGGGCTGGCCTTTCAGATCTACATCGAGGTGCGCCCACGTATCTAAAAAGGCGTTGGAAAATCCCTGCTGGTTTTCCAGTTGAAAGTGGTGATTCAACACAGGGTGGCGCAGATCAGCGTCGACCAGCAGCACACGCTTGCCGGAGAGCGCCAGGAACGAGGCGACGTTCGCCGCGACGGTGCTTTTCCCTTCCCCGGCGAGTGCACTGGTAATCATGAGCAGCTTGAACGGCTTGCTGGCCTGAGCATGGTTCAGGCTGGCGCAGAGAATACGGCAGCCTTCGGCCAGTGCCGGCGTATCCTCGGCGTTCTTGACGCGCTGACGGCGTGTCAGGACCGGAATGGTGGTCAGCAGATCCAGGCCCAGCAGGGATTGTACCTCTTCTGGCTGCGTCAGGCGATCATCAAGCCACTCAAATACGACGATCAGCGCCAGCGCCAGGCCCAGACCAACCACGGCGCCGATCAGGGCATCCAGCGATGGCTTCGGCTTGATGGGCTGCAACGGCTGCTGAGCGGGCAGGATTTGAAATTGCGCCACTCCTCCCAGGTTTGAAGTTGAGAACTGGGCGAAGCTCTGCGCGATTTCGTTGGCAATCTGCGCTGCCAGCCGTGGATCTTGATTCTGCACGTCTACTTCGATGACCTGGGAGTTGGCCTGCGTTTTGACCGCGACCATCGGCGTCAGTTGCTGCAAGGTGTAGCCATGCTTGCTGGCAATCGGCCCGAGTATCGTGGGCGTGGTGATGAGCTGGGTATAGGTCGGCAGCAGTTCCAGCGAAGCCGTCGTATTCTCGTAAGGCGATGGCGATACGCTCACATTAAGCACGAGCAATGAGGTGGCCTGGTATACAGGGTGCATCAGTTTCGTCACCACGTATGTTCCGCACCCGCACAGCACGACTCCCAGAAGGATCAACCATGCCCAACGCTTGAAAATCAATATATAGCGACTCAACGGATTGCGCATGTAAATACCGTCCTTAACAGTTTTTGGAGTGTCAAAAAAATCTCTGACTGACAGGCGTCCTATTCCCCCTCCTTGCTACACATTACATTTTTGTCAGTGAGAATCAGGTTGTTGAGGGTGTAGAGAAGGCGTTGAAAACACTGCCCGCATGTGCAGATCTCAACCCCTAAAAATGACTACTCAATTATGTGTAGCACGGCTTCACCGCGCAAGGGTTGTACAGTGTTGTGTAGAAATGCGTGGAGCGCATTTCTACACAACACTGTACAACAGGCGAGCACCGCAGGTGCTCGCCGGAGGAGAAGCATGCGAAAATTCCTCTACGCATGTCTCCATAGTTCCACTGATTCTCTACCCCTATAAACATCTCTTTGGCACAGGTGATGTGCTATTTTCTGTGGGAAACGGTTGTACGTTGCTAGAAAATAGCAAAGGCGAGGGAAAATTATCGGGCTTATCTCCCTGCTTTAATGATCGATATGTAAGGAGGATACTATTGTGAGTGTGCTGGCAGAACGTCGCGAAGCGCAGGACTCCAGGCCCGCGCAGGAATACGATGTTGTCGTACTCGGTGCCGGTCCTTACGGCCTATCAGTGACTTCTCATCTACTGGAGCGAGGGCTGCGTGTGGCGATCTTTGGCAAACCTCTACAGCTCTGGCGCGACAATATGCCCACCGGGATGTTGCTGCGCTCGTTCTGGTGGGCCACCAACCTTTCGGATCCGCAGCATCAGTATAGTCTGGGGCAGTATTTCCATCTCCAGGGCCAGCCCGCGCTATATCCTCTGCCGATAGAGACCTTTATTGACTATGGACTCTGGTTCCAGCGGCAGGCGGTTCCCAATGTCGATGAGACCTATGTAGACCGCATCGAGCGCGAGGAGGACCACTTCTCGCTTACTCTGGCTGATGGCCGCCTGGTGCGGAGCCGTATGATGGTGATGGCGCCCGGTCTGCGCTATTATGTGTACCGTCCTTCCGAGTACAATCAGCTTCCCGCCGAACTGGTCTCGCACACGTCCCAGCATGGCTCGTTTCAGCATTTCGCTGGCAAGCGCGTGGTGGTGGTTGGTGGCGGGCAGAGCGCGCTGGAATCCGCGGCGCTGCTGCATGAGAGTGGCGCGCGGGTGGATGTTGTGACGCGCAGCGCTATTCGCTGGCTGGTTGAGGAGGACATGGACCATCGCTCGCTGCTGCGGCGTCTCAGGCATCCCAACGCGGGCATCGCTCCGGGCTGGCTCAACTGGGGACTGGAGCATATGCCCTACGCCTTCCAGCAATTGCCGCGTTCGCTGAAGGACAATCTGTTGCAGGGGCGCCTGCGCCACGGACCTGCCGGTTCGGCTTGGCTGAAGCCGCGCGTTCTGGGCAAGGTGACATTGCATGAGCGACAGCCGGCGCAGGAGATCAGGGAGAGCGATGATGGCGTTGTGCTCAAGCTCGCGCAGGATGGCCGGATCAAAGCCGATCACGTTCTGCTGGCGACGGGCTACCGTGTGAATATATGGAATTTGCCCATGCTCAGCCCGGCGCTCGTTTCGCGCATACGGACCTATCGGGATGCGCCGGTACTCAATTCCCACTTTGAGAGCAGTGTACCCGGACTCTATTTCGTGGGCATCTCCTCGGTATCGAGCTTCGGGCCGTTTTATCGTTTTGTGGTAGGGACTGCCGCTGCGGCACAGCGCGTGACGGATGCCGTGGTACGTCGACACGCGCTTGTGAGGTGAAAAAGGGGTTATACCCATGCGTAAACGACTGGGGATACTGGCAGCCGCCCTCTTCTATTATAGCGGGCTGGTGGCCCTCTCGCGCCGCCTGATGCAGCGCGGTGGGCCGCGACTGATTATCCTCAATTATCATCGCGCCAGCGGCGGAGACCTGCGCCGTCACCTGCTCTACCTGCGGCGGCACTATCGCATGCTACACTTGCAGGAAGCGCTTGAAGAGTTGTACACGCCGGAGACGGAGAGGAAGTGGCGCGCTGATCGGCGCACACCGCTTGTGCTCACCTTTGACGACGGCTATCACGATAACTACACGCATGCCTTTACACTGGCGTGCGAACTGCGTGTCCCCATCACTATCTTCCTCGTTCCAGGTTACGTGACGAGCGGGGATTATTTCTGGTGGACCGAGGCGACGCGACTGGTCCGGCGGGCAACGGTGGATGAGGTGACGCTGGATGACCGCATCTATCATCTCGCGGATCCTGGCGAGCGTGCCGCGCTGGAGCAGGTGATCGACGCGCGGCTGCGCCATGCAGCCTCGGTCTGCGAACGAGAGCAGTTCTTGAAGACGCTGCGCCAGACTCTTGCCGTTCCTTCTACGGTAACGGCGGAGGAGCAGGGAGATCTACCGCTGTCGTGGGCCGCAGTGCATAAGATGCGGGAGAGCGAATGGGTTTCCTTTGGCGCACACACGATGCATCATCCTGTGCTGGCCTATCTATCCGATCCTGCCGAGGTACGGCGCGAGGTCAGCGAATGTCGCCAGATGATGGAACGCGAACTGGGATGCCCGGTCTATACCTTCGCCTACCCTGTCGGCAGGGCCGAGCATGTCGGTGAGGAGGCGATACGCGCGGTGCGTGCGGCGGGCTATAAATGGGCGGTGACGACAATGCAAGGAGTGAATACGCCGTCCAGCGATCCCTACCTGCTGCGGCGGGTGCTGGGAGATGTCAGCCGGCACTGGCTGGTGATGGCGGCTGAAACCTCCGGCATCTGGCAGGTCTTCTCGCCGTTATGGAAAGCGGTTGTAGGAAAAGGCGAGAGCGCGTAATGGAATTTGCCGGACGGAATCGGGAATGCAGAATGTCAGGTAGGAGGCAGATTATGAATGGTTCTACTCACCATCGGGAAGCAGGCATGTCATCCTGAGCGGCAGCGAAGGATCCGAGTCACCGGACCGCAGATCCTTCGCTGCCGCTCAGGATGACATGGACCAGTACCGATACTGGCTAGAAGGGAGAGCGTGTGAGCGGTAATGCCCCGGGCGTGGCGGCCACCTACTACGCCCGGCTCGTTGATAGACGGGATGAGATGCAGCAAATTGCGATATTGCCATACGATGCTGTGGTTCTGGATGCCAGGCTGCGCCAGTCGCTGGTCGCGGTGCGCTCCCTGGGCCGGCGCGGACTGTCGGTAGCAGCGCTTGAGAACCGTGACGACGTGCCCGCCTTCGCGTCGCGCTGGTGTTGTCAGGGGATCGTCTGTCCTGCCGATGAGGGCAGCGAGACGTATCTCGCGTACCTGGAGCGTTTGCTGAACGACAGCGGCGCGCATGTGCTGATTACCTCCTCGGATGGCACCATCGCGCTGATCCGTCGCTATCGTGAGCGCCTTGACCGGCGTGTGCGCATTGCGCTGGCGCGCGAGCCTGCGCTGGCTGTGGCGGTCGATAAAGAGCGCACTCTCAAGCTGGCGCGGCAGCTGGGCCTGGGGGTTCCGCGCGGGGTGACGGTGGCTGCGATAGGGGATGTCGCGGCGGCGCTTGCAGATGTCGGGCTGCCGGCGGTGATCAAGCCTGTCGAGTCGTGGGTATGGCAGGAGCGCAGCGGCGCGCGCCTGGCATCGCGGCTGGTCACGACGCTCGACGAGGCAAAGCAGGCCGTGGAGGAATTGACGCGCGGAGGAGCAAAGGCGCTCTTCCAGCAATTCCTCCCGGGCCGGCGCGAGGCCGTCAGCTTTCTCTATGCCTGCGGCGAGATTTATGCTCGTTTCGCGCAGTGGGCGAAGCGCACAGAGCCGCCGCTGGGAGGGCAGTCGGTGCTGCGCCAGAGCATAGCCATGCCGGAAGATATTGGCTGCCAGGCCGAGCGGCTGGTGCGCGCAATCGATCTGGAGGGCTATTCAGAGATAGAATTTCGCCGCGATGGCAAGGGTATGCCTTACCTGATGGAGATTAACCCGCGACTCTCGGCCTCGGTTGAGATCGCGGTGCGTGCGGGCGTCGATTTTCCCTACCTGCTCTATCAATGGGCGCGAGGAGAAAAAATCGAGAAGGTCAGCGCGTATCGTACCGGCCTCTGGATGCGCTATCTGAAAGGGGACATCATGACCACCATCGAGGCGATTCAGCAGCGGGGACGGCCCGGAGTGGCGCCGCCGGCCAGCGCCATCGCCGATTTCTGCCTCTCTTTTCTGCGCCCGATGGGCTACGATTATGTCGACTGGCGTGATCCTGTACCGGCCATCAAGGCCACAACCGATTTTACACGCACCTGGCTGGGGGGAGCGATGAGAAAGAGAATTTCGCGCTTAACAAGGAGAAGCTCATGAGTGTTGTATCAAACGTGCAAGAGACACAACAACCCGTATCGGTCACACAGTATGATGCCGTTGTCGTGGGCGCCGGCCCGTATGGCCTTGCCACTGCCGCGCATCTGCGGGGTCGAGGATTAAATGTGGCGATCTTCGGCAAGACGCTGGAGTTGTGGCGCAATCACATGCCGGGTGGTATGTTCTTGCGCTCTCACTGGTGGGCTACTAATCTCTCCGATCCGCGCGCCAGGTATAGTTTTGAACATTTTTTCAGAGTATCGCGCTATGAAAAAGGCTATCCCGTACCCATAGAAGCTTTTATTGATTACGCGCTCTGGTTTCAAGAGCGTGCGGTTCCTGATGTCGACGAGACGTATGTGGCCTGTGTCGAGCGTAGCGATGGGCAGTTCCTGGTGACGCTGGTGGATGGTCGCAAGGTGCAGAGTCCGGTGGTAGTGATGGCGAGCGGGCTGTATTACTATGCCTATCGCCCGCAGGAGTATGACCACCTGCCCGCCGAACTGGCCTCACATTCGGTGAACCATCACGATTTCAGTCGCTTCGCCGGCAAGCAGGTGGTGGTGGTTGGCGGCGGGCAAAGCGCAGTGGAGTACACGGCGCTGCTCCACGAGGCCGGGGCTTCGGTGCGCCTGATTTCGCGCCGCCCTATTCACTGGCTGGATCCCGATAGGGCCGACGAGCGCACAATCTTTGAGCAGCTCAAGTCGCCGAATGCTGGTATTGCGCCCGGCTGGCGAAACTGGATCCTTGAATACATGCCATACCTTTTCTATCATTTCCCGCAGCCCAGGAAGGACAGGTACATGCGCAATAACTATAACGCGGCGGCCTCCGATTGGCTGCGGGATCGCGTTGTCGGCAAGGTGACGCTGCACGAAGGGCAGGCCATAAGCGCTATACAGGAGGTCGACGATGGCCTGGCCCTCTCCCTGTCGAGCGGCGAGAAGCTGAAAGCCGATCACCTCATGCTGGCGACAGGCTACCAGGTGAACGTCAAGAAGCTGCCCATGCTCCATCCATCTTTGATAGCCGAAATCCAGACCGACAGGGATATCCCGCTCTTGAGTCCTTACTTTGAGAGCAGCGTGTCCGGGCTGTACTTCGTTGGCCTGACGGCGGTACGGGCCTTCGGCCCGCTGTTCCGCTTTGTGCTAGGCAATAAGGCGGCGGCGCAGCGCGTTGCCGGAGCCGTAGCGCGCCAGGTGCGGGCCAGATCTCGCTGATTGCCCGCACCCGCGCCTGTTCCCACCTGCGCCGCGCGAATGCCCATAATATCACGCGTAAATTGTATTGGAGAGAGGTAAAGAAGGGATATGCGCGAACGGCTCCGTCTTTTGCTGGCGGCCTGTTTCTATTATAGCGGCCTGGTCGCCCTGGCGCTCTGGTGGCAGCGGCGAACTGGCCGGCGCCTGGTGATTCTCAACTACCACCGCGCCACGGGAAAGTATCTGTACCGGCAGGTGCGCTACTTGCGACGCCATTATCATATCATGCACCTGGAAGACGCGCTGCGCGAGTTTTATACGCTCCAGCAGGGGCGGCGCGAGCGGGACCGGCGTATCCCTCTGGTCCTGACCTTCGATGACGGCTACCTCGATAACTACACCTGCGGCCTGCCCCTCGCGCGCTCGCTGCACGTTCCCATCACCGTTTTTCTGATCCCGGGGTATATTGAGAGTGGCGAGTGTTTCTGGTGGCTGGCCGGATCTTACCTGGCCGCGCACGCGCCGGCGGAAAAGGTGACGCTTGAGGGCAAGGGCTACGATCTCGCGCAGGCGGAGGAACGCGAAGCGCTGGCGCAGGCTATCGATAGCCACCTGCGGAACGCGAACTCTGTGGCCGAGCGCGAGCGCTTTCTCGCGGCTGTGCAGCGGGCGCTGGACGTGGCGTTGCCCTGCCGGGCGCGGGAGGGCATAGCAGATGGCGCGCTGCCCCTGACCTGGCAGGAGGTGCGTGAGATGGAGAGCAGCGGGCTGGTCTCGTTCGGCGCGCATACCATGCATCACCCGGTGCTGAGCTATCTCGCTGATCCTGCCGAACTGCGGCGCGAGGTTGTGGAGTGCCGCAGCGTTCTCGAAGAGCGCCTCGGCCATCCCGTCTCCGCCTTCGCCTATCCCATCGGCAAGCCAGAGCACATTGGAGAGGCCGGGCTGCGCGCCGTGCGGGCGGCCGGCTATACATATGCTCTCACGACTATCGAGGCGGTCAACACTCCCCACATCGATCCTTATATGCTGTGCCGCCTGCCCGGCGATGTCAATCTTCACTGGCTGGTGATGGCCTGCGAACTGGCCGGGCTGCTGGGCATCCTGTCTCGACTGAGGAAAAAATATGGGCAAGTCTTTAGACGATAAAATCTCAACTCCGCGCAATCCCGGAGAGGTGGACGACATGGCGGCTGCGCAAGCAAGCGCCGGTCAGGAAGATCAAGGCGCCGTCACCTACGATGCGCTGGTGCTGGATGCCAACCTGCGCCAATCGCTGGTCACGGTGCGCTCGCTGGGCCGGCGTGGATTGCGCGTCGCCGCGCTGGAGACCGCTGATATCCTGAAGCGCTCGCCGTATGTGCCCACGTTCTCGTCGCGCTGGTGCCGGCGGGCGTTTATCGCGCCTGGGTACGAGCAGGATACGGAGCCTTACCTCGACTATTTGAAGCAATTGCTGGCGAGCGACGGTGCGCATGTGCTCATCACCTCCTCGGATGGGACGCTGGCCGTGTTACGCAGGCATCGCGCGGAAATCGAACGGTCCGCGCGGATTGCTCTGGCGAAGGAGACGGCGCTGGAGGCCGCGATCAACAAGGATATGACGCTGGAGATCGCGCGGCGCCTGGGCATTGGCATACCGCGAGGGGTGGTGGTGAGGGCTGCCGGAGAAGTAGCGGAGGCGGTTCGCGAGATCGGCCTGCCGGCGGTAGTCAAGCCCGCCGAATCGTGGTTGTGGGGCGAGGGCGGCCAGCCGGGCGTGCGCCTGATCTGTCAACTGGTTACGACTGCCGAGGAGGCGCGCATGGCGGTGGAAGAACTGACGCAGTATGGCGGCGCGACCATTTTTCAGCAGTTTCTTACGGGCCGGCGCGAGGCCGTCAGCCTGCTCTATGCCAATGGCGAGATCTATGCTCGTTTCGCGCAATGGGCGAAGCGCACGCAGCCGCCGCTGGGGGGAACGTCGGTCTATCGCCAGAGCATTGCCGTGCCGGAGGATGTCGGCGAGAGCGCGGAGCGCCTGGTACGAGAGATAGAACTGGAGGGCTATGCGGAGATAGAGTTCCGGCGCGATAGCGACGGTGCGCCCTACCTGATGGAGATCAACCCCCGGCTCTCGGCCTCCATCGAAGTCGCCGTGCGCGCGGGCGTGGATTTCCCCTACCTGCTCTACCAGTGGGCCAGCGGCGAGCGTATTGATCGCGTAGAGCATTACCGTACAGGCGGCTGGATGCGCTACCTGGAGGGCGATATGCTCACCACGGCGCAGGCCATTACGCGGCGTGGCAGGCCGGGCGTGACGCCGCCCGCGCAGGCTATCGCCGAGTTCGTGGGCGCTTTCTTTGTTCCCGCTGGCTACGATTATGTGGATAAGAAGGATCCCCTGCCTATGTGGACCGCCACGCGCGATTTCGCCTACCGCGCGTGGCAAAAATGGGCAAAGCGAGAAGGTACGAAGAACTGATAGATTTTGCCTGGGAAATATCCTCGTGGCGGCCCGCGCACTGTCCCCAGAAAAACCTGCCCGTGAAAACGGGGACCGGGGCGGTGGGAGACGGGATGAGAAGGGAACCGGGACGGGGAAGGGAAGACACCCGCGAGGGGTGTCTCTCCATTGGCCTGGCAGGGGCCTGGGACGGAGGGGAAGACACCCGCGAGGGGTGTCTCTCCATTGGCCTGGCAGGGGCCTGGGACGGGGGGAGACGGGATGGGGTGGGGGATGGGCCTTGTGCTGGCCCATGCACTTTTTTTCGTCAGGCGGGGTGATGAAATATGCGTAGACGTATTCTTATTTGCATTGCGGCCTGCTTTTACTATAGCGGCCTGGTTGCTCTCGCACGCTGGTATGCACAGCGGGGGCAGCGCCGTCTCGTCATCCTGAACTACCATCGCGCGACGGGCGGCGATCTGCGCCGGCAGTTACTCTACCTGCGCCGTCACTATCGTATCATGCATGTTGAGGCCGCGCTGGAAGATCTCTATGCCTGCCGGAAAGATCAGAGCCTCAGCGAGCGTGGGCGCCGCCTGCCCCTGGTCCTGACCTTCGACGATGGCTACCGCGACAACTATACCCACGCCTTCGCGCTGGCCCGCGAACTCCAGATCCCCCTGACGATCTATCTGGTGCCCGGATATATAGAGATAGGGAACTGTTTCTGGTGGCTCGAAGGCGAGCGGATTGCGCGGCAGGCTCAAGTACGGGATGTGGAGATTGCAGAGGATTCTCCTGTGCGTAGCGGCGCGATTGATCGCGCTATCAACGTCCCTTTGGAGCTGAACGGGCGCAATGAAGCGCGAGCCGGCGCACGAAAAGAAGTGCCAGTTCGTCCACGCCGGGAGCAGGAGCGAGCTTCTCTAGCGCGAGCGATTGACGCACGGCTGCGTCACGCTCGCTCTGTAGCCGAGCGAGAGGCATTTCTTGCCGAAGTGCGCGAGAAACTGGGGGCGTCCGAAGCAGTTCTGGACGAGGAAGCTCCGTATCTACCGCTCACATGGGAGCAGGTGCGGGAGATGGACGAGAGCGGTTGGGTTTCCTTTGGTGCCCATACCATGCATCATCCCGTCCTCTCCTACCTGGCTGATCCAGAGGAACTGCAACGCGAGGTAGCGCAGTGCCGCGTCGTACTGGAGCAGCACCTGGGCCATCCGGTGCGCTCTTTTGCCTATCCCATCGGACAGGTGCAGCATATCGGCGCCGCTGTAATTGACGCTGTGCGGCGTGCCGGCTACGATTGGGCGCTCACTACCAGCTATGGTCTCAACACGCCGCGCAACGATCCCTACCTGCTCAAGCGCATCGAGGTCGATGTCGATCAACACTGGCTGGTTGTCGCCGCGGAGACGGCTGGCCTGTGGGGCTTCTTCTCCCGCTTGCGCTGGCTGCCCTTCATACGCAAACGCTTTACCAACGCCCGGGAAGATTAGTTAACGCCCTGGGCACGTTTTCTGAGGCGACGAGCCGATCCGTAGGGGCGCTGCGAGCGGCAGCGAGCAAGCCCGTGCATTCGGGCCAAAAATCCAACCGCTCGTTTTTGGTGAGCGCTGGCGGGCTTGCTCGCTGCCGCTCGCAGCGCCCCTACGGGAAGACGGCCTTCCTCTGAAAAGGGAGCCGGAGCGTGAGGGGAAGACGGCCTTCCTCTGAAAAGGGAGCCGGAGCGTGAGGGGAAGACGACCTTCCCCTGAAAAGGGAGCCGGGGTGTGAGGGGAAGACGACCTTCCCCTGAAAAGGGAGCCGGGGTGTGAGGGGAAGACGACCTTCCCCTGAAAAGGGGACCGGCGAAAAGGGAGCCGGAGCGTGAGGGGAAGACGACCTTCCTCTGAAAAGGGAGCCGGAGCGTGAGTTAAAGAATGTGTCTGATTGCCTGCACCATCGCCAGCGCATGTGACAGGTACTCGCCAGATAGAGTGTAATGTGCGCATTTTCCCGCACATCACATTCTATCCC